>Ga0224527_1000622_pt1 | contig 22388 bp, 23 predicted proteins | sample CBST0metaG_FD_179882 | JGI IMG/M metagenome (GOLD analysis project Ga0224527, IMG submission 179882) | Peat soil microbial communities from Stordalen Mire, Sweden - C.B.S.T0 | ecosystem: Environmental > Terrestrial > Soil > Wetlands > Peat | place: Sweden: Norrbotten County, Stordalen Mire... | reverse complement strand
TTCATCAACGGCTTCCAATGCGGATGCAAGTGCTAACATCTGTGCATATGCTTTGGCAAGCAATAAATCTGTTGTTTTTGACGTTAATATCTCTGCGTTTAATGCAAGGTTCAATGACAATGTAGCAGCTTTCTGGAGTAATACTGGTACAGATAATTCATTGAATATTACCGCATTAACCGACAGGTTCAGTGCCCGAGTGAATGCTTGCTGTATATCAGCTATAGTTTGTTCATCATCAATTGTTAAAAGATCCGATGTATAAACAGTTTCATCTTCATAAGCAGCTCGAAGATCAATTCCTACTTCAAGAGGGAAAATTTCAAGTCTTGTAAGTATACTTGCAACATCCCTTGGAATGCTTTCTCCAGCAGCTACAATTGTTTTATCACTGGTTATAACTATTTTACCCTTTTCAATCTTTGCAGGGATACCAATTTTCTGAAGTTCACCAAGTATTGGGCCTGGCTTAAATGCTGTATCCCCTTTTGGAACAACAATATCTTCCGGAGCTATACTTCCAGCTTTTGCAGGTGCCGCTGTTTTACTGCTTTCAAGGATCTTGTAAAGTTTAAATGGATTCATGTTAGTGAATATCATGGCAGGCTGACCTTCCATGTATCCCACAAGCGCTTCTATATTCTCTTTACCAGAGCTGTTCAATGCAAGGCTCATAAAAGTTTTCCTTGACATTTTAAGAACAGCACTATCTTTGAGTGTTCTGCGCATTTTTTGTAGCTGCGGAGCTGGTATATCTAAAAGATTTGCCATACCCACTACTTCGTGGCTTGCAATTAATTCCTTGAGGCTAGCTACTTCTTCTTTCTTCCATTCAGCAACATGAGGCATTATATCACCCTCGCTACTGGACCCATGGTAGTTTTAACATACATGGATTTTATTTGTTTTCTACCTTTCTCAAGTTTCCTGTCCAATATATCAAGCACTGCTTCAATATTATCAGCAATGAGCTGATCATCCATATCTTGAGTGCCGACAATTGCTTGGATAACTGGTTGGTCTTTAATTCTAACTTTTGCTGTATTTTTAAGTCTCTCAATCAATGGTTCAGGTTTAGCTGAGGCTGGAACTGGCTTTGGCATTTTCTTCCTTGGTCCTAAAACTGGTCCTAGGAACCTACCCACAAAGGGCATGAGATCTGCTTGTGCAACGAAAAAGTCGTGATTGTTTGCAACCTTTTTAGCTGCTTTCCTGTCTTTTCCAAAGGCTTCTAAATCTTCTCTGGTAATAACAAGATCTGCACCGGCATTTTTCGCTTGAAGCGCCAGTTCTCCTTCTGCTATAAAGACGATTGATACATCTTTACCTCGTCCATTTGGGAGAAACACTTCTTCTTCTATACGGTTTTCTGGCTTTTTCACGTCTAAATCCTTGATGGTTATGACAACATCAACGGATTGTGTGAAGTTCCGCGGCTTTGAATCTTCTTTAGCCTTCTTCACCGCTTCCAATATCTCTTGTTTCATCTAATTCCTCCATGAACTTTTTACTTAAAAGTTCACACGAATTATTCTCTTTTTGTACTGTCTGTGTTCAATGATATGATTTTAGCCATATCTATGAATTTGAATTTGTGAAATGCTTATGTAATCTATAATTATGATCATTAAATTATCATCACATAAAAATATGATCATTTAATTCAAAAAAACTCAATAAAAATGAAATAAATTTAGGCGTTTTGGACAAGTATTTCGTCGAAAACTCCTTCGTCTATTTCTTTCTGCACATCTCGGGGATCTTTCCCTTCTACAGTTATTCCCATGCTCACGCATGTACCAATAACTTCTTTTGCAGCATTTTTAAAGTCGTTTGATAGGAGTGCATCAAATTTCATTCTAGCGATCTTTAATGCTTGCTCCACTTTGAGATCAGCAACTTTGTCAAGTCCAGGATCCTGTGATCCCTTATCTATGTTTAGTTCATCTATGATCAATGCAGTGGTAGGTGGTGTACCCACAGTTACTTCAAATGCTTTGGTTCCGATATCAACTATAATTTTGACAGGTACCTTCATGCCTTCGAAATCAGCTGTTTTTTTGTTAATTTCCTCTACAACTTGCATCATGTTAATGCCCAACGGACCTATTGCAGGACCTAATGGTGGGCCCGGCGTTGCTTTTCCGCCGTCTATAAGAATTTCTACGGTTTCTTTTGCCATTAATCTGCCTCCTTCTGTATTAATCTAATTTGGTCACCTTTAACTGTAACTGGAATTGGAACAGCAGCCTCAATAAGTTCTAAGACTACATCTTCTTTTGATTCATCTATTCTAACTACTTTGGCCTTTTCTCCTTTAAATGGGCCAGATATGAGCTCTACAATACTTCCTTTTTGTACTGAAGCCAGTATTGGCTCTGGATTTAAAAAGTTTTTAACCTCATCGTAGGGTATTTCCCCTTCGATTGCACCTTTCATATGCGGAACTTTAAAGGCGGGATTTTGCATGTCGATCTTGGATGTAGATTCAACTAAAATATATCCCCTGAGGCTTTCTGGAACAAGGATGGAATTTACTTCAATTCCGCTATTTTTAACATTTCTCCCTATTATCCTTGCTACGTTTTTTTCTTGACCTACAAGGGTTCTTATTGCATAAATCAAACTATCACTAACCTCTAATATACTTTTTATTTAATTAAACAATTTTTTAAACAATGATGCTATAAATATTTTATGGTCGATATTTACATTAAATTTAAATTTTACCAAAAAGTAGTGCTATGATAGTTATTATAAAACCGACGGCACCTATTATTAAGACACCGATTCCAGTTATTTTTGCAACATTTATAAATTCATCTCGACCAGGTTTTTTTGATACGTGCAGAACTCTTTGACAGAGTTTTATAAAATCGACAACAGATTTTTGATTTAAGTTCATAGAATTACCCACTTTGGTTATAATTATAAAGAATGAGAATTTTAAAATTTAGATAGATCACATTAGGAGGGTATAAGTTTAGAGATTTATAAACCTTTCCATTTATTGGAGATGGTAATCACTAAACTTAAGGAAAAATGGGAATAGAAATTTAAAGTTGTGGATTTTAACCTATAAAATTAAAAAGGTTTGATTAAAAAACACCATCAATAAATTCTTCTAATGAAGATTCAGGAACACTTTCTCTTGTTTTTTCTTCAACAAATTCCTTCTCACCAGGCATGCCAAATATGTGCGGAGATTTGACTCCAGCGACAACAATGGTTGTCCTGATAACATTTTCAAGGTCTTCCTGTATCTGAGTACCCCATATTATATTTGCATCCGGATCCAATTCATCGGCAACAATCTGAACGACTTTTTCAGCTTCGTGCAGTGTTAAATCTGAACTTCCAGATATGTTTATTAATGCACCTTTAGCATTGGATATGTCAAGATCCAGTAATGGACTGTTAAGTGCTTCGTGTACAGATTCTATTGCCCTGTCACCCGAGTCTGATTCGCCCATTCCAATCATGGCCATTCCTGATCCTATCATGATGCTTCTTATATCTGCAAAATCGAGACTCACTAAACCAGGTTTAGTAATGAGTTCCGTGATTCCTTTAACAGCTCTTCCGAGAAGTTCATCTGCTACCATGAATGCCTTATTGATAGGCAAGTTTGGTGCCACTTCAAGGAGTTTGTCATTTGGAATTACAATCACAGTATCAGCAGCACTCTGGAGTTTTTCGAGCCCTTTCTCTGCATTTTCTCTTCTTCTAAGTCCTTCAGCACTGAAAGGCATTGTTGCAACTGCAATTGTTAAAGCACCGATTTTCTTTGCTAACTTGGATATCACAGGTGCAGAACCAGTTCCAGTTCCTCCACCTAAACCACAAGTTACAAAGACCATGTCAGCCCCTTCAAGTTTTTCCTTGAGTTGTTCTTCGCTTTCTTCAGCACTTTCTTCGCCGATATCAGGCATACCGCCTGCACCGAGTCCTCCACATGTTGATCTACCGATCAGCAGCTTGTGATCTGATTTTGAATAAAAGAGATCCTGTGCATCCGTATTAACGGAAAGTGTGCCTGCACCTTCGACTCCTATCTCCGCAAGTCTTGAAACTGTGTTATTTCCTGCCCCTCCAGTTCCAACAACGAAAATTTTAGCCCGGCTTCGTTGGATTATCTCTTTTAGATCGCTGTCGATGTTGTCGTCATATGAATTGCGCTCTTCCATGGTTGATCTTTCCCTTCTTTTTTCAGATTCCTTTATGGTATTGTTTATAAGAGATTTCAATTCCTACCCCCACAGCTAATGTTTTATTATGTTAATTCTGTTATTGTACTAACTTATATTTAAAAGCAACGGTAATTTTAATGATAATTTACCACTGAACTATGATTTTTAACTCATATCTTTCAAATCTCATAGAATGTTATGTTATCAAGCAAATGTGAACTTAGTTGTTTCACTAGTTTATGATGTAAACTAAATGTGGGAAAGTTTGGTTAATTACACTCATCAAGACTAAGGTCTTGGCATTGCAATGATCTCATTTATTTTGAGGTCAAAGAAGTTACTCATGTGTACTGGTTTTAAAATAATTGCAGAATCAAGCCCTTTTCCTGTACCACCAACTGCAATAACCTCTATATCGGTGGGTATTAATCCGGCATCTGACGCCATTATGCTTATTTCTACACCTACTTTAACTCCTTGTGAGAAAAGGCGTAAGGTAGCTGCTATGATTTCTACAGGAGTTATACCTCCAAATTTATTGGATATACCTCTTCCAACACCACTTAAAGAATGCGATCCAGCATATATTTTTACACCCATTTTATCCAATTCTGTTTGGTGTTTGGATTCAACTTCTATTAAATCACCACCCTTAAAACCAGCATGGTGTGTTACATTTACAATATTCACATTTGGATCAATACTCTTAGCAAGCTTAACCCCTGAACTTCCTGATGCTGATGCAACTACTATATTGTTTATACCTAGTTCTTGTTGTCTGATCTTAACAAGTTCAATTAATTTATCGGTATTTTCTTCACCGGGATTTTTGAAGTAATGGATAGTTTTTTCCATATGATCACTCCTGTAAACTATTATTCGATTCTTAATTTCATTGTTGTATTCGTATACTAATTAAATGATTTTTTATATTACTTCTATATTTTTTTATATTACTTAAAACTAATTATAAATAAGTATTCACAAATGATATAATTTAATAGTTTACTTAAAGGAAAAACCTAACATATGAATATACAAAACAAAGTAAGGTGATGCAATGAATGCATTTGATTTTCTTACAAAAGATCGGATAAGAGCACCGGAAGAGGGTCTTACAATGATGTTGGATAAAGGGATGGGCCCTAACATGGTTGAAGACTTCCTTGAGATATCGGGACCCTATGTCGATCTTGCAAAACTTGGATGGGGAACTTCTGCCATCCATGAGAGAGAACTAATAAAATATAAAATTGACACATATTTATCCAACGACATAATACCATACCCTGGCGGTACACTCTTTGAACTCGCTTATATTAGGGATAAATTCGATGAATTTTTAACTGAAGCTGATGAACTAGGATTTAAAGCAATAGAAATTTCAGATGGCACAGTCGATATAACACCTGAAGAGCGGAATAGAATAATAGGTGAAGTAAAGGAATTAGGCTTTATGGTTTTAACAGAGGTAGGTAAGAAGGATCCGAAAAAGGATCATCATTTTACTGCTCTTGATAGGGTTAACTTAGTAACACTTGATCTAGAATCAGGTGCAGATAAAGTAATAATAGAAGGAAGAGAGGGCGGAAAGGACTTAGGAATTTATAATAATAAAGGTGATGTTAAGGAAGAAGATGTGCAGGTTTTAGTGGACTACCTCGATGTTAAGAAGTTAATCTGGGAGGCTCCTCAAAAAAATCAGCAGGCCTATCTAATACTTAAATTTGGGCCCAATGTGAACCTAGGAAACATATCTCCTGAAGAGATAACCTCCCTTGAAACCATGAGGAGAGGTTTAAGAGGAGACACATTGGGAAAGGTGGATCTATGATCATAGATTCTATAACAATTATCGGTGGTTACAATAAAAAGGATGAGAAAGAACCCGTAGAAAAAATAGATATAAATAGAGGAGAGATATTTGGTGTTGTAGGTGCAACTGGAAGTGGTAAAAGTTCTCTTATAGGTGATATAGAACAATTATCCCAGGCAGACACATTTTCAAAGAGAAAAATCCTTGTTAATGGTGAAGAACCGAGCTATGAAGATAGAACAAATCCTCGTAAGAAAATGGTTGCCCAATTATCTCAAAACATGAATTTCCTAGCAGACATGAGCGTGGGTGATTTTTTAAGCCTACATGCAAAATGTCGAGGTGCAAGTGACAAATGTGTTAATGCTGTGATAAATCTTGCAAACACATTAACAGGAGAACCAATAAAAAAAGACCATGAACTCACAATATTAAGTGGAGGTCAGTCAAGAGCTTTGATGGTAGCGGATGTGGCAATTATCAGTGATTCTCCCATTGTACTCATTGATGAAATAGAAAATGCAGGTATCAGAAAGCATGATGCACTCAAAGTTCTTTCCGGACATGGAAAGATAGTTATGGTAGTTACTCACGATCCTGTCCTTGCTCTCATGACCGACAGAAGAGTTGTAATGAAAAATGGGGGCATGGATAAGGTGGTTGGAACCAGCGAAGCTGAAAAATCTCTTTCCAAAAAATTAAACAAAATTGACGAATTTATGTTGAGTTTAAGAGATAAAGTGAGGCATGGTGAAGTTATAGAAGATGTTGAAATGGGGGATATAGGATTATGAAGATGGTAATTGTAGCAGGAACTCCGGGTTCAGGAAAGACAGCAGTACTTATACACGCACTTCGAAACCTAAAGCAGAGGAATTTAAATTCAGCTGTTGTTAAAATTGATTGTCTTTTTACCGATGACGGTAAAAAATTTGAAAAAATAGGCATACCAACCAAGGTAGGTCTAGCAATGGACATGTGTCCCGACCATTTTGCCATTTATAACATTGAAGACATGATCGACTGGGCAGATGAAAATGATTCAGAATATCTTATTATTGAAACTGCAGGATTATGTCATCGTTGTGCTCCTTATACCGTGAATAGTCTCGGAGTTTGTGTTATTGATGCTACAAGTGGCCCAAATACGCCTCTTAAAGTAGGTCCCTTCTTGAGTACAGCAGATATTGCAGTCATAACCAAGGGAGATATGATATCACAAGCAGAAAGGGAAATATTCAGAGAAAGAATACTTGAAGTTAACCCTCATTGTAAAGTCATAGAGGCTAACGGACTTTCTGGTCAAGGATGTATTGAACTAGCCGAGGAAATAATTAAATCACCCGAAGTATCTCTAGAAGATGAAAAATTAAGGCATTCTGCACCCCTTGCAGTTTGTACCCTATGTGTAGGTGAGACTAAAGTTAATAAAAAATATCACAGGGGAATACTTCGAAGAATAGATGGATTTCAGACTTACGAAGGAGAATAAGGTAGCTCCAAAATACAAGGGAAAATTATGACAAACACTTCCATTAATTCAGATCAGAGATCAAAGGTTATAAAGTTACTTCCGGGTTTTAACTGTGGAATATGTGGATATGCACGCTGTGATGAGTTTGGATATTCACTTCTGAAAAAGGGAACAGATCTAAGAAAGTGTAGATTTTTATACCAAGAAGTATTCAACGAAAACAGGAACGAACTTGAGGAAATACTACGAGAAGAAAATATACTACCCCTTGAGAAAAAGCCTATCGGACTATTAGATGGATATGAAGCAGATTTTGTTTTAAATCCACTGTCAGAGGAACATTCTTGTAGGGAAGTTCTTTATCCCTTCACAAAAAAAGAACTCAAGAAAGGAGATGTAATAAAATACAGACCACTTGGATGTCCAATAATACATTTTGCAAAGATATTAAACGAGGATAATGGTTTAATAACTGTCCATATGATAGGTCCATGTCATAGAATCGATGAAGAAGTAAAATTTGATTATATGGACATTGGTGTGTGCATGGTCGGAGGATTTGAAGGTGTTATAGACGGTAAATTGCCAGATGTTGGCGAAACTGTAAGATTCCTTCCAGGACACTGTATGATGCAGAAAGTACATTCGGGAGTAGTTGTCCAGCTTGTGGGTAAAAGGGCGATTATTGAGGGCATTGATCTTAAGGTATGGGCTCCACCTATAAAAGGATAAGCATAATTAATTTATTTAACCTTTTTTTTAAATACTAAAAATATCTAAAATAATTTTTACAGGAAAGTTTTATTTCAAATTAATTTTTAAAGGTAAACTTAATGAGAACACGTAAAAATAAATCGGAAACTAACAATTCTAAATTATATCAAGAGGAATATACTTTGATTCCTGTTGTAACAGATTATATCAAACCAAACGAATCTTACGATATTATTATCAAGAATGCAGCGGAATTCCTTCAGGAGGGGGATTTTCTTGTGATCTCAGAAACTCCTATTTCTGTGTCTCAAGGCCGTCTTGTTGATGAATCTGAATTTCAAGCATCCATTTTATCATTTTTATTGGCCGATGTATGGTCCAAATATATATGGGGATATATTTTGGGGCCAATTTTCCGAATTAAAAGTAGAACGATCAACAATTTAAGAAAACTTCCACCAGAGGCTCGAATCCATAAAAAAGTAATTTTAGAGTATTATGGCTTGAAACATGCACTTAAACCTGCATCTGAAGCGGGAGTGGATTTGAGTAATGTTCCTGGGACAATGGTATCGTTATTACCAGATGATCCAGGGGGTGTTTCTCGCGATATTTCGGGTAAGATCCTCCGAGAATTTAAAATAGATGTGACTGTGATGATAATTGACACAGATGCATGCTATGAAATAATGGGAAAAACATTTACCTCCCTTCCAATTGCATTGGATGATATTAAATCAGATCTTGGATTTTTCGGATATTTACTTGGTAGGTTTGGTAATTTATTAGGACCAACACCATTGGGAATTTCAACACCACACGAACTAGATATAGCTCTTAAAATAGCTAAAATAGCTGAAGATTATCATAAACATAATGAGAAAGATATAGAAACTGTATATGATATGGGAGATATGTTTAAAGGTGATATCAGTGGGGTGACTGTTGAAATGTTGGATTCAATGACACACACTCCTGCAATTATTATAAGGAAACTTCTATGACTTTTCTATATCTCCTTTTTAATGACTTAAATAGGGCTTCAACAAATTATAAATACTATTTGATGTATACAGATCATTACCAAAGTTACATCCAAATTGTACACGAAACTATAGGTTTTTTAGTATTCGTGTAGATTTAGTATTTTGTAATAAACTATATATTACGGCTTTGGATAATGGGGATTTTGTAATAAATTCTAATTAGTTTAATTGGTATTTACATGTATTAATGCTCTAAGATTAGGATTTTCAAATGATTCAATCAATAAATAATGAATTGTTTCGTATGAAATCTTCCATTATTCGGAGTTGAACAGGTCATACAATAGGAGGGGCAGTAAATGCTTAGTGATCCAACAGTTCAAGAAATTCTTATGGACATCACCAATGACGAAAAAAGTAGTGTTTCTATCATTGAATGTATGTTGAAAGGAAAAACAACCGATGAAGAAATTGCAGAAGAAACTGAAATTAGGTTGAATATTGTAAGAAGGGTGTTATACAAATTATACGATGCAGGGATAGCAACTTACAAAAGAAGCAAGGATCCTGAAACACAGTGGTATACTTACAGCTGGAATTTTGAGCAGGAAAAGGTATCAGAAATAATAAGTAAAAAATATGAAAAGTTTTCCAGAGAAATTGAAGAATCTCTAGAATACGAAGAAGAAAACATGTTCTTTTTATGCCGTGCAAATGGACACAGATACAAATTTGAAGAAGCATCGGAAAATAACTTCCAATGTCCAAACTGTGGCGGTTCACTCGAATATCAAGACAATTCAACTATAATAGTTGAGCTTAAACAGATGATGGAAAGAATAACCTAAAAAATCCCTTACATATTTTTTTTTAATTAAATTAATTTCAATTTCAGCTGTAGAATAATTATTATTGGAGAAAACACTTGAAATTAAAGCCAATAACTATTTTAAAGGATTTCAACTGTCCAAACCATATAATCGAACATTCTAAGGCAGTATCCAATAAAGCTCAGGATATGGCTTTTAATTTTATGGATAAAACAGGATCCAGTATAAATATGGAACAAATTGAAACAGGGGCTTTGTTACATGATATTGGCCGGACAAAAACCCACACAATTAAACATGCTATTGAAGGAGCGGAAATATTAAAAAGCCTTAATTTTCCCGAGAACATTATTAAAATAACTACTAAACATATAGGTGCTGGCATTCCTCCTAATGAAGCAAAGATACTCGGACTCCCGCCGGGAGATTATATGCCCTACACTTTTGAAGAGAAGATTGTTGCCCATTCAGACAATCTAGTTAATGGAACTGTTGAAGTTGACTTGGAATTTGTTGTAGAGAAATGGACAAAAATGTTTGGTATGGATCATCCTGCAATTATTAGGCTTAAAAAACTTCATAACGAGTTAAATCCGTGAGTTTTATTAATGTAATTTCAAATTATTTGAAGTTATATTGTATTAAATTATCCTGTATAATCTTCGTTTTCATTGGATTACCGTAATATCATACTTTTTATTGCTAAAAGTTATTTTAGCATTATTTGGGAACTAGAAAATATTAAATTGGATTAACCTATAAATAGAAATAATATTCAATTATTTTTATAAATAATAGATTTAAAAGGATAGGGAGTCAGCTAATTTGAATGTAGATAAGAAGGTAATAGTATTTATAGGTCCTTCATTGTCATATGATGAAGCTAATAAAATCCTTAAAGCAGAATATCACCCTCCAGTTGCTAGAGGAGATATTATAAATGTTTTAAAGGATAATCCAGACATTATTGTTATTATAGATGGCGTATTTCATAAAGAACCAGCTGTATCTCATAAAGAAATACTAAAAGCAATAAATAATGACATTATTGTAGTTGGAGGTGCAAGTATGGGTGCTTTAAGGGCATCTGAGCTGGATGATTTTGGAATGATAGGCATAGGTCAAGTATATGAAGATTATAAGACTGGCATTGTTGAATCTGATGATGATGTGGCTGTTGTAATCAATCCTGAAACCTTGGAACAACTATCTGAAGCATTAATAAGTATGAATTATACCTTCAAAGCAGCTAAGGATAAAGGTATAATCAATGAAGAGGAATTCATGATTCTGGTGAAAACTGCTAAATCCATATACTACCCGAAAAGAACATATGATAAAGTGTTTAAAGATTCAAACCTTGGAATAGAAAAGATCAACCAGATTAACAAATTTTTTCAAGAAAACAAAGTTGATATCAAAAAAGATGACGCCATAATGGTTCTCAAATATGTTAATAACTTGAATAAACTATAAAAATTCAGATCTAAATAAATCCACAAGTACTTAAAATTTATAAAAAAAATTAGATGATTATCACCAATGGGAAGAATATAAATGGAACTGGAAAGGAAGATAGAACAACTTAAAGATTATTTAAAGGATAAAAAAGTATTAATTGCATTTTCTGGAGGGGCAGATAGCTCACTGGTGGCATATGTTGCATCTAATGTTTCTAAGGAATCCCTAGCAGTCACAATAGATAATGGTGTGATGCCAAATGATTGTATAGGAAATGCAGTAAAAATTGCAGGGGCAATAGATATTGAACATATAGTTGTAAAAGATGATTATTTGAACGATACAACATTCACATCTAATCCTCCCAACCGATGTTATATCTGTAAAAATAAGATGTATACCCGGATAGTAGAGATTGCTGATAAAAAGAATCTTGAAGTCATGGATGGAACAAATATAACAGACCTTTTAGAAGACAGACCAGGGATAATGGTAAATTATGATAAAAATATTATGAGTCCATTGGTAAAAGCAGGTTTTACAAGTGAAGATGTTAAAAATGCTCTCGAAATTCTTAATATAGATTATTCAAGATCAACAACATGTATTGCTACCAGAATATCAAAAAATAGTGAAATAACTCCTAAGAAAATAAATAGGATAACCTATGCTGAATCTCTTTTGAAGGGTCTTTCTGGTTCTGAAATTGTTCGAGTAAGAGACCATAATGGAAATGCACTAATAGAATTGGGAAATGTTAGTAAAATCCTCAATACTGGTATTTTAAATCATATAGACACTGAATTGAAGGCAGTAGGATTTAAAAGAGTTAGTCTTGACATAGGGGGTTATGGAGATTCTAAAAAAGATATTGTAGTTTATAAACCGTGCAAAGATGAAAAAAATAAGATAATGTTTGAAACAGAACTCCCCTATGCCATTAACATAGCAAAAACATGCAAAGAATTGGAAAAATTAGGTGATGTCAAGTGTTCTGTTGAGATGGGAATAGCAATGCTCGAAACCAACGACCGTAACGTAACAATATTTAAAACAGGTAAAATAGTGGCAAGACGTGTAGTGGATAAGGAAGATGCAGAAAATCTGTTGGTTAAAGTTTTACCAAGCATAAGAAGAAAAATTTAATGATATATTGACAATTAGTATTCTCTAATAATGATACCACAATAATTCAAAATTAAATTCATATTATTTAAATAAAAATAAATTTAGATAATTAATCCCTAGTACATTGAAAAAAAATTGATTTATAATTTTATATTTAAATTTCCTTACGAATTTCTTTGGTGAATTTTCTTCTGAAACTAGTCATTTTCTTGAAAAATCCGCGTGAATCTGTTCCATCAAGAGTTATGAACCTTCCTCCAATGTCAATGTCCACTCCATCGGCTTTAATGTCCGTAATTTCTACTAAAATTTTTGAAGCATCTTCAAGGGCATCGTCAGCAGAATAATTATAATCAATACTCATTTTTTCATGGGGATAAACTTCATTCAAAGCTTTTTTGATTTTAAGCTCCATCACATTAAAAAATGTTTCAAGTTCAGGCGATCCTTCCCACCATAAATTTGCCATAATTATTCGAAGGTTGATGGTTTCTATTGCAACATCTCCCTTTCTCTTGGCAATAATTCTTATGATTTCAGGTTCTGATTTAATTTTTATTATAGGTGTTTCTGACATTTTAATCGCTTATGGCTTTTATTAAATCAACTGCCCTTACAAGTCCGACCAGATCGCCTTCCACATCAATCACTGGAATTTGTTCAATATTTCTCTGTCTCATCTTATTTGCACATTCTTGTACAGAAGTTTTGGTGGTTGTGATGACTAAATCTGAATTTGCTACGTCTTTAATGGTCTTATCAGAGAATTTAAGATGATTTTTAATTACATAAAGTACACTTTTACTATCCCAAGACCATTTATCTCCTTCAGTACCAACAGATGTATTGTGCACTGTTCTTTCTGATACTACTTCACTTTCCTCAATGAAATCTGTTTCAGTGAGTATTCCTGATAGTTTACCATCGTGGTTCAATCCAAGAAGAACTTTGAGTTTGTAATATCTCATTATCTCAAAGGCCACATTTAGAGGTGTTCCATCCCAACTGGTAGGGATTTTTTGGATCATATAATTTTCAGCAGGATCCTGGATATCCATTTTCCATAAAGCTTTATTTACCAAATCAGAAGCAGTAACCAATCCAACTAGTGATCCATCCTTAATTATTGGTACCCTTCTAATGTTGTTATCAATCATTTTAACTGCCACATCTTTCACATCATCATCAGGTGAAGCTGTAACAATATTTCTAGACATTATAAGTGCTATTTGTTCTTCATCAGGATTTTCAACTAAATCTGTTCTTGTTAACACTCCAACAAGTTCTTTAGTGCCATTCTTAACAACAGGTAACCCTGAAACCTTTTTTTCTCTCATTATTTCCAGGGCGTTTGTACGGTTACCTGGGACATGGACAAAATATATATCCTCTGCCATTATTTCATTTACTAACATTTTAACACCTACATCCGTAATTAATAAAATTGATAGGTAGAATCAATTAAAAAATAATCGTTTCATCCCTTTAATTTAATCCACATGAACTGCTAAAACAGGAATTTTTGCAGATCTAACTACTTTCTCCGTCACACTTCCCAGTAAAAATCTGTCAAGGCCATGTTTCCCCGAGGTTCCCATAACAACCAAATCTATGTTCTCTTTTTCAATAGTTTTTAATATTGCATCTGCAGGAGAACCTTCTTCGGTTTTTAGGGTAACTTTCAAATCCCCTTCCTCTATGTTTTTTTTGTTTGCCATTTCATATATATGATCAAGCGCTATTCGGCCTTCTTCTTTTAACATTTCCTTTATTCTAACAATAAGATCTTCAGCAGGTAATCCAACAAGTGAAGAAGTCTCTATGACATTCAGTGCAATAATCTCTGCACCACTTGCATGTGCTATCCAGATTGCATGTTCTGCTGCTTTGTTAGCATATTCTGAACCATCTGTTGGTAAAAGTATTTTTTTGTACAATAGGTTCACCTCTCATATTGAATAAATAAAGTACCCAGAATGGTACTCATCAAATCATAATGAATTCTATGGTTATTTGGTTCTCATATCATATAAATATTCAATTAAAATTTTATTTCTTAATAAATAGAATATCTCAAATATTTAATGATATTATTGATTTTTTTTTTGGAGTTAATTTCATATTAATTATTCTAACAAGCTTAAATTTTAATAAACTATTAAAGAAGAAATAATGTGAATATTATGAATACTCCTAATATATGATGATTTTATAGATATTATCAACTACCGTTCATTGGTTTTGTTTTTAAGTCTACACGAAATAATATTACAAATTTACATTTTAAATCTCAGAATTACAAATTTAAATCCTATAATTGAACCTTTGAATTTAAATATCCTTATAATCCATCAGTGATTATTACGAATATATGTGGGATGTATATAATAAATTTTATGGAAAAAAATAGGGAAGAATAGAAATTTTATTCATCAATTATATCTGGTTCAGTTGTATCAAATCAACTGTAAATTAGATTTGACGACCAATTATTGTTTTTCCATTCATGTAGGGAATTAAAACCTCAGGGATACGGATAGTACCATCTTCTTGTTGGTAATTTTCTAATATGCAACAAATTGCTCTTTCTGTAGCAATAGCTGTACTATTTAGGGTGTGGCACATTTTTAAAGAGTCAGAATCTCCTTGAATTCCATATCGGGCATTTAATTTACGTGCCTGATAATCTTTACAGTTGGTGCACGATACTAATTCTCTGTATGTTTTGGAACCGGGAAACCAACCTTCAATATCATATTTTTTGGAAGCATTATCGTTGAGTTCGGCTGAAACTATAGAAACAATTCTATATGGAAGTTCGAGTTTTTTATAAATAAGTTCTGCATTCTCTAAAATGTTCTGATGCAAATCTTTCGAATCTTCTTCATTACAAAATATGAACTGTTCAATTTTTTCAAACTGATGAACCCTAAATATGCCCAGGGTATCTCTACCATGAGAACCTGCTTCTTTACGGAAACACGATGAAATACCACAGTATTTACGTGGTAAGGTTTTTTCATCTATTATTTCACCTCTGTGTAATGCAGCAAGTGTTTGTTCTGAAGTTGCAATCAAGAATAAATCTTCTCCATCAATTTTGTACAGTGTTTCTTCGAAATCTGCTAACTCTGCTGTTTCTTTAATTACATCATGTTTGATGAAAAAAGGTGTTTGAAATGGTGTATATCCTTTTTCGGAAAGTATATCCACGGCGAACTTCAACAATGCCATATTAAGATAAACCATATCTGCCTTTAGATAGTAAAAACGTGAACCAGAAATTTCTGCAGCTTTTTTAAACTCTGCCCCATCAATACCTTCAATTAAATCCACATGGTTTGATGGTGTAAAATTGAAGGAGGGAATTAAACCTTCTTCAGATATTAATAAATTATCTTCTTCGTTTTCTGAAATTGGAACATCTTCATCGACTATGTTGCCGATTTTGTAACGGTATTCGTCCCTTTTTTCAATAAATTCTGCTATCTTTGGTTCTAACTGGACAATTTCTCCTGAAACTTCCTTAGCTTTTATTTGAAGAATTTTTAATTCATCTTTGCCCTGTTTTCGAGCTTCGTTAAAGGATTTGGACAGTTTATTCCTTTCAGATCGAAGTTCATTCAATTTTTTAAGCCCATTTCTCCAAAGCGTGTCGTATTCAATGACTTTTTCAACATTTTCTGTGTCTCTGAAACGTTTTTTTTCTGATTTGCGGATTAGATCAGGATTTTTCCTGAATAGTTTGATATCTAACATGTTATCATCGTTTTTATTTCATAATTATTTTTTTTAAAATTTTGATCCGTTGTATGGAATTTATCAAATCTTAATAATTGTTAACTAGAATTTTTTTTAGATCAATAAAATTTATTGAAAAAATTTTGAGATAATATCTATCTTTCAAATACAATATTTCCCTCTTTTATTAAAGTTTTTATGTTTTCTGGTTCTGTTCTGTTTATCAATGAGAGTATAGGATCCCCGGACATTCCGTTTACAAGCATAATATCTGCAATTTTTCCCTCTTTAATAGATCCTAGGTTAAGACCCAAAGCCATTGCTGGATTCAAAGTAGCCATCTTAAAAACTTCTAAAGGTGGAATATATGTTTTATAATATCCTCTTGTTACCTTAAGAGCATATTCCATTTCTTTAAACATATTTGGTGAATTTAACATGATATTATCTGTCCCTAGACAAACATTTATTCCTAGGTCTATCATGTCCTTTATTGGTGGGATTCCAACACCGAGTGAACCATTAGACCTGGGACAACTAACAACTGGGATTCCCATTTCACCAATAAGTTTTAGATCGTCTTTTAATGGAGCAGTAACATGTATTAATAGGTTAAAACCTTCAATTAAAGCCCTTTCAACTTCAGTTTTGCCCTTAATTTTTAATGATTCAGTTTGAAGATCTTCATACTCCGCAACATGTATCGAAGAGAGTTTAGAATGTTTTCTACATACTTTGGTAATGGTTGAAGCTACATCATCTTCAATTTCACCAAATCCACTTAAAGCTATTCCATCACATATTTTAAGAAGTTTTTCTGCGGTTTTTTCAAGTTCTGATATGATGGGATTTTCTTCAAAGAAAGAATCGTGCCTGCCAAGGATTATCTCTCCTATTGGAATATTTTTTGATGCTCTTTTTAGGATATTAACTCCTTCAAAACCGCCTTCACGAAAATCAACAAATGTTGTGGTCCCAGTTTTTAACATATATTCCATAGAACTTTGCATAGCTCTAATCATATATTCTGGGGAGGTTTCAGATAATATGCGGTGCTTTATACCGTTAGGAGGTTTTACTATTTTATCTATTGGTTCACCATCACCAACATCCTTTGCAACCGAATCCCCAATATGGACATGAGAATTTATTAATGAAGGACTGGCAACACATCCGTTTCCATCTATAATTTTTCCTTTCTCAACTCTGTCAGATAACTCCACAATCTCCTTGTCATCAATTATTATGTTAGTTCTTTGAACTTCCATGTCATCCCCGCATAGGACCCGGGCATTTTTGATTGTGATCATTGGATTAAACTATTTTTATTGTAGTATTTATTATTTTTAGTATTTTAACTAGGTTAAACCAGTAGATTATAATTTTTTTTTAAAAAAGAAATTTTGATGTTGGAATAGACTATTATTGAACTTTAAAATAGAATAAAATTAAAGAAAATGAGTATCATAGTAACTCATGATATTCATTTAAAGATTTAACTCCTATATCTCCTTCTTTAACATGTTCTATTGCATTTAATACTGCACGTGCACCTGCAAGTGTTGTAACATATGGTATTCCAAGTTCAACAGCCATTCTCCTAATATAAAATCCATCGTCAGCCGATTGTTTTCCAGATGGTGTGTTGATGATAAGGTCTATTTCCCCATTTAAAACTGCATCTTTAATATTTGGCGATGGTTGGCTCACTTTACCTATGGTGTTTATATTGACATATTTCTTAACCGCATCTGCAGTCCCTTCTGTTGCTATGAGTTCAAATCCTAGGCTCTCGGCAATTTCAACTATGTCCCTAATACTATTTTTATCAGAATCTCTAACACTTATAAAAAGCCTTCCTTTTTTAGGTAATTCCATTCCTGCAGATAATAACGCTTTGTAATATGAAATACCGAAGTTTTCATCGATTCCCATACTTTCTCCAGTAGATTTCATTTCAGGACCAAGGATTGAATCTGCCTTTGGAAGTTTTATGAATGGGAATATGGATTCTTTCACTGCAACATGTTTTATCTTAATTTCATCCAGTAATCCCATATCTTTAAGCTTGTATCCTACCATCAGTTTGGCCGCTATTTTTGCAAGAGGCACCCCTACAGCTTTACTAACGAATGGAACTGTTCTACTTGCTCTTGGGTTGGCTTCAATTATGTAAACTTTATCATTTTTCACAGCGTACTGTATATTCATCAGTCCTATTACCTGGAGTTCCAATGCCAGTTTGGTTGTGTATTCTTTAATAGTTTTAAGAACATCCTTTGAGAGGCTTTGAGGAGGAATTACGCATGCAGAATCTCCAGAATGAACTCCAGCTTCTTCTATATGTTCCATTATGCCGCCAATGAATACGTCTTCTCCATCAGATAGTGCATCTACATCGATTTCGATTGCATCTTCAAGGAATTTATCAACAAGGATAGGGTGTTCTGGAGAAATTTTTACGGCTTCCTTCATATACTCCTTGAGTTTGATATCGTCGTATACAATTTCCATAGCCCTTCCACCCAGTACATAGGATGGTCTTACAAGAACTGGGAATCCTATTCTTTTAGAAACTAGTCTAGCATCTTCAAAGGAATATGCAATTCCGTACTCTGCTTGGGGTATTTCAAGAAGATCTAAAACTTCGGTGAAACGTTCCCGATCTTCAACACGATCGATACTTTCATGAGCTGTTCCCAATATTTGAATACCCTCTTCAGCAAGGGGAACTGCAAGATTAATTGAAGTTTGACCTCCAAATTGGACAACCACTCCATCAGGTTTTTCTTTATCCATTATGCTCATCACATCTTCGAGCGTCAGGGGTTCGAAGTAGAGTTTGTTTGAGATATCGTAATCTGTACTCACAGTTTCAGGATTGTTGTTTATAATGATAGTCTCGATTCCCTCATCCTTCAAAGCTAGTGATGCGTGAACACAACAATAATCAAATTCTATTCCTTGTCCAATTCTTATTGGTCCTGCACCAATAATTACAACTTTTTTATTCTTAGACACAGCTACTTCATCTTCACCTTCATAGGTTCCGTAGTAATATGGGGTTTTTGCTTCAAATTCTGCAGCACAAGTGTCAACCATTTTATAAGTAGGTATGATTCCTGTTTCTCGCCTATGATCCCGTATATATTTCTCTTTATATCCGGTTATCTGGGAGAGTATTGCATCGGAGAACCCCATCCTTTTAGCTTTTAATAGAATATCATTTTTAAGAATTTCTTCGGGGCTTAAACTATTTAAATAATCTTCAAACTCTATTATACTCTTTATTTTATATAAAAAGAATCTGTCTATCTGTGTTATATCGTGAATTTCGTGAATTTCCCTTCCAGATTTGAGTGCTGTGTACAGATGGAAAATTCTTTCATCTGTTGCATTTTTCAGAAGATCGTCGGTGTAAGGAACTTCCACAAATCCGTACTTTCCAATATCAAGGGATCTTATGGCCTTATGAAGTGATTCTTCAATGGTTCTGCCAATAGCCATAACCTCTCCAGTGGATTGCATTTGAACTCCTATTTCCCTTTTAACCCCTTTGAATTTGTCAAATGGCCATCTGGGGATTTTTGCAACTACATAATCTAGGGATGGTTCAAATGATGCAGGTGTTTCCTTGGTGATATCATTCTGAATCTCGTCGAGGGTCATTCCAACAGATATTTTGGCAGATATTTTTGCTATTGGATAACCCGTAGCCTTTGATGCTAGTGCACTGCTACGACTGACTCTAGGATTTACTTCAATAACTTTATATTCTCCTGTTTCAGCGTTGAATGCAAATTGGATATTACATCCTCCTTGAATATGCAAAGCTCTTATGATTTTAATTGAAGCATTTCTTAATCTTTGATTATCAACGTCTGAAAGTGTTTGTGATGGAGCAACAACAACACTTTCACCAGTGTGTATACCCATGGGATCCATGTTTTCCATGTTACACACAATTATACAAGTATCGTTTTTATCTCTCATTACCTCATATTCAAACTCTTTCCAACCAATAACCGATTCATCGATGAGTACTTGATTTATAAAACTCATATCAAGTCCTCTTGTAGCAACTTCGATAAGTTCCTTCTCGTTGTATGCAACACCTCCACCTGTTCCACCTAATGTGAATGCTGGTCTAACAATAACTGGATAACCTATTTCTGCAACAGCTTCAACGGATTCTTCAATCGAAGTAACAGCCCTACAATGGGGTATTGGTTCGTCCAGTTCCATCATGAAATTTCCAAAAAGATTTCGATCTTCAACATTTCTTATGGTTTGAATGGTGGATCCTATAACTCTGATACCTTCTAGTGCCCCTATTTTTTCAAGCCCAGTTGCTACATTCAATCCTGTTTGACCACCCATCGTGGGAAGTATGGCATCTGGTTTTTCTTTCTCTATTATTTTGGCTACAATTTCCGGAGTCAGTGGCTCGACATATACTGTATCTGCCATGTCTACATCTGTCTGTATGGTTGCGGGGTTGCTGTTCACAAGTACGGTTTCAATTCCCTCATCCATGAGAGATTTACATGCTTGTGAACCTGAATAATCAAATTCTGCAGCTTGACCTATTTGTATGGGTCCTGAACCAATGATAAGAACCTTTTTTATGTCTTTGTCCCTTGGCATTTATGATCCTCTACCTTTTAATAAATTTTTCAATTTTTATTTCAAACAAAATATTCCCTAATTGATTAGTTTTTTTATTAAAGTTGAATTATACCAACTTAAAATCCATGTGGATGTATAATTTTCAGTAATCTATTTAATACTCCTTTAAAACTTTGAGAAAGTTATCAAAGTAATTATCTGAATCGTTAGGTCCTGGGCCGGCCTCAGGGTGGTACTGTACACTTGAAATTGGAAGTTCATCATGTTCAATACCTTCTGGTGTTCCATCGTTAAGGTTTATCTGGTTGATTTTTATTGGCAAATCTTTACACGAATCTGCATCAACAGTAAAACCATGATTCTGGGATGTTATTGTAACTTTACCAGTTATAAGATCTTTAACAGGCTGGTTTATCCCTCTGTGTCCAAATTTCATCTTATTAATTTTAGCACCAAAGGCAAGGGATATTATCTGGTGGCCTAAACATATACCCGAAATAGGTAGCTTTTCTGAAAGATTTTTAACTGTTTTAGCCGCTTCTGTAACTCTAGTAGGGTTTCCAGGCCCACTTGAGACAAGCAGAGCTTCGGGATCATATTCTAAAATTTCTTTGTATCCCGTATTATAGGGCAGAACAACAACTCCTATTCCCCTTTTTAATAGCGAATCAATACTGTTCTTCTTTATACCACAGTCAAGAATCACTGCACGGTGTTTTAATTCTTCACCTATAATCTTTGGTGTTCTTACAGCAACTGTACCAACCAAGTCCATATCTTCTATATTCTTCTGCCCATTTACTAGATTCAAAAGTTCAGCGTCTTCAATTTCTTCCGTTGAAATTGCCCCTTTCATGGCTCCATGACGTCTGATCTTAAGGGTTAAATATCTAGTATCAATCCCACTGATACCTGGTATTTTATATTCATCTAGGAAATCTGGTAAATTTTCCTTTGAGAGTCTGTGGGAAGGATAGTTATTTTGTTCTCTTACAACAAATCCTTCAGCTTTTATTCCGTCGGATTGGAACCAATCTCTTGATATTCCATAATTACCTTGTAAAGGATATGTTGACATGAGAATCTGACCTTTGTAAGATGGATCTGTTAGCGATTCAACGTATCCGGTCATCCCAGTTGCAAAAACCACCTCTCCTGTTTTAATGGTTTCAAAACCGAACCCTTCTCCTTTAAGTATTGTACCATCTTCTAAAGCTAATTTGGCCTCTTTTAGCATTTCATCACCGGTTAAATTTAATTGTAAATTAAAAATTTGAGTTACTGATCAATCAAGTGTATAACACCATTTGATCATCATAAATTTGTAACTGATCGTTAATTAGATTTTTTTATCATGAATCTTTTATGATCTTAATCAGTTAGTTTATTTTACTTAGTTTATTAATTAGGTTATTTCAG
>Ga0224527_1000618_pt1 | contig 22484 bp, 14 predicted proteins | sample CBST0metaG_FD_179882 | JGI IMG/M metagenome (GOLD analysis project Ga0224527, IMG submission 179882) | Peat soil microbial communities from Stordalen Mire, Sweden - C.B.S.T0 | ecosystem: Environmental > Terrestrial > Soil > Wetlands > Peat | place: Sweden: Norrbotten County, Stordalen Mire... | reverse complement strand
GGTTTAACAAGCAATTTATATTTTGAACGCACTGAAGCTTGCTCAGATTCAGCGCCAAAATAGACAACGCGATAACGGTTTGCGTTGTCTCCTTCAGATAAGTACGTATTTGAGTCAGGCTGAATCTGCGTTTTGCCAGGCTGAACGCTCGTTCAACTTCGACTCGGTCACAAAGGTCTTCGTATTCAGCTTTCTTATCCACAATGGCATCTTTTTTCGGTCTACCAAGAGCTGGGCCTGACAGCCTGATTCCTTTTCCTTTGCAATAGGCTAGGTTACTTCGGTTGCGATAAATTTTATCGGCCAGCACACGTGTCGGGTAACATCCGTAGCGTTGGCAATAATGTTCGATTTCTGTTTCGAGGCATTCGCTTTCGTTGTAAGCCTCAAAGCTTTGTTTTTCAAGGCACACAAAACCGTTGACAACACTGATATCCAGCTTTGCACCAAACTCTGTCGGACTCTTTGCTTTCCCTCGTACGATCGGCCGCAGAAACGGCTGTCGCAGGTTAACGATTCGGTGACTGACGCTGTGTGTACGATTTTGATACATGTAGTTTTGCTGGGCATAGAGATCTTTGATAACAGCAAGCTTTTCTTGATATTTGATAGGAAGGGTTTTGCCTTTGCTCATAAACATTTCGATGATTTTCAGGTCACGATGAATGTAGCGAAGTTGCTTACCAACAGCTTTGCGGATTTTTTTGACACCATTTTTTTTACTGCGGGCTAGGCTCAGGTAATCTTTTCTAGCTTTGTCCCGGAGGTACGAGGCTTACGCCCCTCCTGGGGGTCATGCAAAACATCGATGATGCGTTCTAGTTTTTCGCGCCCCTCATTGAGAAGTTCATGGTCTCTTGGGTATTTGATCTGCGACGGAGCACAGGTTGCATCCACAATGAGCGTTCCCTTGTTCGTAGGTGGATTTTTCTTGTCATCGTCATCCTTGTCTTTATTTTGCTCGATGGGTTCTAAGTCTTGGGCATCGCTGATGAATTTTTCATTGATTTCCATCAGCCGTTCAGCCGTCAGGCGCTTACGAAAACGCGTCATAGCTGAAGGGTCAAAAGGTGCATGAAATGCATCATAACCTGGCAAGCCACAGAAAAACTGCAAATACGGATTCTCCTGAATCTCCTCGACAGTCCTTTCGTCTGAAAACCCGTATTCAGCCTGAATGAGTAAAGCTCCCAAGGCCAACCGCGCTGGTTTTGCGATTTGGCCATTAAATCCTTTGAACAATTTTGCATACGAACGCTCAATCTCATCCCAAGGAATAAGGGCTGCTTTTTTTACCCACTTATTTTCTGAATTCATCTTCAGCCCGATCGGTTGGTTGAAATCTTCGAAAGATATCTGTTTTGTAAAGCCTTTATACATTCTCATCACCTGCTGTGCAAGGTTTTTGAGCATTTTACCACAATACTCATGCACTTATTATAGCTCTAAATGGCCATCAATTCAGCATTTATGCTGGTTTTTGGTTTGTGCAGTACACTTTACATAGGTTTACTGCTATTGGGACAAGACCATTATTTTTAAACAATACATCAAAAAGGCATGGCGTTGTTTTCAAATTAGTGTGAATCGGGATGAGCAGTGGAGGTGTAATAATTTGAGCTACGCGCATCTTCAAGTGGATCATATTCTTTGGTAAACCGGCAATAAGCCCCATTTATAGGCTGGAATATGTCACGTATACATCGTAGATTTTCCGGTGATATATTATTTTGTAACAACGATTGTAAAACATTTGTAGCGTGATTGAGAGGAGAAGTAGCCTCATAGACGATTATTCGGAGGGCATCGCAATCAAAATATGCATTAGCCTTTTCTATTTGTACGATTCGTTCAGCATGATTGCTGGTAAACCTAGCTTCTTTAATAGCCGATTGGCAACATTTTTGCTTGGCGGAATCAGATAGCAAATTATAATCTTTGGTTTTGGTAACCTTTTCTATGGCTTTTGCTTCTTCCAATTTTATTCGTTCATCAAAGAGTTGAGCGATTAACAAATCTTTTTGGATTGATGACGTGTTTTGCAAATTTTCGAGAATGATTAAGGCGTCTTTACTTACGCGTTTTTCTTTTGCTTTTGCCTTTTTGTCATCATCAATATCATTTAGCTTAGCATACTTACGGATTGTTGTGATTGATATTCCAGTTTCTCTTGCAATAACGCTGGCTTTAAAATCTTTTTCGAGTAAATATAAAATCATTTGTTGGATTTCAGCGCTCGTTCTTTTCTTGGTGGTCAATTCAGATGCAAGTCTTTTTAGGACTCGACCGGCTTCATCAGTTAAAGGCTCTACAATACAAGATGCTGTTTTAACACCAATTCTTTCTAAATTATGGTAACGACGATAACCTTCAACTAGAATGTAGGTATTGTCGTTTGTAGGACCTTCAATAATCAGTGGTATTTTAATTCCTTTCATACTCACATGGAGTGCCATAGTTTGATCATCGAGTGTCTGCCGAAATGGATTTTCCAGTATAATCATATTTAGTGGTATTACAGGATTACTCATAATGTCACATCCCCTGTTTTCTACATAGATATGTAGAAATAGGCATGTCTTATGAACATGCAGGCTAATAATTTTGAGATAATCCATTTTTAACAAAATTAACAGGTGATGGCATCAAGGCATGACAAGTACTGCTGTTATTGCCAAAAGTCGTGTAATACTTGTAGCCTTTTGCAGGGAAATAGCGTCTCTTTACAGAAATAGTAAGAGTAGAAAAACTTTTTCGGCATTGTTATAGTGGAACCGAAAATATTGTAGAATATAAGAGTAGTCAAACAATGTCGCTGAAGGAAGTGGATTTTATGAAAGCCAACCAGATTTATAGTGCATCACTAACCAGTGATACTTTTTTATATTATGAATTAAAACAAGTTTTAAAATTAAAAACACAAGGATTAACTGATCCTGAGATTCGGGACATGGTGGTTACCGAAAATATTTTTCAATATAAATCTAGAAAAAGTGCAGGAAGGATAGTTTCCTCTATATTTAGGCGAGTGAATGTATTAGATGATTATTTAATCAATCTCGTTTTAAATGGGTCACTAGAAGTTGGGAAAGCAGTTAATTTGTATGCAATCATGAAAACTAGCAGGATCTTTTTTGAATTCATGAATGAGATTGTCAGAGTGAATTTAGAAAATGGGGACGACATCATAGAAAAGAAAGATATTAATCTTTTTTTTACCGCTAAGGCGGAACAAAGTGATATAGTCGCTCAGTGGTCAGGAACCACAGTAGGGAAGTTGAGACAGGTGATGTTAAAGATCTTAGCTCAGATGGGAATTATTGAAGATGTAAAAGACTGTAGGATCATTAGATTGCTAATAGCCCCGGAGCTAGCAGAGCACTTAGTTCGTATTGGTGATAAGACATATCTGTTAGCAATGGGTGAATATATGGAATAGAGGTGGGGCTGCTTGCATTCATTGTCAGTATATAAACGACTAGAAAAAATAATCGAAAAAGTTAAATCTGATCAATTTCTTGCCGGCCGAGGCTGTGGTAATGAAATTAGCTATTATATATTTGATTATGACCCTAAAGAAGAACTGGTAGTTCGGGAATATGTAAGGCATATCATAAAAGAATTTTCCAAAAGCACATCCAATCGAACAATCATCGAGATTGATTTATATAAACTGTTCATTGCTTTTCTAAAAGACGAAGGGGATTTTGAAACGATTATTCAGATGGAATTAGCAGAAGGGCGAGAGGCAATCTTTGAAGCCATTACTCCATTTTTGACTCCTAATGTTTATTCACAGAAAATCCGTGAAATGGCTGCAGAGTATCAAATCATTTTTTTGACAGGAGTCGGGAAAATTTATCCTTTCATGCGGTCTCATAATATTCTAAACCAGCTGCAGCAGTATATGGGCAAGAAACCATTGGTAATATTTTATCCTGGACAATATAGTGGACAAGATTTAACGCTGTTTGGTAAATTCAAAGACGAAAATTATTATCGGGCATTTCCGTTAATTTAGATTCTAAGGGGGATATCAAAACATGATTTTGAAAGAGATGTTTGCAAGGGATATAGGGCGGGAAATCAGTGGTGTTATTAAAGTTGGCGAAGTGGATGATGTCGATAAGGTCTATCAAGAGTTAGAAGAGTATGTGGTAACTAGAGAAATAAGCCAACATTTAGACAAATTCTACAATAACTATGGCAAAGGCATTGATGGTAAAACTGATAAAATAGGTGTGTGGATTTCAGGTTTTTTCGGTAGCGGTAAATCACATTTTTTAAAAATATTATCCCATGTGCTGGATAATGATCGGATAAAAGATAAGCAAGCGGTAGAGTTTTTTGCAGATAAAATTACAGATCCTCTGTTATATGGCGAAATGCAGAGAGTTGCCAAGGTGAATACGGAAACCATTCTCTTTAATATTGATGCGGAAAATCCTATTAATAATAAAAGCAAAGACGATGCGATTTTACGGATATTCATTAAGGTATTCAATCGGCATCGGGGTTTGTGTGTGGAGATTCCTGGTGTTGCCTATATGGAAGAGCAACTGATCAAAGATGGTGTTTATGAAGCGTTCAAAGCTGAATTTTTGGTTGAGCGAGGTAAAGAATGGTTAAGCAGAAGGAATGCCTTCTTTTTAGATAAAGACTATGTAGCGAGAACACTTGCCAAAGTGTTACAGATATCCTTAGAAAGTGCTACCGAATATGTAAGTAAAGGTGTTAATGAGTATCAAGTTGACATTAAGCAGTTTGCTCAAGAAGTGAAGCGGTATATCGATAGTAAGGGTGGCAAATTTCATCTGATTTTTTTAGTGGATGAAATTGGACAATACATAGGGGACAATACAAATTTGATGCTTGATTTACAAACCGTATCCGAAGAATTAGGTACACATTGTAAAGGCCAAGCTTGGATTATGGTGACATCACAGGAAAGTATAGACTCCATTATCAAAGTAAAGGGTGATGACTTTTCCAAGATACAAGGAAGATTTGATACCCGTCTAAGTTTATCATCCATATCCGTTGATGAGGTTATCAAAAAACGTATCCTAGAGAAAGAAGAAAATGCCGTTTGTTTGTTAAAAAGTTTGTATCGGGAAAAAAGTGCAACCCTTAAGAATCTGATCAATTTTGATAATGCAAGAAAAGATTTACTCAGCTATCGGGATGAAAAAGAATTTGTAGAGGTATATCCCTTTATACCCTATCAGTTTAAAGTACTACAAAGTGTATTTGAGCAGGTGCGGAAACACGGCAATTCTGGTAAAAATTTATCGGAAGGGGAACGTTCCATGCTTTCGGCCTTCAAGGAGTCCGTATTTAAATATCGCCATGACAAGGAAGGTAGGTTAATACCGTTTCATGCTTTTTATGATACCATCAAAGAATTTCTAAATCCTGTGATTCACCGTGTTATCGAAAGGGCAACGGAAAATCCAGAGCTCAAGGATAATCCTATTAACATGGAAGTGCTGAAAGTTCTGTTTATGGTTAAATATTTAAGTAATGAAATACCAGCAAATCTAGAAAATATCGCAACGTTGATGCTCAGCAATATGGATGAGGACAAGCTGGAACTCAAAGAACAAATAAAAATCACACTACGCAAACTTCAATCTCAAACACTAATTCAGAAAAACGGTGATCTATATATATTTCTTACAGATGATGAGCAAGATGTGAACCGAGAAATTAAAGATGTCAAAATCGATGGGGATGTCTTAAAAAAAGAATTAGCAAATTACATATTTCAAGATATCTATGATGAACCTCGTTTTAAGTATTCCAAGTATTATTCTTTCCCTTTTAATAAAAAAATGGACGAAAAGGACTATGGCAACCAAACGAGTAGTATAACCCTCAATATTTTGACGGCACTATCAGATCAATATCACAAAAGTGATGAAGCATTAATATTACAATCCAATAGCCAAATGACCATCAGACTAGGTGGTAGTGATGGCTATGTAGAGGAATTAACCGAAGCATTAAAAATAGAAGCCTATCGTGACAAGAAAAATCTAAAAGCCTTGCCAGAAAATATACAAGCTATTATTACGACGAAACAAGGCGAAGCACGGATTCGAAAAGGTAGAGCAAAAGAAATACTGGCAGAGGCTCTCATGCAGGCAAGCTTTTTTGTTGATGGCGATAAAGTAGACACAAAAGGTAGTAGTGCCAAGGATAAAATAACTAGCGGATTTACGCTACTAGTGAACAGTGTATTTAAGAAGTTAAGTTATATAAAAATAAATCTAACGAGTGAAATGGAAATTCTAACATTATTGAAGAATAATGTAGATGAGATTTTGCTTGATGCTACCATGGCATATAACAATGAACTGGCTGAAACGGAAATCTTTGATTTTATTTCGATGCAAGAAGACAAGCATGAACAAATCAGAATGAAGGCACTGACCATGCGTTTCAAGGGAGCGCCTTATGGTTGGAATGAGATTGATATTGCTGGTGTAGTGGCGAAGTTATTAAAGGATCAAAAAATAAAAATTCGTCTACATGGTGAATTTATTGAAATAGAGCAGGTCAGTAAAGTAGTAGATGCTATCACCAAGTCCACAGAAGTGGATAAGACAATTATTAACAAAAAAGTGAAAGTAGATGAAAAATTACTGCGGGATGTTCGAAATATTTCTAAGGATGTTTTCGGCAGTATTAGCCTACCAGCCGATGAAGATGGCTTGGCAAAAGAACTGAGGGCTAAAATCGGTGAAAAGCGAACGGAAACCAATCAGTATTTAGATAAAAAATATCAAGGTAAAAAGTATCCAGGTAAAAGTTTATTTGAAAAAGGGCAAGAAATATTTACAGGGATCATAGAACATAAAGATAATCTAAGCTTCTTCACCGCCTTTAGGGAGCAAGAAGAAGGAATGTTAAATTGGGTGGATGATATCGCTTATCCCATGGCGTTTTTTGCGAGTCAAACTGAAATTTTTGATAAAGGGTTAGTCGTTGTTAAAAAATGTAGCGATAACAAAGAGTATCTAGAAGCAGACATCACGGAAAATGTAACCAAGCTTACTGCAATTTTAAATAATCCTATTCCTTATAAAGAAATAAAAAACATCATGGATATAGTGGGAAAGATCGAAAGAGCCTTTGCCGAGCTGATTGCCGCCAAAAGAGTGGTTGTTAAGGGAAAAATTCAAAGTGACTTTGACTATTCTTGTTTAAAAGCAGCTCAGTACGGTGTTAGTCAGGCGACTAAAGACGGGGTACAGGTTTTTTATCAGGACAAACTAGCAGAGTTAGAAACCTATACAGATATGTATAGACTAGATGCTGCCTTAGCACAAAGTAACAGTAAAAAAGAAGTTTTTGAGGGGCAAATTGACAAAGAAATTGCTGCATATCAAAAACAACAGGCAGAAGCTGCTAAACGAAATGCTGAAAAAACAGACCCAGCGCCAATACCTAAACCTACACCGAAAACAATCGAAAAAGTAATCATTACTAAGCTAGTCACCATCAAATCATTAAAAACCCAAGAGGATATTGATGTCTATATTAGAGAACTTAAGAGTAAGTTGACTTCCATAATTAAGGAAGACAAAGAAATAGAACTGGAATAATAGTAAGCAACAGGAGATCGTGGTATCTCCTGTTGCTTTAAATATGGAGGAAATCGATGGATAAGAATGTACTAAAGAACTTTGCCGTGGAAGCTAGAACTGAGCTGATAAAAAAAATAGAAGTCAAAGCCCTCCAATATGGCATTAGCGCTGATACCATAAAAGGGTCAAACATTACCAGTAGTGATTCCATCATTATCAATGGTAAGCCACTGAGCACCAATGAAAAATTTCAGCGAGAAGCCCTCATCAAAAAAATCACCGATAGCAATGAAAATGGCGAAGATGGCTATCAGCAAGTCATCCAAGAAGTAGCCTATACTTGGTTTAATCGTTTCATTGCGTTACGTTTTATGGAAGTCAACAATTACCTACCCACTAGAACTAGAGCCTTATCTTCCTTCACCCCTGGCAGCGTAGAACCTGACTTAATCAAAGAAGCCACGACGGTTGACTTACCTCTTGATAAGGAAAAAATCTATGAAATGAAGCTAAATAGTGATATGGAGGGCTTGTTTAAGTATGTCATCATTGCCCAATGTAATGCTTTAAATCAACCCCTTCCCTTTATGTTTGAAACAATTGGACACTATACGGAATTGCTTTTTCCTAGTGGTTTGTTAAGTGATGGGGCGTTGGTCAGAACTTTGACGGATGTGAATCTGATTCCCGAAGAAGATTGGCAAGATGTTGAGATCATTGGTTGGCTGTATCAATACTATATTTCTGAAGAAAAAGATCGAGTAATACAAGCTAAGAAACAATACAAAAAAGATGAAATCCCCTTTGCTACCCAATTATTTACCCCCGATTGGATCGTTCGTTATATGGTGCAAAATTCACTAGGCAGGTATTGGTTAGAGTCCCATCCCGAACATAATGACTTGAAAGATAAATGGGAGTTCTATCTGGAAAATCCTAATCCGGAGGTTGCTTTTGCAGACAAATTAGCGCCTTACATCAATAAGGACATGAAAGTGGAAGAAATCACATGTTTTGACCCTGCCTGCGGTTCAGGACATATTCTAGTATATATGTTTGATGTATTGTATCAAATTTATGAGAAATGTGCATATGCACCAAAGGAAATTCCTAGACTGATTATTGAAAATAACCTGTACGGTTTGGATATTGATGATCGAGCTTATCAATTGGCATGTTTTGCAGTTATTATGAAAGGCATGCAATATAATAACCAATTGCTCAGAAGTATGAAAAGAGAACCGCTACAGCTTAATATTGCTGGGATTCAAGAGACTAATCAGTTAGATGATGAGGCTATAGCCTATCTCGCCGGGGAAACAGCAGGAGAGACCTTTGAGAAAACGAATGCCTTCGTGGCAAAGTTTAGAAATGCTAAGACATACGGTTCGCTGATTAAGGTTGGTGATTTTGATGAAGAATTCTTTACGCAGCGATTAGAATATATAATGAATAATCCTGGTAATGTATTGCAGGGTGAAAGTAGAAGAAGAATTCTTGAAGTTTTGCCTGATTTGCTAAAACAGGCAAAACTTATGGAAAAAATATATGATGTGTTAGTCACCAATCCGCCTTATATGGGTAGCAAATATATGAATCCTATTTTAACTAACTTTATTAAAGAGAATTATGCAGAAACAAAAGCAGACTTGTTTTCTGCATTTATGGAATATTGTATGAAAAAAGTTAAGAATAATGGACAGTTAGGATTTATGACACCATTTGTATGGATGTTTATATTATCCTATGAAAAATTAAGAAGATTTGTAATAGATGAGAGAAACATTAGTAGTTTAATACAGCTTGAATATTCTGCCTTTAAGGAAGCTACTGTTCCTATATGTACTTTCACACTAAGAAATTATTATGAAGATATTTCTGGTGAATATATTAGATTATCCGATTTTAGTGGCAGCGAAAATCAACCGATTAAAACATTAGAAGCAATAAAAAATCCAAATGTATATTATAGATTTTCTGCTAATAGTAAACAATTTCATGCAATACCAGGCACGCCTATTTCTTATTGGGCAAGTGATCGTATGCGACAAGTTTTTAAGGATGGAATACCATTGGGGGAAATCGCGGCACCACGCGTTGGTTTGCAAACCGGTGATAATGATAGGTTTTTACGGCTATGGCATGAAGTAGCTATAACTAAAGTTGGTTTTGGATATGAGAATGAAGAGTGCGCAGAACGAAGTGGACAAAAATGGTTCCCTTATAACAAAGGTGGAGCATTTCGTAAATGGTATGGGAATAATAATTATGTAATTAATTGGGAAAAGAATGGCTGTGAAGCAAAAGAGTATGCTACTAAATTATATAAAAACTTTACACGGACAATAAAAAATATGTCTTATTACTTTAAATCAAGTATTACTTGGTCGGATATAAATTCATCGAATTTTGGGGCAAGATATTCTTCACAGGGATCATTGTTTGATGTTACTGGGTCATCTATTTTTGCTACTGAATTTTATCTTGAATATTTTATTGCTCTGATGTGTTCGTCGCTGACAATTAAATTTTTAGCGATTTTAAATCCTACGTTGCATTTTCAGGTGGGAAATATTGCGAATTTACCTATTTTTATAGTTAAAAATGAAGAAATAATAAAAAAGATAGTCGAAATTAAAAGTGAAAATATTTCTATTTCCAAAACTGACTGGGATTCTTTCGAAACCTCCTGGAACTTTAGTAAACACCCATTAGTTTGTTATGTTAGTAAAGAAAATGATGAAAGTATTATCAGCATACAAACAGCCATTAATCGACTAAATGAATTTTTTAATAAGGCAATTTTTCAAACAAAGGAAAATGAAGAGGAACTTAACCGAATTTTCATTGACATTTATGGTTTGAAAGATGAGATGAAACCAGGAGTTGAACTTAAAGATATTACATTAACAGTTAATCCATATTACAGATACAAAAAGAAAAACAAGAAGAAAACAGATGATGAAGAATATATGATTAATGATGAAGATTTATCATATACAAAAGAGGAGATGGAAGTTTTTTTTAACAGAGATACAATTAAAGAATTCATCTCCTATGCAGTAGGTTGTATGTTCGGCAGATACTCCCTAGACCAAGAAGGACTCATATACGCAGGAGGAGAATTCAACCCTGATCAATATACTACATTACCAGCTTCTGTCGACAATATTATTCCCATCATTGCTGACAAGTATTTCACAGAAGATATAATGGATAAGTTTATCCAGTTTGTTATCGTAACCTTTGGCAACGAAGCCTTAACTGAAAATCTAGAGTTCATTGCTGAAGCCCTCGGGGGGAAAAACAACGAAACCGCCAAGGAAACAATCAGAAGATATTTCCTTAATGAGTTTGTCAAAGATCACACCCAGGTTTATAAAAAACGCCCTATCTATTGGCTATTTACCTCTGGTAAGCAAAAAGCCTTTAACTGCTTAGTATATATGCACCGCTATGATAAAACCACCTTATCCAGAATACGGACAGATTATCTCCATGAGTTACAGGATCGCTTAGATGGAGAACGAAAATCTCTCGTTGATGTGATCGATGGTGACTATAATGTGAAAGAAAAGAAAGATGCCAATAAACGTTTAGCCATCCTCGATAAGCAGATCGAAGAATTAAAACAATATGACGAAGTATTGCACCATTTGGCGGATAAACAGATCGAAATTGATTTGGATGATGGTGTGGTTGTTAATTATGAAAAATTTAAAGGATTATTGGCAAAGATATAAAATAAGTACTATGATAGATACAATACACTAAGAAAGTAATAGGTCTAGAATAGGTAGTGTGTTATAGATAACTTAAAAATAGATAGGGACGTGACAGTGTGAAACAGCGATGGGTCTTAACCATTGAAGAATTCGGCAAGATTGACAAAGCTCAGATTGAAGTAAGCCCCTTTATGGTATTTGTCGGTGAGAATAATAGTGGTAAAAGTTATATCATGTATTTACTGTGGGGCATTCTAGCCCTCGGTAGGGAACTATTTGACTATAAAAAGGGAACATCACAGCCCTACAAAAAATGTGAAGAGTGGCTAATTGCTAATATCGGCAAGGATGATATCGTAATTGATGAACCGATTCAGCAGATGTTTATTGTGTGGTTTAATGAACTTTTAAAACAAAAAAAGAAAGTGTTATGCAATCGCATTTTTAACCATCCCGTCGATATTGGCCATGTATCGGTTAGTAGTTATAAACGGTTAGCACCGATTAAGGTGAATTGGGATAAGGATGCGAAACGATTTTCGACGAGCGCCAATACCATAAAGTTTCCTTTAACCGAGCAAGAATTCAGTGCAGAAGAACGGGGCAAAATGCTGAATTATATATGCTGGAAATTACTGATGGATGGATTAACGACGCCCCTATTTCCTGGCGTCAATAGTGGCAGAGCAGCCGGTGAGCCAATCTATCTCCCTGCGTCGCGAACAGGTTTTATGCTGACTTATAAAACCTTAATCCAAAATATGATTAGTCGCGAATATAGTGGACTCGATGATGGTGAGCAATATAAAAGTCAATTCGTCTTACCCCTTGCTCATTTTTTGAAAGATTGGGTTGGTCTAGAAATCAGCGAAAATACCAAGTATGGGGATGTTGCGGCTTATATCGAAAAAGAAATCTTACAGGGTGAAGTAAAACGGGATGCATCTCCTATGCCTAGTGTTTTATATCGACCAGAACATGGCAAGAAAGATTTACCCTTACATGTGACATCATCCCTTGTTACGGAACTTACACCAATTATATTATTTTTGAAATCCAAAACAGCATATAATTTGATGATCATTGAAGAACCCGAGGCCCACCTCCATTTGAATGTGCAGAGAGTCATTACCAGAGCATTAGCACGTTTGGTCAATGCGGGTTTGCCAATTTGGATCACGACCCATAGTGATACTATTTTTCAGCAAATCAATAATTTAGTAAAAGTCGGGCATTTGAAAAATGACGAAGAGTTGGGGGAACTAGGTTATGTTCGTGAGGAAGTCTTACAACCAAGTGACATAACCGCCTATCAATTTGTCGTAACCGATAAAAAAACTACTGTGGAGAAACTCAATATTGAGCAAGGTGGTTTTCCCGTACCTACTTTTAATGAAGCTATTTATGAACTTTCTACTGAAACTTTACGTATCGAGGAGAAACTAACGGATCATGATTGATGATGATTTTTTGCTGCGAAAAGGATTTCTGGATAGTATTTTGTTTGTGGAATCAGATACTGAGTTTGAATTAGAAGAAACCATACATGAGGGGCGGGCAAAGTTAACTTGCACCCTTGGAAAGTACGCCATTGCCTTTTCGAAGGTAGATGATAATAAATTTCCGTATATAAAACATAAAAAATGTGCGGATGCCATTATTTTCACCAAAGTGGACGATGAAAATTGGGGCCTAAAGATCATTGAATTTAAAAAGACCATGTCAAACAGTAGCTGGGAAAAAAGTAAAGAACAGTTCAAGGGAGCCATTCTAAACTCCCTTGCTATCTGTGGATTTTTGGGGATTCGAAAATTTGTAACCATTGAAGTATATAGTGCTTTTCGTGAGGAAAAGTTGACGGTAGCCAATACGAATAATCCGGTGCTTTTAAAGCAATATGTAGGAAAACCTCCTCAAGATAAGCTAGAAGATTGGAAAAATGGTTATGTGAGAATCGATTTCATGAATGGAAAGTTGCCACATAACAGAATACAGTTAGACGAGGATGGCAATGGAAGAGTCCATTTTGGGTAATGGATGGAAAGCACAAAGGGTAATCATGCCAATTGTGCTTTTTATTTTGTTTGCGATAATCTTAGCTATGTGGTAGGAAATGGAGATGAGAAAATGTCTACTATTGATATTATGTCGGCTTTGCAGCAAGAGTTTGCGCAGCCGCTGAACAAGGGGAAAAAACGCCGCATCATTTTTTGGAATGACTATGATACAGAATTTGCAGATCGTGTTGATGAGGTTCATATCCCAGGGGTGCGAGTACACAAGTTAACTTCTAAGAATAATTTTTATACTAAATATTTAATTGAAGAAGAAGATACCACATCTGATTTTTTGATCTATAATACAGAACGTTTTGTTGATGAACGGGATAACTGGTTACTGGATATGATGTTATATTCGGTTCAGTTTTATGCGGATAAGACGTCGCTGCTCATGAATGAATTGGAGATAGACATTGCACTGCGGAAAACTTTTATCACCTATAAGGATTTTTTTAATGCGGAAGAACGACGAAAACGTTTTAGCAAATATGGTGGCCCCATCAATCAAGTAGAGCAATTGGAACTTTGCATGTTAGCCGCAATCATGGGGGCGAAGAGCAATGAGTTTGAAGAAGTCTTAAAGCGGATGTTTATTGAATCCATACAGGAAGCGGATAATAAATATTATCAGACTTTTGAAAAATACAATATGGATCAAGTTTTTTGGAAATATGTTCATATCAAGTATGGTTATAGTGAAGCCAATAAGTCATTAAAAAAATTATTTATTTATATTGTATCAACGGTACTGGCCAGTTCTATTAAGGAAGAAAAACTAGGTAAGATCAAAGCTTTTATTGGCAGTAATAAGCCCAATTGTATTATTTTTATTGATCACTGGCTCAATCATAGTAGTGATCATGTTCACTACGACCAATTATCAGAGGAATATGAGCTGGAAACGAACATGGTGAGTATGATTGAAAAGATGGAGATCCATGAGTATCAAGATGTGGAATTATTAAAAGTATTTGATCGCGCTATTATTACTCATATTGTGAATTCCTTAGAAAATAAAATCGAGGATTATGATCAGTTTATGGAGATCATCCGAGGGCGACGCACGACGCATTTTTATAAGGACTACCGTAGTGTGTATGAAGCAGTGATCAATGGGATTGAAATGTACAAGTTTTATAAAAAATACAGTACTGGTATACCAGCGCAAAATAATGGGAAATTCTTTAAAGCTTACACCGAAGAATATCATAAGATAGATGCCTATTACCGAAAATTTTATTATTATCATGATCAGCAGCCAGAGAGTCAAGTCATTAGCCGGCTCAAAACATTGGTTGAAAATTTGTATGTGAATTGGTTCTTGCCTGAAATCGGCGTTAACTGGACTTCGTCCATTGATCAGGAAATGAAAAAAGCTTGGACAATTCCAGGCGTAGTCAATCAAAGGGAATTTTATAGCCGATATGTAAAATCAATGGTGACAAATGAAGATCGGGTCTTTGTTATTGTGTCAGATGCACTACGTTATGAAGTGGGGGCTGAGATCGCTGATCGGTTAAATGTAAAGGTGATCGGTTCAACAACGATTCACGCCACCTTGTCTAGTGTGCCGTCTATTACTAAATTAGGAATGGCAGCTCTTTTGCCCCATCAAAAGCTAGAGCTTAAAGAGGATGGTAGAGTGTTTGTCGATGGTGTGGATAGTAGTGGACTGGACAATCGCAATAAGATTTTACAGAAAAGCGTAGATAATAGTATTGCGGTTGATTATCAAAAATTGCCGAAAAATCCGATTGAATTTATTGAAACCTTACGAGGTTATAAGCTAATCTATATTTATCATGATACGATTGATGCTACAGCCGATAAGGGATCTACGGAGTACAATACTTTTGATGTGGCAGAAAAAACAGTTGCTGAAATTATGGATTTAATTGATAAAATTACAAAATGTCCGGGTAAAATTAACGTAATCGTCACAGCAGATCATGGTTTCACTTATCAACGCAGTCCGTTAGATGAAAGCGATAAAATTGCAAAAGAAAATATTATTCCTATTGATAAAAGCAGACGCTATATGCTTTCAAAGGAAGATCGAGAAATTGATAGTCTTATAAAAGTAGACATGTCCTATTTACTAAGGGATAGTGGTGCTTATGCTTATATGCCAAAAGCCCATATCCGGTTTAAGGTGCAAGGCGAAGGGGCCAATTATGTGCATGGTGGTGCTAGCCTACAGGAAGTAACGGTTCCTGTTGTTAGTTTTAAAAACATTCGCAGTACCAATAAAAAAAGCGTAAAAGCCGAAAAAGTAAAAATTAAGTTAACCAATGAAATCCGTAAGATCACCAATAGTATTTTCATCTTGAATTTTTTCCAAACCGAAAGAGTGAATGAAAAAATAACTCCTGCTACTTTTGATGTGTATATGGTAGGGAGGGACGGCGATGTCATTTCGAGTATTGAGACCATCATAGCCGACCTTACTAGTGAGCGACCAGAAGAGAGAATGTTTAGAATGAAATTAACATTAAAGGTCATGAACTATGATAGAAATGGGCAGTATCAGCTTCTTGTAAAAGATAAGGAAACAGGAGTTGTAGTAGAGGAAATACCTTTTACGATTAGTTTGGGCATCGCCAGTGATTTTGATTTTTAAGATTTTCCTAAGGGGTGAGGCATATGGAAGAAGAGTTATCACGGGATTTAGATAAGAGCCTAAATCAACATTTCCCTGGGCGGGTAGTGCGTAAGGATTTAACGAAGAAAATCAAAGAAGGGGCTAATGTTCCCATTTATGTTTTAGAGTATCTCTTAGGGATGTATTGTGCTACGGATGATGATATGGTTATTGAGCAGGGGATAGAAATGGTTAAAAATATTCTTGCCAATAACTATGTACGTCCTGATGAAGCGGAAAAGGTGAAATCGAAAATTCGCGAACGTGGCCAATACAGTGTGATTGATAAGATTACCGTCGGGTTAAATGAAAAGCGGGATGTGTATGAGGCCATCTTTTCTAACCTGGGCATTAAAGGGGTAGAAATTTCTCATTCTTACGTCAAAGAGTTTGATAAACTCTTAGGTGGTGGTATTTGGTGTATTTTGCAAATGGAATATTTTTATGATGAGAATGACAAAAACCGCTCGCCTTTTTATATTCGTGGTGTAAAGCCCATTCAGATGCCGAATATGGATATGAATGAAATTTTTGAGGGACGTCGTCATTTTAGTAGTGCCGAATGGTTGGATATATTAATGAGATCAACAGGGATGGAGCCAACTCAATTTGAAGAAAAGGCCAAGTGGCATTTGCTGGCGCGGCTCATTCCGTTAGTAGAGAATAATTATAATCTATGCGAGCTTGGTCCTAGAGGTACAGGGAAGTCCCATGTGTATAAAGAAATTTCCCCTAATTCCATTCTTGTTTCAGGCGGGCAAACCACCGTTGCCAATTTATTTTACAATATGTCTTCGAGGGCGATTGGTTTGGTCGGCTTGTGGGATACGGTGGCTTTTGACGAAGTAGCGGGAATTACCTTCAAAGATAAAGATGGTATTCAAATAATGAAGGACTATATGGCGTCAGGATCTTTTGCACGGGGGAAGGAAGAAAAGAATGCGAATGCTTCCATGGTCTTCGTTGGCAATATCAATCAAAGCTTAGATTCTTTAATAAAAACCTCCCACTTGTTTGCACCTTTTCCAGAGGCCATGAGCAGCGATACGGCTTTTTTTGATCGGATGCACTATTATGTTCCAGGCTGGGAAGTTCCCAAAATGAGACCAGAATTTTTTACGGATCGTTATGGTTTCATCGTGGACTATATGGCGGAATTTTTTCGTGAGATGCGTAAACGTTCTTTCTCTGATGCCATAGACAAGTACTTTAAGCTGGGCAATAACCTGAATCAACGGGACGTGATTGCCGTTCGTAAAACAGTATCTGGCTTAATCAAATTACTATATCCTAATGGAGAATTTGATAAAGAGGCTGTGCGCCAGGCTTTAGAATATGCGCTAGTAGGTCGCCGCCGTGTGAAAGAACAATTAAAGAAAATTGGTGGTATGGAATTTTATGATGTTCAGTTTTCCTATATCGATAATGAGACCTTAGAAGAACACTTTGTCTCCGTACCAGAACAAGGTGGTGGTAAAATCATACCGGAGGGGAGATTGAAGGCGGGGCATGTATATCATGTTGCCCGTGGTCAATCTGATATGATTGGTGTATTCAAGCTAGAGATGGAAACATTAGGCGGCTCAGGGAAATATGAGCGTTCTGGGCTCGGCTCCAATGCTAAGGCCAAAGAAAGTTTAAATACAGCCTTTAACTACTTTAAGGCAAACAGTAAAAGTGTAAGTGGTATGATTAGTACCAAAACTAAAGACTTTCTCCTTCATGTACAGGATGTGCAAGGGATCGGTGTACCGGATGATTTGACTCTTGCAGCTTTTGTGGCCCTATGTTCAGGAGCACTGGATAAGCCAGTACAAGAACAAATGGTTGTCCTCGGCTCTATGAGTATTGGGGGAACCATTATGAAAGTATCTGATTTGGCTGATGTATTACAGGTATGTTTTGATGCGGGAGCAAAGAAGGTACTACTCCCAATGTCCTCAGCGGTAGACATCGGGATGGTTCCGCCAGAACTTTTTAGTAAGTTTCAAACTTCTTTTTATCAAGACCCAGTGGATGCGGTGTTTAAGGCGTTGGGGGTTAGCTGATCTTAAACGTGAAAAGGTTTATTTTAAAGGGGTACGAGATGATGAAAGATATAATAGCTGCTCTTTGTACTGTTGCTAGGATGACAGGAGAAATTATTAATGATAATCAAATAATGTTTATTGACAAAGGGTGCCCACATCAATCATCCAAACTTCCGCAAGGGAAAATAGGAATATATATGTTTGAATTTAATGGGCATTTTCTCAAAATCGGAAAAGCAGGGGCGAAGAGTAATGCTAGGTTTCAAAGTCAACCGTATAGCCCTAAAAGTTCTCAAAGTAATTTGGCAAAATCTATACTTGATGATGTGGATATGAAAGGATTTAATCTTAACGAACATATTGTAGGGAATTGGATAAGAGAAAATGTTAGGCGATATGATATCCTCATTGATGAAGCTGTAGATATTTTTATTTTAAATTTATTTGAAGCATTCCTGCATTGTAAGTACAAACCCAAGTATGAAGGTTTTGAAAAACAGAGGAAATAGTTTCTTGCATTTGTACTTATTTTGTTAATGATATAAGCAAAGATATAAAAATAAATAATTTTTCTGATAATGAGATGGTTTTTAAGAAGATAAATGTAGTGGAAAAAAAGTGATGTGTTGGGCATGACTTAATAGGAGATAGGGGGCTTTTCAGGATGGTTAAAAAAAAGGTATTTAAGATGCCTAAAAACGTTAAAATAACAGGGCGTACATCTTCGGTAACCAACTCTTTTATAAATGGAATCATACCGTGTATCAAACCTACACAAGAAGAAATTAATGAATGTCTTTCTATATTGGAATTAGATGCAGATAATCTAACTTGTGCTTATTGTGGGGATAAGAGTAGTGAGTGGGATCATTTTAGGCCAATCGTAAAAGATAAAAGACCTACAGGGTATGTTTCGGAGATTGCAAACTTAGTACCGAGTTGTGGAAAATGCAATCAGTCTAAAAGCGGCTCAAACTGGAAAATATGGATGTTGAGTGAAGCCGCTGAGTCTCCTAAAAGTAGAAAAATTCATGATTTAGAAAACAGGATAAAAAGACTAGAAGAGTTTGAACAGTGGAAGCCAGTACTAAAGGTCGATTTTGAGAGTACTATAGGACCAGAGTTGTGGCAGGAATATTGGGCGGTTCACGAGAAAATCCATGCCCTGATGAGAGAAGCTCAATTGGTACAAAACAAACTTAGTGAAGTGGTTAATATTTCCATGATGGGATAACTAAAAGGTAATGTAGCTATAGAAAAATGGATTTGTGGTTATGATGATACAGTTGTCCCTTGGGAGTTTATCGATAATGAACAAGTGGATAGTCGTCTATGTTAGTCCAAGTGTGAGTGGAGATAGGTAGTGTCAGATTAAACTATGTGCTAGTTGTGCATATGCAGATACGTATAGAATTAGGCAAAATAAAATAAGATGCAAATTATGGTTGTATAGGAGGAGAGGATACAGGCATGGACTCTAATCAGTTGCTACAAGAAGTCAATCAAGGAGAAGCGGTAGAAAGGGAATTTAAATCTGACCGTAAGCGCCTTCGTGATGAAACGATTTATGAAGAAATTGTTGCTATGGCTAATAGTATAGGTGGTGTACTATTTATTGGGGTGGAAGATGATGGCCAAATTACTGGCGCGCAACCCCGGCACGGTAAAATTACGGAACCACTGAAACTACAGTCTGCGATTTTTAATAATACAGTGCCCAGCATTAATACCCGTATTGCAGTTGTAGAACATGCTAATGGCATGGTAATTCGAATTGAGACAGATCCATATCCTGAAGTTTGTGCGACTACAGGCGGGAAATCCTTGCGTAGGCAGGTTGGACCTGATGGTAAGCCACAAAGTGTACCATTTTATCCAAGAGATCAACGGTCTAGGCGAACGGATCTTGGACTTTTGGATTTTTCGGCGGAAGTCATTGGTGATATTACGTTTGATGATTTAGATCCATTAGAGTTTGAACGGTTGAGGCAGACTATTTCAAGATTACGTGGAGATAAAGCACTGTTAGAGCTTTCTAATGAAGAAATTGCTAAGGCATTACGGTTAGTCGAAACTCGCAAAGGGCAACTGTACGCAAATGTAACTGGTGTATTACTATTAGGAAGGGCTGAGACGTTGCAGCGAGTAATGCCAACCAATGCCGTTAATTTTCAAGTTTTTGATTCGCAAAGTAATGTAAAAGTAAATGATACCTTTTGTTTTCCACTTTTACACACCATTGAGGAAATATCGACTCGCTTTGAGGCCAGAAATGAAGAGCAAGAAGTATTAGTGGGGATGTTTAGGGTACCAGTACCTGACTATTCGGATATTGGTTTTCGTGAAGCTGTTAATAATGCTATTTTACATCGGGACTATAGTCGCCGGGATGATATTTATATTCAGTGGTATCCAGATCATATTTTAGTTACCAGTCCTGGTGCTTTTTTACCTGGTATTACTACGGAAAATATTTTGGTCCATGAACCTAGCCCGCGTAATCCCCGTCTGGCAGAGGCTTTTAAACGGATCGGATTAATTGAAAAAACAGGGCGCGGCGTTGATAAAATTTATGCAGGGCAAGTGCGCTATGGTCGCCCAGCCCCGGATTATAGCAGGACCGATGAATATGGTGTACGCGTGATACTACAAGGTGGGAAAGGGTCATTGCAGTTTACTGCTTTTGTCTATGAACAAGAAAAGAGTGATGGTAAGCCCCTCAATTTGGATGAGTTACTGGTACTCAATCATCTGTTTTTTGATCGAAGAGCGGATTCGGAAAGTGTGGGACGACTTATCCAAAAAGGGACTACCCAAGGCCATGCTGTTTTAGAAAGATTGGTAGAGCGAGGCTTAGTGGAAGCAAAAGGTGAGAAAAAAGGACGAGTTTATCATCTGCATGCCACGATATATGCTCAGTTCGGCAATCGATCAGGTTATGTTCGTACGCGGGGATTTGAATCGATTCAACAGGAGCAGATGATTTTGCAGTATATCGATGCCCATGGCAAGATAAAACGGACAGATGCTATGGAATTATGCTACTTGAGTAAGGATCAGGCTTACCGGATATTAAGAAGAATGTGTAGTAGTAATGTTTTGCAGCTTATTGGTGGGTCAAGTAAAGAATCCCATTATATTCGTTTTACTGAGGAATGAACCGATGCACTTGCGTTGCATTTACACGCGCCGCGCGTAAATGCAACGCAAGCGCGCGTAAATTTCGCGCGGAGTGGGTGGTAAAGATGATTTTTAGGGTGCTTTTAACTGATGGCATATCGATGAATTAGCGATTAGAAGATTATGTTATATGAGTTCGAAAGGTTTATTTGAAAATTTGGAGATAGGATTAATTCTTCAAGAATGCTGGTTTTACAGTGCTTTAGGAGTGATTTTTTAGAAAAAAATAATAAAGAAATACTTAAAGAGTATGATGACTACAAATGAGATATTATCCACTATAAATAATGAAGAGTGAAATAATAGTAGTGCGCGTGTATTTACGCGCGCCGCGCGTAAGTGCGTTGGAAGCGCGCGTAAATTTATGACAGGCATTGAAATTGCGGATTTTTGTAAGCCTTTTATTTGGTCCTTGCGATACTTACGTTAATACAGGGGGGAATGAGTAATAGCGTAAGTTATAAAAAAGGATCCATGCGGAGAATAGCTAGTACATTCTCCGCATCTTTTGCGGAGAATAATATTAATCAGTTTTGGTCATCGATCGTCCGGTGCCTTAGTATGAAGGTTACTGGCGTGACATAAAAAAATTGATTGAAATTAACATTTTAATGAAAGATAGTGGTGGCGGCCGCAGTACGAGTTATTCTTTGGTCCCAAATGGCGATGGTAAAAAATAGTGTGTTTTTAGCTTGTCCCTTACGGTGTGAAAATAAGTTTGAAAATAAGGGACAAAATCGAATTAAAGCTATTAAGATGATTATAATGGGAAATATAGTAAAAAAATGGGTAAAATATTAAATAAAGATAAATTCTTAACATAAAATAAGTTAAATTTTATATTTTTTACCTGCATTTTTAAAATATAAGTAAAAAATACCCAAAGAAATAGTTGGGTAGAATACATATAGTTTACTTTAAAATGTAATATATATGAAAAATATTGTAAATAAATTACCAATTACGCAAGACCACTTGATGACTATCGAGAGACCAAAACTTGTCCCTTATTTTGTCCCTTACGGTGCGATATAGGCAATAAAACACTGCTTAAAACTGCATAAATATGGAAAATAAATAACTGAGTTAATTTTACAAGACCTTGATTTATAAGGGTTTGTAGGCTGTTTTAAAACGGCTAATTATTGTAAACTAGACCACGAAATTAGAATGGCATGCAAGAGGTCATCGGTTCGATCCCGATTATCTCCACCAGACATCAATACAGGTAATACAAGGCTCCATGAGCTCTGTAC
>Ga0224527_1000614_pt1 | contig 22548 bp, 20 predicted proteins | sample CBST0metaG_FD_179882 | JGI IMG/M metagenome (GOLD analysis project Ga0224527, IMG submission 179882) | Peat soil microbial communities from Stordalen Mire, Sweden - C.B.S.T0 | ecosystem: Environmental > Terrestrial > Soil > Wetlands > Peat | place: Sweden: Norrbotten County, Stordalen Mire... | reverse complement strand
CTGGAATGATGCATTTTCCATCAATATGATGCCTGGAAGTCCAAACTTTTCGATGACCGCCTTATCCATGTCCCGCATTTGGGCGCCGGTAACAACTTTCATAAACATTCCTCTGGTAAAAAGAGAGCGTGAGCATAGCGGGCAGCCGCCAGTTTGTTTTTTTGACAAACGGCGGCTGCCATGGCCGAGGCCGCGCTCTTTACTCAGCTGTCGAGATGGTAATTGTCTCTCCGACTTCAGGGGATAGAACCTCAATATTTTTGCCGGCTAACAATTCACGAAGCTTCTCTGGAGTGCCGGTCAGCAGCGGAAACGTTCCGTAATGCATTGGGAGCACCTTGGATACATTAACCAAATTGACTGCATAGGCGGCTTCTTTCGGGCCCATTGTGTAATGGTCGCCAATTGGGAGCATTAGTAGGTCTGGTTTGTAGATTTCTGAGATGATTTTCATGTCACCGAAAACTGCCGTGTCGCCTGTGTTGTAGATCGTGTAACCGTTCTCGAACTTGATAACAAAGCCGATCGCCTCGCCGCCATTGACCGTGGTCTCTCCATCCTGTATGCTTGATGAATGATCTGCATGTACCGCAGTTACCTCAATGATATCGCTGCCGGGAAGGGTAACTGTTCCGCCTGTATTTACTCCAATGCCGTTTTTTAGCCCCTTGGTTTGAAGATAGCTGATTATCTCGAAATTGGCAACCGTCGCCGGCTGATTCTTCAGTGATACTGCCACGGCATCGCCGAAATGGTCGGAATGCCCGTGTGTGATCAGTGCGTAATCGAGCTGATCGAATCCCTTTTTATATTTCTCAGGCGTTTTTGGATTACCGGAAAGCCAGGGATCTATTAATAACGTCTTGCCGCCTGGGGTGACAACATAAAAGGTAGAGTGGCCTAGCCACGTTATCTGTAAGTCGTTATTCGCTGACATTGCTGGACCTTTCTAATAAGAGATGGAATGGCTATCGCGGGCTGGGAACGCCTGCGAGGATGTGGTCAATCTTCGCGAGAACATCAGGCGATAGAGTCTTACCCGATGCGGCGGTGTTGTCCACTACTTGGGATGGCTTCGATGCGCCGATAATAACACTGGATACGTTTTTCTGTCGAAGAATCCAGGCAAGGGCGAGCTGTGACATGCTCATGCCGAGGCTCTCGGCGATGGTGACAATCTGCTGTACTCTTCCAAGCACATCGTCATCAAGTCGGCCGCCGTTCATAAACATATTCTGGCGAGGATCCGCGGCTCGAGTTCCCTCAGCCGGCCGTTGACCGGGCTTATATTTTCCGGTGAGTACTCCCTGCGCGAGCGGCGAGAAGATGACCTGTCCAAGCCCTTCTCGCTCGGATACCGGTATTACTTCTTTTTCGATATTGCGGCCGAGCATGTTGTAGTACGGCTGATTGGATACAAGAGGGTGGAGCTGGTATTCTCGGATCAGATCGGCGGCATTGCCGATTTGTTCCCCAGACCATTCGGAAACACCGGCATAAAGAATTTTGCCCTGCTGTGCAAGATCGTCAAGCGCGGTCAATGTCTCAAGAAGAGGGACGGAAGGATCATAACGGTGACATTGATAGAGGTCAATGTAATCGACTCCAAGGCGCTTCAGGCTGAGGTTGCACTGCTCGATAATATGTTTGCGAGAAAGCCCTCGATCATTGGGGCCATCGCCCATAGGGAAGAAAACCTTTGTCGCAAGAAAGTAGCTTTCTCGGCGATATTTGGCCAGAGATTTGCCGACAACTTTTTCACTTTCGCCGTTAGCGTACACATTTGCTGTGTCAAAGAAGTTTATTCCAAGATCGTATGCTTTGTCGATGCATTGTTCTGCGATTTGGGCTTCTGTGGCACCGCCATAAGTCAGCCATGATCCAAGAGCAACTTCGCTCACCTTGACGCCGTACTTGCCCAGTTGACGATATTCCATGAGATCCTCCAAAAACTTGTGAAAACAGATCACATAACTTGTACCAGTTACGAACCAAACAAAGTCTACCCGTTTTAACAGAAGCATAATGTATTGAAAATTGGACTTTCAATTCTATTGACACGTGTGGTATAACAGAGTTCGTTGAGGCGGTTGTAGCTCAGTTGGTTAGAGCGCTAGGTTGTGGTCCTGGAGGTCGCGGGTTCGAGACCCGTCATCCGCCCGTCTTAATTCGGTTTTCTCGATGTCCTGTCTTACTCTCTTCGGTCATCGTCTGTTTACTTCCGGTTGGTTTGATATACGCAGATATTAAGGAACCTACATCCCATGTTGCTATCCATCAGAGGCGCGCTGTTTTTCGCCACAGCATTTTCACTATTGTTCTCTTTTCCACAGATGTCACCTTGTTTTGCACTTCCCGCAGCTTCACTCTATCCATCGAAAGATTCCACCTATACTGTCACAGCCACGATGCAGATCGCTGGGAAGGTGTCGCCGGCGGATGTAAATGATGCCGATCAGCAGGTGACAATTATTCGATACCAAAACGGAATAACCACACTTCGAGTTACTTATTTTCCGTTCGCCAATTCGCAAAGGCCGGTATCAGCTGATCCTGACTGGCGGACCACTGATAAGGCGCTGTCTCGTTATACAAAACCGTCGGTTACCGCTAACTGGGATCCAGCCATGCGATCCGATCTTATCGCCGCGCTTTTGCATGACGGTATTGATGTCAGCCAAATGAATGACTACGATTTGGTCACAGCGGTGTCCAAATGGGCGCTTGAGCGCTGCACGAACGACAGTAGATTTGTAATCTGGGATTACTATTACCCGAACGGCAAACCGGCTGTGTATCCTCCCCTCCGACAGGACTTTGACTTGGTAAAAGGGGATGCATCCGTTACGGATGCCGAGATGGCATCGCGTGAGGTGCTGGGAAAGGACATGTACTACGGGAAGGTAACCGGAGACTGCACATCTATGGCGGTTTATCTGACTACCGTTTTACGTGCCTTAGGTATACCCACACGAATTGTTGTGTGGACTCCACCATTTGATTACAATGATAAGAAGCAGGCAGCGCAATTTATTTCAAGTATCCATCACCACGCCTTGCACGCTCAGATAGCTGAATCATACAACGAGATGAAAAATGGCGGTGATTTTACTGATCACATGGTCAACGAAGTATATGTTGGACATAGATGGGTCGAACTAAACGACGATAGTCTGGCCGGGCCCGATGTCAATATTAGCCCTTTCGGATTAAGTTTTCACATCGCGAGGTGTACCGATATTTCGGAGCTAAACCTAGCGCAAACGTGGGGCCTGCGGATGGCCAACTATCCAGATGTCGCAGGAAGACTGACTTCGGTAAATCCATACTCCACAATATCGGATACCGACAAGTTTGGCAGGTTGTCGACGGTTAGCAATCCTCCGGTACATCATTATAATCTTACGTCAGCTACTGTAACAGGTTTATATTACAAGAATTCCAGCAGTCTTCCGTCCTCGGTTTATGATGAAGTAAAGACATCAAAATATATCGATTTTCTATTGGCTATCAAAGACCCAGGCACTGGTGGATATCATGCGCTCAAGCAGTTTTCGATAGACGCGCCCAAACGGTTTATCTTAACTTCTGATTCTGGCATGCGCCTTGAACTGGAGAACCAAATTGGGTCGATAACGGACGACAGCTTTCAAGCATTTTGTCTGGAGATTACGAGCGGCACCTTCGTACCTCAGAAGGGCGCTCACTACGAATTAAAGTCAGTTGACCAATCCGCTACATACAAATGGAATATACCGGCGGATGTTCCTGTGTATGCAGACGCAAATTAAACGTTAAGCAAACGTGTGCCATAGCTGTCGGTCGAACTCCTGCTGTTGTCGTTTCCGCACCTCGGTCGAGTCCTATTTCAAGAGGCTCTTTCCGCGGAGTGGGGCTGCTGAGCATCTTCTCGAAAACGGACAAGTCTTCCGCCCATGGAGCACTTAGCAGCAGCAAATTACCCGCGCTAATTGCGTATTTGTCGGCGTGCACCTTGAGAATTAGTGACAAATTACTATCCGAGTCGTCCATCCCTTTAAACGTAAAACTGTCGCTGAAAGAGTTAGGAATTAGGGCGGCCGTCATCGTCTGTGCGAATTGGTCTTCACGTCCTACTCCGTAAGCTTGAACGGCCGTGCGGATTAACCATGCGGTATTGCCGGCGTAATCACCCTGGTAGATCGATGTCAATATTAGTCACTTGCGGCTCCGCATCCGGAGGCTCAATCGGTGAAATTGTCATCGCGGTTGTCGTCGGATCAATAATCAGGGTGGGAACTCCCTGGTTCGAGATGGGAAGATAGCCATATGGCAGCTGGTCGGCGGTCGGATCAACCCACTGCCATCCTTCTGCTGTTTTAATACGGGCTATAGCGTGATCAAAACGTGTTGATGGAAGTCGCTCGGTAATCCCGACTGTACGAGGACTGAGCAGGATCATAAGTACGTACCAGGAGACTGCCTGCTTTAGCTGGCAGAGGAATGGTTCCCTGCCTGCCGGAGGCTCTCCTCTTTCCTTTCGTGTTAGTATATTGCTGGCAGCTAGGTACTAATTGCAGTATAATAGGTGTGTGACAGCACCACGATATAAATCTAACGCCGGGTCGGTTTTCAACCTGAACTACCACATCGTCTTCTGCCCGAAGTTCCGGCGAAAGGTGCTTGTTAATGGGATCGACGAACGCCTTAAAGAACTGATCTACGATAAGGCTTCTGTACTTGGTGTCACAGTTGCAGGGCTTGAAGTAATGCCCGATCACGTTCACCTGTTTATAAGCGCATCTCCAAATGAAGCTCCGCAACACTACGTCAACCAGTTTAAGGGATACACGTCCCGAGTTCTGAGGCAGGAGTTTCCGGACCTTAAACGAAAATTGCCGTGTTTGTGGTCGCGCTCGTATTACATTGGCGCAGTCGGAGCCGTTACCGAAGACGTTGTGAAACGATACATAGAAAACCAAAAGGGCCACTAAACGGTGAATGCTACTCTTAAGCTGCAATTGCATATTAGCGAAGTGGAACGCGGTGCGCTTCTTGAGACATTGAAGCAGTCCACCGCTTGCTTTAACGCGGTGTGTCTTGAGGGATGGAAGGCCGGTGAGAGAAACAGTATTCGGCTTCACCACGCGACCTATTTCGGATTGCGATCGATCTATCCCGATCTTCCTGCGCAACTCCACTGCGCTGCACGAGTTAAAGCCGCAGAAGCGTTGAAGTCGGCGGACGCCAGACTGAAACAAGGACGTAAGACGAATTGCCCTGGGTCTGCCAATTGTGCAATTCGCTACGATGCTCGTTCGTATTGGGTGAGACTCGGTGACGGAACAGCGTCGCTTGCGACTACGGATGGACGGATAACTGTTCGTTTCAATTTGTGCAAATACTATCGCAAATATCTTGATTGGAAACCTTCTTCCGCCGATCTCTGCTATGATCGGAAGACAAAACGTTTCTACTTGCATGTGGTTGTAGGCCAATCTGCGCCAGAAGCCATTTGTGATGGCGTTATTGGCGTTGACCTGGGCATCGTTGAAATCGCAACAGATAGTCACGGACGAAGTTATAGCGGCGTAGCCGTGAAATCGGTTCGCACACGAGTACGCCGCATACGACGCCTCCTGCAAGCCAAAGGGACACGCTCGGCTAAAAAGCATTTGCGCCGTATCCGGCAAAAGCAGTCTCGTTATGTTCGGGATGTTAACCACTGTGTTTCCAAATCTCTTGTTCAAACCGCAACGCAATCGCGCAAGGCACTCGCTCTCGAAAACCTGAAAAATATCAGGGACAGAGCAGATACGGTTTCGCGCCAGATGCGTTGGCTTTTCGGGAATTGGGCTTTCGACCAACTACGCAACTTTGTTGCGTACAAGGCAGAAGCGTCCGGTGTCCCTGTCGTTTATGTCGATCCTCGAAACAGTTCTCGAACTTGTTCGCGATGTGGTCACTGCGATAAGGCAAACCGAAAGAGCCAAGGATCGTTCGAATGTCTAAAATGTGGCTTTCAGGCGAACGCCGACTTTAATGCGGCGATAAACCTGGAAGCACGGGGCTATCGTTCAGAAGCCCTAATGTGTCAGCTACGCCATTGCCAAGAGCAGAGGCTACCGAGCTAGATGCAAGCTGTCTCCTTTAGGGGACAGTATCTGACTAGCAGTGATTGTCAGAGGAACTATTGCGAAGCGTGGTGCGGGGTCGTCACTAATGGTCGAGAAGGCCAAGCCTCTCATCCTTTCGCAGGCGGCGCGAATCGAGACAGGTTTGACGATACCGGTAAAAGCCGGGCCAGTGCAAAGCACTTCGCATTTATCGGTGTAAATAATATTGCTCACCGAAATTGCTTGAAACAGCCTCTGTTTTAATAAAAAAAGGCTCCAATCACTAAGTTTTTATGAATTTAATAAAAAGAAGCAGGGGATTCGAGTAAAACATATGAATACTATTATCACACAGGGGTTCATTGCTTGACAGTGGTACTCGTATCTGATAGAATCCTTTCAGGGAGAACATCTTAATTCATGGCAGCACCCGTCGTTGGGTTAGATATCGGTTCAGCACAGATCAAAGCCGTCGAGGTGGTTTCAGGCCGTGATGGCTTGACTGTGACGAACGTAGCCTTTATGCCGACGCCAGTCGGCTTAATACAAAACAATATGCTTACTGATCCGGTTCTAATGGGCCGTGTGATTAAGCAGATGTTTAAAGAAGGCGGCATCCGCTCGAAACGCGTCGTTGGCGCAGTTGCGGGCCAGGCATCCGTAGTGGTGCGTATCATTGAAGTTCCCAAAATGAGTCCGACTGAATTGTCGGAAACCATGAAATGGGAAGTGGAGCGGCACGTCTCTTTTGCGCCGAACGATGTTGCTATGGATTACCAGGTCCTGCCCGTTCAGGACATGAGTGAATCCAATCCAAACATGTCAGTGCTTCTTGCTGCAGCGCAGCAGGAAGTTATCAATAGCTATGTAGAGATGCTGCTTTCGGCGGGCCTTGATCCCATCGCTATTGATATTGAGCCGTTGGCATCGGGACGGTCATTATTGGATGTCGTCAATGGGCATCCTGTCGTACGGGCCAATTCGAGCCAGGACAATGCCTACGACCTATCAGCAATTGGTACCCAGCGCGAAACAGTAGCCATTGTCAATATCGGCGCCACCAATACTGATGTGAGCATTTACGAAGATGGCCAGTTGATCTTTCCTCGATCGCTGCCAATCGCCGGCGAAAGTTTAACTCGGGCGGTCAGCGAAGTTCTCGGTTACACAATGGAGCAGGCAGAGCGAGTTAAAATCGATCATGCCTCAGTAATTGTCGAGCGAATGGGTGAGTATACCGGATCGTTCTATGGCCAGCCTGACGATAGTCAGCCGATGAATTTCCAATATCAAGAAGAGCCAGGCTTCGATACGTCGCTCGCTGATGCAGACCTCGGCGCTTTCCGATCTCCGTTCGACATGACTGAAGAAGAGCATACAACTAATCCGCTCCCAGATTTTTCCGAAAAGACAAATCCGTTCGATTCAGATGAGCTCCGCGATCCACTTGATCGCACTCAGCCAATACCACGTAAGTCGTTAGACCTCGCTCGTCACGCTCCTGCCGCCGACTTTTCCGGTGACTTTGATCTGGGCAGCTCGATCAGCCATGAAGAAACACGGGTTCAAGTTTTTGAAGCAATTGCTCCCGTCCTTGCTGAAATGGCGACCGAGCTTCGGCGGTCTCTGGAATATCACCGCAGCCGCACGCGAGGCCGAGGGGTTGACAGGATTTTACTTTGTGGAGGAACGGCAAGTCTCCAGGGTCTCGATCAGTTCCTTGATACCGAACTGCAAGTGCCTGTAACTGTTGCCAATCCATTATCGTCAGTCAAGGTCGCAACCAAACAGTTTGATCCGGCATACCTCGAATCGCTTGCTCCTGTATTCGCTGTTGCACTAGGATTAGCAGAGCGAGAAGCGGTATACTTGGCCAATCCACCTGATCCAGGTCTTAAGGCTGCGAAAAAGGCCGCTGCCCCTTCCGCGAGTGGCGCGGGCGGCAGCTTTAAGCTCCCTTTTGGTAAAAAAGACAATGGTGGTTCAGGGACTGTGGTTTCTGAATGATTTACTTATTTTGCCAAACAATTTTGTCACAGTTCCCGCAGAAGGCGGGATACGTAACAAGGATATTACATGCTACGCATTAACCTTCTTCCACCTTATGTAGCTCAAAGACGCCTGAATAAAAGGATTTCCGCTGCGTGGATTGTTGCTTTTGCCGCGATTGCCGCTGGGATTTTGGCCTTTCAGTTTGTCTATCTGGTTCCTTTAAAGGATCGGGCGACAAAAAATGCCGTGACAGCAAAGTCTGACTACGACAATATAACTATGCTGAATGGCCAGGCGACCACAATTACTGCGAGTGTCCAGCCGATAACAGATAAGATTAACTTCTACACAGCGGCGAAGGCATATAATCTCAAGTACATAATGCTCTATAATACGGTAGCCAAGTACACATCGCCAAAGATCCTCTATACGGGCTTGGCAGTTGCTGGGACTACTCTGACTATCAACGCTTACACACCGAGCCTTGAAGAGTTAGGGCGCTATATGCAAATTATGTCCCACGAGCCTGATATTAGCGCTGTCAGCATCAACTCAATTCCGACACCGGATCAGGCCGCCGAAACAATTTATGAGTACAAAGGCCAGGTGATTGGTATGACTGGTGGAGCAGCCTCCACCAGTACCAGCGGTGGTGGAAGCTCAAGCATGAGTATGAACAGGAGCCAGGGGCAGGGATATGGAAGCCAGGGATCCTCTGCGGCAAGCGGTATTCCGGGCGTGCCCTCCGGTGTGAACGTGAATCTGCCCGCCGGGGTCAGTCTTCCGGGCAGCTCCGGCAGCAGTTCCAGTGGTGGTTATGGCGGCGGCGGTATGGGCAGCGGCGGCTATGGCAGCGGTATGGGCAGCCAGATGTCGTCAGGCGGATATGGACGCCAGTCGCAAAACGGTCTTCCTGCGATGCAGTCTTCCTCGTCATCCTACAGTGGAATGTCGAGCGGCATGGGCAGGATGGGCGGCATGGGCGGCTCGGGCAGCATGAGCGGTCAGGGCGGCCAAAGCAGCGGCGCTACTTCTGCCTATTTGGCGATGCTGATTATTCCCGACTTCAACTGGAAGTATTGGAAAGTAATAGTCAAACGGACTGACGGTTTTAGCTTTGTTGCTACGTGTACCCTAAAGCAGGCCTTCTCGCCCCCAACTCCTCCGGGCGGTGGCAGTCTGCCGGGGGGCACTACCAATGGAACGGGGCCTGCCGGCGGAATGAATATGGGCCGCATGGGTGGCATTGGTGGCCGCCAAGGTGGGTAACCGTCCCACGCGGAGGAGGGGATCAGCTCTGTATCCCCTCAAACAAAGCTAACAGATTACATGGAATTAACTGTCAAATGAACGCATCTAAATACGTCACCCCGTTAACAATCTCACTTGCCGGCATTTTTGCAATAGTGCTGGTAGTTGTGCTTGTATATTTCCTTCTGATCAAGGGAACTTATCAGCAATATGGTGTTGAAATGGGGATTTACCATCAGTATGTGGCTTATGAAAGCCCGCTCATGCTGCAACAGGCAAATGCGGGAGTTGTCAGCGCCACGGTTGCCAAACAGACGGTTGCTGACGAATGGAATCAAATTCAGATGACGAAGAATCCAAATATTGATTACAGCAACGTCATGAACGCATGGAGCCAGTATATCAACGAGTTAAACTTCAAACTCGGCCCATCGATTGACCAGTGGATGCCGTCAACCGGCATTAAGCCGACAGCGCCGATTACTACACCGGCTCCTCCAGCTGACCCTAATGCTGTAGTGAAAGCCAATCCCATTGTCATTCCCCTAAATGGTGGCAGCCCCATTGTTGTAGTTGGATCGTTCCGACAGATCCTGCATCATGTGGCCGCCTGGAATAATTTCAACCGTATCGTTTTGATCGATAAACTCACCCTGGTTGGAATAAGCCCCTGGGTTGCCGGCGCGTATACGGCCACTGTTTATGAGTTCCCCAAAAATGGAACAACCCCTGGAACCTTGTTTCCCACCGGTACTGGTGCAACTGGCGCCGGCGGCGGTATTGGCGGATCGATGGGGTCGGCTGGGCGGATGCCGCCGATGGGTAATATGGCTTCACGTACACCCGGGCGGCCATAGCCCTTGGTCGTAGAATAATGTTTGGAATGCTTGATGAAGTTTTGGGTGCCGTTATGTATCAGATTAACAGTATAACAATTAGTCAATCATTCATAGGAATTATAGTAAATGCAACAGTGGCTTAACGACCCTAAAAATCAGCCTATTGTCCTCGGGGCAGCGGCTCTCATATTGATATGTTCAATTGTCTTTCTTGGGATGATGTTCTTTAAGTCTCAGGCACCGTATGTCCCGCCGATAGCGAAGATGCCGAACGCGACGCTTGGCCGCCAGGGTATGCCTGGATCGGGCCCCCTTGGTCAGCCGACACCTGCCCAAATACCTGCGCAGCCCGCACCTCCGATGGACAATATTGCTCGTTCCCCAATGGGTAGAAGACCTAACACTCCAATGATTCCTGGTCAGCGGCCAGTATTGATAGGGACGCCTCAGGGGATCCAGCCGCTTGGGACAGCCGTTGCTGCTGCCGTAACCGGTGCGCCAATGGCGAGAGTAGATCCGTTTGCTCCCTATGGCGGAGTCATAAAGATTCCTGCAATACCGAAGCCGCGAGTAGACTCGTTTGTTCCGACCATCAGAATTACCAATATGGACAATGCCCCGCAGCAGAATCCGCAAGGCATGGGGAATACGGGCAGCAGTCAGTATCGCACCAATCAATATAATGGCCAGGGACAGAATTCACAGAACAGTATTGCTTCGTCCATTGTTCTTTCCGGGGTGATGCTTTCGAACGGCGCTTATGCGCTGGTAGATGCAGACAATCAGTCGTTAGTACTTCAGCCTGGCGACCAACTCCCCAATGGGATTGGCAAGCTGACAAATATTAATAGTGACAGCATTACCGTCCGAACTACCGACGGGCAGACGGTGAAGGTTCCGATTACTACGGGCCAGAGCAACACGGGCTCGCAATACGGTGGGGCAGGGCAGGGTTATCAGGGACAGGGCTACCAGGGGCAAGGACAAGGACAAGGACAGCCGTATGTACCGAACGGTGGGTACAACTCTAATCATTAGAAACCGCTTGTGATGCGCCGGGACGGGCGAAGTAGGTACCGAGCGGTGGTTACAACCACCGATTGTGCCGCTTTTCAGCAACACACCGGCGGGCGATAAGGGCAATAAAGCGAGTATTGAACCGCTTTGCCGTGCGAATTGTTAAAAATTAGTGTAAAGTAGGAATATCGAAGGTTTTAGCCGAACATAGTATCGTAAAAGGTGTAATAAGTTCATTCGACGAGTCAGTGACTTCCCGAATATGCTTTAAAGGAAACAAACAATGAAAAGCGCTGGATATAAAATTCTATTTGGCAAGCGGAGCGCTGTTTTAGCGTTGCTCGCAATTGGAGCTGCAGGATTATTTCCTGTGACTTCTGCAAACGCTCAAGATGCGACTATTCCGACAAAAGAGGTCAATATTACATTGAACCAGGCTCCTGTACGAACAGCTCTTGACACGCTGTTTAAAAGTGCCGGGTTAAACTACACAATCGATCCTCAGGTTAGCGGCCTTGTAACGGTCAGCCTGCGAGCGATTCCGTTCGATGTAGCATTGCGCTCGATATTGAGATCGTCCGAGCCGCCGCTACAGTTTACAATTGATGACGGAATTTACGACATTCGCCCTAAAATGAGCCAGGTCGAAATTTCGAACCCCGGTTCAGGTTATCAGCAGCCGCAGACTCCTGCAGCCACTACTCCTGCTCCAGACGAGAGCACGGCGACCCAGGTTGTCCCGCTTCGCTTGAAATATGCGAACGCCAATCTTATTCTCAAATTTGCTCTTTCAGGCACAGCCACAGGATATATACCTTCACTTGATGTCGCGACTGGAAGCGGTACCGGCACTGGCACGAATGGCTCGAGCGGCACGAGTGGTATGGGTGGCATGAGCGGCATGTCCGGCATGGGCGGAATGTCCAGCGGCGGCTACGGCGGCGGCATGTCCAGTGGCGGCTATGGCGGCGGCATGTCCAGCGGCGGCATGAGCAGCATGGGCGGCTACGGCCGGTAAACCCACCATTCGGCGTGACTGCTCAATGGTTTTTACGTTATGATGGAAATTTTGCGTTAGATTTAGGAACGCCGGGCTTCGATGAACGACCCGGCGTTTGAAGGAGGATTTCGTACATGGGACAGTATCCCGTCCCGACTTTTCGCGTCTACGGACTGCTGGCTGCTTTTGCTGGATTAGCTTTGGTCTCCACATCGACCCCTGCATTCACAACTGTTGCTCATGCAGACCAGGGTGTGACACAGGAGTCGACAGGCCCAAAGGTTGATCTTGACGTCCTTAATGGCAACTTATTGTCTGTCGTCCAGGTGCTTCGAATGAAGAGCCAGGCGCAAATCGTTGTCGAGGGCGGGGATAAGGCGTATAACCCAGTGTCGCTGACTGTTAGCGGCTCTCTCCCATATGTCCTCGGATATGTTGCAATGAGCGCTGGTGCGACGTTGACTAGAAATAGTGACGGAGTATATGTCTTACGCCCGCTCGGAGCCCCGGCGACCGATGATCCTTCGGCCAATGATACAGCAAAGGTTGTTCCTGCTGCGGCATCCGATACGGCGCCGGCTGCAGTTCCTGCGGCGACTCCGATTGGTCCGCTGCACGTTGAGCGTATTAAGCTGAATTATCGCAAGGCAAGTTATTTCCTATCGATGCTCGGCAGTCCATCGGACATTACGCTTTCCAATTATATGGACGCAGCGCAGATCTCTGCTAACCCGCAGCAATCGCCTGTTTCGGTAATAATCCCTCCATCGCCGGTCAGTATTGGCCGCTCAAATGTTAATGAGGACAGCCCGCAGGTAGCCCCAAGTGTTCCTAACGGCCAGTACGCTCAGGGTGGCAGCAATGCAACCCAGGCGAACCAGTATATGACGAGTTTGACCAATCAGGCACAGCAGTTTCCGACGCCGTTTGGCGGCGGCCAAGGCGGCCAAGGCGGCTTCGGCAATACTGGCGGCTTCGGCAACACTGGTGGCTTCGGCGGGACTGGCGGCTTCGGCGGAGCCGGCGGACTAGGCGGCGGCGCTCAGGCGCAGGCTGCAACCTTGAGACCAAAGACAATTACATCTATCATTGCCGACGGCCAGGACAACTCGCTGTTGGTTCAGGGTGATGCTGAAGGTATTCAGGAACTTCGCCAGATAATCCAGCTCCTTGATATTCCCGCGAAACAAGTTCAGATTAAAGCTGAGTTTATCACGGCGAGTGTGACGCAAGTCGATCAGTTTGGTATTAACTTCCAGTTGGTACCGGCGCCAAACATCAGTACGGCCTTTACCGGCTCGACTGTTACCGGCAGTACGGTTGTTGAGTTCTCACAGGGCAACCTTGTTGCTGAACTGCAGGCCCAGCTATCAACCGATGCCAGTAAGGTCGTTTCGGCTCCATTGCTGACGGCGACAAATAATACACTTGCTTCGATTTCCTTCTCAGAGGAAATCCCGTATAACACGTCATCCACTGCGGTAAACGGTTCTGGTACAGCGACGACATCCAGCTCGGTTGGCTTTCTGTACGTTCAGTCGGGCTTTAGTATTACTCCGCAGATCAACGGTGATAACTCCGTGACTATGGATTTAACGCTGCCGAATACGACAACGAACCCGTCATCCGATACATCACTACCTCCAACAACGACAACACAGTTTATTCATACTGTGAGAACCGTCGCTAACGGAGAGACAATGGTGCTCGGTGGACTGGTCAGCAAGAACGACAGCAATGCAAGAGTATACGTACCGTTCCTTGGCAATCTGCCGATTATCGGCTCCTTGTTCCGAACACGGAACTTGAACAATGCAGATACTGAACTTTTGATCTTCGTTACACCGACTGTTCTTCCATATCCCGGTCAGTATGATACGCCGACTCCGGCGGTCGACACGGGTGTTGGTGCAGTTACACCATAAGTTCAACTTATTAACAGCCTCCTTCAAAAGGGGGCTGTTTTTTATTGACATCTTATTCTTGACACAGGTACAATCGACACCATAATATAAAATCGGCGGCTGTCACAGCGTGACAGGGCGCTAGGCGATGACGAAGACGAGTAGCTCGAATCTACAGATCTACAGAGAGCCGGTCGATGTGCGCACTGCGCACTGGGCTGAAAACCGGTGTTTTGTAATCGAGCGAAAATGGCTTCTGAGCCGGGCTTATGAACGGATAGATTCCTAGTAGTTTGCTCCGGGGGGCTCCCGTTATAGGGCTAGGGTTTCGGTTGCGGCTCATCTTCCGCGAATAACCGGTACCCGACAAGGCGACGTTAAAAGGGCTTGCCGTGAGGCCGTCGCGAAGCAAGGTGGAACCACGTGAGGTAGCTTAGAGCCGTACGGGCGCAGCTGCATACCTCTCGTCCTTGTGTGCATGAGGGATTGATAGTGCGCTGTAAAGCACGGTCAAACACCGGTTGCGCAGTTGAGGGCGGGGTTTTTTTTGACCCCCTCTTTTATCTTTACGAGGAGAAACCGAATGGCAAGAATCCTGGGCTTGTTCTGTCGCGAATGCGGCCAAATCTATGACATCGCACCAGTTCACGTGTGTGAACTTTGTTTCGGCCCACTTGAGGTCAAGTACGATTACGACGAGATTGGAAAGACGATCTCGAAGACTTCGATTGCTGATGGTCCTGTCAGCATGTGGCGATATGCCGATCTTCTTCCACTTAATGGCGCGCCCACTGTTGGCAGCCAGGTAGGCTTTACTCCGCTTGTTCGTGCGGACAATCTCGCCAAAGCTCTTGGTGTGCGAGAGCTCTACGTTAAAAACGATGCAGTCAGCCACCCGACCCTTTCGTTCAAAGACAGGGTAGTTGCGGTTGCTTTATCGAAGGCCAGGGAGTTTGGCTTTGATGTTGTAGGCTGCGCATCGACCGGCAACCTCGCAAATTCAGTAGCTGCCCATGCCGCTGAAGGCAATTTTAAGTCTTATATCTTTATTCCTCACGATCTTGAGCAGGGTAAGGTTGTTGGAACACTGGTCTATGGCGCTACCGTGCTAAGTGTTAAGGGCAATTACGACGAAGTGAATCGTCTGTGTTCTGAGGTTGCAGGAAAGTATGGCTGGGGCCTGGCCAATGTCAATCTACGGCCATTCTATGCGGATGGTTCCAAGACATTTGGCTATGAAATTGTTGAGCAGCTTGGCTGGAAAGCACCCCAGCATATAGTATGTCCGTCCGCCGGCGGCTCGCTTGTTACGAAAATTTACAAGAGTCTTAATGAGTTCTATAAGCTTGGATTAATCTCGTCTCTTCCCACCAAGATGTATGTTGCTCAGGCGACAGGTTGTTCTCCGATTTCAACCATGGTCAAAGAGCACTCGGAAATAATGAAACCGGTTCGGCCGAACACGATTGCAAAGTCCATTGCGATCGGCAATCCTGCTGATGGATATTATGCTGCGGATGCATGCAGGACATCAGGCGGATATGCTGAAGATGTAACAGACGACGAAGTTGTTGAAGGTATTGGCCTTCTGGCACAGACAGAAGGTATATTCACTGAGACCGCCGGTGGAACGACAGTAAGTGTCGCGCGAAAACTCATTCAGCAGGGCAGAATTCCACGTGACGAAAGTATAGTGATTTGTATCACCGGTAATGGGCTGAAGACCCAGGAAGCGGTACTTGGCAAGATAGGGGAAACTATTCCAATACTGCCATCACTTGCGTCGCTCCAGGAAGCTTTGACCAGCCGTCATATCGATGTGCTTGAGACACATCCTCGCTTAGAGCCGGCCATAGCATAGCGCAGCGCAAGCAAAGGAACACAGATGAGTACAATGCAGACGTATCGTCCGGATCTCGCTCCGGACGAGCGGGAAGCCTTTGACAGAAGGCGGCAGGAAGACATTGATAAACCACGGCAGTTTGTTAATTTTGCCTTCTATAAGCTGGACCCTTTGTACCGCCGAGAGCTGTCTGACAGGCAGAGACTGGATGCGGTTGAGGAATTTGCATCAGTTATCGAAGGCGCAAAGAAAAGCTTTCTTGTTTATCCATATACCACGTTGGGAGTACGTAAAGAGACGGACTTCCTGCTATGGCGAATAAGTTATCATCTGGAAGACTTTGAAGAGCAGAGCGCGGCACTGTTGACCACGACGCTTGGAAAGTATTTGAATACACCGTATTCATTTCTTTCCATGACTGGAACAAGTATCTATGTTGCAGAGGATGCCGAAGAAACTGCCGACAGCCGTAATAAAATAGTGGTTGGCGGTGGAAAATTTGTCTTTGTTTATCCGTTCGTTAAGGTTCGACCATGGTATGTGCTGAGCGCTGAAGAGCGCATGAAAGCGATGCGGGAGCATATCCGGGTCGGACACAAATATCCGTCAGTAAAATTGAATACGACTTATTCTTTTGGTCTTGATGACCAGGACTTTGTTGTTGCGTTCGAATCCGATTACCCGCAGGATTTTCTTGATCTAGTGAAAGAACTGCGGGAAACAAGTGCGAGTACTTACACTGAGCGAGACACGCCGACTTTTACATGTATGAAGCAGGACCTCAGGGTGCTGCTATCACATATAAGCGGTGTCGCTGCAGAATAATTTTAGGAGAGTTTTTAAATGCCAGTTAATGTTTTAATTCCGACCCCATTGCGCAAGCTTACCGAAAACCAGGATACTGTTTCGGTAGAAGCCCCAACTGTTGACGAGCTAGTCAACGCTTTGGATGTTCTTTTTCCTGGTTTCGGCGGCCGACTTCGCGATGACAGCGGTGCCCTGCGCCGGTTCATAAACATCTACGTTAATGACGAAGATATTCGATTTTTGCAAAACAAAGATACGGTACTGAAGGATGGCGATAGCGTCTCTATCGTCCCTGCAATTGCTGGTGGATAATGTTTGGCCGACTCTGGTCAAACAACTTTTTGGGAGGAGCTTAAGCGCGAGATGGCAGTTCAAACTTTCAATCTGACTTTCACAAATGAAATGGCCGGCAGGCCCATACTCTACAATATCGGCAAGAACTATGCCCTTACTGTTAACTTGAAGAAGGCGCAGCTCTCAGAGAGCGCCGGCTGGGTTCAGGTAACTCTGCAGGGCGAACCAGAAGAAATTCAGCAGGCGGTTGCAGACCTCACTACTCAAGGGGTATTCATCACGCCATCCAACGTAGAGCCATTAGTGAATACGTCAAACCCGATGCCTTAAAGGCTCATTTCTGTGTGTGCTGTGATCGGCATCATTTGAAAATGATACCGATCACATCCATGAACTGTGCAAGAATCATCCGAAGGCCAACGTTTTCTGTCTATTCGTTCACTCCGGCAACTTTGATTTTTGCTGCAATGATATTTTCAGTTGCGCGAGCATAAGATTTTGGTCGTACCGGCAGCACCCGATTTGTTGGTTCAGGGATTACAGAAACGCCGGCCGAATCTACCGGTTCTATTTCATCTCCCGTGACAATTGTCAGCCTCTGACACATTGTCATTAAAAATAACCACGTCATAGTTTTATTTCTCCATCTCAAATAGATACGTTCAACGCATCCCTGAGTGTTCCTGTGGACTGGGCTTGCGGGCGGCGTTTAGCTTGGTAATTAGATTATGCCCGCCCCGGCTGAAGCGTTTATCAGCAAGTTTGCCGGTTTGGAAAGATTACTTTTGTAGATACTCACGCAGTCGCCTCTTTCGAGCTGCAGACCTGAGCTTTCTAATTGCCTGAGCCTCCAGTTGACGTACCCGTTCGCGCGAAATACCGAGTGTTTCACCAATTTGCTGTAATACTCGCCGGTCATCGTCTTCAAATCCAAAGCGGCAGCGCATGATCATCTGCTCACGCTCATCAAGGCAGCCCAGTATACTTTCTATCTCAATGCGCATTTCTGACGAAATAAGTGCATCCTGCGGATCGGGTGCGGTTTTGTCGAACAAAAGATTACCAAGTGACGTATTGTCTTCATCACCGACCGGCATATCCAGAGATACCGGCTCCTGAGTTGTCCTGAGAAGAGAATTGATTTTCTTTAATGGTAATCCGACCAAGTCGGCGAGTTGTTCAGCGCTAGGGTCATCTCCGGTGCGACGTCTCAGTTCAGCACGCGCTTTTTCTACTTTTCGAAGCGATTCGGAGATATGAGCAGGCAAACGGATTGCCTTAGACTTATTATCAACAGCCCGACCAATAGACTGACGAATCCATTGTGTAGCATACGTGCTGAAGCGGTAACCGCGGTCGGGATCAAATCGTTCAGCCGCAGTCATCAGGCCGATTGAGCCTTCTTGAATAAGATCTTCTAAGGGGATGCCGCTGGAAAGATATGTTTTCGCAATGCTGACAACGAGGCGCATATTAGCCTCGATCATCTTCATTTTAGCGTTGCGATCTCCGTCGCGTACTCGCAGCGCAAGTTTCAGCTCATCGACTGCGTTAAGGAGAGGGGCACGGGTAAGACGGTTGATGTAAGAAACCAGATCATCAGTATCTATGTCCAAACGATGCGACCTCGAAGTGCGATGCGCTGCTTTCTGCGGCGAATCCATTGCTGACTGACCGTCTGTGTTGCACAGTGGTTCGTCAGGGCTGGTCCCATGATCAGTGTTATTTCCGGTCTCATCGAATTCAATTGGCGCCACGAACACGTCCTTCAGAAAAACCGCACGCGGACAATGGTCCGCTGTTGGTGTACAGTTATTCGATTCGACAATTGTGAACCTGGTTCCTGCAAAATAATATATCTAAGCAGCGCCATAATTCAAAAAACTTCAGCGAGATGTCACCAGTTACTGTAATTAGTATACTGTTAGTCTCCATCAATCGTTGACAGGTATAATACCCTGTTGTATTAAAAGTCTCTGTTAACCGAGACCTGACTAATACTTCAAGTGATCCCGCAGTCGAACAAGGGTCTTAAAGTGCTTTCAGCCCAGGATATATTTGTTTCCTACCAAGGGGAATCTAAAACCAATAAGCTAGACGGAGTGAGTGTAACAATTGCTCCAGGCGAGATAACGGCAATTGTTGGGCCTAATGGCAGTGGTAAGTCAACGCTTATTCGAAGTCTCTCTCGAGTACTGTGCCCAAATAACGGATCGGTGCTTTTGAATGGTGACGATTTATACCAGAACTTAACCGCGCGAGACTCCGCGCAAGCGATTAGTGTCGCGCCGCAGGATACCCATGTCGCATTCGATTTCAATGCACGTGAGCTGGTTGCGATGGGACGGCTGCCGCACCGCTCGGGCTGGTCGCTTTATGCCGGGGAGTCGGACGAAGATCGAAAGGCTGTTGATCAGGCCCTTGAGCGGGCGCAAATTTCCGCTGAGCTGGCAGAACGTCCAATAATGACACTCTCGGGCGGGGAACGCCAACGGGTGCTCATTGCACGTGCCATTGTTCAGGGCGCTCAATTCATTTTGTTAGATGAGCCAACGTCGTCGCTTGATCTCGCGCACCAGGCCGCTCTTTTTGAGCAATTGACGCACCTCGCTAAATTCGAAAACAAAGCAGTGATGGTCGTTTTACACGACCTGAGCGCAGCGGCGGCGATTGCAGACAGAATGATAGTGCTCAGCAAAGGAAAAGTACTCGCCGAGGGCCCTGTAAAATCGGTACTGACAAGAGACACAATCTATAAAGCATATGATTGCGATGTAAATATCAGCACCGAGCTGGTCACCGGGCGGCCGCTGATTTCCGTCCGAAGACAGCCGCTTAAGGTCTCGGGGCTATTAGGACGATCCGTTTATGTGTTTTGCGGCGGCGGAGGCGGATCCGAAGTCTTACGCGAGCTTGATGCCGCCGGCGCCGATATAGTGGTCGGTGATGTCCGCGAAGGAGATATCGATGGCGCTGTCGCAGCTTCATTAGGCATTGCCGTCAGTTTTGTGGGCGCTTTTAATAGTATCTCAGATCCTACTGATTCAGGACAGAAAGCCATTTTAGACGCTTTTGATTTATTCATCTTCGCTCCGTCAACATTAGGCGACCTCAATCTTTCATCGTTATTCACAGCGAAGCGCATTGCGGAGTCAGGGGGCAGGGTTTACACGCTTCAATCGGTTGAAAAAAGAATTATTCAAGAATCTTTAGAGGTTGGTAAAAAATATTTACAGCAATGGACAGAGTTCTGCAAACAACTGGCTGCCCCGCCTTGCGTTACTGTTGATGCTCTTATTGCAGTGATCTCTGGAGCCGAAAATGCCTGAATTACCCGAAGTAGAGACGATTCGACGAGGAATCCAGGATTTGGCGCTGGGTTTAGTAATTACAGATGTAGAAGTGTATGTTCCAAAGATTCTCAAGGCACCCATTACCGACCCTGAAGAATTCTCTGCAAAACTCGTTTCTGCAAAATTTGTAAATGCAAGAAGACGCGGTAAGCACTTGATTTTTGGTTTGGACAACGGGTATGCTCTGTACGCCCATTTAAACATGCGTGGACAGATCGTTTTGTCGCCATTTTTTGGTGATCCGCACGGCAAGTATTTGTGCGTTTCGATCCGTTTTGGCTCTAATTCAGAGCTTAGGTACCATGACATGTGGACGTGGGGCGAACTCAGGCTAATACCTGATACTCCGGAGGCGATCTGCTCGGTTGTCCCTGCGCTAAGCGCAATGGGAGTAGAGCCCCTCGCGGGAGAGTTCGACGGAACCGTTTTAAAATCGGGGGCCCGCAGTCGACTCGGCAGTTCTATTAAGACTCTATTATTGGACCAGGCAGTTGTTGCCGGTGTTGGTAATATATACGCTGATGAATCGCTGTTTCGTTCCGGAATTAATCCGATTCGAAAAGCAGTGACGTTAAGTGATAAAGAATGGTATGATCTTGCAAGGCAAATTACCATTGTCCTTAGCGAAGCTGTTGAGCTTGGCGGAACAGTGTCTGATAACTACGTCGATGTTAACGGCGCAGCTGGACGGTATAGTCCACAAGTTTACGGGAGAGTTAAAGAACGGTGTGTGCGGTGCGAGTCGCCGCTAACCGGTTCGAGGCTGGGTGGACGGAGCACCGTGTACTGCCCGAAATGCCAGAAATAGTGCTAGATTTTTTAGGGCACTTAATATAAAATTAAAGTGTTAGAGTAGTTGTATATTATCGCACGAGTATAATCAAGCGGTCAAGACCGTAGAAAAATAAAGAAAGATTGTTAGCAGGCACCGGTATCGAAAAGGCTAGCCGGGTCGCCTCTCGCAGGAGCATTACGTCTATTATGTCCGTCACACCAGATGAACTGTCTGTCCCAACCGAATCGGTAGAAGTCACTTCCGCCGCTTCCGAGGATATTTTTCCAATATCAAGCAACGCAGGTACCGCTGTTGCGCAGCTGTCGTCGCCTACCTCTTCAAGCACCGCTATGGATGGCGACGATTTTGAGGCTTCGCTCAAGGAGCCTGCAGAAGGGGATGTGATCGAGGGCGTAATTGTCCACATCGACAAGGATGGTATTCTTGTCGACATTGCAGCTAAGAGCGAAGGTCTCATCAAGCCGAACGAAATTTCGCGTGGTGGCCAAGAAGAAGAACTGCAAGTCGGCGAAACCGTTCGAGTCGTGGTCATTGGCCGCGACAAAGATGATGGCAAGCTGCTTCTTTCCAAAAAGCGTGCAGATTTTGAAAAGGCTTGGGACCGAGTAGTCGAAGCACTTGACGATCATCGTATTGTCAGCGCAATGGTTACTGAGAGAGTTAAGGGCGGTCTGGTTGTTGATCTTGGTATTCGAGGGTTCGTTCCTGCGAGCCATGTCGGTACTGGCGACTACAAGCACACTAACCTCGACCGTTATGTCGGCCAGGCTATTCCTCTTCGAGTTATTGAAGTTGATCGAGAAAAGCGCAAGGTCGTTCTCTCAAACAAGCTTGCAATGGACGAAGAGCGAACACAGAAGAAAAAAGACACGCTTGATGCTCTCAAAGAAGGTCAGGTTCGTGAAGGTATTGTCCGAAGAATTACCGACTACGGTGCGTTTATCGACATCGGCGGTATCGACGGTTTGCTGCACGTTTCCGAAATGTCCTGGGCTCGCGTTAACCATCCTTCCGATGTTGTCAAAGTCGGCGATACACTCCAGGTTATTATCCTGAAGCTTCGCCTTGACGAAGGCAGGATTTCCCTTGGCCTTCGACAGATCCTTCCTGATCCTTGGTCCCAGATTGGTGAAAAGTATCAGGTCGGCCAGAACCTTAATATCACGATTTCTCGGTTAGTACCGGCCGGCGCATTTGTTCTTCTTGAAGAGGGCATTGAAGCGTTCATTCCGAACTCCGAATTATCGTCCCGGCGTATCTCGCGATCACAGGATGCAGTAAACCCAGGCGATACCGCCGAAGCGCGCATCATTGAGATCAAGCCTGATGAGCGAAAGATGACTCTTTCGATCCGCCG
>Ga0224527_1000611_pt1 | contig 22644 bp, 14 predicted proteins | sample CBST0metaG_FD_179882 | JGI IMG/M metagenome (GOLD analysis project Ga0224527, IMG submission 179882) | Peat soil microbial communities from Stordalen Mire, Sweden - C.B.S.T0 | ecosystem: Environmental > Terrestrial > Soil > Wetlands > Peat | place: Sweden: Norrbotten County, Stordalen Mire... | reverse complement strand
GTCCCGAACCTTGCGGACGATGGAGCGATATGGCCTGGTGCATTTTAAGCAAGGCCCGAATCGTCAGCTTGTACCGCACGTCAATTACTCCGGGGTGGAACTGGAAATGTCTTTCCAGAATTGACCGTTGGCAACGGACAGACGCTATTTCGATTCGAGCGTGCCGGTTCGATTGGGCGGCATCAACGAATCTCAACACGTCATCCATCATTCACAGGTAATGACGTAGTGAGACGCCCTCGCAGATTTCAAAGAGCCAACCATGGTCCCTCGATTGGCGTCTTCATTATTGCTGCCTGTTCTACTCCCACGTTCGCCAGTGGACTTAGGCCGATGCTTTCGTGACATCCCGGCTCTGTCTTTCAGCGAGCGTTATCACAGCATTGGTGAAAATCTGCGATAATTTCCAGTTTCCAAATTGGAAATTATCGGATTACAATGGCTCTATGCAAGGGCAAGACATTGCGCTTCTCCTCAAACTCGCCATCCAGAATGAGCCGAATCTTCCGTCGAAGGAACTGGCTGCAAGCCTCTTCATCTCTCCGTCGGAAGTCTCCAAGGCTTTGAAGCGCTGCGTGGAGGCCGGACTGCTCTATCTATCCGGCACCGAAAAGCGGGTGAACCGGACCGCATTGCTGGAATTCCTCGGGCATGGATTGAAGTACGCTTTTCCTCCCGCCAAAGGGTCTCTGGTGCGGGGCGTGCCCACGGCTGCTGCGGCGGAGCCCCTGAAGTCGCGTCTTTTGGATGACGGAGAGCCGCCTACGGTTTGGACCTATGCGGAAGGAAAGGTCCGGGGAATCTCGATCACGCCTCTCTATAAGGGAGCACCCAAAGCCGCTCTACTCGATTCCAGGTTCTACGGCGTACTCGCGCTCTCGGACGCCATCCGCTGCGGCAGAACGCGGGAACGCAACCTGGCAATCGAGCTGCTCGAAAAGGAGATCCATGCCTGATCCCAACCTGCCGCTGCTCGAAGACGCAGTACGCAAACTCGCTCCTTTTCTCGATGAGATCGTATTTGTTGGTGGAGTCACCCTGGGCCTTTTGATTACCGATGAAGCTGCCGCGCCTATACGCGGTACGACCGATGTTGATGTGATCGCTGAGATCGTCACGTATGCCGATTACATCGCTTTCTCGGGGCGTCTGCGAAAGGCCCACTTCACGGAAGATCAGGGGGAAGAACCTCTCACTTGCCGATGGCACAACGGCGCACTGACGCTGGACGTACTGGCCTTGAACAAAGAGGTATTGGGATTCACGAATATCTGGTACGAGCCGGCGCTGCGTCATGCGTCCACCTTGACGCTGCCGGGTGGAACGTCCATCCACGTCATCACTGCGCCCTTTTTCCTGGCAACCAAGATGGAAGCCTTTCGTGGACGCGGCAAGATGGATTTTCAGGCAAGCCGCGATCTGGAAGATTTTGTGGCGGTCATTGAAGGGCGAGAAAACGTAGTGCATGAAATTGCGGAATCGCCGCAGGATGTACGGGATTATCTGGCCCAGGCGGCAAAGACTCTTCTGGCGGAGCCTCGGTTCCTCGATGTGTTGCCGGGATTCGTTCTGGATGACGGACGAGTTCCGCTTATCCAAGAACGACTTGCTTCCATTGCTGCTGGCGCTTAATGAATTGCAGACAGTGTCGCGGCTTTTTACAGGCTTTTACCTCTGCCGTGACAGAAGTGCTTTTGATCGTAACCCATTGAAACTATGGGCACTGATGGCAAACAAAAGCATTCTAAGTCCTTATAAAAATCGGTAGGCAAACTCTCAACACCCTCTCCAGCACCCTCGACGACCTCTGCTTTTTGGTTACAGACCTCTGCCGTCCAACGGCATCGGTCATTTTAGATCGACGACGACATCGGCGTCTGTACCTATCTTGCCCGCGGCGGCGAGCTCAGGTATGCGGGAAGGTCACGAAGCCTTCGCGCCGTCGTGAGTGATAAAACCACGCATGAGGAATGGAGCCATCTTCGGACGGAGATCAGAGTGAAAAACTTCTTCGAGATGCGAGCGGACGCCGAGCATTAACTACATATCTAGATCGTCATAATACTAGGAGTCTAATCTGGCAACCCCACCAACAACGGTCAGGATCATTGAAGTACAACCAGCCCAGAACCCGCACCAGCGCGATTCGAGTCACAAAGGTTCATCTCGGGAAAAAGTGGACAACCTGAGAGGCATTCCCCTCGCGTGATGCAATCAGCGCAGCCTCCCTTCTGATGTGCATCTCGAAAACCACGGAATAATGGGTGATTCTGCCAGATATCCATCAGGGTTGCGCCGCGCAGCGGTACACCTGGCTGTCCCGTCTCAACCATATAGGAACACGGATATACTTCCATGCATTCCGATACAAACAGTGAGAAACGGGCCGCGTCGCATCCTTCCAGAGAAACCTTATCCGCATTTCCCAGCCGTGCCAAGCCGGTAATGGTGCAGGTGTCGAATCCAACCCGAATCGAGACATCCGAGCTGGTTGCGAGCCCGAAAAACTCCTCCAACCGGGCGCTACGGTTGAGCAACAGATCGCGATTGGGGTATCGCCCTACGGGCTTATAGTTGAGAAAAACGATCGCTTTCGCTTTGGCCAGAAAGCGTGGCAGATCTTGAAGCCATTTGATAGCAACATCTACGCTAGCCGAGGTCAATATGAAGTGCACATGCACGGTTACACCGGCGTCAGCCAGAAGATCGATCGCTCTCTCCAATTCCGTGTATGGCGCATATGCGCTGACTGCGACCGCACCGCAGTATTTCGCCGTGCTTCTCAGCACCTCGTCCGACAGCCCGCGTCCATTGGTCGTGTAGTTGGGCACGATTCCATATTCGCTTCGTGTCAGCGCCAGCATCTCAGGAAAACGAGGATGCTGATTGGGATTGCCTCCGCCCAGTGCGACTTGAAACACATGCATCGATGCAGCTTGCCGGATCACCTCTTCAAAATCCTCGATGGGCATATGGATTCCGTCGGTGTCCGACTTTCGATAGCAAAAATGGCACCCCCGATCGCACCAATTCGTCACCGCGATGTCCAGCAACTCCGGACCATGGCTGCTCCAAAAGGGTTCCGGCACGCCGTCATCTTCCGCGCGAGCAAAGAACCCTGTTCGCGGATTGAAAACGGCCGTGTATTTGTCCGCATCGAAGTGTTTGACAATCAGTCGCGGAGCAGTCTTCACCAGGAATTCTCCAGCGCATTCAAATAGATCTTGTCGTTCTCCTCCTCGAAGCAATCCATACAGAAGAATGTCTGCACGTTGCTTGTCTCGCTGTCGAGATATCCAAAATACGCAGTCCGTCCCTTTTGCTGATTGGACTCGAGCTTCGCTTTCATTCGATCGCTCAACCTATCTGAACGAATCCCGATCTCCGCGGCCCAGCTCCGCTTTCCAGTGACCTGGCCCAGATCGATCTCCGCCTTCACGTTGTCCAGCAGATCCCGGTAAAGTTCATCGAACAACGGAGTCAAGATGCTCCCCTGTTCGACTCCCATCAGTTCCCTGAGGCCTTTTTTCGTCAGCTTTCCTTTGGAAATGATAAGAAACGATGTTGACGAGCTATTCGACACGAAACCGGTTCGTAGCTTCATTTACTTCTCCATATCGAGGAGTCCTGCCAGCAAATCGGCGCCGACACCCTCTTGCATAAAAGTGTAAAGCCAACCAAAACGAACGATTGTGGCAGCCCGAGAAAATCGTTTGTCGAGTTCCTTCGCTTCCTCATCGCTTAGCAGATGGCGCTTTCGCAAGTAACGTGCGAAGGTCCCGTACTCGACCGCATAGTAGGTTGTGTAATCCCGTTTCAGCTCCAGCGACCGCTCGAACAGGCGCGCATACAGCCTTGCCATGAGTCGGCCCGCATACGTGTCGGGACGCACCTTGGCCCGCCGTAGAAACTCCGCCTCTGTCGGCACACGGTGAACGGCCAGTATGTACTCTTCGCGGAGCATTCGCTCATTTCGTACGAGTATGATCATTTCCCTATGCTCCCGAAGCGATCAAGAAGCCGCTCCAACTCCATCTTGACGTCATCCTGATTAGTGTCTAACTTCGCCAACGCCCGCTTGGCCGCAGTGAGGATACGCCCATCGGGACGCACCTCCATCACTCTGAATAGCGCTCTCCACCTCAAGCGCCGGTGATCGGGAAACTTTTCGTCCGGAAAAGCCAGAAGTTCTTCCGTGATCTCGAGCGTCAATTTTGGCAGGAGCGCATCAAGCACGACCAGGGATGGACTCGTCCACCGCGAGTCGGTACCGGCCGGAAGGAGAAGAATCAGAAGCCTGATTAACTCCCGACATCGCAAAGAGCATTCCGAGGAATTCAGACGTTTCGCGCATTGCTCCGCCAACGCGCAAAGCTCTTCAGCCAGCGGTCGGTCCCCGAATCGCGGATGCACCAAGGCGCTCTCAATCAATGCCTCATATGCGTTTGACCCAAGCGACAACACCATTCGGTTCAGCACGCCCAAATGGAGAATTGGCCACTCGCTCGGATCCCAACGCTCGGCCAAATGACCCGCTACTTGCTCTGCCTGCCAGTCAAGCTTCGCGAGGAACGACTCAACTCTTTCGAGATCCTTCGGTTCCAGATGCTTCTGGTCGATGTTGAAGATCTCCTGCGGGTACAGATGCGTATACCACTCGTGTTCCCGATAGACAGCATGGAATGACTTCGATGCCGGCTTGCGGGAAGCATAAAACAAAAAACGTTGAACGCCCTCGATCGGTGATCGCTGCGGCGATAGCCGCTCCAGAGCCTCCCACAGTGCCGCCTTTCCGTTTGGATAAACGTGCTCAATGATGAACCGCGAAATCATATAGTCGCGCAATTCATCGAAGGTGAAGTTGACCGATTCCGCGGAAGGATCGGAGGGATCGAGCGAGGCATCCTTTCGAATGATCAGTTCCTCATCCAAGAGAACATACAGAGGTTGTTCGAGCTCTTTCCCGATTGCACGAAACGGTACTCCAACGAAGTCTCCCTGCTTCAGCATGTAATCCGTACAGCGGTCGAGGACCCGCTTCAGCTCATTGATGGGCGCGACCGGTGAAGGAGCGATCCGCAAGGTCTGCAGGAACTCACCGGCCTTCCTGAGTTTTTGCGCCAAATACAATTCGAACAACTCGTCCCGGTGGAGGGTACGAATGTCCGGTTGTTCATACTTCCCCTCTTTGCCACGCGCCCCGTAGGCCTCGCAAAAGATGCGCAAAAGAAGCATATCCTTCGTCAGCGTTTCCCGGACCTGACGTCCCACTCGCCGGCTCTTGACGCGGAAATATTCAAAATAGACCAGAACCAATTCTTCCCGCTCCGCGTCTTCCAGTCGCCGCTCCGTTGATCGCAGCAGCATTACGTCATCACGAAGCAGGCCGTCGACTAGATTCGAAAACCGATCTCCAAAGAATTCCGTCCGGCAGCTCAAAAACAAACGGATTCCTGGGTACTCCAGAAGCTTCCCGGCAACAAGTTCCAATTGTTGCGAAAATATGCTTATGTTCCGGTGCTCATTGAGACCATCGATCATGAGAACGAACGGCTTATTCAGTCGCAGGGACTCCCCGGAAAGAAGCTGAATCCCATCCTCAAGTGCTCTCACCTTCTTACCAAATAGAGCCGTACGAAGTGCATCCTCCAGATGTTCGGCGTCGATGGTACTCAGTACGCGGCCGGAAACGAAGGCGCACGGAATCTCGTGTTTCAGTAAGAAGTTCTCAAATAGGTCACAGAGAAGATTCGTTTTACCCTGTCCTGCCGCACCTGTGATCAAGAGAATCCTTTTCGCTGTCGATTCAAGGTCCTCTCGAATATCCTCCACATCGAGTCTGACGCCCGCCTGAAATTCGTTGGTCAGAACCTGAGAATTCATCTCGTAAAACGCCAACTGCGCCGGAGTCGCATCGGGTACAGGTGACCTTCTGGCGCCTTCGTGCTTGTACTCTTTTATCGTCTCTAAAAGGGGCGCATAGCTTAGCCACTTGCTTTTCGCGATTGCTTCAGCGTCTGCAGTGGTCGCTCCCGCCGGTACGTCTTCCAGGTCGGGGAAGTCCAACGGCAGCAGGCCGGCCTTGGCGAAGAAGTCGTTCCACGAGGCGAGATTGACGCGACGCGCGGATTCAATGGAACGCTGAAGAAACAAAACGGGGTAGCAAAATGAGCGGCAAAGTTGCTTTGTCTCTCTTGTTTCAATGAAAACCCCGGGGATGTATCGCAAGGTCTTCTTCTCGTACGAGAGATGCCGGGTACTGATCTCCCGTACCTGGGATAGAACATCAACGTAATCTTCTCCAACTACGGTCCGGGCAATCACATTGCGTACAGTCAGAAGATCGTTGAAACCGAGACCTGCGATTTGGGAGAGCAGTGTAGAAAGCTCGACAATATCCCCTTGGGGATCGAACACGAGCTTTCGCCGGCAAATACGCGACCATGCCTGCTTGGTCTTTTCCGTATACCGGATGCGCCGCGCCTTAAGGACGAATATGACAATGCGATGGTAATCGTTGTATAGGCCGTCTCGGACAACCCCGGTGAGTGTCTTGGTGATCTTCTCCGCGGAATTCTCGGCCGTGACCTGAATTCCAAGGTGAGTTGTGTCGTCCCCAAGGTCAAGATGGGCATTATTGCTCCCTACAGAGTTCAGATTGTGCAAACCGGGAGCCGAGAACAGAATCGCAAATACCGGAAGTAGAATATCCTCAATGATTCGATTCTTCGAGAACATCCCAGAGAGATTCTCTTGTTCGACTTGATGAGTCAGAACCGCGAGGGCCTTGCCGATTTCTTCCAGTACCTGCTGCCGAGTCATTCTTGCCCCTCGTATCCCGTGTTGTGTACGAAACCTTTCCACCCCTGTGAATTCATGGAGCGACAAACCTCACCAGTTGACAGCTTAACCATACGGTGACGCTCTCCCGGCGGCGGGAATCTAATTTATATGCCGCCCATTGCTTAATCTTTCCTTCTCCGGGCAAACGCCGTGGCCCTGGCGTTCAGGCGACGGCAAAGCACCTTTTGTCGAGGAGCCAAAGCCAACGAATCGGACTGGAAATTGTCTGGCATTCAATTGCCACAATTCTACGCCTGGAGCCGCGCGCCCAACGATTGAGTTTAGATGACCAGATAGAGAACCTACGGGTAACAAAGCGGTTGCGGAAACGCAGAGGCAAATCAACTTCCGCCGTTGTGCTCATTCCGGTTGGATTGGTACCGGCCATAGCGTCATCAATATTCGGCACCCTGTTCAGCACCCTCAACTGTATTAAAGCCCAGGTATCTTCGTGTTGACCTCTGCCGTGCAAAGACGGAGATCTGTTCGGATCGTTTAAAACAAAGGCATTTATTGAGACCGATCTTCGAAACGCGGTCCAAATCGAGGTCAACGAGCGCATTGGGCTGAAGTCAACAGTTGGCAACCGAAGCGGATGGATCACTGGACACCGGACGACTTATCATTACTTAGACCATTGATTCAGGGTGATGCCGCTGGTCAAGGGACTCCATGAAATCTCGAATTGCAGCTACCATGAGCGATTCAGTCAATCGAAAGTCCATGAGGATGGACACGGGTGCCCTCTACGACTCGATGAAGGACAGCTTTGATGTTGGGATGCCCCTACTCATCAGCCATGATCGTCACAGGCTGGCCGGATGGGTCGTTCCCGCCGCGGTCTACCTAGAGCCTGGTCTCACCCGCGTCCTAGCACATGTCATTGAGCCTGAAACAGACGAAGACTATGCGCAGATAAAGCAGCGATGGAGGAAGTACATCGCCTCCACAATCCATGATGTATCTCAAGAGTCCATTACCCGGCTGAAAGAACTCATTGGAACGGACGTGCTGACAGGTTCTGAAACCCCATGGGATTCGGGAGCACACGCCCTGAGGGGGGCAGGTCTTGCACAGAGAGCATTCCCGGGCATTTTTAAGCAGGCGGACAAGGACGGTCTCGTCCCATTCACAGCTCTCACGATGATCCGGCCAGGCATATTTCAGATTGGGGAGCTTTGTGTGTTCGCACACCACTTCATGCGGCGTTCAGAGAGCCCTTTCAATCATTTCAACGAAGAGCTCCTAGGAACGCTATACCAAATAGCCCAGGATTCCAGCGTGAATGTGAGAGTGAGGCTCGATCCGGACATGGTTGGGTTGGCTGAAACTGCTGCTCACACCATGGAGTTGGATTATTGGTATGGGCCGAAATTCAATGAAGACCTGTCTTCGCTCCAAACGGGAGTAACGGCACACGGAGCGGACGAACGTCAGCGGTTCTTCCATCAAATATCTCGTACTGAATTTTGGTGGCAACGAAGGACGAAGGAAACGGGCACAGAGCTCATCCTTGAAGCCGAGGAACTGCGTGACAGTGAGAGTGGTGCTGATCGGACGAAGCTGTATTGCCGTTATGTCCATAGCGTGATCGATGCCACGACGAGTCGTATCGAACATCTTGATGGCTCGATACGAGCCTATACGCCAGAAGAAATGATCACCCGTCTCGATGTGGATCTGAAACGCGCCGGTCGCCAGACTGAATATACGAAACTTTGGCGCGTCGATGGAACCCTTGACATCGGACGCTGGAAGAGCGTCATCCATAATCACTTTCGAGACAATACGCTCGTTTCCGAATACTTCGGGGGCGAGAAGTCCGAAATTGACATCCGCGAGGAGTTGGAAAAAACCGATGTGTTTCCGCAGCCCCTTCAACTCGACAAACGAGTACCTTGGTTATGCAATGATGCGAAATCGTTCCGTATCTTAGTGACGCATCAGCCTTGCATCCTCGAACACATCCCGGAGGAACCTGTTGCGTTTCCGTATGCGTGGGCAAGAAGCGAAAAAGCGGAGTATGCTCTTTTCGATTTGCAGGTTTTGGAACTAATGAAGATTTTGAGGCGGAATGGCCATCGATTGACCTTTGCACCGAACGCACGTTTCATGGTTTTCGACGATAACTATTTGCAGATGCCCATAGTGATTCATCGCACCCGAAAAGTACTCGACTACACGATCGAGGCTTACCGCGAACTTGTGTCGAAAGTGAACGAAGAGGATTCTGGTTCTCCGGTGTTGATTAATCTTTCTCTTGCGCTTTCCGAATATACACTTTCCGTTTCTATCTTTGGAAGGTGCGCTGAGGTTTTGAATTGGCTGAACCGAGACCAACCTTTTCCGCCGACGGAATCAGTCGCGGACTGGGTCAGGGATACCGCAGAAACTATTGCGCCATTTGGCGAGGGTGTAGACACAGCTTTGGAGTATGTGAATCCGGAGAGTCTGAATTTATATCCACGACGGAAGATAGCACTGCAATCTGCAGTTGCCCATCTGGATGGCGAGGCCGTGGCGTCCGGTCCGGTTGAGTCACAAACCATAACCGAGGATTTAAGCAAAAGCGGTTTAGAGACTCGACAGGCGCTTAAGGTGGTTTCGGCGACATGTTCGAATTGCGGAGAAGATTACCTTACATGCCCATGCAGCTTTCTCGGCGGGAATGTAACCCCTCCCACAGTTAAGCTCAGATTTGCATTTCAGTACTGGGCTGCTGGCGCGTAGTTGCAATCAGGTCTTTGTGCTTCAATTACAAAGTAAGGATTTTTATAGATGGCACTGGCAAGTGTTTCAGAGCTCTTTTCAAAATGTCGCGCGAGAATCGATAGAGCTGTTCACCACTCGAATGAAGCGGCGAAGATATGGAATAGCCTCGACATCATGCACTTGCTTGCCGTTACGTTGTTCGTGAGAGATGACGGTACCGGGACGTTGGACGTCGATCAGGTCGAACCACTTCCCGAAACTCTCGAACTCGAACTTGGAGAGTATCTATATCAACTGCGAGCAGCGCTCGACGGCGCGGTGTATGCTTCTGCGATTCAAGACTCCGGACAGAACCCTCCTCCAAAAGCGTCTTCCATCGAATTCCCGATTTGCGAGAGCAAGGAAGAATGGCCCAGGCAATCTCGCAAGATCGCGCTGCTGAATGATGGCCGGCGACGGTTCATCGAGGTGACTCAACCCTTCGCCGAGCCGCCGCTTGAGGCTTCTCTCATGGTCTTGAATTCGAATCGGTGTCTGCGGTTTCTCAACGAACTAGCCCGGATCGACAGACACCGCCGCCTGCATACCCTTGTCGCCGGGATTTCATTGGATCGGCCCTTGTTCGACCTCCCTGATGGCACACGCCTTGAGAAGCTTGAGGTTCGTCCCATGTCCTCGCCGGAGGGGCCGGCAGCGCGGTTTTCGCTGATTGGTTGGCAGCGAGGCATGAAGCTGTTCGCCAACCCTCTTGCTGATATTGACCTGTGGCTCGAGGGCTTGGCAGCTCCTTGCCACCCGAACGATACACTCCCCCACCGACTTGAGTCGATTACGATGAACGTGCGCATCATTGTTTCATTGATCGAGAAGAATGAATGGTTGCCGCTTTCGCCGTAACTCCATTCAGGCATTTCTCCTCCACCGATTGATCGCGAGGCAGAAATCGTCTATGAACTCTCCGAACGCGGCGCGCTCCTGCAGTTGCGGGAATATCCTGACAACGCCGAGGTGGAACTGAATCAGCGCCGTTGCGAACGCATGAATCCTGTTGTTGGATTCGAGTTCGGGGCCCCGGAGATTCCGGCTGATCCTCTCCTCGGCGGGCGGATGTGTTTGGGAAGCGACAGGTCCATTCATCAGCTCGAGCAGAAGGATGAGGGCATTCGCTACCACGATGCCCACGCTGCGCTTGAATCTAACCTGCTCATCGGTGACCCCGCCGAGCACATGATCCGTAGCGAAAAAGTCTGCTTCATGCTCTTCATCCAGGGAACGGGAAGACGTCAGGAACGGATGACCGCGTTCAAGATGCCCGGCCTCGTGCAATAGCATCCATGCGACGGCTGTCAGGAACACCTCGTTCGCGATATGCAGTGGACTTCCAGGAACAGGCTTTCTGGTCGGCTGCGGCGCGCCCACGGGCCAGGGAGTGTATGCACTGTTGCTCACACACCGAATCGCCCATTGATAAAGATTGACCGCTTCCTCCGTCTCTCTGTCATCGTCGAAGCGTACAACGTCTAGTCCGTTCTTCTGAGCCCGGCCGGAAGCCTGATAGATGAACCAGGAAGCGTAGCTTGAGCACCAGATCAGGTTGAGAGCCCCGTCGGAGATATGGAGATAGTCGCCGGAGGTGGAAAATCTGAACTCGCCGGTTTGCGGATAGAGCTTTACTTCCCGCAGCAGCGGAGCCAACAGATCCATCTTCTCCGGGGCAATCGCCTGCGGTGCGGCCCAGATCTCCGGCAGGAGACAAAATGTCGGCGCGCTCCCCTTCGGCACTCTTGCGAGTACGTCGGCCACGATCTTTTCAAAGGGTTCGCGAGACGGAGATTTTAGTGGGTCCACCAGATGACCTCGAAGATTTGTTCTAACGGCTCAGATTGCTTTGTGCTGAAGTTCGCATTCGCCTATCCGCCCACCGGAATGACGTGCGCGATGCGGTCCCTCAGATGAATTGCTTCAGCGATAGAACGCGAGCAGAGCTCCATCAGAATATGAAGGAAAGCTTCTCGCAGGGGAGCGTCTGTTGTGATCTCACCGGAGGTATGCCGCCATCCCGCTGCGAGAGCGGAGGTCAGACTCAGCGCCAAGCCCCCGTCCTTCCAATCGCTGTCGCTAAAGGAAGCCACAACCTCGCTCAGCTGCGGGATTCCCTGGCGCAGAAGAGACCCTCCGGACTCTGTGGCGAGAAAATTAGCAAACCATGCTGCGACGCGACTGTACTTCAACCACTGATCCCCCCACCGCTTGAAGGTTGGTGCCATCGTCCCTGCGAGATCGGCATACTCTTTGCGGCCGAAGACCTTTACGGCTTCGGTGCGCAAGCCCATGAGATCGACAGAGAGGCTTTCGGCATGGAACCAGATACCCGGCGTTCTCCCCACCCATGTCGGAAGTGAAAACGTATAGTCCACCATGCCTCGCCAGATCTCGGCGAAGAACGCATGGTCAGCCATCCGCAGGAGAGCTCTGGTGAAGAACAATTCAAGAAAGTCTTGGGTCCAATAGCGCGCAGCCGGACCACGGCGCAGCACAGGCTCGTAGATCGCGCGTGCTTGCTCCAGCGATGTCACCGTGGCGAGCAGTTCAGCGGCCAGACTCAATATCCAGGGATCGAACTCGTAAGGTGATCCGCCTACCTCTCTCCCTTCGTCTTCGCCCTCCAGAATCGGGAGAGTCGTCATCTCAAGCTCGAAGAGCTGCCGGATATATCGCTCGGCGCGCTTTCGGTCGGCTGGTTCGGCGGAAGTCAATTCGTGGGAGAGGAAACAGAAGCCCGCGACGATCACTTCATAATCGATCTGCGCCATATCGCGTCTTGCATCGCAATCCCGGTCCTTCTTCTCGAAGGCTTTGCGCTGCTTCTCCCACTGTCTCCGTGCAATCTCTGAGGGATCTAGCCGCTCAATGCGTTCGACGAGGTTTGCCCCGAGACGTGCCGTCATCGCGACCGTGACCGGACGCTGCTTGAGCCTGCCGTTGAGGAAACGTGCATAGAGGGCCGACTTGTAGCCAGGGAGAACCGGCCTTTGAATGTAACGCCCTGTTTTCCGGGTTGCGCCACGTCTGAGAGCGGACCACAACAGAACGACGGAGATGAGTTCATCAAAGGTTTCCCCGAGGCCTTCCCGGCAAAGGTATGCTCTCGCCATCGACAGGCGTGTCGATGGGTAATAGAAGCCTGTCACTCCGGCAAACGCCAGCCGTTTGACCCACTCGTCCTGACGCTCCTGCAGAAGGAATACTCCGAGCTCGCCGAGGAAAGTCTCGACGTTGACGCCAAGACCGCCGGACTCGGGGCCTTCATCCTCGTCGCTTGGGGCGGCCTGGAGATTCTCCAACACGTCGAAACACCATCGTTCTGCGTCTTTGTTCTCCGAGAGCCAAGCGCGATGATAAATAAAGAGCACTGCGAGTCCGCCGGCGATCGACTGAAGCCGAACTCTTGTCTCGTATTCACTCAAATCGGGATACTCAGGTTGCTCGATTCTGCGGAGTTGCTGAAAGAATTCTGGCAGCTTGTCTGCCGTCAGAGTCACGCCACTGTTGAGAACTTGGCGGGCCTGCAGCGCCATGCCATTCGAGAGCAGCCGAAATTCCGCCTCTGCCTGCGACGCTTGTCTTTTCTGCTCGATCTCTTCCGGTAGGAATGGCCTTATTTCGATCATGTTGTCCGGCCGTGGCGTCAGCACGTAGGTTTCGGGCTTGAACCGCGCCAGGAATAACGTGAAGCTCTCCTTCTCGTCGTCGGTAGCCGGTTTCACTGTTGCTTCCCATTCAGCGGCGCATTCCTTGAGGTACGCCTGGGTTTCGATGTTCGCAACAAATAGTCTTGGCACCAGATCGCGGAGGAGGGCGCGGCGATGCGGCATCCGGTTCCACTGAATTGCTAGCTGAATCTCCTGCTGCGGCCTTCCGGCGAACGAGATCGTCCAGGATTCGGATCTCTCATTCAGTGCCGCGTGACTCTGGCATTCATAGATGTGCACGTTTCCCAGGAGAGGCCGCAGGCAACCGTGAAACAACGCAGGATGATACAAGCCGACCGATACGAGAATCCCCGCGAAAGCCAGCGACGTGGCGTTCTCGAAGATGTACTGAACGTAGCTGTCGATCTCCCGGCCGGCGCTCACCTCGTCGTACAACCACTTCTCAAGCGCCATAAGTGCGCAGACCAGAACATCGTCGTGGAGACGTCCGCTCCGATGGAGATAGAAAACTTGCCCGTTGCCGAACCAGTAGACCGTCTGGTCCTTGACCGTGAACTTAAGCGCGTAGCGTTCGCGGTCATCCGCTTTGAGCGGATCGATGCGCTCAGCTCTCAACCCTTGCTCGGTGACAATATTCGATAGCTTCACGACCGCATCTAGCGCGGCCTGCGGCGATTGCTGAAGAAAGGAATAGAACGGCCCCTTGAAATAGATCGGCGGGAAGCCGTTGTGCCACCAATCGAGTCCGAAGGAACGAATTGGCCCCTCGTCATCGCGGTGGTCAGGGTCCTCTAAGCAGACGGCCAGGAGAGTCTCCTTGGCTGCTTCCGGGCGCAGAGCCATGAGGCTCGTCAAGGCGCCCCAGTCCATGATCGCGCTACGGAATCCCTCGGGGATGCGTCGTTGCGGCCCATCTGGCAACGGCGACCGTTTGCGACGCGGAAAGTAAGTGCCGCCCGGCAGGGACGTCACGGAGGCCCTGTGCTGCTTATACTCTTCCGGATGCTCTTCTCTCCACCGGGCTTGGCGGGCCGCCGCCTCCTCCTCCGCGCGGTCCCGGCGATCTATAGCGTGGTCCGGCTCTGCTCTGCGACCAGCAATCTCCAACGCCACCTGGGCCACGCCATCAGGGTCTTCGCTGGCTCCAAAGAGCAATGCTTCATAGACGATCTTGCTGTCTCGTCCCGAATAAGGGTACGCCGCCACCTGATCCTGGAGTTCGCGCGCCAGCACGAGCGCGAGATGTGCCGCTTCTCTTCTCGCGGGCATCTCCGCAGGCATATTGCGTAAGTAGAGCGTGCAAACCTCAGCCCCTTTTTGCAGAGCAACAGTTGCCACATCTTCCTCGTGCGCCGAGAAAATGAAGAGGGCAGGCATCCAATAGAGCGGCATCGGAATGCGGAACCAGGATTCTGATGCCTCCGCATTCTCCTCGGATACGAAGGAGCTAAGCCGTGGGTCGGGAAACGAAGCAACGAAGAGCAGCCGATCCATCAGCCGATTGAGAAGCTTGCCCTTATCGGCTATGAGATTCGGCCAGGCTGCCTCCAGCAGCGAGACCGCATCGGCTGCGAAGATCAGCGCCTCCAGGAAGATGTCCTTCGCCACCTTCGATTCCGCATCCGGCGCATCGAGTTCAGCCAGGGCCTTATTCCAGTCGGCGAGGTCCGCCTTCCCCTCGAGTAGAGACTGAGCATAGAGCCGAATTGCGCGATTCCACCGTGGGATTTGGACAAGCGACCGGATTCGGGCGATTGAATCGCCGTCAAGACTGGCGAGCGCACGGAACCTTGCCCAATCACCGATAAGGTCGTGGGTGAACCGCACCGATGGCAATGTGATTCTGACCAGATCCTCGTTCGACAAAGTCTCGAGCAGGTCGAGAAGCTGAACGTCTTTTATGGCATCGACGCTTACCGCGCCGCTCAGCCTCTCCCCTTCGTGCTCGCCAAGTTCGCGAAGCAGCCTGTCGCGCTGGAGCCTTCGGTCCTTCGCAATCCAGTGCTCCCAGATCAGGCTGATCAGACCGGTCTCGCCGATCCGTTTTTCGGGTTCGCTCGACAAGCTCTGGACGAGGTTGGTCCGCAGCACCCAATCGAGCACCATGAGATTGCGAAGAATCTTCTGCAATTCCGGGCGAAACAGCAGCAGATTGATTCCCGGAATACTTTGGACCGCACTTCGGATCGCCGCAATACTTGGCAGTCCAAGATCGCTCTCAACGAAATCAGGGACGCCGGCTTCCTGGACGAGGCGCTCCGCTTTTTCCCATGATTGAAGATGCCCGGAGATGACAACCTTCCATCCGACAAAGCCGCTCTCGGAAATCGCTCGGAGCAGTTCAATGACCCGCGACCGGGCTTCGCCTTCGAACTTCTCCAACGCATCAATCACCAGAAACGAGGAACTTCGAGAGGAGGAGCGGACCAACTCTGGCAGCGTGTGCCGCAGGCCATTGCTCGTTGCGATCTCGTTCTGGCTCGTCTTCGACAGTTGGGCCGGTGTCAGCCAGAGGATATGGCTGAACCTGCCAGATTCGCGCGTAAGCTGCGCGATGAGGGAAGACTTTCCAGAGCCGGACTCGCCGGCCACGAAGGTGACGCCGTGTTCGACGATGGTCTTTGAAAGAGCGGCGAGTTCAGTAGTCCGATCCAGATGAATGCCCGCGCCAAGGACCGACCTCACATTTGCGAGATTGTCTCCGCTGATCGTATCCAATCGCGCCCAGTCTGCCCTGAAATCTGGGTAATCGGCTAGGTCAAAGGTGCTCCGAAGCCGTTGCAATAGCTTTGGCAGATCGAAATACCCGCCAGTGCCTCGATTGTCCGCCGCAAGCTGGCAGAGCGTGTTCCACAACTTTGTGCCCTCTTCGACACTGCCCGAAGACACCAACAGGGCGCATTGATTGATATAACGCCCCTCTTCCAGGTTTTTGTCGAAGCGCAGCACGTGCAGCCGTGCCGCGAGACGGACCGTGGCCTCGCGCTGTGCCTGGTTGGGGTTCTCGGCTGGATTAAGACTGGAAAATATCTTCTTCTTTGCCGCGGAGATCTGTCTTTCTCCGTCGATTCGTTGCAGGAATCGCTCTGGCGTCGGGCCCGCCGCCTCCTGCCGCAGTTCCTCCCAATTATGCAGTGGCCCATCAGCAACAGTACCCGTGACTAGCCCGAACACGTCAGAGCTTGGATCGAAGCTGGCGCCTCTTTCCCCTCTCCAATCCGCCCAGAGATCGCCCACCAGCGTCTTGTCGAACCCGTTTCCCGAAAGGTGCCGATTGCTCTTGATTGAAACGGACCAGCGCGCGACATAGGCGCCGTTCTGAAGGACCAGGTGAAGGTCGTCGAGGTTTCTGCCGGATTCCCTCGTTTCAAAATGAAGCTCGGCGATAAACCCCAGCGATGCTTCCGCCGGGAAGGTGCGGGAAAGCATCTGCACGAGGAATCCGGCTGCGACCTTGTCGGCGAAGGTATACCCCTTCCCGCCAGTCGCCGCCGTAGATGATCTTTCCCTCGGCATTTTCCTTTTCTCCTTGTGCAAATTTCCGAGTGTTTTGTAAGCTGCTATTTTGCCGACATTGTACGCCGCACATGTTTATGCCTGCAAAAGCCAGAGACATCTTATTAAGCTCATTCAGCGGAGCTTACAGGACGATCACCGAATACATCCCGGCAACCGGGTTTCAGTTCAGCAACGTTTTCCAACGGGCTAATGAGTGCATCATCGCCAAATCACTCGCCATCAACGGCAGATCAGTGCCGAATGTCGCCATAGCGCCATCAATTCCTTGGTCGGCGAGAGACCTTTCAGCACCCTCTTGAACACCCTCAATTGCATTAAGGCTCGGAATTCTGGCCAATACCTCTGCCGTGCAACAGCAAAGATCAGATTGACTAGTTCTGATATGTCACCAAGCACAATGGAATCTGTCCGATGCGCCTTAAGCAACAGAATTACTTGCCGCTACGGCGTTTGAAGCAGGTCGCTGCACACAAGCTTTTCTCAGAGATGCAGCCCAATTTCCTCGATGATGGCCTCCGCGATGGAAGGTTCTGCAATACCGAGATTAGTCGTTTCCGCAAGAGACTTCGATAGCGTTTCGGCCGCAGCGCGACTCTGCGCAAGGTCTACCTGGAGCGACTGAGACGCATCGGAGGTGTAAACGGACAGCTCGCGGATGCCGGAATTCAAGCGTGCCAGATCGTTTTCGAGACCGGCAAGCTGTGGGGCTTCGCCTGTCAGAATCACCCGGTCGGCTGCAAGGTTCCTCGCAGACTCGACGGCATAGCCATAGTCGATATGGCGAGCCGCCTCCAGATCGAGATCGACGGTCTTGCCACTGTCGAGCCGAACGGAAAGATCAGGTTCGGTCCGCTCTACAGTGGCGAAATCGCCGGTGCGGATGTGATTGTCTTTCTCTGGCGCGGTAAACCTGATGCGCTCGCCCACGGCCATCTCCCGTGACTCTTCCTCATAAACTTTGCTCTGGTTGGTCTGGCTCCGGAGCCGGGCGGGGTTGTAGGTGACCTGCCCGCCGTCCGCAGTCTCGATGGTCAGCGAGTTCTTGCGTGCATCGACTTCGAGAACACGGACTACGCTGTTATGAGGAATGCCTTCGAGCGCAGGGCTACCCGTGCGGAAGTGTATCTCGGCGCCGGACCGGTAGTTCCCGGCAAAATGAGGATTCTGGAACTTCTGCTCTACCAATACCGGAACGGAATGATCCTCAGAGACAAGCTGTCCATTGCTGCGTAGGTCTGAGCGAATCAACTGCGTCAGTTCCCGGCGTTCCGCCGCATCGGGAGCGACGACAACTGTCCTGTCCGGCTGTGCCGCGTAGTCCAGAGCAACCGCCGCGAGGCGATGGTCCGGGTTCTGATACTCATGAACCCGACCCTGCTGCTGAAGCCGTTCGGTCGCTGCACTTGGCTGATGATCGCGGAAAAGCTGAACAGCCCCTCGCGCTTGCTCGGTCGCACCGGGCGGACGGAAGTTCACTGCGGCAGTCTTTGAGATGTCGGCGGCGAGCCGTTGGCCCAGAGTTTCGGCGTCGTTGGTGTAAATGCGGACATCGTCCGAAGCGCGGGAGACAGCGACGTAAGCGAGCCGGGTGTTGATGAGCATCCGGCTCGATTCCGTGTCGATGTTGGCGAGCACCCGGCCTGCAGTCAATCCTTGGGAACTGTGCGATGTGACTGCATAACCGTGATCGAACTGACGAAATTGGGAGGGATCGAAGGCGATCGCGCGCGGCTGCTTACCATCCAGGCGCACGGTCATTTGCTCCTTGTCGATGGAAGTAATGGTGCCCAGATCCCGGTTGGCGACGCCGAGAGTCTTGTTGGGCTCGGTAAACTGAATGCGGTCGCCGGTCGAGAACTCCCGCGTACTCTCTGTGAAGACGTTGACGCCGCGCAGCCGGCGCGGATCGTAGGTAACGGAGGTTCCGTTTTCCAGTTCGACGGTGAGCGTATTCGCACGGGCATCGACCTCACGGGCACGGGCGTAGCTGTTGCGTTCGATCCCTTCCGTCTTGCTTCCGGTATGGTAATGCAGCACGTCGCCCACGTTGTAGCGCGCCGCCCAGGTCCGGTCGGCTCCGGTCATATCGGAGCGATGATCGAGCACGCGCAGCTCGTGCCCATCAGCCGCCAGCGTTCCGTTCCGCCGCAACTCGGCGCGCACGGCTTCATTGATCTGGCGGCGGCTGCGATTGTCGGGCGAGACGATGATGGTATTTTCCGGCTGCGCCGCGTAGTCTTTGGCAATCGCTGCGATACGTTCATTGGCGCCCGCAATTTCCGTCACCCTACCCTGTTCGGCGAGCAGCGCAACGCCTTTTTCCGTTTCGTTGTTGGCAAGGAGTTCGACGGCGCGGCGCAGTTCCGGGTCTTTCTGGCGCATGATCCGGTCGAGCTGCGAGGTCCGCATTCCGGCCTGTTGCATCTGCTCGAAAGGCCGTCCCGCATCGACTGCCTGATGCTGGCTGGTATCGCCGATGACGAGCACACGGTCCTGGGGTTTCAGCTTTTCAAGGAATGCGCGCATCTGCCGCGTGCTGGCCAGACTGGACTCGTCCAGCATATAGAGATGACGGGACCCCGAGCTTGCGCTAGCGTGATTGTCACTTCGCGCCAGGAAACTTTGCAGCGTGCCGGCTTCGATGCCGGCCTCGCGAAGCTGAGCCGCGGCGCGGGAAGTGGGCGCAAACCCTTCGACCGCATACCCGCTCTTTTCCGCGCCCTCGCGAATCGAAACTAACACACTCGTTTTTCCGGTCCCGGCCCGTCCCTGGAGGCCGTGAACGCGGTCGGTGGAATTGAGCGTTTCCTCGATGACGCGCTGCTGCGCCTCGTTCAAAAAGTCCCGCGAGCGCGCCTGTTCCTGCGCCTGCTCCGCACCCAGGATCGGCTCAACGGCATTGCGACCGCCGAGCATGAATTCGACATTGGCGCGCTCGGCGGTAATGGCGTCCGGCGTGGTGAACCTGCGCCCGGAAGCATACTTCGGGCTGTCTACCATCGGAAAATCACCTGTCCCGCGCCGGGCCTCGAACTCCGAACGAATCTCCCGGTACGTTGCCTCTCCCATACCTCGGCGCATGGCATCGCGCAGGATTCTGCGTTCATCCACAACCGCCTCGCGCTCGAAGACGCTCTGGCGGGCAAACGTCACAGCTTCCCTAGCATGAACATTGCTCTCCGGTTGGACTTGTTGCACCTGCGCGCGCTTCCGCGCGGCTACAACGACTTTTTCCGGCTGATTGCCGAACTCCGCGGCCATCTTCCCGTGGGCATCGAGAACCTGGTCGGCGGTGAGATTCTGCTTGCGGTCGCGGGTTGAGTGCGCCGCAATTTCCGCTGCCTCGGCACCGGCGCGGCCCGTCTTTTCAAGCTGTTCCCGTATCTGCCGGGAGCGAGGACTCGAAGCGTCCAGATATTCCTGGGTGTAACCTTTGATCTCGGGCGCTCCGCTCTTGCCGCGCTCGATCTCGTAGCCGAGATTGCGGAGCCGGTACGTCAACTCCGACTGGTAGACGGCGGTGGCGAACTGTTGCGACTCGAAAAATCCACGCTCTTGAAGGGCGCGCGTAGTGCCGTCCGCGCGCTCGGTAACGTTGAAGATGACTGCATGGGTGTGAAGCTGAGGCGCGGCGTAACCCGCGACGGGCCGCGCCGTGTCGTGCTCGAACTTGGCGGCAATGAATTTCCCAGTCGTCTCGGCCGGATGATTGCCGCCGATCCGCGCCTGGGTGTATCGCTCAAGTTCTGTCAGAGCTTCCGCGACGGCGGCGTGATGTGCCTCCCGAACCCGGTCGTCGCCGCCGACAAGAGCAGTGAGCGAAACCGACTTCGGGGCCGAAAAGGTCGCATCCCATCCTGCCCGGTGCTCGACGCTCTTGATCGCTTCGCCAGCGGCATTCTTGTACTCGAAGGCGGCGCGCGAGCGGACCATGGGTTGCTCCGTTGCCGGGTGCAACCCTTCCGAGAGCCGCTGAAATTCGAGCGGCGCAACCGCCCCCGAAAGGCCGAACCGCGCGGTAAGCTGGCCCTGCCACTCGCCCTCGACGGCGTTGCCCTGGCGGTAGTAACTCTGCGTTTCGGAAGCGAAGTCCTGCTTGTGGTAGGTCTGCGCCTGGCTGGCACTAAGCGATTTGGAAATGGTCAGCATGGTTACAATGACCTCAGATCAAAAGAAATCTGTTCGTCTTCCGAGTGTTCCTGCGTTTCGGGAGAATCTGGAATGGCAGGTGTATTAGCGACTTCCTGAACGGGCGCAGATGGATTTTCGGGAGCGATCTCGGTCTGTTCCATTGCTTGCTGCACCGGCCAGGGGATCGGGCGTGGCGATTTTTCCTGGACTATCGGAGCGTCACCGGAGACCGTCGCCACAGGGTCAACATCCGCTTTTTCCTGCGTCTCCTCGTCTTCTGGTGGAATCGGTTTGAGCGTATCTGGATCGAACGCCAATCCGCCGTCGGCCATCTTCCGCGGGATGAAACTGTCCGTGGACGTAGGCAGGTCGAGGTAGTCGAAGGCGAAGCGGGCAACCTTGTTACCGAGCTTGAGGTAAGCGTGGCGGTCGTCCAGGCCGGAGATTTCCGAACCCATCACCAAAGACTCGATCTGACGTTCGACGGTGAAGTTTTTTCCTGACCGGGTTCCGTCGAACTTGGTCTCTTTCAGCCGCTCGATTTCGACCTTGCCGATCATCTCGGAGATCCATTCCGCCGCCTTCGGTTCGGAGGTTTTCATAAAGATTTTCGTGGCCGGCTGAGAGAGCATGACCTCGGCCAGATGGCCATAAGTGACTTCAAGTTGCGCCTTGCCCTGGAAGCCGAGCACGAGAGGGTTCAAGCTCTTCCTGCTCTCGCAGACCGCTGTGTGAAGCTGTGGTAATTTCTGCAAGCTTGCCAGTTCGTCAATTACAAACCATACTGGCCGTTGCCCCGGCTGCGGTACGCTCAGTAACCGCATAACGAGAAGATCGATCCAGAGGGACTGTAAGGGGCGCAGAGCATCCCGCACCTCTGTCTGCGAGGTAATGAAGATCCATCCCTGCCGTTTCTTTGCCCAGGTACGGGCCGTCCAGAGGGGCCGATTTTTGTCTTTCTCCGGCAGAAGCCGGAAGCCTTTGGCGACGAGGCCGAGAGAAGACAGAACGCCCGCACGCTGCGGTCCGGCCTTCCTATCTATATAGAAGGCCATCTCGGTTCCCTGCACGCGCTTCAGCAGTTCCGTATCGCTTGCCATCCATGCAGCAAGCTGATGCGGCGTCGGACCGAGCTTCAACAGATGCGCAAAAATCTGTGCAGGCGTGTCGTGAAAGAACTCGTCGATCACGTCTGTCTTGCGCTGATAGAGCGAGGCTGCGATGGCGTCGGCCTCAGCATTCGATTCCATCTCCTGCGCCGGTCCCCAGTACGGGCAGCGGTCATCGAGCGGGTTGAGCACGATGTCGCCACGTTCCTTATCAAAGAATCGCTGGATATACTCGCAGGCCGGGTCGTAAACGATGGCCGACTCTTTTCGGTCCCTGATCTGGCGCAAGATTTGCATGATGAGCTGCGACTTGCCAACCCCGGTATCGCCCATGATCTGGAAGTGCTGCGCCTCTTTGTGCCGCGGAATCCGCATCATCCGGCGCGATTCGGTGGTCACGAAACCGACGCCTTCGCCCTTGGCGACCCGATTGAACTGCTGCGGAGTAAGCATCACGGGGCCACGGAGAACCCGGCCGTATTTCATCTGACGGAAACGCTTGATGTCCGCCGGGATGGCCCATGCGAGCAGACCAACAAGGATGACGCCGCCGCCAATAAGACGCATGGTGAAGAGCGCCAGCAGACCCTTATGGTCGAAGATCACATCGTGCAGCC
>Ga0224527_1000609_pt1 | contig 22662 bp, 17 predicted proteins | sample CBST0metaG_FD_179882 | JGI IMG/M metagenome (GOLD analysis project Ga0224527, IMG submission 179882) | Peat soil microbial communities from Stordalen Mire, Sweden - C.B.S.T0 | ecosystem: Environmental > Terrestrial > Soil > Wetlands > Peat | place: Sweden: Norrbotten County, Stordalen Mire... | reverse complement strand
GGGATGATTATTTTTGAATCCACGTAATCTTGGTGTCTTACTAGTACTTCTGTCGGCTGCCGGTTTTGCCACTCTGGCTATTTTTATTAAAATAGCCTATGCTGCAGGTGCCAATACCCTTACGGTGTTGACGATGCGCTTTATACTAGCAACCTTATTTCTCTGGCTATCGTTAAAACCATTAGGTATCTCACCCCGCATTACTAAGAAAACTGCTGGCCAACTATTTCTCATGGGTACCATTGGTTATGGCTCCATGTCATTTTTGTTCGCCTCTTCTCTGCAGTATTTACCAGCATCACTAGCAGAAATGCTATTATTTACGTACCCTGTCCTGGTTAGCCTCCTGTCCTTTATCATTGGCGTTGAACAATTTAGCAAGTGGAAAGGTTTAGCACTGGTTGTTTGCAGTGGTGGTCTTTTTTTAATTTTAGGAGTTTCATTAACGAATATTAGCCACTTTGGTGTGATCCTTGGTGTCAGTGGTGCTATCGTTTATTCTTGCTATATCCTCGTTAGCAACCATGTACTTAAGGATGTACATCCCCTAGTTGCCACTGCTTATATCTGTTCAGCAGCCGCCCTCACTTTTTTTATGTACACCTGGACCACAGGCCAATTAATTTTGACATTACCTTTGAATGGTTGGTTGGCGTTACTGGGAATTGCATTTTTAGGAACAATTGTTGGTATGATGTATTTTTTTGCTGGTATCAGCAAAGTCGGAGCAGCAAATGCCTCTATTATCAGTACTGCTGAGCCTGTTATCACTGTAGTATTATCAGTCTTAGTGTTAGATGAGCATTTTACCATCCTACAAATTATTGGTGGATTTTTAATTATTTCCAGCATTGTAATATTACAATTATGTACAAATCATGAGACAAAGGAACTACCATCATCCTAAAGAATCATGACTCCTGATAAAATAATACCTGCAACAGCCGTCATTAATAATGAATCTACTATTGCAGACCGCAAAACCACCTATCGCTGACAAGATCTTAACATTATATATAATCACTACTATTTTTTGTATAAATTATTCAGTTTTATTATCTAAAAACACAAACAAATATAAAGAAGCTCCACTTATAAAAGTAGGAGCTTCTTTGCTTTTAACTATATCTAGTTGGTCATTATGCTTTCTGGCGTTCACGAAAAGCCCGATCCATTTCCCGTTTGGCATCACGCTCAGCCATATCTTGCCGCTTATCATAATTTTTCTTACCAGTCACAAGTCCAATTTGAACCTTGGCTATGCCATGGGTAAAATATAATTTGAGTGGCACTAAGGTATAACCTTTTTCTTGGGTCTTGCCGATTAACTTATCAATTTCGCTACGATGCATTAAAAGTTTGCGATTGCGTAATGGTTCATGATTAAAGCGATTACCAGCATCATAGGGGCTAATATGCATATTATGCAGCATAAGCTCCAAATTTTCAATTCTCGCATAGGCATCTTTTAAGTTGGCTTTTCCCGCCCGTAATGATTTGACTTCCGTACCTGTCAGTACAATACCAGCTTCATAACTTTCGTGTATATGATAATCATGTCGTGCTTTTCGATTGTCTGCAACGATTTTAATGGCTGCCTCTTTGTCCATTGAATTCACCTCACTACCGGTTTACTTAATCTTGTTACTTTTCTTGGTCTTGGCACGTTTAATTTTAGGCTTTTTAGTAATTTTGTCTTTGCCTTTATGCGCCTTGCCTTTAACAATCGGCACCGGTCTTTTGCCATCTTTGCCAACAATTTTACTTTTCCCACTGTTGGCCTGTAAGGGAGTAGGTCGGCGATTATTAGCGCGCTCAATAAACGCACTATTGGCTTCTAGTACAAAATCAATATTACGTTCTTCAGGATTTACTCTCATTAAGATAACTCGAACAGCATCTCCTAAGCGGAATATCTTTTTGGTACGTTCCCCGATCAATGCATATTGTTCTTCAACATATTGATAATAATCTTCTTCCATACTGGATACTCGGACTAAACCTTCTACCCCGTTATCAAGTTCGACAAAAATACCAAAGGCCGTAACCCCATTAATAATTCCATCAAATTTTTCACCAATAAACTGCGCCATATACTCTGCAGTTTTGAGAGAGACCGTTTCTCTTTCCGCTTCTGCCGCTGCCCGTTCCCGTTCGGAAGAGTGCATCGCAATTTCAGGAAGCATCGCGGTCAGTTTTCCTCGGCGCTGAGCTGACATACCCCCAGCATTAAAAGTTTCGCGAATGACACGGTGAACAATCAAGTCTGGGTAACGACGGATCGGTGATGTAAAGTGTGTATAATAGGTTGCTGCCAAACCAAAATGTCCAATATTCTGTGACTCATACCTGGCTTGTTTTAAAGAGCGTAACATAACGGTGCTAATAATGCGCTCTTCCGGGCGTCCTGCAATATTATTTAAAACTTTTTGCAAGATACCAGGTTTTATTTCATCCATCTTCGGTATATTTTGGTTAAAGTTATGTAACAAATTATTAAGCTTATTGATTTTTTCAGCATCTGGTTGTTCATGAACACGGAAAACGAATGGAACTTTTAATTTATACATATGTTCAGCAACGGTCTCATTGGCTACTAACATAAATTCTTCAATGATTGACTCTGCCAAACTACGGGTTCTTTTGACGATTTCAATGGGTTTACCCGTTTCATCAAGCTTAACTTTAAGTTCTGGAAAGTCAAAATCAATGGCACCACGACGCATACGCCGTCCTCGTAAAATGCCACATAACTTCTCCATATTGTCTAGTTGTGGCAATAGGTCTTGATGTTCAGCAATCAGTGTTTCATCATGATCTACAAGAATTTTGCGGACTACGGTATAGGTAAGTCGCTTTTTAACACGAATCACACTAGGGAATAGCTCATAGTCCACAACCTGTCCTTGCTCGTTAATTTCCATATTGGCAGACATAGCCAATCGATCCTCACCTGCATTCAGACTACAAATGCCATTTGATAAACGCCGGGGTAGCATGGGCAGTACCCGATCAACCAAATATACACTAGTCCCCCGCTCGCGGGCTTCTTTATCGAGAACAGCATTTTCTTGCACATAGTGACTAACATCAGCAATATATACGCCTAGCAAATAGTTGCCATTGCTTAAGGCTTCTACATATACACCATCATCCAAATCCTTTGCATCTTCACCATCAATCGTGACAATTGGCAAATGCCGCATATCACGGCGACCCGCGATTTCCTCTTCACTGATGACTGCAGGTGTTTTTTCAGCAGCAGCCTGAACCTCTGCAGGGAATTCGATGGGCAGGTTATGTCTCTTAATAATCGACAATATCTCAATGCCAGTATCACCCTTATTGCCTAGTACCTCGACAACCTTGCCTTCGGCACTACGTTTTTGTTCCGGCCATTTGGTGATTTCCACCACAACCTTACTACCATTCTTTACTATATTTTTTTCATCTTTCGGAATAAAGATATCCTGACCAAGACGAAGGTCATCGGGTGTTACGAAACCAAAGTTGCGGCTAGCCTCAAAGGTTCCCACAATTCGATTATTAGCCCTTTCTACAACACGGATAACTTCTCCATCCCGTGATTTGCCTTGACCACTTTGACTGTGAATGCGGACCACTACACGATCGTGATGCATGGCGCTCATCAGTGCAGCAGGGGGAATAAATACATCTGGTTCATTCGGCCATTTCACTTTATCAGGAATGACAAAACCAAACCCTTTCGCACTACTACTTAATATACCAACTAACAGATTCATACGTTCTGGTACACCATATTTGTCATACCGGGTTTTTATGATATCTGCATTTTTTTCTAATTGGTCGAGTACCTGCCACAATTCACCTAGTTCTTCTCCCTTCAGTTCCATTTCCTCCGCCAAATCTTCGACAGTTAACGGCTTATAAGCTTCTTTTTTCATAAACTCTAGTATTTTATCTTTCAACATTATCTTTACCCTCCAAAACTGCAACAGTAGCCTTACCTTGCGCGGTAATGGTACCATCTGACAGCGTAATTTCGCTAACTACTTCATACATATTGCCACGTTTTCCCGTTATCTTGGCTGTTACCACAAGTAGCTCTCCAATGGGCGTTGGTTTTTTAAAGCGTACATCTAGTCTGGCCGTAACCGCATTATAGCCTTTGGCATAAATGTAACGGGCCATGACTTCATCGAGTAGGGTACTAACAAGACCACCATGCATAATACCATCATATCCCTGATGCTCTGGGCGAGGGGTAAATGTTGTAGTATAACTTTCTGCTGTTTCTGCAAATTCCAGGTGTAAGCCAATGGGATTGTCCTTACCACAAGCAAAACACCATTGATTAATTGGTTCCATTGTTACCACCTCAATTGTTAATATTTTATACGTTTTGTTTATAAAAATGCAGCAATCTGCCTAAATACTTCTTCACGTTCTATATCAAGGGTGATGATATGACCAGATTTTCCTAACCAAATTAATTTTTTCGCTAGACTAGCAACATGCTCATAAATATATTCAGCACTCCTCGGCTGTACCGTATGATCATGACGCCCTTGAATAACGAGTAAATCTGTGGTTATGGTTGGCAACATTCTATCTACCTGTTTAATAAGCTCTAATAAGCTACCCACGCTTTTCAATGGCGTGGCATTATATGCAACTGTATACTTAGAATCAACATCAGCATACTTCTTGCGTTTTTTAGGGGTAAAGTTACGAAACATTCGGTAGAATGGCAACATCCCTAACCGTTTATCAGTAATGAAAATTGGGGTACTCAGAGAGATAATTTTATCTACTTGATATTCCGCTGCAATTTTAAAAGCAAGTAACCCCCCCATAGACAATCCGATGACTGTTATTTTGCTACATACTGCCCTTAGTATATGATAAGCATCTTCAACAGAACTATACCAATGTTTCCAATTCGTAGTAGCCATTTCTTCCACAGTGGTTCCATGACCACATAAGCGAGGTGCCAAGACAGTACAGCCTTCTTTATGTAGAAAATCCCCAAGCAGTCGCACTTCAGCAGGAGAACCCGTAAAACCATGTATCAATAAAACGCCAGCCTTCCCTCCTAACAGAAAAAACGGTTCCGCGCCTTCCATTATTGGCAACAGCATGCACCTCCATTCAAATTGCTGCTACTATAATTATACCATTTTACGGAATAAAAATTCTATAAATATAAAAATTAAGAAAAACAAAGGGCTAGTAATCAGAAAAATGATTACTAGCCCTTTTGCTTAGAAGAACAGGAGAGGCGCAATGATTAACGAGATTGTCCCTGCCACCTTTATCAGTGGGTTCATCGCCGGCCCTGAGGTATCCTTGAAAGGATCACCTACAGTATCGCCAATAACAGCTGCCGCATGGGCAGGTGTACCTTTACCACCATGTTTACCTGTCTCAATATATTTTTTTGCATTATCCCAGGCACCACCAGCATTAGACATAAACAATGCTAATAATACCCCCGAAGCAGTAGCCCCAGCTAAAAAGCCCGCTAATGCTTTAGCCCCCATAACAAATCCAACAAAAACCGGTCCACCCACGGCAAATACACCAGGCATTAGCATTTCTCGAATGGCAGCCTTCGTGCTGATATCAACACAAGCTGCATAATCAGGTCGCCCCGTACCTTCCATGATGCCAGGGATTTCTTTGAACTGCCGCCGAACTTCGGCGATCATTTCAAAGGCGGCCTTGCCGACCGCTTCCATGGTATAAGCACAGACCAAGAACGGTAAGGTCGCACCTAAGAAAATACCAATAATAACGGTTGGCTCTGTTAAATTTACGTTTAAATGTCCATTGACTAATAGCCCTGATAGTTTTGGATTCTTAGCAATTTCTTCACTAAAGGCAGTAAACAGTGCTAATGCTGTTAACGCTGCTGAACCAATAGCAAACCCCTTAGCAATGGCAGCTGTCGTATTACCTACAGCATCTAATTTGTCAGTTGTTTTGCGTACTTCAGGTGGAAGACCTGCCATTTCGGCAATACCACCAGCATTATCAGCAACTGGTCCAAAAGAATCTACGGCAACTACCATACCTGCTGTACATAACATGCCCATGGCCGCCATGGCAATACCATAAATTCCAGCCTGATTAAATGACACCCAAATTGCTGCTGCAAATACGATCATAGGGAGAGCTGTACTTTTAAGACCAGTAGCAATCCCAGCAATAATATTCGTAGCTGCGCCAGTTTCACAGGCACCAGCAATCAGCTGTGTCGGCATCTTCTCGCTGGAAGTATAATACTCTGTGATCATCCCCACTAATACATTAACAATGAGACCTGACACAATCGCAATAAATATGCCAAAACCTTTATCCCCAAAAATATAATTTGATAGGAAATAGGCCATAATTGCTGTCAACAGATTGGTTCCCCATAAGCCTCGATTCAGAGCAGCTTGTGGATTGCCATCTTCTCCTGTGCTTACTAAAAAAGTGCTAACAATGGCAGCAAGTATGCCTGCAGCACCAATCAGTAGTGGGAAGAGTACCCCATTAACACCAAATAAAGTATTACCAATGAGCATAGCGGCAATCGCAGTAGCTCCATAGGATTCAAATAAGTCCGCTCCCATACCAGCTGTATCCCCTACATTGTCTCCCACATTATCGGCAATAACTGCTGGATTACGAGGATCATCTTCTGGAATACCAGCTTCGACCTTACCTACTAAATCAGCTCCCACATCGGCTGCTTTTGTAAAAATACCACCGCCAATACGCGCAAAAAACGCAATGGCGCTGGCACCAAAGGCAAAGCTATTGATAACAACAGGATCACGAAACAATATGTAAAGTACGGATACGCCAAGCAAAGCCAGTCCAACTACTGACATGCCCATAACCGCGCCCGCCCGAAAAGAAACACTCAAGGCCTTGTTCAGGCTATGACGTGCTGCTTCGGTAGTACGTGCATTGGCTTTGGTTGTGGAAGTCATGCCCACATACCCTGCAATTGCCGAAGACACCGCACCAACAAGAAACGATACCGCTAACCGATAACCATCAACCCAGAATAAAACGGCAAAAATAATGACAGTAAAAGGTATTAAAGTCTTATACTGTCGATTCAAATATGCCATGGCTCCCTCAAAAATTGCCTGAGATAAGTCTTGCATTTTTTGATTACCTGGACTCTCGCTAAGCACGCTGTTCATAAAATATGCTGCAAATAGTAATGCTACTATGCCAGCCACTGGTGCAATATACAATAAATCCATATCTCTTTTCCCCCTTATACTGAACAAATTGTCCCCTATGTGATGAAAAGCTTGCAACAAAATAATTAGTTAAAATAATTAGTTGTAGATATTTTTATTAATTGTTATACATGACCATTTTTAATCCCATGACTGCTTAGCCCAGTATTTTAACTAACGTCATCGTAATGACTGCAAATAATGCACCAAGAACCATGGTTATTTTTGATAAATACTCATCAAGACCTTTTTTCTTACCACCTAAAACAGTCTCAGCCCCACCACCAATAGATCCGGATAAACCTCCTCCTTTGCCCGATTGTAATACAATCACACCAATCAAGAGAATAGAAAGAATCGCTTCTACAATTTGTAAAACTATAACCAAAGTGATAACAGCCTCCTTATACTTATATTCACCTACATTGTACCATAATCAAATTCCATTTAACACTATTTTAGGCACTTTATTAAAGTGTTCCCGCATTTTCTATATTTAAAACATAAATAATGGTCTAAATAAAAAGACTTGGCTTCTGTCGAGTCCTCAGACGTCGACAAAAACCAAGTCTTTTTTAACGATGATTATTTCATGTTATAGAATACATCGCGACCTTTGTATTGGCTAATGATGCTCAATTCCTCTTCAATGCGAAGAAGTTGATTGTATTTTGCCACACGGTCACTACGAGTAGGTGCACCAGTTTTGATTTGGCCAGCATTTACTGCTACGGCAATATCTGCAATGGTTGAATCTTCGGTTTCACCTGAACGATGGGAAATTACGCAAGTATAACCAGCGCGTTTTGCCATTTCAATGGTATCAAAAGTTTCAGTTAAAGTACCAATTTGATTTACTTTAATCAAAATGGAATTTGCTGTTTTGGCAGCAATACCACGAGCCAAGCGTTCTGTATTGGTAACAAACAAGTCATCACCAACGATTTGAATTTTCTTACCTAATTTTTCATTCATCATGGTCCAACCTGCCCAGTCATCTTCTGACATACCGTCTTCGATGGAGAGGATAGGATATTTTTCTACTAATTGAGCATAAAAATCAACCATTTGTTCAGAAGTTTTGATAACGCCTTCACCAGCAAGATCATACTTACCATCTTTGTAGATTTCAGTAGCAGCTACGTCAAGAGCTAGACCAAAATCTTCACCTGGTTTGTAACCAGCTTTTTTGATGGCTTCTACAATTACTTCTAGTGCCTGTTCATTGGAAGATAAGTTAGGAGCGAATCCACCTTCATCACCAATAGCAGTATTAAGACCAAGACCCTTTAATACACTTTTCAAAGTATGATATACTTCGGAACACATACGAAGAGCTTCAGCAAAGTTAGGTGCGCCAACAGGCATGATCATGAACTCTTGAATGTCCACATTGTTATCGGCATGCGCGCCACCATTGAGGATATTCATCATTGGTACTGGTAATTGTTTGGCATTAAAGCCACCAAGATATTGGTATAAAGGCAATTCAAGGTTGGTAGCAGCAGCCCGGGCTACAGCCATGGATACACCTAGAATCGCGTTAGCACCGAATTTTGCTTTATTAGGGGTACCATCAAGCTCGATCATCAATTTATCAATGCCTACTTGATCAAACACATTCATTCCCACTACTTCAGCAGCAATGTGTTCATTTACATTTTCTACTGCTTTTAATACACCTTTGCCCATGTAACGAGCTTTATCGCCATCACGAAGTTCCACTGCTTCATGCATACCAGTAGAAGCGCCTGATGGAACTGCCGCACGGCCCATCGTACCATCTTCTAAAAATACATCTACCTCTACAGTAGGGTTACCACGGGAGTCCATAATTTCTCTAGCAACAACATCAGTAATAATCATATCATCAGCCTCCATATTTCTATTTTTTTAGTAACATTTTCCCCGTCATTTGAACAGGAATGTCCATTCCTGCCAAGGATAAAATAGTTGGTGCAATATCTGCCAATATTCCTGGCTGTAGTTCACAACCACGATGTTTTTCTGACACCATAATAAATGGCACCACATTGGTAGTATGAGCTGTAAACGGTTCACCAGTGGTGTGATCAAGCATCATTTCCGCATTACCATGATCAGCAGTAATTAACGTAATACCACCGCGCTCACGCATTGCGTCTACTACACGCCCTACGCAAGTATCCACTGTGGAAACTGCCTTAATCGCTGCGTCTAGTTTGCCAGTATGGCCGACCATATCACTATTGGCAAAATTCAAGATTACCAAATCAAATTTGCCTGTTTTAATGGCTGCTACTAACTTGTCAGTGACTTCAATAGCACTCATCTCTGGTTTCATGTCATAAGTCGCTACTTTAGGAGAAGGAACTAGAATACGTTCTTCACCTTGATAAGGCTTTTCTTCCCCACCATTAAAGAAGAAAGTAACATGAGCATACTTTTCAGTTTCTGCAATTCTGAGTTGAGATAAACCAGCTTTTTCAAAAACTTCACCCAAGGTATTCTCTAGGTATTGTGGTGTGTAAGCAACAGCAACCGGTAAATTATCTTCATACTGTGTCATCGTCGCAAAGTGTAGTGGGAAATAACCACCGCACCGCACAAAACCACTAAAATCTTGATCTGCAAAGACATGGGTCAATTCCCGTGCCCGGTCGGGACGGAAGTTGAAGAACACCACTCCATCATTGGCTTTGAGACCACAATCACCGCAGCCACCAATTACCGTTGGCATCACAAACTCATCTGTTTTACCAAGGTTGTAGGACTGTTGAATGGCTTCCGTTGCCGTTGCTGCACTTTCCCCTTGACGACAAACCATGGCATTATAAGCTTTTTCCACCCGTTCCCAACGTTTATCCCGATCCATGGCATAATACCGCCCAGCAATGGTGGAAATGCTACCAACACCGATTTCCTTCATCTTAGCTTCTAATGCTTCGATATACCCCAGCGCACTGGAAGGTGGTACATCACGGCCATCTAAGAAGGCATGAACATAGACTTTTGTCAGTCCATGACGTTTCGCTAGTTCTAATAATGCATAGACATGATCAACATGGCTATGTACGCCACCATCTGAGATCAAACCCATTAGATGTAAGGCCCCACCACTAGCTTTAGCGTCCTGGGCAACCTTCACCAATACTGGATTGGTGAAAAAATCCCCTTCCCGAATTGCTTTGGAAATACGGGTCAGTTCTTGATACACAACACGACCAGCGCCAATGTTAAGATGTCCTACCTCAGAATTACCCATCTGACCCTCTGGTAGGCCGACGGCCTCACCAGAACAAGTCAAGGTAGTGCTAGGATATAATTCGGACAATAACTTCATATGAGGTGTATCTGATTGTACAACTGCATTGTAAGAATCTTGTTGATCACCGATACCCCAGCCATCGAGAATTACAAGTGCAATTGGCGTTTTTAACTTGCTCACCAAATCGCCTCCTAAAATTTAACGATCTTGCTAAAGCCAACTGGATCAAGAGCCGCGCCACCAACTAGTGCACCATCAATATCGCTTTTGCCCATTAAATCAGCAATATTATCAGCTTTTACACTACCGCCGTATTGTATACGTGTTTTGTCAGCAGTTGCTTGACCAAATACTTCCGCTACTGTGCGACGAACAAATGCGCATACGTCATTTGCTTGATCAGAAGTTGCAGTACGGCCTGTACCAATCGCCCAAATTGGCTCATAAGCAATTACCAATGTCTGAACTTGCTCTGCAGTCAAACCTTCAAGACCTAGACGTACTTGTTTACCAACAAGTGCTTCTGTAGTACCAGCTTCTCTTTCTTCCAAAGATTCGCCAACACACATAATAGGAATCAATTTAGCTTCTAATGCTGCTTTCACTTTTTTGTTTACAGTAGCATCGGTTTCAGCAAAATATTGACGGCGTTCAGAATGGCCAACCAATACATATTCGCAACATACATCCTTGAGCATTTCAGCGGTGATTTCACCAGTGAAAGCACCTTTCTTTTCCCAATGCATATTTTGTGCACCAAGATGAATGTTAGTACCAGCTAATGCATTTGCTACTGTGCCAAGAGTTGTGAAGGTAGGACAAACTACGATATCTACATTGTTAGCATCAGCAGTCAATTTAGCAAGTTCGCTTACCAAAGCCACACCTTGAGCCCCTGTATTGTGCATTTTCCAGTTACCAGCAATAATCGGTTTACGCATGATATATTCCTCCATTAATATGTATTTTTATTTATTAGCCAAGGCATCAATACCTGGCAATACTTTTCCTTCTAGGAATTCAAGAGAAGCACCACCACCTGTGGAGATGTGAGTGATCTTATTGGCCAAACCTGTTTTTTCTAGTGCGGCAATGGAATCGCCACCACCAACAATACTGGTTGCACTGGAAGCTGCTACTGCTTTGGCAACAGTTTCTGTACCATTAGCAAAAGCATCCATTTCAAATACACCCATCGGTCCGTTCCAAACTACGGTTTTAGCATCTTCTAAGGATTTTGCATAGGCTTTGGCAGTATCTGGTCCAATATCAAGGGCCATCCACTCACTATCAATAGCATTTACGGCTACTGCTTTGTGCTCAGCATCGGCAGCAAACTTATCGGCAATCACTACATCAGTAGGAAGTAGTAAATTTACGCCACGTTCTTTAGCCGTTACGATCAAGCTCTTAGCTAGTTCTACCTTATCTGCTTCTAACAAAGATTTACCAATATTATAACCTTGGGCTGCAAGGAAAGTATTGGCCATACCACCACCAATGATTAAGGTATCCACTTTTTTCAGTAAATTCTCAATCACGCCGATTTTATCTGAAACTTTAGCACCACCAATAATCGCCACAAAAGGATGAACTGGGTTAGCTACAGTCTGACCTACGAAAATAATTTCTTTTTCCATGAGTAGTCCAGCTACGGCTGGTAAGTATGCAGTAATACCTGCTACCGAGGCATGAGCACGGTGGGATACACCAAATGCATCATTTACTACAATATCAGCTAAACTGGCTAGTTGTTTAGAGAATTCGGGATCATTCTTTTCTTCAGCTTTATGATAACGGAGATTTTCTAGCATCAAAATTTGGCCTGCTTTTAAGTTTTTAGCAAGAGCTTCTACTTCAGAACCAACACAATCAGGAGCAACAATTATTTCTTTACCCAGTAAGGTGGAAAGTCTTTCTGCCACTGGCGCTAAAGAAAATTCAGGCACAACTGCACCTTTAGGACGTCCTAAATGACTAGCAATGATAATCGCAGCATTTTTTTCCAATAGGTAGGTTAGTGTTGGCAATGTGGCACGAATTCGAGTGTCTTCCGTGATATTGCCGCCTTTATCCATAGGAACATTATAGTCAACGCGAATAAAAACTTTCTTTCCAGTTACATCGATATCTTTAATGGACTTTTTATTCAACATTTTTGTTTCTCCTTAAAAATATTGCCCGGCCCAAAAAGGCCGGGCCGTAAATTTTTTTACAAACTATTTAAGTTCGGAAAAATACTTAATTGTACGAACCATTTGGCTTGTGTAACTATTTTCATTATCATACCATGCAACAGTTTGAACTTGTGTCATGCCGTTACCGATAGGAGCTACCATTGTTTGTGTAGCATCTAACAATGAACCGAATTTGATACCAACGATATCGCTGGATACCAATTCTTCTTCAGTGTAGCCGAAAGATTCGTCTGCTGCTGCTTTCATAGCTGCATTGACTTGGTCTTTGGTAACAACGCCCTCAACAACGGAGATTAAAATTGTAGTTGAACCAGTAGGGGTAGGAACGCGTTGTGCGGAACCGATTAATTTTCCGTTCAATTCAGGAATAACGAGTCCGATCGCTTTAGCAGCACCAGTAGAGTTAGGAACGATATTAACGGCTGCAGCACGGGATCTTCTAAGGTCACCGTTTCTTTGAGGGCCGTCAAGAGTCATTTGGTCACCAGTATAAGCGTGAATTGTGGACATAATTCCGCTTTGAATAGGAGCCAATTTGTGAAGTGCTTGCGCCATAGGAGCCAAGCAGTTTGTAGTGCAAGAAGCTGCGGAAATAACGGTATCGCTAGCTTTTAAAATTTCATGATTTACATTGAAAACAACGGTAGGAAGGTCAGTTCCTGCTGGAGCAGAAATAACAACTTTCTTAGCGCCTGCTTTAATGTGTGCAGAAGCTTTTTCTTTGGAAGTGTAGAAACCTGTGCATTCAAGAACAACGTCTACGTCAAGTTCACCCCAAGGTAATTCTTCTGCTTTAGCAGATTTATAAATTTTGATTTCTTTGCCATTAACAGTGATGGAATCTTCACCTGCAACTACGGTATCACCTAAAGCATATCTACCTTGTGCCGAATCATACTTTAATAAGTGTGCAAGCATTTTAGGGCTTGTTAAGTCGTTGATTGCAACAACATCATATCCTTCTGCCCCAAACATTTGCCTAAAGGCAAGACGTCCAATACGTCCAAAACCATTGATCGCTACTTTTACTGCCATTGTTAAAAATACCTCCCAAAATATATTTTTTTTTGACAACTTGCCAAGACCTATATGATACTCTGAATAGCTTTGGCTGCAGACTCGTCTGTAATCAATACATCCTGCCCACCAGCACTGGTAACAGCTATAATAGCTTCGGCCTTTTTGGGGCCTCCAGCCACTGCAATAACTAAACCAATGTCCGCCAAGTTATCCAGTTGTAACCCCACACTGCTTGTTATGTAAATATTTTTACCACTGAGGGTACAGTAGTGACCTAATGCTTCACCAACTGCGCCACTATTGACAAGCTTGGTAACAAATTCTTCATCACCGCCACGTCTAATGGCCATTTCCTTGGCTTGACCGATACCATGAAGAAGAACGTTAGCGTGCTTAATCATTTCGGTTACACTTTGAATGTTACTATTATCAACTAACATGGTGCCCATCATTTCTTCACTGACACCATCAGGAACATGTAACATTCGGTATTTGCCACCAAGTTTATTGGCCATGGTTGCGGCAATGGTGTTTGCTTGATTTTCCACATGCTCACCCAGGCCACCTCTAGCTGGTACAACGGTAACACTGGGTTGGCTAAAGTTCACAGCCTCAGCGACATTCGCCATGACTGTACCGCCACTTACGGCCACAATCATATTACTTTCATCTAAATACTGTCCTAGTATACTGGCTGCAGCACGCCCGAGTTCGCGACGTACCATCCCATCGACCTCACTATCGCCAGGAATAATAATGACTTGCCCAATTCCCAGTTTTTCTGACAGTTCCGTCTCTAACATGGTTAAGCCATGCAATACTTTCACATATTCAAATAGATCACTCTGTATTAGTTTGCCTTCTGGCGTCAAACTCATACCCATGGGAGAAAAATCTACAAAGCCAGCATTTTTCAAAAAGTCCACTTGAGCACGAATAGCCCGTTCGCTTTTTTCCATAATCAGTGCTAGCGCTCTCCGTCCTACAGGTTCAGAATATTGAATATGCCTTAGAATCTCATAGCGTTCTTCAATTAGCCCAATCAATTCCGGAGCAATCTTACGATGAAGTTGAGCATCTTTTTTCCACATTAATTTTTCCTCTGGGACATTATATGTCCCTGCGGTGCAAATATTGTCCCATCACTCTAAAAAAATATAAATAATACTTTATTACTTATTAGGTTTCGTCATGAAGCAAATAATTCCTGCTACCATAACGAAAAATAACTTCATAATTTGGTATTTTTATATTTTATAAAATTAACGAGCGTTAATTTCCCCATTGTATACTAAACCGCGTGTAGCATCAACAGTAACAACAGCACCATCTGCTAATCTTGTTGTAGCACCATCTACACCTACAATAACAGGAATGCCATAGCTAATACCAACGATGGCAGCATGAGAAGTAAGTCCGCCTTCTTCAGCAATGATTGCAGACGCTTTTGCAGCATATTTAGCAGTTTGCTCATCAATGCAAGCGATAACAAGTACTTGACCTGGCTTGAATTTTTCTTCTACATCTTTAAGTGAACGTGCAATGCAAACTTGACCAGTAACAGCAGCTTGCCCAATGCCTGCGCCCCGCACAATAACATTACCGACAACATGTACGCGAATCATATTGGTAGTACCGCTTCCAGTCGCATGAACACCGGCAGTAAGGACAATCAAATCCCCTTCTTTTACAATACCAGAAGCGATTGCACTGGTCATTGCATTTTCAACCATTTCATCACTGTTTTTAGACTCAACGCGTAATACTGGTTGTACTCCCCACATTACTAGCATCTTGCGCACAACTCTTTCATGTGGAGTTACTGCTACAATGTGAGCCAATGGACGATATTTTGATACCATTCTAGCAGCATAACCTGTTTGGGTATCTGTAATAATGGATGCAGCCTTGAGTTCATAAGCAACTTGTACAGTCGCGTGACTAATTGCTTCTGTCGTTGTATGATTGGCCATTGATCCTTTACCATGCATCATTTCCCCATATTTTAGGGCTTGCTCAGTACGAACGGAAATTTTGGCCATGATTTGCACTGCTTCTACCGGATAATCGCCATTGGCAGTTTCACCGCTTAACATAACTGCATCGGTACCATCTAGGATCGCATTAGCTACATCACTTGCTTCTGCACGAGTTGGGCGAGGATTAGTGATCATGGATTCTAACATTTGCGTTGCTGTAATAACCGGTTTGCCTAATTTGTTACATTTTTCAATAATCATTTTTTGCACTAATGGCACTTCTTCGGTTGGAATTTCTACACCAAGATCACCACGCGCAACCATAATACCGTCAGAAACTCTAATAATTTCATCAATATTTTTTACGCCTTCAGCATTCTCAATTTTAGAAATAATATGTATGTCTGAATTTGCTTCTTCAAGTAATTTTCTAATAGCCAAAACATCAGCAGCCCGTTGAATAAAGGAAGCTGCAATAAAGTCCATTCCTTGCTCTGCAGCAAATAAAACGTCTTTAATATCTTGTTCTGACAATGGTGGTAGGTTTACAGACACGCCTGGTGCCGCTACCCGTTTCCGGTTACCGATTACGCCTGTATTTTGTACAGTAGTGTGAATATCGTCACCCTCAATGGAATCAACGTTAAGACACACTAAACCATCTGCTAGTAGGATTTGATTGCCTGGTTTTACTTCTTGTGGCAAAAACTGATGATTTACAGAACAGATATCTTTTGTGCCTTCTACATCTCTAGAAGTGATAATGAATTTTTGTCCTTGTTCAATGGTAACCTTACCTTGTACAAAGTTGCCAAGGCGCATTTCTGGCCCTTTGGTATCTAAGAGAATCGCTACTGGCTTATTCACTTGTACAGCTGCCTCGCGAACCATTTTGATACGGACACTATGTTCAGCATGATCGCCATGTGAAAAATTGAAACGCGCAACATTCATGCCAGCTTCAATCATTTTTGCCATAACGCCTGGCTTTTCAGTTGTTGGTCCCATTGTGCAAATTATTTTTGTCTTTTTTATCATTTTGTTACATACACTCTCTCTCTACTACATTTTTTTCTATCTTTTGGCTACTTTTCTAATTATATCATAAACTTTGTCCTCTGTTGCAATAAAACCATTTAATCCAATTTTTTTCATCCATAAGTTTTGCGCTGATTTTTTATCGGTCATATCAATAAATGCATTCTTGATACTTGCTACTAGCTCCTGATCAAACCCAGGTCTGGCAGCAATGGCATCTTTGGGTATCGCTTCGGTTTGGGCTAAAACCACCAGTTCTTGCGTATGTAACCCTTTATTACGAGCAATTTCCATGGCTTCTGAATAGGTAGCACCAGCATCCACTGTACCATCTAATACCGCCTCAATCACCCGATTATGACTACCTAAGAATATATTTTCCGCAAAAAAGCTTTCTGGCTGTTTACCTTGTTCTAATAGCATTGCCCGCGGATAGACATATCCTGATGCTGATTGTTTATCAACAAATGCAAATCGTTTTCCTCGCAAGGCATCTAGTGAATGAAATGATTTATCCTTACGAGCAATAATATAACCATGATAAGAAGAGTTATGATTCACCACGGTGGTTACCATAGGAATAATATCTCCTTTGTTTTTGGTTGCAACATAGGCAAAAGGAGAAAACCACCCCACATCAATGGTGCCATTTAATAAGGAGCGTCCTAAAGAATCATAATCAGAAACAATCATGATCTTCGCCTTACGTCCTACTTCCTTGGCAATTGCTTCTAAAATCGGCGTATAATTTTCTTTGATTATTTGGGGTGCTGTAAAAGGATTAAAGCCAAAAATCAATTCTTGGCCGGTTTTAAACAATACGGCGATTTCTTGTATCTTATCAACAGTAGCCGTCATTTGTTGGGTAAATTTATAAACATCTTCAATGCTTCTTTCCTGTTGCGCAATACTTTGCAGTGCTTCTTGTGTACTACCCGCTATTTCTACCGTAGCAGCCCCAATGCTTTCTACCGCCTGCGCCATATGATCAGTAGTTAATTGCTGATCAGCTGACAAATCACATAACTTAGATACTGTGTTTTCAATTTGTCTAACATTAACAACAATTTCCTGCATACCCTCTGCTGATTTTCTGGCAATTTGTTCAATACCATCAATCTTACCTTTGCCTGCTTGTATGCTAACAGTGACAGTTTTAATCTTACCAGTAATTTCTTTTACCGTTGTCTCTACTTCTTTCGTTATGGCCGCACTCTCACCAGCTAATTTACGGACTTCTTCTGCTACCACAGCGAATCCTCGCCCTTGTTCTCCGGCACGAGCAGCTTCAATCGCTGCATTCAAAGCCAATAAATTAGTTTGACTAGCAATCCCCTGGATTTTACCAACAAAATCACTGATCTTCTTAGAGGTCACATTTAGTTCTTCCAAATCAGTTACGGATGTTTGTACCACTTGGGCGACTTCCAACATCGTATTGCTAGCTTCGACAATTTGTTGTTGATTTTTCACTGCTAACTGGGAAGATTGCTGACATTGCTCTAAAGCCTGTTGAGAAGAATGAGCAACCACCACCGCATTAGAAGCAACTTCTTCAATTGCTGCCGATGCCTCCTCAGCACTACTGGCAGTCGTTTCACTTTCTTTGGCAATTTCTTGAGACTGAAATGTTAGTTTTTTTAAGGCACCATTGCTATTGCCTACTACCCATGCTAGTTGCTGAGCAACAAAAGATAAATTCCCTGCAACATCATACATATCTACCTTAGATAGTAACGGGGAAAAATTCTCTGTTGAATGCATCAACTTCTTTTCGACGACACCAGTCTGTTTTCCAATTTTATATAAAATAATAGTTGAAATAATAGCCAACATAACTCCGCTTATCAAAGCCCACAAGCTACCCATAGTTTGAATCAACAAGGATGATAATATACTAATAAAGAGCATAGTTGCCAGATGAATTATTATTATTTTACTCTGTAACACGATGTGCCCCCTTCATACGTAATATAACTTTTACACTCTGTTCGTTGCAAAAGGTTGCGGTTCGGCATCACCATGCTAGTTGCCTCCATACCACTTTGGGAATTCAAAGGTTACAGTAGCATCCAATAACTCATCTGGCAAACTTTACCACATTATAACTATCTTACTGTCAACGATTCAGAAAAGAAGTTACTTATTCTTTTTGGCGTCATACGCTTTACGAACCAATGTCATAGGGTGCATGGTTTTAACCTTTGCCCCATGTCCGATTTGCAAGCGGCAGGTTCCACATTCACACACTGCCGTCTCAAGACCGCTCGCTTTTATTTTTTCAAATAATGGGGAACCAATCTTCATAGCAATCTCATACTTATCATCTTTAAAACCATAATTTCCTGAAATACCACAGCACCCAGCATCAGCATTTTCTATCTCAAGTCCTGGAATTAAGTCGAGTAATTCTACACTAGGCAATCCCATACCTTGGGCACGCAGATGACAAGGAGCGTGATAAATGTACTTTTCATTCAAAGTTGCAAAGTCAGTATTCAATTCACCCTTATCATGTAACTGTAATAAGAATTCCCCAGCGTCATATAAATGTTTGGCATATTCATGAGCGCCCTCAATCTGGAATAATTCTTGATATTCCTGTTTGAGCATCAAACCGCAACTTGTGCAGCAAGTGATCACTGGATATCCTTTATCTGTCCATTTCTTAAGGATTTGAATATTGGTCTTAGCGTTCTGTTCTGCTTCATCTAAAAAGCCATTCACAACCAGTGGCGAACCACAGCAAACTAAATCTTCTTCAACAATCACTTCGTATTTGTTGGCTTGCATTACAGCAACAAAATCCATACCTACTTGTGGATCATTGTAATTGATAAAACAGCCAGGATAAAACACTACTTTATTGGGATAGCTTTGTTGGCGTAGTGCCTTAAACTGTTTAATGAATGATGTTGCGGCATAAGGTGGCAACGGCGCTTTATCAGATATACCAATCCTTTTCATAATCCCACGACTCATGGACATCCCAAGGTTAGCCATTGTAGCACCAAACGGCATCGCCGACGCCATTTTGGCTGCTTGCTCACCATGAGATAAGACCCAATCACGCGTACTTTGTTTGCGCACTTTATAATATTTAGCTCGTGCCAGCATATTCAAAGTGGAAATTGGCACGCCAGATGGGCAAGAGATATCACAGTTCTTACAATTTGAACAATATTCTAAAGAAGGTTCTACATCTTCTTGGGATAATCTCATTCGTTCTAAAGCAGGGCCTACCATTTTAGGACCACGAAATTTTGGAGTTGCCTTAGTCACTGGGCAGTGAGCCACACATACTGTACACGCGGTACAACTATCTGGATTATTATGATGTTTCTTCATTATTTCTTCTCCCCTTGCACCGACATCGCCGCTTGATAACCTGACGTAATTGCAATACCATTACCTGATTTCTCAAAGCAGAAATCATAACCGCATAGATTCCGTCCCGCAACAAAGACATTGTTAATTATCACTTTGTTGTCGGCATCAAGAGGACGCATTTTTTCGTCAACTAGTATCCCTATTTTTGCAAAAGGTTGTGCTTCGCCCGAAAATAGCGCTGGATTAGCCCATAATTCATGATCAGCTGGTGCTACGACCGGCAAATTGAAAATGGGTTCCACTACATTGCCTGGTTCGGCAATCAATCCACCACCATAAAAACCACCATTGGCTAAAATAAAGTTGTTAGCATAATAAGTACGTTCACGATCAACGCCTTCCGTAATTACGGCAATGCACTTACCATTTTCAACGATTGATTTAGCTACTAGTGCTTGTTCTACAATACGCACACCAAGTTTTCTAAGATAATTCCTCATCATGGTCTGCAATCTTAAACCAGTAATGGAAGGTGGTATGGCTGCCGTTTCAACAAAAGTACACTGCAAGGTATTTTGTAGACTTTCTGCCACACGATAATCAGGACTTGTTCCGAGGACCGGTGGAATAATCACTACACTACCAGGTTTGATAACCCCGCGCATCTTCTGCGTACAATCCCGGAGGCCTTCCTCTGTATCAAGCCAACGAGCTACATCAAGAGCAGTAACGTCACGTCCATCAGCAAGACTCGGATCAATCATGACAGTTTCATATTCTTTATCGGTAAAACCAGGGATATTGGCAAGATTTTTGCTGATCAAATGAGGATAAAAATCTTTCAGAGACTCGAATCCCAAGACGATTACCTTACTAGCTTTTTTAAGTTCTGCTGTATTCATAGTCTTAGGAACCAAGCAAGTTGGTTTCAACGTACCAGCAGCCGTTGGAATCCATTGCATTTCATCAAGGTTGCCAATGTAAGGATACCCTTCTTGTTCACAAATTTCCTTAAAGAATCTAATCGACTCCTCAATTGCTGGACGACCAATTTTTTTGTATGGATGTTCAGGAGCCACTTGCAGTAGACCTGCACTTGGCGTTGCAGCTGGTGTGTTGCCTTCTACATATCCCATCACATCAATAATACCGCCGCCGATTGTCAGCGTTCCCGCACCTAAAGATAATAATTTTACTTTCTTACCACTTTTAGCGGCTACGGCAGCAGCCATCAAACCCGCCATGCCAGCACCAATAACAACTACATCATTTTCCTTCATTATTAATCGCTCCATTTATGTTTAACGTTCCTTCGTAAATTCCTCGTGATAGTTCCATCTCACGCATAACATTGCCCCACAAAATAGGGCGAATGCCTTTATAACGGGCTTGTAAAAATTCCTTAAAGAGCACATTGGTGTCTTTGCCCCATGATAGCCCATTGGCATCGACTGCCCCCACGCTACGGAAAGTACAAAAAGCCCCTTGGCAAGTTCCCATCCCCATACGAGTCTTGCGACGAACATCACTGATCATAAAGCTAGTGCTATCAGCTGCTGCTTCTTCGATTTCCGCCATCGTAACATTTTCACATTCACAAACCAATTGACACTTCTCTGGTTTTTCTTCCATGCGGGCAACCACTTTTTCTAAGCCTTCCGCACCCAATCTTGATGCCGCCAAATCAGCGCCATAGGCTGGGAAGCATTGACGAGCTTTTGCCATCAGTGCTGGCGAAGCATCTTCCACTAAAGGTTCAATTGCGGTCCGACATGGTGTTTTAACATTCAAGTACTCACAGACAAGGTCGGTTACTTTTTCACCCATCAAACGATAGGTCGTAAATTTACCACCGACTACACTAACAAAACCTTTTAGGCCATCATGAGCATGATCAAGGGTTACAAATCCTCTAGATGCACCACGCCCTTTGGCATTAGGGTCCGCACTATATAACGGCCTAGTACCAGCAAACGCTCTAAGCATACGGTAACTTCTCAAATCTTCAAATAATGCCTCACCAGTGTTTAAGAGTTCAATTACTTCTTTGGCATTAGGGATATTATCCTCAGGATTTTTTACTGACGCAGAAGTCGTACCTAAAATGGTAATCGAACCATGTGGTACAAAAATATCACCATCGGATGCTGGACGCAATCTATTGATGATACGGCTAGTAATACGATGATTGAAAGCAATTAGCGTCCCTCTGTCAGGTTGAACATTAACGGTAATTCCTGCAAGCGCAGCAATTTCACCCGCCCAAGAACCAGCAGCACTTACAATAAAGTCACAGGCAATATTACTAATTTCCCCTGTCAAGGTATTACGAACCTTCATACCAACTACTTGATTATTGCTATGTTCAATACCAATAACCGTAGTATAAGTCATAACTCGACCACCATATTTACGCGCTGATGCTACATTCTGCCATACCATACGAAAACCATCAATGGCAGCATCAGGTACCCGATATACAGATTTTATTTTGGAACTAAGATTTGGCTCTAAACGACGTGCTTCCTCTACTGAAATCGGAATGGCTGGAATACCAACTTTCGCACATGCCTCTACCCATTTACCCTCAAATGATTCATCATCCAAATGAGTACGAGCAAAGA
>Ga0224527_1000608_pt1 | contig 22675 bp, 14 predicted proteins | sample CBST0metaG_FD_179882 | JGI IMG/M metagenome (GOLD analysis project Ga0224527, IMG submission 179882) | Peat soil microbial communities from Stordalen Mire, Sweden - C.B.S.T0 | ecosystem: Environmental > Terrestrial > Soil > Wetlands > Peat | place: Sweden: Norrbotten County, Stordalen Mire... | reverse complement strand
GATCTACAGCGGCCCCATCCAGGTCAGTGCCACCGAGACCATCCAGGCCATTGCCGTCGCAACAGGCTACACCAACAGCTCTGTCGCGATGGCAGCGTACACCATCAATCCAGTGTTGCCCGCGCCCACGTTTTCGCCAGTGGCCGGCACATACAACGCGTCACAGTCCGTGACGATCCGTGACGCGATGGCGGGCACGACCATCTACTACACCACCAACGGCACCACGCCCACCACCGCCTCGGCCAAATATGCGGGAGCGATCACGGTAAGCGGGACAGAGACCATCCAGGCGATTGCCGCCGCAATAGGCTACACCAGCAGCTCTGTCTCAACGGCAACTTACATTATCAATTCAGTGCTACCCGCGCCCACATTTTCTCCAGCGGCCGGCACGTACAGCGCGTCACAGTCCGTGACGATCCGTGACGCGATGGCGGGTGCAACCATCCACTACACCACCAACGGAACAACCCCAACTACCTCGTCGACGATCTACAGCGGCCCCATCCAGGTCAGCACCACAGAGACCATCAAGGCCATTGCCGTCGAGACAGGATATTCACCAAGCGCTGTTGCATCGGCGACCTACACTCTACCGGGAAATTCCACCCTGCCGGCGAGCTTCAATGTCGCGCTCAGTCCCGCTTCGCTGTCGTTGGCAGCAGGACAGTCGGCAACGACCACAGTCAGGGTCGATCCAGTCAATGGATTCAATCAGGCTGTGTCTTTCGGATGTACTGGTCTCCCAGCAGCATTGTCGTGTGCCTTTTCTCCATCGTCTGTGACCACGAATGGGGCGTCGGCCACTGCAACGCTCACGGTCTCTGCCAATGCGAGTGTAGCGGCTCGTTCGGGGACGCTTCCGTTGATTCCGGTTGCCGCCTGGGCGTTCGTCTTTTGCGCAATTGGATTGCGCGGCAGGTTTCGTTTTGCGCTGTTCATTGCAGTGGCCGTATTGGGACTGACGGCGCTGAACGGTTGCAGCGACCCGAAGCCGATAACGCTCGTGCCGGCCACCTCGACCATTACGGTGACGGCAACCTCGGGGGCGATCCAACAGGCAACGGCCCTGACAGTGGCCCTGAATTGAGCAGCGAACATCCAACTTCAGAAGTTCAGGCGGCCCCCCGTGCCACTGCTGGCATCACTCAAACTTGTCATGGAAACGGAGCGCTACCGGGGCAGACGAACAAAGCGGTCGGCGCTCCCAAGAAGCTGATATTTCTGGTAGGACAGGAATCGCAAAAATTGCGACGAATGAAGTTCAGCTTCAATCCAACAGAAGTAAGTCTAGGGATAGTTCCCTCATTGACAACAGACTCACAATCAAGTCCAGCCAGAAGAGGAGGTACCGAATGACGCGTCGTTCTGCTCTATGTTTCGTTCTGTTGGCAGGCATGGTTCCAGGCCTGCAGGCGCAGGCACTCGGCGCTGTGGGCGCAGAGTCAGGCGAAACCGCTGCCACGCCAGCAGCAAATGGCGGGTTGAAGACTTACACCGTTCCTGCCGGAACCAAACTTCTGCTTTCACTGAGGCAGGAAATCAACACACGCGCCGCAAGACCGGGCGACCAGGTGTATCTCATGTCCGACTTTCCGGTGGTAGAAAACGGCGCTGTGGTGATCCCTGCCGGCATGTACGTCAAAGGAACCATTGACAGCGTGCAACGGCCAGGCAAGGTGAAGGGACGCGCGCAGCTCCAAATGCACCTGACCTCGATGATTTTTCCAAATGGGGTGGAAATTGCCATTCCCGGTTCGCTCGATAATATTCCAGGCTCAACCGGTGCAAAGGTTAAAAACGCTGAAGGGACTGTTGAGCAAGCCGGAACCAAGGGACGCGATGCCCAAAGGGTCGCCAGCAACACCGGAGAAGGAGCAGCGGTGGGTAGTCTGGTCGGAATGGGAACAGGGAGTGTGGGCAAAGGGGCAGGAATCGGTGCAGGCGCAGGAGCGGCCGTGGGTATACTGACCACTCTTTTCACGCGCGGCAGTGATGTCGTGTTTCCCCAAGGCACGACGTTGGAAATGGTGCTCAGCAGACCGCTCGAAGTGCAGCAGGACCAACTAGCCGGCATGCCTACCTACACCGGGATCGCAGCGCCTGCCCAGGTGCGCGCTGATTCGCGGCAATCGCCCCCAGCCACGGCCAAACCAAATAATTAGGACGAAATAATTGCGACAGATGCCGGCCTTACTTCTGCCTATACGCTCACCGAGCTGTCTGCGGAACACGCCCCTATGTTGCGTGGCCGCTCCGCGAACTCGCTGTGAGCATACGCAGCCGACGCGGGAGTGGGAGCCATGATCTCTGTCGCAGGATGGACGACACCCACACGAAGTGTGGGGATGGCCACCTACCTGTTTGCCGCGACATCGTGCGGTATCGCCTGGGTCAGAAGCGGCCCGGTTCCGCGCCGACGGCGGCTCGCATTGTTTCTTGCAGCACTGGAAGTGGGGCTCTTTCTGGACATGGTGTTCAATGGACGCTGGCTGCTTCACGACCTGCTGGAGAAAGAAGCCATTGCGAGGAACCTGTACGTGCAGCGCGTTGGCCCGCAGCTTGCGGCTCTGGGTCTTTTGGGTGCTGCCGCAGCAGCCACAATCGGCTTGGTCTTGCGCACTCTTCGCGGAAGGGCCGGTGTATCCGTCGCCGTCTGTGGTGTGATTCTCTCGTTGAGCTGCTGGTGTGCCGAGGTCATCTCCCTGCACGCTGTCGATACCGTATTTCACTCCACGGTAAACGGAATCATGCTCGTGAGCCTGATATGGGTTGCGGGCTCGCTGATGACGGGCCTGGGTATTCTGTGGGACTTGCGGGCTCCCTACGCCGCGATGAGTTCAGCGGCCAATCGCGCCCACACGCCGTCTTCATCGCTCACGGATTCCTGACATTTTATCCGTTCATCTATCGGCGTTCGTCCAGGCGGATCGGTCATCTTCGTGAAAGAAATCACGGTTCTCTTTAGCCGCGTCGTGTTGTTGCGGTTGCAGGAATCGTCAGAAGTACGCGTTCAAATGCGTCACATGCGGCATCCCAAGTGAATCTTTGGATATTGCTGTGCCCGCTCCGTGCAATCCTCACGCGCAATTCCGAATCTCCAAGGAGCCTGACGACTGCATCTGCGATGGCCCCCGGGCTCTCAGCAGGCACAAGCAGCGCGGTCTCTCCGTCTGTGCAGAACTCGCGGTGTCCGCCAATATCGGTTGCGACCACTGCCGCACCACACATCATCGCTTCACACGGAGGCAAGCCCCATCCTTCACTAAGGCTCGGCGCAAGGAAGATCGACGCACGGTTGTAGATGCGGCGCAGCTCCGCCTGGGCAGGCGCATGGTGGTAGACAATCCAAGCTGGCAAATCGTGTGGACGCTCATCGATGCCAAAGAATTCGGCTTCCAGATCAGGATACTTCGCCTTCAGAGTGACTAGAGCAGAGAGCCCGTCGAAAGAACCTTTCCAGGCCAGACTGTGGCTGAAAAGCATCGCGATCCGCTTTGAATTCCTGGCCTCGGGAGACACATCGCAGCCAAACTTGGTGAAGTCAAGCCCATTCGGTATGTAATGGCACGACTCTCCCATCTCATGCGCTATCTCTTCAAGCCAGTGCGCGATGACTATCTTCTCGAGTGGGGCTTTCCAGGTGGCCATCACCTGTTCGACGGAGCCGAGCCATGTCTCCAAATGCTGAAGCAGGTAAAGTTTCCTTCCCGGCAAGCCATGCAGTGTCCCCAGATGCTCCGCTGTCGTCCACCAAGTGGCGACATAGGCATCTGCGCGCGGAAGAAACACTCGAGACAAGGCGGGTATCCAAGATGCTTTCACCTTGGGATCCAGCTTGAACCATCGGTCCGGCTTCCAATTTCCCCTCAGAGCGAATGGAATATATCGAAACACGCGCAATCTATCCCTGAAACTCAAGTGCGCGTCGCGGGGGAATAACTGCGCGATATGCAGCACTTGGACTTCATGGTTACGTCTGGCCAATCGATTGGCATATTCGTAGACGACCTTGAACCCACCTGCGGGGCGTGATCCTTCCTGCGGAAGCAAGAAAACAATCTTCATGTAGACTCTCTCGTTTGGGGCGGGTAGATAGATTGGTCTGATAGGTCCAGTAAATAGCCAATTACAGTTGGTTGCTGCGTCAGATACTAAAGATGGAAACCTGCGGGCAAGGTGCGCTGCCGGATTGTTCACCAAGCTCAGAATATCACTGCTTGCAATCCTGCGGATATCTATAGCACTGGCCACTAAAATCAGCTAACCTGACTTCATGAGTGCGATATTTATTCTGCCGGGCCTGCTCTCGCTATACCTTGTGGTTCGCGGGCGGATCGAGTCTGCGTTTTTGTCCGTTTACCTGCCTGCCCTCTTGCTGCTTCCCGACGGATACGCGCTCCGCTTACCTCATATGCCGCCAATTTCAGCGGCTCAAGCGGCATTGCTTCCAATAGGCGCTGTGGCGCTGTATCGTCTCGCGCGGCGAGGTCTTCCCTCGCTCCTGGACATCCTGATGGGCGCTTTCATCGTGAGCATGGCCGCCAGCGAAATTCTTCGCGAGCGTGTCATGAACGATGGCATCCTGGTCGCCGTGAGCACTTTCATCTCCATCTTTCTCGCTTATGCGGCAGGACGCATGATCATCGAGCCGGAACTCCGACTGCCTACAGTCCGGCGCATTGTGGTCCTGCTTCTCTTGTTGGGCCCGCTCGGCCTGTACGAATGGCGGTTCGGCCAGAATCTCTATGGCGTGATTGGACAGAGGATATTCCATCTTGTCAGCGTCCAGTCAACCGTTCAATTGAGGTCCGGACATGGAAGAATAGCGGCATCCTTCAACGATGCTGAGTTGGCGGGAATCATCTTTGGCGTGGCTGCAGTACTCAATGCCTGGCTGGTGTATTTGCGCAAGTGGCGTCCTGCCGTGGACCTCGGCAAAACACTTGCCTGGCTTGAGAGGCTCCACATCCCCGGCCTGCTGCTTCTGCTGTACGTATTCCTTACGCAATCCCGCGGGCCAATATTGGCCGTGGGCGTGGGTTACCTCATTCTTCAAATTCCCAGATTTAAATACAAAAAAGTCGCCATGGTTGTGGTGGCCATTCTGATTGGTGTAGCAGCCTTGGGCGCGTACCGGTACTTCTCGCAATACACCAACGTCTCCGACCCCGGCGCCATTTTGAATGAACAGCAAGGAAGCGCGCTGTACAGGCGCCAAGCGATCGAACGCTACCAGCCCATTGTGCGACAGGGCGGTTTGCTGGGCTGGGGATTGCTAAGCCATCCAATCGTTCCCGGTATGTTCTCCATCGATAACGAGTTTCTGCTCATTCATCTTGCCTACGGAAACTCTGGCTACATCCTCTTTCTGCTCATAGCCGCAGAAACGTTCCGGCGTCTCACGATGCAGGCATGGAGACTCAAGGCGCAGGAAGATCAAGCCCTCGCGATAGTACTTCTGGGGGCGATGGCGGTGTTCTGGATATCGATCGCAACGGTGTATATGGGAGAGCAAATACCGCAGGTCGCCTTCCTGCTGATCGGCTGGAGCGGGTCCGTCCAGGCGGCATCGGCGGGTTCCGTGGTTGCGCAGCAGGATACTGTCCGTTCCAAGTTTGCTTTCAAACGAATCTTCAGATAGTTGCATGTGACGGATTGACCGGCGTGTGTTGACGCGCCTCTTCCCAGGTCGCGGCCACAACAAATGAGAGTGTGAATCGTGGCATGGATCGCTGCACATCCGGCAGCAATCGCGCGAAGACTTGTGCCAAGGTGGCGGCGGCCGCCAAGTTATTTATATCTATTGACTTCGTCCTCGTTGGTTGGGACGCAGAAGAGAAGAGTCAACCGCTGGTTTGCTTCCGGATCCGCTCAGTGCAAGACTTCGACTCCCTGCACTCTACTCATCGACCGCCCTGTAGTGGTACATGCGCTGCGGCCGGATCAGTGCTTCGGTAGCCCTCAACTGTTGGCCGATGTGTGTGCCTGGAACCGCCAGATCCGCGCACAACATGACAATAAATTGCCATTCGGAACATAAGTGACAATTTATTGTCACTTATCGAAGGCGTCAGCTCCACTAATAACGAAGTTTGTGATTTATGGCACAGGTATTAGTGCGTAACAGCACAGCCACCGACCTCTTTCGGTGTCACGCTGGTAATAGTTTATAGAAGGTACTTGGGTTCCTGCCGATGGTTACCGACGCAGTTCGTTGCATGTCCTCGATTGGCGAACCGGAACTCAAATGGTGCGAAGTGCTGATTGCTTTGGATCCCGCTGCTTGTCGCGTTGGTTCGCATAGATATTTGAGGACACCACCGGGAAGTTATAGCTTTGTGACTAATTTGCCTTCTTCCCAGTCGTCAGATCCCCAGAGGCTACAAATAGTTAGGGGGCTCATGAGTTAAATTCGCCTCCCTGGTTGTGTAAGTGAACCACGGAATCGCATCGCCGTCAATTAGTTGGTACTCCCTTCCTCGGGACCGTTCCCTTTGATTACCTGCTAGCCCGGCATTCGTGCTGCGGCCTCACTTCTCGTTTCGTCCGATTGGGAACGAGAGTGCGGATTCCGTCCTGCAGGTAAGCCGACAGTTAGTCGGACTCGCCCAGGCTCGCCGAATTCGGGCAAAGTCTGCATCGTTTACCGCATTACTGTCCTCACCCAAACCGGATGCATCCCGGTCATGGCTCTCTGTGTGCCTGCATCCCAAGCCCGCATTTCGCGGCCATCGCTTAGGAGTTATTAGGATGAAAAACTCATCGGTTCATGCCATTGTCGCTCTTGCTTTGTGCATTGCGGTTCTAATTGTTGTTCCTGCATCGGCACAGACATTGACGCTCAACGACGGTTCGATCCTACGTAGCAGTCCGAATCGGATCGGGGTGAACATCGGCGCCATCGACTATTGGGATAACGGTCAGATAGAGAAGAACCTGATCGGTTCCAGCAACCCCGGGTTCGAGCCATTGCTAGCGCAGCAGATCTGGGTAGTGGGTACTGCCGGGACGGCGACCACATTTGCGATCCAGGATATTTACGATGGGGTTCCACCGAACTATTGGGCGGGGGGCACATTCACAGTAGTCGCATCGCAATCGGGGGGCTCCGAGCTTGGCTGCACGGGAACGATCGCCTCGAACACCGGCCCGAATTATCCGGTCACCGGCGTGACTACGTGGGTATCACCAGTGGTTACGGTGGCCTCGGCGTGCGCCGCGCCGTTCAGCGTGGGCGACATCGTGATCCTGAGCAAGTCCGCGTATCCCACGCCCGAGTCGTGGTGGGAGACCGGAGGGCAGGGAGGCACGGCCGGCACGGCTGCGGGCGGAGCTCAGCTTCTCTCCGATACGACAGACCTGTGCGCGACCTGCGGCACGCAAGCGCTGAACCTGAACGCCACCGTGAGCGGATCCAAGGCGAGTGCGGCCTGGTACTTCGACAGCGAGAGCACCGATAACATTTTCGTTCTGATGAATGGCACCTATCAGCTTTCGTTCTGGGCAAAACTGTCTTCCGGCACTCCGGTGCTGACTGCTTCAGCCAGCCGCGGATCGCAGGGTGGATTCAACTGCGGAACTTATACGCCGAAACTGACTTCGACATGGGCGCAATACACCTGGACCTGCTCGGCCTCGGAGTCGGCGTCGACCACGCCCGGCGCGGCCCAGGTCGCACTGCAGGTTACGGGCGGTTCGGTTTATCTGGACAATGTCAGCTTCCAGAAGATGGCGACCGACGCTACCAACACCACGGTGTTGCGCGATGAAGTCATTCAGACCCTGAAGAATTACTATGGCCCGTCGATCGGCAAGAATCCCGGCATGTTCCGCTACTGGGTGAACCAGAACGCGGAAACCATGAGCAATTGGACGCAGCCCGATTATGCGCATGCGCCCACCAGCGGAGGCACCGGATATTTTGTTGGTCCGGGAGGAGCCGGATCGGTCAGTCTTTCTCTGGAGGACTATCTGGTGATCTGCCAACTGCTCAACGCGGAGCCTTATCTGGAAGTCCCGGTGACCTTCTCCACGGCCGATGCGGCGAATCTGATCGAGTTTCTTGCCAGCCCGTCGAGCACGACCTATGGCAGCCGGCGCGCGGCGCTGGGCCAGGCGGACCCATGGACCAGCGTGTTCAGCAACATCCATCTTTCTTTCTGCAATGAGTGCTGGAACGGGCAGTCGTTTGCCGGCCAGTCGCTGGCCATGCGCAGCAACGCGCCCAACCAGGAGTATTACTACGACTACAGCGTGCGGGCCAAAGACATTTTTGCCGCGATGCGCGCGGACGCTTATTACGCGGCGTCTTCGTTCGATCTGGTCATGAATGCGCAGACCGCCATCAACTACTCGATGGACGCGGCGATTCAACGAGCCCGCCCCGACTCGATCGAGATCGAAGACTACACCTACGGAACGGTGAACAGCTTCACCCCGGACTCCGCGCTGTGGCAGCCGGCCATGGTCGATCCCTGGGAGAAGGTGACCAACCCGACCGACATCCGGAACTTCTACCAATCGGTTCACGACTATCAATCGCAGAATACCTGCGGAGCGTCGGGAACGGCGACCTGCAATGTGAATATCTACGAGTGGGGCCAGGGCACGATCAGCGGCAGCATCGATCAAACGCACCTGGACTACATCAATGCCGGAGCCGGCGAGGGCGTGGTGATGGCCTTGCAGCCTCTGCTGAATCTGCAGTACTACGGCATCCGTCCGCAATCGTTCTTCTCGTTGACGGAATTCAAAAACAGCGCCTCCAATGGCATGACCGCGAAGTTGTGGGGAAACGTCATCGACATGGGCGGCGCAACCAACAACGTGCGGCCGACGTTCCTGGGCGTGCAGCTGGTGAACCAATCGATCATCGGTCCGATGTACGCCTGCCCGATCACCAACAACCTGACGTATGACTTCGCCGGATCACCGAACGGCAACGCGGCCATGCCGGCCATGACCAACGTTCCTTATCTCTACGCGTTCTGCTTCGAGAACGAAACCAAGCGGTCTCTGGTGTTGATCAACACCGATCTCACCAGCAGTCACACCCTCAGCTTCGGCGGAATCAATCCTCCGACCGGAACCGTAACCCAGAGGCAGTATGCCCCCGGCGCGCTGGACGACATGAACGAGGCGCCTACCGGAACCGCCACCACTCTGACCGCAGCCAAGGCCTCGATCGACACGTCCACCCTCTCCAGTCCCAGTTCCATCAACCTCCCTCCTTTTTCAGTGACCGCCCTGGATTACACCTCGGCGGGCGCACAGGCCGCAGCAATGCCGACCTTCAGCCCGGCGGCCGGGGCCTATCCCGCATCGCAGTCTGTGACAATCAGTGACGCAACGGCGGGCACAACCATCTACTACACCACCAACGGAACAACGCCAACAACCTCGTCCAGCGTATACAGCGGTCCGGTCACGGTCAGCACAAATGAGACGCTGCAGGCCATCGCGGCGGGAACGGGCTATACCACCAGTCCAGCAGCAACAGCGGCCTACACCATCGCTCCGCAACTGCCCGCACCCACGTTCCTGGCAGCGGCCGGCACCTATGCCACCACGCAGTCCGTGACGATCAGCGACGCAACCGCGGGCGCCACCATTTACTACACCACCAATGGCACTACGCCCACCACGTCGTCCAGCGTTTACAGCGGTCCAATCACCGTAAGCGCGACGGAGACGCTGGAGGCCATCGCGGTGAAGACGGGCTACACTACCAGCCCGACGGCGACCGCGGCCTACACCATTGCCCCAGCACTACCAGCACCCGCATTTTCGCCTGCGGCTGGAACCTACACCGGACCGCAATCGGTCACCATCAGCGACGCGACTGCGGGCAGCACGATTTACTACACCACCAACGGCACTACGCCCACCACTTCGTCGACCATGTACACCGGCGCGATCTGGCAGTGCACGACGCAGACCCTGCAGGCCATCGCCGTGAAGGCGGGCTATTCCAACAGCCCTGCAACCACAGCGGCTTACGTCATCGCCCCCGTGTTGCCAGCTCCCGTGTTCAGTCTGGCAGGCGGCTCCGCTGCTTATGCCACCCCGCAAACGGTGACGATCAGCGACGCAACCGCGGGCGCCACCATTTACTACACTACCAACGGCACCACGCCCACCACCTCGTCGGCCAAGTACACGGGAGCGATCACGGTAAGCGTGACGGAGACCGTGCAAGCCATCGCGGCCGCAACAGGCTACACCAACAGCGCCGTGAGTTCGGTATTATACACCATCGCTCCGGGAGTGTCTGCGCCGACGTTCTCACCTGCGGCCGGCACTTACGCCGCGGCGCAGGTTGTGACCATCAGCGATTCGACAGCGGGCACGACCATCTACTACACCGCCAACGGCACCACGCCCACCGCCTCTTCGACCAAGTACACGGGAGCGATCACGGTCAGCGCGACGGAGACCGTGCAGGCGATTGCGATCAAGACAGGTTCTAACAACAGCCCTGTGGCGACGGCGGCCTATACGATTGCTCCGGCGCTGCCTACGCCCACGTTTTCGCTTGCGGCTGGAACGTACACCACGTCGCAGTCGGTGACCATCAGCGACGCCACGGCGGGCACAACCATCTACTACACCACCAACGGCACAACACCTACTACATCGTCAGCCAAGTACACGGGAGCGATCACGGTGGCTGCCACCGAGACGCTGGAGGCTATTGCAACCGGGACTGGCTATACCAACAGTCCCGTAGCGGCCGCATCCTACATAATTGCTCCGGTGCTGCCCGCGCCCACATTTTCGGTTGCGGGCGGGTCGTACACCACATCGCAGTCAGTCAGCATCAGCGATGCCGTCGCGGGCACAACCATCTACTACACCACCGACGGGACCACGCCCACCACATCGTCAACCCAGTACACGGGAGCAATCACTATCAGCGCAACCAAAACGCTGGAAGCCATTGCAACCGGAACAGGCTACACCAACAGTCCCGCGGCAACAGCAGCCTACGTCATCAGTTCGGTGTATCCAACCTACATCAACTATCCGGGCAGCGGGTTCACGGCCAGCACCCTGTCGCTGAACAATGGCCCGACGGTGACCGGCGGGGCACTGCAATTGACCGACGGAACCACCGGAAATATTCGCAGCGCCTGGTTTAGGACGAAGGTCCCTGTAAGCGCCTTTACCACCGATTTCACATTTCAAATACTGAAGGGAGTTGCAGACGGATTCACTTTCACAATCCAGAACGACCCCAAGGGCATCTGGGCGCTTGGATATGGCGGTAGCGGACTTGGCTATCAGAGTATTCAGAAGAGCGTAGCTCTGAAGTTCGACATCTACGACGATGCGGGCGAAGGCGCGGATTCCATCGGGGTGTACACAGGCGGAACCGCACCGGCCGTTCCTGCAACAGACCTGACTTCCAGCGGGATTACGCTGTCAAGCGGCGACCTGATGCATGCTCACCTGGCGTACAGCGGAACAACGCTGACGGTGACGTTGACAGACACAAAGACCGGAGTCAGCGTGACCAACCTATACCCCATCAACATTGCCACCGCAGTCGGTGGCACCACTGCTTATGCAGGCTTCACGGGAACCACGGGGGCTTTCACCGCAGTGCAGCAAGTGACAAGTTGGTCCTACTCAGGCCAATAGCAGGGTTATAGTACAGATCGGCTTCACCGGCAGGCAGTCATTGATTTCAATGATTGCCCGCCATTTTTATGCCCTCTTTCTGCAAAAGCGGTCTGGATGTTCCTGAGCAGGGAAATGCCCGAGCTCACTTTCGCACGCGATTCCGGATTTGTCGGAGCCCTGCAACGGTGTGACGAAAACCAGGCACACGGTCAAACCATCGAAGGTCGTGAATGTCCGATCGGGAGCTTCTCTGAAATCCAAGTTGTGGCGTGGCAAGCAGTGTGAGCCGTTGTGGAAACGCCTGCCGGAACCAACTGTATGCCCCGTCGACGTGCATCGGCCCTCCGCGTGGATCTCCCCCTGGCCGCGCGAGCAGTGTTTCAAGGTAGTCAACCACCTCGCCGATCGCCGGCCCGCGAAGAGCGATGAAATGCGCAGTCTGAATCCGGAGCGAGGGATCGGCTGGGATCAGCGCACGATTGCTTTGCGGTTGCGAAGAATCCGGAAGGACGTAACCCCCGTAGAACATGCTCCAATCTTCACGCCCCAGTTCCTCGGCTACCGCTCCAAATTTGCTGGAGAAACCCGGTATGAAATCAAGATCGTCCTCAAGAATCAATATCTTCTGTAATTGTTGTGCCCTTGCCTCTTGCAGAACCTTCAAGTGGCTCAGAAAGGCTCCGCGCGCTCCGATGCTCGGGAAGCTATCTTGCGTTTGTGGTCGGACGGCCTCGAATAGCCGAACGCTGGAGCTGCTAAAGCCGGTTCCAATCATCCTCAATTGCCGCGCCATTTCCCGGCGCCGATCCCGCCTCTGAGGAAGATTGATGACGTAGATACGCTGAAAGTATTCCGTAATATTCATAGAATTCCGATCTTGGTCACCTGAAAAGCGGATTGGAGAGGGAGAAGGCCTGCACCGCGGCCGAGGCCTGCCGGTTTCAGTCAACGCGCCGCTCCTTGTACTCGATCAGCCTCGGCTTTCTGTTTCGCTTCTTGCCCAGTTCATATTGCAGTTGTCCCACGAAGATCGGCACCTGTTGCAGGTGAGAATGCAATCCATAAAGAAACAGGACGCCAGGGGCAGCCCTCTTCCAACGGGCCTTCCACGCCGAACGTCCGGACAGCAGCAACAACAAGCCAAGCCAAAGCGCAATGGGAAGAACTCCGAAGAACACGCTACCGGCTAGAGCAGCAGCCAGCGAGACGAGCCATAAGCTTCCGCGGATCAAGTTTCGTCTGCGGTCGGAGGCCCAGAACGGATCCGAGCTGTTCCGGAAGCGCTCGGATACTTCAGCGTAGGCATGGCCAGCCCGTGTGGCGCGCTTCCAGTACTGGCCCCAGCGAGTGATCTGCAAATCGTGTCCGGTCATCGGGCAGTCAATGTGCAGAATCCCGTAGCCCCGCGCTCTGATGCGGCGGCAAAGCTCCGGCTCTTCTCCCGCAATCAGCCTCTCATCAAAGCCGTCCACCTCAAGCAGGACTTTGCGGCGCATGAGTACATCGCCGCCGCAAAACTCCGCAAGTCCCGGGGGATAAATCCAATCAAGATCGAGAACACGGTTGTAGACCGACATCTCGGTATGGATTTCGCGGCGATGTCCCCACGCAGCGGCAATGGAAGGCTTCTGCGACAGTGCGTCGCACGCCGCCCGGGCGAAGTCCGGGTGTAGCACCGTATCTCCGTCCAGAAAAAGAACCAGGTCGGACGTCGCCCTGCGCCAACCTGCGTTACGCCCAATGGCTGCGGTGGGGCGCTCTGGACGAACCACGATCACGGTGGCGCCATGCTGCGACGCCAATTGCGAGCTCCCATCAGTCGAGGCGGAGTCAACATAGATCACTTCATTCACGGCTACGTCTCGAACCTGCCCGATGGACTCAAGGCATTTGGCCAGGCGCGGTCCCTCGTTGCGTCCGATCACAATGATTGAAAGCGTCGGCAAAGCTGAGCCCGCAAGGATGGATGAACTGCTCTCAGGGTTGGCTTGCATGCGCGCCCCACTCTTCCATAGGCTCGGCATTTGCCAGTTCACGGCGCTCCGCTGTCTCCGGCGTGCTTCGCTGAATCACCCGGGCGGGGACCCCGACCGCAATGGAGTTGGAAGGAACGTCCGTAAGCACCACGGCATTGGCTCCGATCTGCACATCGTCCCCGATCCGAATCGCACCCAGGATCTTCGCGCCTGCGCCGATATCCACGCGGTTCCCAAGCACCGGCGAACCGCGCTGACCGGCATGTTTCAATCCCACTGTGACCCCGTTGCGAATCACGCAATCATCACCAAAGACGGCATCTCCGCTGATGACAATTCCTCCAAAATGATCGATCCTGCATCGCCGTCCCAGCGTCGCCTCGCAGGGAAGTTCGATGCCGGTCAACACCTCCGAGACAACTTTCAGTGCCTTATATAGAAAGGAAAAGGGAAGCCGCAGCCAGCGCCAATGAATGGTGTAGCGCCAGCGCCCAAAGCGGTACACAGCCATAGCCCACAACCCCTGACGGGACAGTTGACGGTCATACGTGCGCCAGTCCTCGCGGATATTCTCAAACAAACTCAACCGAATCACCCCTTCACAGAAAGTACCGCGTTTCTTCTGCGTCTATTCCGTCAGCGTGTTTTCTTTGCTCCGACCGCACACGCGGGCACTCCCACGACCGTTACTCCCGCCGGCACATCGTGCGTAACGACGGCATTGGCGCCGACAGTTGCTCCGTCGCCGATGGTCACGCCGCCCAGCACGGTCACGCCGCGGCCAATCCACACCTCATTGCCAATAGCGATGGGCAGTGCAACGTAGCCGGAATCGCGAATCGCCAAACCCGGCACACGAACGTGATTTGCGTCGCGTATGCTGGAGTACTCACCGATCATTGTGCCAGCGCCGATCCGGATTCCGGCTCGCGCTGCAATGTGAACCCCGCGCGACAACACGGCTCCGTCGCCGATCTCGATTGATCCGCTCTCCTCGGTTTCCAGATAGAGCGCAGGATACAAAAGCGCATCCCGTCCGAAGCGGATTCTGCCTGTGCCATGCACTTCCAGCGGCCCCAGCACGACCACGGACGCATCCAGCGGCCCCGCAAGGCTGGATGAGAGCGCGGCGTGACTCTTGATCCGCTGCAAGTCACGGCGAAGACCGGACGTTGCCCGGTAGAGCGAAGACAAGAGCGATACAAACGACAATTTGAGGATTCGGCGCATAGAGTTTACTTGCAAATCAACGCTCGCCTTCCCGGCGAAGCCCATTACCATGGCTGCTCTGGAGAAGAGCGCCCGCCTCTCGTGTCCCGCCATGCCTGGCTCATGATCGAGATCATGGACCGATCAGTGTCAGCGCTTGCGCGCCGCTCCGGAGACTTGCTCCACCGCCTGCGCTGCGACCGCAGCCAATACCACACAGCCTCTGCCACCATGGCGCACCACGCGGACAAACCATGGTGCTTGCGATAGTAGAGCAGCATGCTTCGCATGCGCCAGAGAGTTAGCTGTGCCCCGGTTCGTGAGAGCTGAAGCGATCGAACCTGGCGCGAGGACTCGCCTCCGATATGCACAATGACGATATCCGGCCAATACCAGATCGAGTATCCTTTCTGCTTGATACGCAGGCAGAGGTCGACCTCTTCGTAGTAAAGAAAGAAGCGCGGGTCGAAAGGGCCGGCGGTCGTCAGTGCCTCGGCACGAACAATCGAGAATGCGCCGGGGACCCAGTCGACGTCCGCCGCCTCCATTGGGTTGGCCCAGGTTCGGTCGAACCGTCCAAAAAGGCGCGATTGCGGAAAGCGTGCCGCGAGCCCGGAAAGCACAACCAAGTCGCTGAGAACCGTGGGGAACATGCGTGCCGAAGGCTGCCACGATCCGTCGCGCCCAATCAACCGCCCGCCGCCGAGCCCTGCTCTGGGAGTCGCATCCATGTAGGCCACGGAGCGCGCCAAAGATCCTTCCGTCAAAAATGCATCGGAATTGAGCAGCACAATATAACGTCCGCTGGCCAAACGGAAGCCCAGATTGTTTGCCCTGCCAAAGCCCAGGTTCACTTCACTCCGCATCAACAGAGCATCGGGAAACTCCTGCTCGATCATCGCGGCAGATCCATCCACCGAAGCGTTATCGACCACGATGACCTGGACGCGCAGCGAGCCCACCTCGCGATAAGCCGAGCGTAGGCAATCCCGCAATACGTCGCGCGTATTGAAGGACACAATCACAATGGAGACGTCGAACTGGAACGAAGCGGAATTCTGAATATCCATGGTCCTCGGAGTACTTTTACTGCGATGGGAATGTGGGTGCCCCGCTCTTCACAGAGGCTGCGAAGAGCGGGAGGTGAGGATTTGTGGATCGAACGGCATTCACATTCTCTAAAAAGTCTTACAAACTGTTGGACGCCTCCTCGCGAAACACGCGTGCCAGCGAGCCTACATTTTGTGGCAAGTTGTAGAGTCCGAGTACGCGCTTGCAACCTGCAACACCAAGGCTGCGCCGCAGTAGCGGATCTTCGCTAAGCCGCTGCAGCGCCGAGGCCAGCGCTTCGGCTGAAGACGCAGGGACAAGCAGTCCATCGAGGCCATCGCGAATCAGCTCAGGAATTCCGGCAACGCGGGTGCTCACGCAGGGAATCTCCATTGCCATTGCCTCCATCAATGCGACGGGCACGCCCTCGGCAAAACTGGCCAAGGCGAAGATGTCCGCACGCCCAAGCAATTGCCGCGTCTCGTCGTGGCTCTTTGCTCCCTCGAAGATTACCGAGATTCCCTTCTGCCTTGCGAACGCCTCCAAATTTTCGCGGTCCGGCCCCGCTCCCACTAAACGCACTTTCAAGGAATAGCCTTGGGAGTGCAGGAGGTCGCAGGCACGCAGCAGAATGAGCTGGCCCTTCGACGGAACCAGCCGGCCTACGCACAGTATTTCCAGCGTGTGTTTTGGTTCAGGCGGTTTCTGCATCGGAAAGAAGATCGTTGGATCAATTCCCAGCCGTACTACATGCATCTTGTCCCAGTGCTCCGGGGCGGCGATACGCATGAGCTGGCTGCGGCAAAAATCGCTGATACACAGGATGAACCTTGCCCGCTCCACTTTTTGTCGAACGTAGAATTTCTCCACATCGTAGAATTCGTCCGGACCATGCACGGTCAAAGAGTATGAAAATCCCCACGCCGCCGACACCAACATGCCTACCGTTGCCACTGGCCCGCAGAAGTGGATGTGCAAATGACGATGACCGTGCAAACGCATCCAGTCGCCCAAAATAAGAGCTTCGGCGAAGTAGAGGAGCGCGTACACAGTGGCGGCCGGATCCCATCGCCCCAGGCGCAGAGCTGTCATCAACCCACGGCCGAAGACTGCCGGTCTCAGTAAAAGCGTTTTTGCCGCAATCGCGGCTGCCCCTGCGGCTCCGGCGGACTTGATGTAGAACGTCTTCTCCGCCTCCTCCACTTCGGTCGCAGGCATCGACGAGAGCGGACGGTCAGGGGGGTTAATTGAAGCGGCCTCGACAGTGAATCCCTGTTTTCTCAGCTCCCGTATCTCGCTCAGAAAAAACGTGTGCGATACAGCCGGATAGCAGCTCAGAAGATAAACCAGTCGCCATGGCGCCGCCGTCTTCGAGGGCTCTTGGGCTTGCACGGAATCTGGGCGAAGTTCTGCTTCCGAGTCCATAACAGGACTCTGACTCTCTGCTCGTGACTTCAAATTATGCAATCTCTCATCCATAAGTGACTGTGGCTGCTTTCAGTTGTTCTGGGAAACAGCGGTGGAAGAAACCAGGTCGTCTTTGAATTCCAGAGAAACATTCCGCTTCTCCGCAAGCGCCCGGTAGATGCCGAGAATCCTGTCGATCTTTCGCTGCCAGTCAAAATTGCGAACCGCTCGCTCGCGCCCGGCAGCGCCCATCGATTTGGCCAGCCTGGGTGAGTCGATCATCTTCTGCATCGCTTCGGCAAATCCGGCCACAAGACCGGGGTAGCTCTCCGGCTCCACGAGAATTCCGCACGATGCATCGAGATAATCTGCCGGACCACCCCAGTGGGTGGCAATCACCGGCTTGCCCATGGCCATCGCTTCTAGCACTACGGCGCCTCCGCATTCGTACAGACTCGGCAGAACCAGCGCCACAGAATCGCGCAGACGAGTGACGCACTCCTGTTGCGGCAGCCAACCAACAAAATGAACACGATCCTGAATTCCCAGTTCGCCTGCCAATGATTGCCAGGCTTCCAACATGGGGCCATCGCCAATGACTTCGAGTTCTGCAGTGGGAACTGTCTTCAGCGCCCGGATCGCGATATCCACCGCCTTCCAATCCACCAAGCGCCCAAGAAAAACAAAACGGGGCACCTTGCAGACAGTGCTGTCGGACGGGGCTTGCCAAAGGCCAATGTCGATTCCGTTCTCCACCAACTCAATCACCTTGCCGCGAATTCCCGAAGGCAAAGCCCGTCGCGTGCGTTCGTTGGCCACTAGCACCACGCTCGCATGCTTTTTCCCCGGCAGCAGCGTGTTGCCTGCATCCGCAAACAGCCGGGCAAAGGAGATCGCGGTGTGGCTCATCCACGACTCTGTGCGGCGAAAGGCAGGCGGATACTCCATCCCGCCATTCAGCGGCCCGATCACGACCGGAACACCCAAGCCAAACATCGCAGAAGGAAAACGCGGGGCGACCGGAATCGGCTGGTGAATTACATCGATCCGCTGCTCGCGGATTAGCTGGCGCACGATCGCGCGCTGACAGAATTGCGTCATGAGCTGGTTGCAAAGTCCCAACGTCGCTTCAGACAACCGCCGGGGTAGATAACCGCTGAGAGAGAAGAGTAGCTTTTGAATCCACAGGTCCGGGACAAACAGAATCCGTTCAATGTCCTGCGGAAACAGTTCCACCACTTCGCTCTGCGTACGCGAGTGCACAACCAGCCAGCTCTCGATCCCGCGGGACCGCAGCAGACGAAAGTAGTGTACGGGAAGAATGGCCTCGCCGCCGAAGCGTGTCGAGGCGTGCTCGGCAACAACGCATATTCGCATTTCAGGGCCTTTTAGCTTTGCCTTGCTCACGCGGTACGAAAGATTTGGTAATAGCCCAGAGCCTGCAACACTCGCTTCAGCGCCAATTCCCGCGCATACTGGGCCGGTTCTAGTTCCACAAATGGAAGGATGCAGCCCGGCTGGTTGAGCGTAGCCCCACCGTCCAGCAGCCCCGTTTCCCGCGCGGCGTGCAACCACCACTTTGCTTCGCCACCTGCGTGAAAGCATTTCAGTCTGGCCCAGGGTTCCGATCTCAGAATGCTCAGGCCGCTCGCGCCCAGTTTCGTCTTCACGCGCTTGGCCGGTGAACGGCGCCAGCATTTCCAGTACGAGGGATCGAGGTGGCCTCCGCCAACGCGCATGGCCAGGGCCGCCCACACAATCGCTTCCACGTGCATGATGCGCGGAAGATCCTTGCCGCCTAGTCTTCCCACCAGCCAGTCCAGCCAATCCAGATCCGCGCCAGCGCGCCAGTGCGCGACCCCGATGTCCACATGGTGCGCGAGTTGGATTCCGCCGCTGATGGCCATCCTCACAACGTCCGGGGGAAAAAGGCAGTTAGGCCGCTGCCACATCAACAGCAATCCGTCCTGGGGTGTCTGCTCAAACTGAAAGCGGTTTGGAAAGTAAAGGTCAGGATCAAGCAGCACCAACTCTTCGCCGGGATCGCTCAGCAGCAGCGGATCGGTAATCTTGCGCCAACACGGATGACCACGGCGGAAAGCGCGCAGGTTGTCGTACCTCGCAAAAAGTGCTTCCTCCCTCGCAGCAAGATCTTCCTCCGAATAGACCATCCATTGATGAGCCTTGACATCGAGCGTCGAGACGATCTCAGACAGTTCCTCCTTGTCCCGCTTGGAGTCGGTGATCAGGCGCAGGTGAAGCACGTCGATGGAATTCGAGAACAAGCTCTCCAGCGCATCTCTGGCATAGCTCAAAGAGCGCGGCGAGAGCACCATATACACTTGGCGATTGATGGTCATGGGGCGGCTTCCTCTTTACTTTGTGTGAAGGCCGCAGGTTCGCACTGACGAGCCTCGGCTGCATCGGATCGCTCCAGACGGGCCCGCAATTGCGACGCCAAAACCTGGATGTTTGGTTCCCGGAATACCAGGTCGTGATCGCCCGGCAGCTCATACAGCTCCACGCCGCCCTCCGCCAGGGGTGTCCAGCCCAGATCCTGCGGCAGCCGAGGATCCGGCTGGACCGATGCGCGGAAGAGTGTGATCGGTCCTGCCCAAGGGCGGGGCCGGTAGTTGATGGCCGCCACCCAGGAGATATCATCAGCGCTCTTCATGAACGAAGGCACGGAGCGAAAACCAAGAGCGGCCGCCACCGTGTAGATTCTTCGCAGGGTTCGCGTAAAGAGCTTTTGCCGAAGATAATCGACTTTCTCGCCCAGCGAGAGAGAGACAAAATTGCCAACGAAGCGCGCGATGCGGCGGTCCAACTGCTCCAGTACAGAATCCTTCTTTTGCACCATCACCATGCAATCGCGCTGCCTGCTATCCAGCATGCCCAGCAGTTCCACTTGCTCACCTGATGCGTGCAGTTGTTGCGCGATCTCGAATGCCACCGTGCCGCCATACGAATACCCGAGAAAGTAGTACGGCCCTTTGGGCTGGATTTCCCGAATCTCGGCAAGGTAAAACGCCGCTTGATCTTCCAGGCGAAGCAGCGCTGGTTGGCCTGCCAGGAGCGACTGTGCTTGTATGCCATAGATCGGATGGCCGGTCCCTGCCAGTGCAGCAAGATGATAGAAACGGATAATGTTTCCGCCGGCGCCGTGAATGATGAAAAGAGGGGCCGCGGTTCCGGTTGGCTGCATGGGCACGATCGAGGAGCTGCTGTTGGCTGCAAGACGCTTCCGGACCAGTTCCGCCATCCGCTCGACCGTGTAGCCAGAGAACAGAGCGGCCAGGCCAAAATCCAGCGAATAGGTCTTGTTGATCCGCGAAACAATGCGCATTGCGGCCAGAGACTGCCCGCCCAGTTCAAAGAAGCTGTCGCGAACGCTCATGCCTCGAAGCCCCATCGCCGTTTCCCAGATTCCGGCAATCTGCAACTCCAGCGGGTCGCTGGGCGCCACACGATCTGCGCTGGGATGGTCGTCTTTGGGTGCGCCTTGGCTCAGATCTTCGCTTGAGTGCGCATTCGGATTGTGTGCCTGCTCGATGGTTTCTCGTTGTGCCTCGCCGCTTGAGGCCGCCATCGGCTGCTGCCTGCTTTTGCCCTCCGCCAGCGCTTCCGCCACCGGGGCTTCCGTATCTGCCAGCATGGCTTCAAGCGTGCGCACATAAAGCTGCAGGATGCCCTGGATGGTCGATACACGAAAAAAGCCGGGGTTGTACTCCAACTGCAAGCGTGGGCCTTCGGTACGCTCCACAATGCTCAGCAACAGTTCAAACGTCGTTCCCGGACTGACGGATCGCAGGGGCAGGATATCCAGCGTGGATGTATGCTGGGCCTGCATAAAGGCTTTTTGATAAATGAAATACACCTGGAGAGAAATCTGGTTCTGCGCGCGGGTGAAGAACTCGTCTTCGTTCAGATCCTCGAACGGCAGGTTCTGATGAGCCACCGAGCCGAGTGCCCACGTACGGACCTGCTCGAGAACCGTGCCAAGGCTGTGCCGCTTCTCCATTCTCATCCGGATGACCTGAGGGTTGGAGAAGGGACCGATCAGTTCCTCTGTCTCCTGGCGCCGGTTGGCGCAGGGAGTGCCGATCAGAAGATCCCCCTGGCCTGCCAGCCGGTACAGCGTTGCGGCGTAGACCGACAGCAACAGCATGTACAGCGTCACTCCCCGGGCTGCGCAGAAATCCCGCGCCTGCTGTACCAGCTCCGGAGTCAGCAGAAGAGTTTCAATATCGCCCTGTTCTTCGGCTTCAACACCGGGAAAGTCCCTCTGGAGGCGAAGCGGTGTGAAACCCCCGCCCAGGGTTTCACGCCAGTACTTCAGGGACTCTGCCGGTTCCGTTCCTTTTCTCCACTGGTCCAGCCAGACCGCGAAATCGCCGAACTGGATCGGCAGTGCCGGCAGACTGGGGGGAACGTCGCGCACAAGACTGTCGTAGATCGCGGCAAAATCTCTCAGCACCACGCCGTTCGACCATCCATCGCAGATGCTGTGATGGATGGTGACGAGGAGAATATGCTCGTCAACTCCCATCCGGATCAGGCGGACAAAGAAGAGCGGTCCTCGTTCCAAATCCATCTTGACCCGGGCTTCACGCCGGATGATCTCGTCCGCTCGCTGTTGGCGCGCATCCTTCGCCAGATGTTGCAAGTCCTCGACCGGAAGGCCCACTTCGAAGGGCGGATGTATCACCTGTGACAGTTGGCCGCCCACCTCTTCAAAGGTCGTGCGCAGCGACTCATGGCGACGCACTAGTTCCGCCAGCGCGGCTGCTGTCAGATCGCGGTCGAGCTTTCCCTGGCAACTCCATGCGATCGGCATATTGAGAGCGTGATTGCCGGAGCGCATCTGGTGCAGTAACCAGAAGCGCTCCTGGCCCGGGGTCGCCGGCATCACGAAGAGATCCGGTTGCGCTTCTGCCGTGTTGTGCACATCCGCTGGATGGGAAATGATCTTTTCCTTTGTGCTTGGCATCAGGCTTTCGTTCTCCGAAATCCCTCACGGGAGACAGCGGGAATGGTGCGTCCGGCGGGGATGAGTCTTGGATCCGCAGTTTGGGCTTCTCCAAGAGCATGGGACAGATTGGCGATAGTGCGGTGCTGGAAAATCTGCGCCGGTTGGATCGGCAGGCCCTCCCGGTTGGCGCGCGCGGAGATCCGGAAAATCAGGAGCGAATCGGCTCCCAGCTCGAAGATGCTGTCGGTGATGCTGATGCGCTCGAGTTTCAGCACATCGGCCCAGATTTCCGTCAACTTCTTCTGCTGTGGTGTGATCGCGGGAGTGAATGTTCGCACCAGCGTCTTGCCGGCGAACCCAGGGACCGGCAGAGATTTGCGGTCGATCTTGCCATTGGCGGTGCGTGGCAGTGCGGGCAGCACCGTAATGA
>Ga0224527_1000606_pt1 | contig 22739 bp, 12 predicted proteins | sample CBST0metaG_FD_179882 | JGI IMG/M metagenome (GOLD analysis project Ga0224527, IMG submission 179882) | Peat soil microbial communities from Stordalen Mire, Sweden - C.B.S.T0 | ecosystem: Environmental > Terrestrial > Soil > Wetlands > Peat | place: Sweden: Norrbotten County, Stordalen Mire... | reverse complement strand
TAACATCAAAAAACCTGACCGACATCAACACGTTCGATATCCCATCCACCGTGCAGTTGAAAACATTTACCTCTGCAAGATTGAAGGGAAACAACCTAACCCTGAAGGTGCCTGCCAAATCCATTATTACTTTGACTATCCAATAGAAATAATGAAAAGAAAGCAGAGATAAAGAGATAAAGGATATGTTTTTGCCGGTTGATAATGATTGAATTTAATTTCTACACGAACAATGAAATCGAGGGTAGAGCTATTGTTTATTATAGGGCTAATGGTTGGATTTTTTTCAACAGTGCCGGTGCAAGGGAATTCCGGTAAAGAGTCCGGATTGCAGGAAAGGATTATCCATGTTGATTACAACAACGTCAAGGGGAAATTCAATACCATGTATAAGGAATGCGTAGGAGCAGGCCGTGCGAACGAAGGGCTACGGGCAGATTGGGAACAACAACTGGCCTGTGTAAAAAAGACATGTGATTTCAAGTATATCCGCATGCACGGGTTGTTATGCGACGACATGGGCGTTTACAAGGAAGACAGCAACGGGAATCCGGAATATAATTTTCAGTACATTGATGTGTTGTATGATTATCTGCTGAGCATCGGGATGAAGCCTTTCGTAGAATTGGGATTCATGCCCTCCGCGCTTGCCAGTGGCAATCAAACCATTTTCTGGTGGAGAGGGAATGTGACACCTCCCAAAGATTATAACAAATGGTCTGACTTAATCCGGCATCTGGTGCTTCATTTTACCGAACGCTACGGAGCAGATGAAGTAAAAACATGGTATTTTGAAGTATGGAATGAACCTAATTTGAATGGTTTCTGGGCAGGCACACAGGACGAATATTTCAAGCTGTATAAGTACACCGCGGAAGCAATAAAAAGCGTCGATACAGATTACCGGGTCGGAGGCCCCGCTACGGCCGGAGCAGCATGGATACCACAAATGATCGGTTTTTGCTACAAGAATAACGTTCCGCTTGATTTTATCAGTACCCATACATATGGTGTGAAGCAAGGCTATTTAGATGAATACGGTAATAAAGGTACTGTTTTGAGTAAAGACCCCTATAGCGTCAGCGGTGATATCATAAGATCGCGTAAGGAAATATCCGATTCTCCCATGCCTCATTTGGAGCTACATTATACGGAATGGAGTTCATCATATACCCCGGCCGATCCGATACATGACAGCTACCACGAGGCGGCTTATATTCTGGAAAAGATAAAACAGACGGGAGATGCAGCCAATTCAATGTCTTATTGGACATTCACCGATATTTTTGAAGAAGCAGGGCCAAGATTTACTCCTTTTCACGGAGGATTTGGCTTAATGAATTATGAAGGAATCAAGAAACCTGCTTTTTACGCCTATGCCTATTTGAACAAGCTCGGAGGCACGGAACTGGAGGATAAGGACAGCTCATCATGGGCATGCGAAGATGCCAAAGGAGACATCCAGGTGCTGCTGTGGAATTTCAGTTATACACTTCCGGATTCTGTCAATAATCAACAGTATTATATCCGTAATCTGCCGGCCAAAGAGAAAGGAAAAGCAGAGATACATCTGACCAATGTCCCGGAAGGCACCTATTCGCTTGAAATTTACAAAGTAGGCTACCATGTGAACGATGCCTACACCACCTATCTTGAAATGGGGAAACCGGGTCAGCTTACCAGGCAGCAGGTTGAAGAAATAAAGAAGATCAATGACGGATCTCCTGTATCTACCGAGATTGTCAAGGTTCAAGCAGGTGACTTCTCAAAAGAGCTGAATCTAAGAGAAAATGATGTTTATCTTGTTCTGTTGAATAAATTGAATTAACAAAGTTGTTTGTTTTCAACGAATTACAATAAGATGTGGGGTTGGTTTAAGAATATAGAGACAAGAAGTTTTTATGTTGAAAATAGGATATCAATAAACAATAAATTACAAATAATTATGAACCGACTGTTTTGTTTAATTTCTGTTTTGTTTTTGGTTAGCTTAAATACTAATTCGCAGAGTATAACGCCAGCTCCATTAGGATTTGACATAGTACGAACCAGTATTCCACATGGGGAAATAGATACCGTTTATTACAAGTCAAAAATGGTTGCAACTATCCGCCGAGCTCTTGTTTATACCCCTCCTGGCTTTTCACGGGATAAAAAATATCCTGTGCTTTATCTTTTACATGGTATAGGAGGAGACGAGTTTGAATGGTTGAACAATGGCCATCCGCAAGTGATACTCGATAATCTTTATGCAGAAAAGAAAATTGAGCCTATGATCGTGGTGTTGCCCAACGGCAGAGCCATGAAAGACGACCGTGCAACAGGAAATATTATGGCTCCAGATAAAGTACGAGCCTTTGCAACATTTGAAAAGGATTTGCTTCACGATTTGATTCCTTTCATCGAGAAAAACTATCCGGTACTGAAGGATCGTGAACACCGGGCTATTGCAGGCTTGTCAATGGGAGGCGGACAATCGTTGAACTTTGGTCTTGGAAACTTAGATAAGTTTGCGTGGGTGGGTGCTTTTTCGCCGGCACCCAATACGGAAAAACCGGAAGAGTTAGTCCCTAATCCAGAAAAAGCAAAAGAACAATTGAAATTGTTATGGATATCATGCGGTGATAAAGATGGATTGATTACTTTCAGCAGACGTACTCACGATTATCTGAAAGCCAATAATGTTCCCCATATTTACTACGTTGATCATGGCTATCATGACTGGAACGTCTGGAAGAACAGTTTGTATATGTTCTCACAACTTTTATTTAAGCCGGTTGATCTGGTAACTTTTCCGGAGATAAGTGATGCAGGTAGACCGGCCGAAACTGATGTACGAGGGACAACATACCCGCAAATATTACCTGATGGTCGAGCTATATTCCATGTTAAAGCACCAGAAGCACAAAAAGTTCAGCTCGATTTAGGGAAGAAATACGACATGGTGAAAAACGAAGAAGGTATTTGGGAAGTAACCACCGATTCGTTAAGCGAGGGATTTCATTATTACTCATTGATTATTGATGGGGTTGCAGTGGCTGATCCTGCGAGTGAAACCTTCTACGGTATGGGGCGCATGGCAAGTGGTTTCGAGGTCCCTTTTACAGGTGATAGGTATTACGAAATTCGAAATGTTCTGCATGGAGATATTCGGATCAAACGTTATTATTCAAACGTAACAAACACTTGGCGTGAGATGTATATGTACACTCCTCCGGGCTATGATGAAAATACGAATGAAAAATATCCTGTATTGTATATTCTTCATGGAGGAGGTGAAGATGAACGAGGCTGGGCTATACAGGGGAAAGCAGATTTAATCCTTGACAACCTGATTTCTGAGAAAAAAACCGTTCCAATGATTGTGGTCATGGTTGATGGAAATATGCCTCTCCCTCCATTCGGAGAAGATGTCTTAAAAGCCTTTGATGCCGAGCTGACACAATGTGTCATCCCATTTGTCGAAAAAAATTATCGTGTTAAAACAGATACCCAAGACAGGGCTCTTGCGGGCTTATCGATGGGAGGCATACAAACTCTTTATGCCGGTATCAACAATTCGCAGTTATTTTCTTATTTGGGCGTATTTAGTTCCGGATGGATACTTCCGATGCAAAATAACATAGCAAATGAACAATACAAATTCATGGCAAAAAATGCCGATATGATCAATAGTAACCTGAAATTGTTGTGGATTGCTGTAGGTGGAAAGGAAGATATAGCGTACAAAAATTGCCAGACTATGCTTTCAAAATTGAATGAGATGAATATCAGGTATCAATATTATGAATATTCCGGCGGACACACTTGGCCTGTATGGAGGAATGACCTTTACCATTTTGCTCAACTAATATTTAAATAGAAATGTGGATTAGTGTCAGAGATGACTTTCTAATGAGCGAATAAATTTTGCTATGGAGTTCCATCTGACCTTTTAAAACAATATGACCATCTGATATTTTACCTAAGAACTCATTTAGTCCTACGGACAAACGTGGGAAAATAATAACTATTGCCTAAAAAAATGCTTTGGGCTACATACCAGATACTCATAAAAACAAATTATTCACTGATGAAAACGAAACTATTACTAATAACTATCATTCTGATGTTCTTCGTTGGAATATCAGATTTGTTTTCACAGGATAAACTTTATCCTAATGAATTTCCGTTGAAAGCTGTAAAATTATTGGACGGACCGTTTAAGCATGCCCGTGACCTCAATATTCAAACGCTGTTGAAATATAATGTTGATCGCTTGCTATCCCCTTACCGAAAAGCGGCTGGGTTAAAGCCTAAAGCCCCAAGCTATCCGAATTGGATTGGACTCGATGGGCATATTGGCGGGCATTATTTATCAGCGATATCAATGAGTTATGCGGCCACCAGCAATGCTGAATGTAAAAAGCGTTTGGAATATATGATTTCAGAACTCAAAACCTGTCAGGATTCAAATTCCGTAAAATATCCCGACTGGGGTGTCGGGTATGTTGGAGGCGTTCCCGAAGGGAATCAAATCTGGCCGAAAATTAAAGCTGGTCATGTCGAGGCAATATGGAAGGGATGGGTTCCCTGGTACAACGTGCATAAAATGTTTGCAGGTTTAAGGGATGCATGGCTATATGCCGGTAATGAAGAGGCAAAAAGTATTTTTTTGAAATTCTGCGATTGGGCTGTAAATCTTACGGCAGGATTGTCTAATGCCCAAATGGAGGATATGTTGCGTGACGAATACGGAGGAATGAATGAGGTTTTGGCTGATGCTTATCAGATGACAGGCAATAAAAAGTATTTATATACAGCTAAGAGATTTTCCCAAAAATTTCTATTGAACCCATTGGAGGAAGGACACGATATTCTTGATAACCTGCATGCGAATACCCAAAGCGCTAAGACTGTTGGATTTGAGAGAGTTGCTGAGACAAGTGGTGATACAACTTACTCAAAAGCAGCTGGTTTCTATTGGTTGACAGTCGTTAATAACCGTACTTTGGCTATGGGAGGAAGTGGCCTGCAGGAATTTTTTCCTCCTGCTCAAAAGTGCATTGACTATATACACAGTGTAGAGGGGCCTGAGACTTGTAATACATATAATATGCTTAAACTAACGGAGGACTTGTTTAGGGATCATCCGCTGGCAAAGTATGCCGATTATTACGAGCGTGCATTGTATAACAATATTTTGTCTTCGCAAAATCCTGATAATGGGGGATATGTGTATTTTACTCCTGCACGTCCCCGCAGTTATCGGGTTTATTCGGCACCCAACGAGGCTATGTGGTGTTGTGTTGGTACCGGAATGGAAAACCATAGTAAATACAACGAGTTTATTTATACTCATCAAAATGATTCTTTATACCTGAACCTTTTCATCGCATCGGAGCTAAACTGGAAGAAAAAGGGAATTAAAATTAAGCAGGAAACTTCTTTTCCCAATGAGGGAAGGACTAAGCTAACTGTTACAAAAGGTTCAGCTCATTTTACTTTGATGGTGCGATATCCGTGGTGGGTGGCACCCAATTCATTGAAAATAAGAGTTAATGGCCGAAATATTGCCTATTCAAAAAAACCATCCTCATATATTGCAATTGATCGGAATTGGTCTGCCGGAGATAGCGTAAGCGTTATTCTCCCCATGCGTAATACCATTGAACAACTGCCAAATGTGTCTGATTATTTTGCCTTTATGCATGGTCCCATTTTACTGGGAGCAAAAACTGGAACAGAAGACTTAGCTGGCTTAATTGCCGGTGATAGTCGCTGGGGGCATATTCCGAGTGGAAAAATGTTGCCTTTGGATAAGGCTCCTATAATTATTACTAATAATCGTTCCAAAATTGCCGATAAATTAGTTCCAATAAAAGGTAAACCATGTTTCTTTACTGCGCCCGATCTTACAATTATAAATCCGGTTAAGAATATGGAATTTGAACCCTTTTATAAAATTCATGATGCCAGGTATATGATGTATTGGTTGGTCTTGTCTAATGCACAATATAAACATGTGGTTGATTCCATCTCGTCTGTTGAGGCTAAAAACATGGCTTTAGAAAAACGTACGGTTGATTTTGTGCAGCCAGGTCAGCAACAACCTGAAGCCGACCATGCAATGAAACTCTCAAACTCATCGTCAGGAACATACCAAAACAGATTTTGGCGTGATGCAAAAAACGGAGGTTATTTCAGCTATCTTTTATCAACAAATGGTAATCGCAATTTGTCATTGATGGTAACTCTTTGGGGGAACGGATCGAAGAATCGAAATTTTGATATCTACATTGACGATCAAAAATTAATATCGGAGGATGGCACCCAAAAGTGGAATCAAAAGAAGTTTGAGAAAGTAGAATATCGCATTCCAAATTTGATGGTAAAAGGCAAAGATCATATTCGGGTGAAATTTCAGGCACTCCCACAAAGTACCAGTGAAGCTGTTTATTACATCCGTCTGGTTCGGGAGAAAAATAAAGCGGGAATATAATAGAAGGAGATTAAACAAAGAATAAAATCGCCATTTAATTAAAATGATATGAAAATAAAGTTATTCACATTTGTAGGATTATTACTGTTCAGCATGAACGCTTTTTCGCAGGATCCAAATTTTTACATTTTTCTATGTTTTGGACAATCAAACATGGAGGGTCATGCACGGTTTGAATCGCAGGATACAACCGTAGACAGTCGATTCCAGGTTTTGGAAGCAGTTAATTGCCCCAATCTGGGGAGAAAGATGGGCCATTGGTATACTGCTGTTCCTCCATTGTGTCGATGCCACACAGGTTTGACACCGGCAGATTATTTTGGCAGGACCATGGTGGCCAACCTTCCCAAGAATATTAGGGTTGGTGTAATCAATGTCGCTGTTGGCGGATGCAAAATCGAACTGTTTGACAAAAACAATTACGAGTCTTACGTTAAAACAGCTCCTGACTGGATGATCAATATGATCAAGGAATATGACGGGAATCCGTATGCGCGCCTTGTTGAAATGGCTAAAATAGCCCAAAAAGCCGGTGTGATTAAGGGTATCTTGTTGCATCAGGGTGAGTCAAACACGGGTGACAAAGAATGGCCTTCAAAAGTTAAAGGCATATACGATAACCTCATAAAAGATCTTAATCTCAACTCCAAATCTGTACCACTGTTAGCAGGTGAAGTTGTGAGCAAAGGGCAAGGTGGTGCTTGTGCCAGTATGAATGCAATTATCGACAAACTTCCGGAAACGATTCCCAATTCGTATGTTATTTCTTCCGAAGGTTGTCCTGGCATATCCGATCATCTCCATTTTACAGCGGAAGGGTATCGAATGTTGGGAAGACGATATGCTGTGCAGATGCTTTCATTATTAGATTATAAGGTCATTCAACCTGAATTACAGCATACTCAGGCAGAAAACAAATAGTTTAATATGGAATAAGAATTATCCAAAGAGAGAAGATATTTTGTATTGATGATATAATTGTTTCGTTATATCGAAGATTTACAGTGGCTGTTATATCTGGATTACCTGAGTTAAATTACTATATCAGAGTGTTATTTTCAATGTGTGACAGCATAATTAATTGAAATAATTAGGAGACTATTATGATGAGGAACATATTTTTTTTAGTTGCAACGCTTATGTTATTTGTTGCCAGACCTGGCATTGCACAGCAACCTGCACCAGTCCAAGTCGAGGACGGATTATTGCAAGGTAAATTTGAAAATGGCTTGACGGTTTATTTGGGAGTCCCATTTGCCGCACCGCCTGTAGGCAATCTGCGATGGCGGCCTCCTCAGCCTGCAGCAAAATGGGCCGGCGTTCGACAAGCCACCACGTTCGCTCCTTCTCCTATTCAAGGATCGAATGTAGGACCAGGAATGAGTGAGGACTGCCTCTATTTAAATGTTTGGACTCCTGCTAAAACCCCAAAAGCCCGAATCCCCGTTCTTGTTTGGATTTATGGTGGCGCTTTCAATTTTGGATCTACTTCCGATCCGAATTATAACGGTGCCAATCTGGCAAAGAAAGGGGTGGTGTTGGTTAGCATTGCCTATCGCGTTGGTCTGCTTGGATTTTTTGCACATCCCGAATTGAGCGCTGAAAGTCCACATCAAGTTTCTGGAAATTACGGTCTTCTGGACATGATTGCTGGTCTGAAATGGGTAAAGAAGAATATTGCAGCGTTCGGAGGCGATCCGGATAAGGTTACTATTTTCGGTGAATCAGCCGGAGGAATTTCGGTTAGCATGTTATGTGCATCACCTTTAGCTAAGGGATTGTTTGAAGGCGCCATTTCGGAAAGCGGCGGTAATTTTGGCCCTCCACGACTCACTACCTATCCAGGTGAAAATTTAAAACTACTCTCAGTTGCAGAAAAAGATGGAGAAGCATATTGTAAGAGAGCAGGGGTTTCGTCGATCGCAGAACTTAAGAAGATGCCGGTTGATAAACTTCCGGCAGTTAGTGGTCTAGCATGGCCGATCATCGACGGATGGGTTATTCCCGACGATCAATACAACCTCTATGAAGAAGGTAAGTTTAATGATACGCCGATTCTGGTAGGTTATAATTCAGATGAAGGGGCAAGTTTTTCACCTCCCCACACTATTGATGGGTATATTACAAGTGTTAAGCAACGCTACGGACCATTCGCAGAAAAACTATTGGAAGCCTATCCGGCTGGCTCCGACAAGGTTGCCAAGACAGCCCGCGACCTGACACGTGATGCGGCGTTTGGCTGGCATACCTGGAGCTGGGCTAAGCTTGAGTCGAAGGTAGGAAAATCAAAAGTTTACTGTTATTATTTCGATCAGCACCCGAATTATCCAGAGGATTCACCTTGGGCTGGATATGGTTCGCCGCATGGACAGGAGGTTGCTTATGTCTTTGAACATCTTAACGCTTCGGATCCTCATGTTACAAAGTCGGATTTGAATATCTCGCAAGACATGGCTACTTATTGGACGAACTTTGCCAAGTATGGCAATCCTAATGGCAAAGGAGTTCCTGAATGGAAAGCATTTAGTAATGAACATCCTGAAGTGATGTACTTCAACCAGTCACCGCACATGGGATCGGTACCTAGCGCTAAATCACTTAAGGTTCTTAATGCATATTTTAAATGGAGGTTAACTCCAGAGGGAAAAGCATGGGCAAAATAGCCATTATAACAATGAAATATTAAAACTGTCATTAAAAAATGGGTACTTGCTATTTTATCTAATTGATTATGAGGCTGTTTTTAGGGGGATCGACCTTGATCAGCGAGTCATAAAACAAGCGTAAAACGGATATTCATAAAAATCAATTATCACATGAAAAAGTTCATATTTACATTTTTGTTTTTTGCAGCAATCGCATTAACAGCTTTGGCTCAGAAATATTCCGGGCTCGCCCTGACGCCGCCTATGGGTTGGAACAGTTGGAATACATTTGCTTGTAACATCAACGAAAAAATGATCAAAGAAATGGCCGATGCCATGGTCTCTTCCGGCATGCGTGATGCCGGATACAAATATCTGATTCTTGATGATTGCTGGTTGGCTCCAACACGTGATTCACTTCAGAATTTACAAGCCGATCCCAAAAAGTTTCCGGATGGAATGAAAGCCATCGGCGATTATATCCATTCCAAAGGATTAAAGTTCGGTATTTACAATTGTGCAGGCACCAAAACTTGTGCCGGATATCCGGGGACTCGCGGGCATGAATATCAGGATGCGCTTACCTATGCATCTTGGGGCGTAGATTATTTAAAATACGACTGGTGTAATACTGAAGGGATTAATGCCAAAGAAGCCTACACCACGATGAGCAAAGCATTGGCGGCCACACACCGTCCGATTGTATTCAGCATGTGTGAATGGGGCACCAACCAACCCTGGTTATGGGGCGCTCCAATTGCCGAATTATGGCGCACCACTACAGATATTGCACGTGGCTGGTACATAAAACCCATACCCAATGAATGGACTCCACTGGGATTTACCCAAATTATCGACAAAGAAGTCAACTTGCGTCAATATGCAGGGCCGGGACATTGGAATGATCCGGATATGCTCGAAGTAGGTAATGGCATGCCGGTTAATGAAGACCGGGCACATTTTTCAATGTGGGCCATGCTTGCCGCACCCCTCATTGCAGGCAATGACTTACGGCACATGAGCGAAGAAACTCGTGAAATCTTAACCAATCGGGGGGTCATTGCTGTCGATCAGGACTCCTTGGGAATACAGGCATTGCGCTACGCAGTCAAAGATAGTGTGGAAACATGGATGAAACCTTTGAAAAGCGGAGACTGGGCTGTCTGCTTCCTGAACCGGGCGTCTGAACCTAAGGCTATCGCTTTTGACTGGAAAGCCAACTTGGTGAATGACAGATTATCACACAGGAAATTAGACACCAATACACAACGGTATAATATCGTGGATTTATGGACAAATAAAGCGCTTGGAACTACCGAAAAAGAGTTGAAAGGGACTGTCCCGTCGCATGATGTTTTAATGATTTATCTACAAAACAAATAAGAAATGAATTGCTGTTTCCTGTGTAATCCTTCCTGGTTTGTTTTTAAATATGATATATTTTAATATTGGATATTTGAATAAATTAGTCTCGAAGGGTTAGCCGTTTTTTAGAAATGAGTAATTTACAGATTGTATACCCCTGTACGGGGAAATACAATCTGTACGGAATTTAACCTGTGAGTCCTAATCGGTTTTTGCTTATTGAAAATATTGGATTTAGGTATAATATCCGCGATAGTCATTAAAAAAAGGAATGTTTGTGGTTAGGCTTATTATTATAAAACAGCCTCCATGAATTATAAAAGTAGAGTAAGGAATTATTGCAGAAAACACTTACAGCTTCAAAAGTATTCCCTTTCAATTGATTGAAAATAAATAAATTTGAATGATATGAATCAAAATAGATCAATAATAAAATCTACGATTTTTAAATTTATCTTGGGTGTCATGATGATTGCTGCAACAACTTTAGATGGTAAGTCTTATGCGGATAATCCGATTATTCAAACAAAATTTACAGCAGACCCCGCTCCGATGGTTTATCATGACACGGTATATTTATATGCAGATCACGACGAAGATAGTTCTACATGGTTTACAATGAAAGATTGGCGTCTATATACGTCAACCGACATGGTTAATTGGACGGATCATGGCAGAGTAGCATCTCTGAAAAATTTTAGCTGGGCGCCGACGAATGGCGCTTGGGCTCCTCAGTGTATTGAGCGTAATGGAAAGTTTTTTATGTATTGTCCAATACAAATGCACGGAATTGGTGTGCTGGTTTCCAATAGTCCTTATGGTCCATTTGTTGACCCTCTTGGGAAACCTTTAATTTTTAGTGGCTTTGGAGATATAGATCCAACAGTATTCATTGACAGCGATGGTCAGGCCTACTTATACTGGGGTAATCCAATTCTTTGTTATGTTAAATTAAATAAAGATATGATATCTTATGATCGGAAGGTTGGTATAGTAAAAGTCCCGTTGGCCGATAAAAGCTTTAAACTCCGTATTGTCAATGCTAAAAAGACTTTTGCATGGGCAAAATCAATTAATGGGCTGGCATCGCAAACTATCAGAAATGAAGCTGATAACAAATATTACTGGTATGTCAGCGCGATAGATAAAAATACCAATAATAAGGTTATTGGGGTTGCGGTTGGGAACAACGCCATAGGTCCATTCACTGATTTGTTGGGCAAGCCGTTGATCACGCAACACTGTGGCGAAGGCAATATCAATCCTACTGTTGTTACTGATAATACAAAACAGGCCTATCTTACGTGGGGAAATTCTGATCTTTGGTATGTAAAACTTAATAAAGACATGATGTCTTATGATGCAGATTTTGGCATTCAGCCGATTCCTGCGGATAAAAAAGATTGGTTTGTCTCCGAAATTAGAAAGGCTATTAATAGCACAGGTAAAAGATATACAACGTATGAAGAAGGTCCATGGTTTTACAAACGTAATGGCCTATACTATATGGTATATTCGGCTGGTGGCGTACCCGAACATATAGCCTATTCGACCAGTACTGGTCCGACTGGCCCCTGGATTTATAGAGATACCATTATGTCTGTAATTAAGGAAGGTGGAGCCTTCACCAACCATTCGGGGATCATCGATTTTAAAGGTCATTCTTATTTCTTTTATCATGACGGAGCTCTTCCGGGAGGAGGAGGTTTTGACCGATCAATTTGTATTGAACCGTTTAAATATAATCCCGATGGAACAATTCCTCGAATTACTCCTACGAAAGCAGGAGTCGTCAAAAGTGTTGCTAATTTAAATCCGTATGTTCGTCAGGCTACTTCGACGATTGCGTGGGAAGTAGGCGTTAAAACCTCATCGAACAAAAATATTGGTGTTTATGTGACCAATATTGATAATGAAGATTATATCAAAGTTCGCAGCGTTGATTTTGCTAAAGGAGCCAAATTTTTTAAAGCTAGCGTCGCGTCTGATTCCAGTGGTGGAAAAATTGAAATTTATCTTGATGGTCTTGCCGGTACTTTAATAGGAGCTTGCACTGTTAACAATACTGGTAGCTTGCAGAATTGGGATATTCAATCATGTAAAGTAAAAAAGGAAAAAGGGATACATGATGTATACTTTGTTTTCAAAGGAGGCCAAGGCAGTTTATTTAATTTTAATTGGTGGAGATTTGAATAAATGCATATGAAATGCGTATCGCTCAAATAAAGATAAAAAATAGAATGATTAGATTTTGTCATGTAGCTTTAGTTCTCAATAGAATAGGAGTGTAAGCTCAAACCTACATCATTGACAGATTAGAGATTTGAAAATTTGAAGTTGAGAAAGTAATATAAACAATGCCATAAACATGGAGCTCTTCGTGGATAGGTCAAGGCTATTTATTTTAGAAAGGAATAATATACATGTTCAATTACAGTCTCTCTTAAAACCAAATAATAAACAGATGAAATCTTTCATTTATACTTTAGTATCATTACTGGTTTTAAATGCAATCGTAATCCATGCACAAGAGGTTGTATCTCCCAATAAAAAGATAAAAGTAGTTCTTGCCATTAAAAAAATATCGGAAGAAAGCCCCTCTGGCCAATTTTTTTTTAGAATCCTATATAAGAATGGTTCAAAATATGTTGAAGTTTTACCCAACTCACCTTTGGGTATTTCACGGAAGGGGCAGCAGTTTGTTGACAACCTTCGTTTTATGAAAGAATCAGAGGCGATTGCGATACACAATAAATATCAAATGATTACCGGCAAACGGAAGATTTGTGAAAATTCTGGTACGGAAAGAATCTTCAGTTGTAAAAACTCTGATAATCAACCATTAAATATCGTATTCAGAGTTTATAATGATGGTGTTGCTTTTCGTTATGATTTTCCAAACCATTCCGATTCATTAGTGGATATAACAAGTGAGGCGACAACCTATGTTTTGCCGGATAGTACTTGTCGTTGGATTCAGCCATACAATATCTCTTATGAGGATTTTTATCCTTTTAGCAAAACGGGAAAAGATGAAAGGAAGAAACAAGAGTGGGGCCTCCCTGCGTTATTTAAAGTCAATAACGAACCAGTTTGGGCATTAATTGCTGAAGCAAATATTACGCAAAACAACTGTGCGACAATATTAAGCAATCTCGACAATTACAATAGATATAAAGTAACATATCCACCACCAAGAAAAAATTTTCCACAAACTGGCGTTGTTTCGTTATTGCCGTGGAGTTCCCAATGGCATGTCTTGATAATAGGGAAGTTATCTGATATTGTAGAATCGACGTTGATAACCGATGTCAGCGAACCAAATACATTGAAAGATACAAAATGGATTAAACCCGGAGTCGCGGCATGGATATACTGGGCTAACAACCACGGTTCAAAAGATTACCAAAAAGTTGTTCAGTACATAAATTTAGCCGCCGAAATGAATTGGCCCTATATTCTTATTGATTGGGAATGGGATCAAATGAGTAACGGAGGAAATATAATCGATGTGGTTAATTATGCTCGAAGTAAAGGCATCAAACCACTTCTATGGTTCAATTCTGGTACCTCCTGGCTTAGCCCAACACCGGTTGATTGCTTGTTAACACACACAAAGCGTGTGAAGGAATTTAAATGGCTCAACAAAATAGGCGTATATGGAATTAAGGTAGATTTTTTTGCAGGCGATCAGCAGGACATGATGCAATATTACATCGGGATACTAAAAGATGCAGCACAATATCATCTGATGGTGAATTTTCATGGTTGTACAGTCCCTACCGGGTGGTCTCGGACATATCCGAATCTGATGACAATGGAAGCAGTTTACGGTGCCGAATGGTACAACAATGCACCCGTATTAACAAACAAAGCCGCTGTTCACAATACAACACTTCCTTTTATCCGCAATGTAGTAGGCCCAATGGATTATACTCCGGTTACTTTTTCAAATTCACAACATCCGCATATTACAACATACGGACACGAATTAGCCTTATCTGTTGTTTTTGAATCGGGAATACAGCACTTTGCCGACAGACCATCGGCTTATGAATCATTACCGCCCAAACCAAAAGAATTTTTGGAACATGTTCCTGTTAGCTGGGACGATATTAAATTTATCGGTGGTTATCCGGGTAAAAGTGTCATGATAGCCCGGAGAAAGGGAAGTCAGTGGTACCTGGGAGGCTTAAATGGGAAAAATGAAGCTCAGGTGTTCAAAATAAATTTTAGCTTTCTTGGCAAGGGAAATTATGATTTGAATCTTACTAAAGATGGAAAAGATGCCAAATCTTTCTCATATGAATCAGTAAAAGTTAAGAAAGGGGATACGGTTAAAGTTGCTTGTCTTCCGCGAGGTGGATTTGTGGGAATTCTGAATGTGCATAATAAATAATAACGGATATTAAAATAGAAACTCCGCATATGAAACTAATTCCGATATTAATCACCCAGGAATATGGCTATAAGCATGAAAATGAATGCTAACCAATGAATATTCAAACTTTATAAATCAGATAACAGATAAAACTATAAGTACATGAAAATAAAAACAACAAAAGCGGCTATTAAATTTACTTTAAGCATTTTCGTTTTTACTGCGGCATCGTTAGCGACCAAGTGTTATGCTGATAATCCGATTATTCAAACAAAATTTACAGCAGATCCTGCTCCGATGGTATATCATGACACTGTCTTCCTTTACACCAGTCATGATGAGGATGATGCACCTCAGGGCATGGGCGCTTTCAAAATGCGCAACTGGCTTTGCTACACCACCACAGACATGGTAAATTGGACTGATCATGGAGTCGTGGCATCATTGAACGACTTTAGCTGGGTCAAACATGATAATGGTGCATGGGCTCCACAGTGTATTGAGCGGAGCGGTAAATTTTATCTTTATTGTCCAATGCAAGGTAATGGAATCGGGGTATTAGTCGCTAGCAGTCCTTATGGACCTTTCAAAGACCCGTTAGGAAAGAGGTTGATCGAAACCGACCATCTCTGGAATGATATCGATCCCACTGTATTTATCGATGATGATGGTCAAGCTTATCTGTACTGGGGAAATCCCGACTTGTATTACGTGAAACTGAACAAGGATATGATTTCCTATTCAGGTAAAGTTGTCAAGGTGACTTCCAAACCAAAGAATTATCAGGAGGGCCCATGGTTTTACAAGCGGAACGGGCATTACTATCTGGCTTATGCTTCTACTTGCTGCCCTGAAGGCATCGGGTATGCCATGAGCGATAGCCCTACCGGCCCATGGGAATACAAGGGTTACATCATGAAACCGAATCCAGAATCATCCGGCAATCATCCGGGTATTATAGACTACAAGGGACATTCCTACGTGTTCGGCTTTAATTATCAACTGAATTCTATGTTGACCAACATGCACCACGAACGGCGCTCGGTTTGCGTGGAAGAATTCAAATATAACCCTGACGGTACTATTTCTGAGGTGCCCTGGTGGTCAAAAAAAGGGGTTCAACAAATTGGTACTTTAAATCCTTTTATTCGCACGGAAGCAGCAATAATTGCGTGGGAATCCGGTGTTAAAACAAAAAAAAGCAGCAGTAATAATATATATGTTACTGATATAAACAACGGCGACTATATTAAAGTGCGTGGTGTTGACTTTGGAAAAGGGGCAAAATCATTTGAAGCTAGCGTTGCGTCGGCTTCCAGAGGTGGAAAAATTGAAATTCATGAGGATAGTATTACAGGTATTTTATTAGGAGTTTGTCCTGTTAAAACCAATGGCGGCTGGCAGGATTGGAGAGTCCAGTCTTGTAAGGTGAAAAACGCAAAGGGCATACACGATCTATACTTTGTTTTCAGAGATGGTCAAAGCAATTTATTCAACTTTAGATGGTGGAAATTCAATACTAAATAATCGAAACCAACAACAAGAATCAGCTATGATATTATAAATCAATTAAATGATTAACAAAATGAATATTCGACGTATTTGCATATTAATGTTCCTATTTTTTGCGATAAGTATTACCGATAAGGGACAAACCTATCAGAAAACTGATACTGGAATTAAAACAGTAATTAATTCTGTTGGAGTTGAAATTCAATTTTATACTCCATCAACAGTAAGGATATTAAAATGGCCTGCAGGAACTACTTTTACTAAAAAAAGTCTTTCGGTAATAGAAACTCCACAAAAAACTGCATTTAGTATAAATCAATCAGGAGATGAGCTTTTTTTAAAAAGCAAAAATGTTCAAGTAGATCTGAACCTGAAAAATGGAAGGATCTCTTTTTCAACTCCAACAGGAGGAGAGCCATTATTAAGAGAAAAAGAGGCAGGTGTTTCATTTGCCAAGTTCAACGACGCCGGCGCAAAAACCTATACTGTAGGGCAATCATTTGTTTTAGATAAAGGTGAAGCTATTTACGGATTGGGACAACAACAGCAAGGCAAAATGAATCAACGTAACGATATTTTACATATGATTCAGGGAAATACCGATGACTATATTCCCTATTTTCTATCGGAAAAAGGCTATGGATTGTACTGGGATAATTATTCACCAACACTATTTGTCGATAACCCGGACAGCACAACATTCAAATCAGAAGTCGGCAATTGTATCGATTATTATTTTATGTATGGCGGGAATGCCCATGGCGTGATTGCACAAATGCGCGACTTAACCGGTCAGGTACCTATGCTGCCGTTATGGACCTACGGTTATTGGCAAAGCAGGGAACGTTATAAGAGCCAAGATGAAATAGTGGGAGTGGTTAAAAAATACCGTGAACTTGGAGTTCCGTTGGACGGTATTATTCAGGACTGGCAATATTGGGGCGACAATTTACATTGGAACGCTATGGAATTTCTTAATCCAAACTTTCCCCATCCTCAAGAAATGGTAAATGAAATCCATGCCATGCATGCTCATATTATTATTTCCGTATGGGCATCGTTTGGCCCCAAAACAAAGCAATATGAAGTTTTAAATAAAAAGGGAATGTTGCTCAATTTTAAAACCTGGCCCTTGTCCGCTACTGATGCCTGGCCTCCGGATATGAGCCGTCCTTCAGGAGTTAGGGTTTATGATGCATACAATCCCGAGGCACGTAAAATATTCTGGAATTTTTTGGATAAAGGATTATTTTCGTTAGGGATTGACGGGTGGTGGCTCGATTCGTCGGAACCTGATCATATGGATGTCAAGCCTTCCGATTTCGATGATCAAACCTACCTCGGTTCATTTCGTAAAGTTCGCAACGCTTTTCCTTTAATGCACGTTGGCGGCGTATTCAAAGGTCAACGTTCAGTCACATCCAATAAGCGAGTGTTTATCCTTACCCGTTCAATGTTTGCAGGTCAGCAGCGGTATGGCGCCAACACTTGGTCAGGTGATGTTACCGCATCGTGGAATGCATTAAGGAATCAAATTTCTGCAGGCTTAAATTTTTCACTTTGCGGCATTCCATATTGGAACAGCGATATAGGAGGCTTTTTCCTTAGTAAGTTTCCCCAAAAATTGGAAGATGCCAATTACCGTGAATTATATGCTCGTTGGATTCAGTTCGGTGCATTTTGCCCGATGATGCGTTCGCACGGTACCGATGCCCCACGCGAGATATATCAGTTCGGTAAAAAAGGCGATAAGATTTATGATGCCATTAATAAATATATAAATCTGCGTTACAGGTTGTTACCTTATATTTATTCTACCTCGTGGGATGTTACGGCTAACCAAGGGAGTATGATGCGTGCGCTGGTGATGGATTTTGCAAAAGATAAAAATGCGCTGGATATCAACAATGAGTATATGTTTGGTAAGGCATTTCTGGTTTGTCCGGTAACCAAACCGATGTATTCCAAGATAGTAGTTCAAGGTAATGATATTACTAAAGTCGGAGATTTCAGCAAGATAAAAAGTGATAAAGTTTATCTGCCTAAAGGAACTGATTGGATTGATTTCTGGACAGGTGAGAAATATAACGGAGGTCAAACTTTAAATAAAGAAACACCGATTGACATCATGCCCTTGTATGTGAGAGCTGGTTCCATACTTCCGATTGGTCCTAAAGTACAATATGCTATCCAAAAAAAATGGGATAATCTTGAAATACGAGTTTATCCCGGTACCGATGGGAAGTTCACATTATACGAAGATGAAAACGACAACTATGATTATCAAAAAGGAATTTATTCCACGATAACTTTTACCTGGAATAATGTGAAGAAAATTTTGATCATTGGCGACAGAAAAGGGGTATTTCCAGGGATGCTCAAAGAACGTAAATTCCGAATCGTAATGGTATCCAGAAATAATGGCGCAGGAATGAATTCCATTGAAAAGTATGATAAAATGGTAATTTATGACGGAAAGGAAGTTTCAGTAAAACTATAGTGTATGAGTAATGTATCAATGTTTATTATAAAAAGGAATTTTCTCTTATTGATTTTCATGGTGCCAACCATCGCATTCGGAAAAGTTTATAAAACATATGCTTTGCTGAATGACCGACTTTCTATACAACTCAATAACGGTGTATTAGATATTATTCCACTGTCCGATTATGTAATAAGAGTTCAATTTGAAAAAGATTTAATGAAGGAAAAGCGGGAGTTCATCTTAGTAAACAAACTTCCTGTGCCACAATTTAAGCTTTACGAAAGTGCTTCAAAACTTCAGTTAAGTACCAACGCTGTCAACGTGATATTTGATAAGCAAGATGGTGCAATTGAGTTTACCAACAAAAAAAACAAGGTATTCCTGAGCGAAATTCCTGAAAGTCGTAAATTAGAGCCCGATTCCGATATGGGTGAACCTTGCTATATGGCTGAGCAGAGTTTTGATTCACCGAAAGGCGAATATCTATATGGATTGGGACAATTTCAGGATGGACACCTTGATTTGCGCAATGTCAGTCGGAAGTTAATACAAGTCAACTCACAAATATCCATACCTTTTATTTATTCCAGTAGAGGGTATGGACTCCTCTGGCATCAATACGGGCTGACTGATTTTAACCCTGCCGACAATTCTATTCCACTAACTAAAAAAGATACTGTACTTGGTGGAAACCAGGAAGTGGAAGTGACGACTACCTCAGGAACGCAAAGAGTCTCCAGACAGGAGTCTCTTTATACTGGAAAATTTTCGGTTAAAAAAAATGGAGAATACTCATTAATGCTGGACCTTGGGGACATGGATAGTCATCAATTTCTTGTAGTTGACGACACTATACGCATAGATCAGTCAAATTTATGGCTTCCACCGGCAGTAAGCACGATTGTTAGACTAAAAACCGGAGAGCATAGCGTCAAAGTGGTTTGTAAGTCATCAAATACCCCAAAACTATCATGGAAACTTACGGACAACGAAACGACATTTCGTTCTCCTAATGCAAAATCATTGGATTATGTGGTGTTTTACGGGAGAAATGCGGATGAAGTGATCAAGCGCTATCGCAACTTATCGGGTAATGTTCCCATGCTTCCCTTATGGGCATATGGTTTCTGGCAATGCAGGGAACGGTATTCGTCAAGTAAACAACTGGTAGAAACAGTTAAAGAATTTCGCCAAAAAGACATTCCGATGGATGTTATTGTGCAGGATTGGCAATATTGGGGTAATAATGGCTGGGGCGTTCCAAAGTTCGACGAGACCAACTATCCCAATCCGTCAGGCTTTATTAAAGAAATACATGACTTGAATGCACATTTCTGTATTTCTATTTGGTCAAACCCGGATAAGAATTCCGCAATTGGGAAAGAGTACATATCAAACAATCTATATATACCAGATAGTAAATGGTTAGATTATTTCAATCCGGCAACAAGGAAAGATTACTGGAATACCTTATACAAAAATCTATTTAGATATGGAGTTGATTCATGGTGGATGGATGCAACAGAACCTGAAAATGATGCGTTACATGGGGAAAAAATATATCTGGGATTAGGAGATTTTTACCGCATTACATATCCGTTGTTTGTCAGCCGGGCGGTATATGAAGGTCAGCGCAAAACTACATCCGCTAAAAGGGTTTGCATTTTAACAAGATCGGCTTTTGCCGGTCAGCAACGATATGGAACGATCAACTGGTCGGGCGATATTAGTGGTACATGGGATTCTTTTAGAACACAGATTGTGGCCGGATTGGATTATATGTTAACCGGAATGCCTTTTTGGACAACGGATATAGGTGGATTTTTTCGTCCCGAACCTTCCCAGTACACTGATAAAAAATATCACGAATTACTTATCCGCTGGTACCAGTGGGGAGCCTTCAACCCTATTTTTCGTATTCATGGATACCAATCCGAAACAGAACCATGGAGATATGGAGAAATAGTTGAATACAATATGCGAAAGATGTTGAATCTTCGCTACCGATTAATACCTTATATATATTCCGATGCATGGCAAATCACCCATAACGGATCAACTATGATGCGTCCGTTAGTGATGGATTTTAATGGTGATAGTACCGCTCTAAACCAGCAATATGAATACATGTTTGGTCCATCATTTCTTGTCGTTCCGGTTACTATGTCTGACGTGTCTGAATGGCAAGTTTATTTACCCCAATCGGCTTCATGGTACAATTTTTGGACAGGCCAACAGATCAAAGGTGGACAAACCATAAATACTGCCGCTCCCTTGGATAAGATACCTTTGTTTGTTAAAGCGGGTTCTATTGTTCCGATGGGGAAATGTCTCCAGTATGCAGGGCAGAAACCAGCTGACACGCTGGAAGTCCGTATTTACAGGGGGGCTAATGTCAAGTTTACATTATACGAAGACGAAGGGAATAATTATGATTACGAGAAAGGTAGTTATACAATTATTCCATTCATCTGGAACGAACAAGATAAAGCCTTAGTAATTGGAGACAGGCAGGGGAATTATCCCGGATACTTGAAGAAACGCGTTTTTAATGTTGTTTTTGTGAACGAATCTGAGGGAACGGGCATAGCTGTGAGTAAAACAAAAAGGCATGTGTTATATACCGGAAAGAAAATTAAGATAAAAATGAAATAACATATACTATGAAACGAAAAACTAAAATTTACCTGACAATTTTCACCGTATTTTTTGCAATCAAAGGAGGATTCGCACAAAATCCGATTATTACGGCCTTGTTTACTACCGATCCTGCACCAATGGTCTATAACGATACCGTTTTTCTATATACTGGGCATGATACTGCGTCTGTCAGTGCCACTAATTATAAAATGCCCGATTGGCATGTGTTTTCTTCTACCGATATGGTTCACTGGAAAGACTATGGGGCATGTTTGTCACCTAAAATCTTTTCATGGGCTACAGGAGATGCTTATGCTGCGCAGTGTATTTACCGTAACGGAAAATTTTATTGGTATGTCGCAGTACCCCATAAGAGCGACGAAAACAGTAAAGGCGGCTGTGCTATAGGGGTGGCTGTTTCTGATAGACCGATGGGACCGTTTAAGGATGCTATTGGTAAAGCTCTTATTACGAATGAAATGACTACGGATATGAAATATGGCTGGGACGATATTGATCCAACTGTGTTCATTGATGACGATGGTCAGGCATACCTATTTTGGGGCAATGGAAGCTGCAAATATGTGAAACTGAAGAAAAACATGGTTGAACTCGATGGGACAATCACTACGTTTACTCCCAAGGATTATATTGAAGGACCCTGGATTTACAAACGCAAAGGGATGTATTATCTTGTTTATGCAGGTGCAGGAACTAAGCCTGAAATGATTGAATACTGTACGGCCAAAAGTCCGGACCGGCCATGGACTTACAGAGGAATTATAGAAGGCAATGTAAAAAACAGTTTCACCACACAGTCAGGTATTGTCGACTACCACGGAAAGTCATATTTTTTTTATCACAACGGAGCACTTCCGACCGGAGGCAGTTATAGGCGTTCTATTTGTATTGACTATCTAAACTACAATCCCGACGGTACAATACAAAAAGTGGTACAAACTACCCATGGCGTTGATCTGGTAAAATAGTTTAGATACCATTATTTGGAAATTAAAATATTGATCAATCTACAATGTTAATGCAAATACTAATTGTATAGGTTTAATACGTTTTTTTTGATGATATTGAACCTCCTTCGGTGGAATGAAAGTGTAGCCGAAATGAAATCCGAAGGAGGAAATGCAAAAAGAGACAACTATTTTCGATGTGTCAGAAATAACAAATTGTACAATATCAATGCTCCACCTCCTATTTTAAAACTTAACCAAT
>Ga0224527_1000604_pt1 | contig 22766 bp, 22 predicted proteins | sample CBST0metaG_FD_179882 | JGI IMG/M metagenome (GOLD analysis project Ga0224527, IMG submission 179882) | Peat soil microbial communities from Stordalen Mire, Sweden - C.B.S.T0 | ecosystem: Environmental > Terrestrial > Soil > Wetlands > Peat | place: Sweden: Norrbotten County, Stordalen Mire... | reverse complement strand
GTCGGGGGCTGTGCAGCGGGAGGGGGCGTGGGCGGCGGAGAAACCCGCTTCATCGCCTCCAACGTTTGCTTGTCGATGACAGTCGGCTTCTCGGGAAGCGGTTTGATGGGTGTCTTGGGCTGCACCTGGCGCAGGGCGTCGGGCGGCAAATCGAGATATTGCAGATCCTTGCGGTTCTTGATGGCTTCGATGGGATCGATGACCTGCGGCACCTTGAACACGTACTTGGGGATCCAGGTCATGGCGGAGATCAGCGCCAAATGCAGCAGGATGGCGATCCAGAAGCCCTCGCGCAGGCGCGCCCAGCGCCGCTCGTCCTCGAGCTCGCTGATCATCTGCATCAGCTCGTGGGTGTCGTAGTCTACCCAGCGCGAGCCGCGCACCACGACCGAGCCGGACTCGACCGACTCTTCCGCCGAGACCCGGGCACCCTCGCCCTGGCTGGCTTCCGTGGGGCCGCCTCCGGTTGCATTCGTTTCCGGGGGCCCGTTGGGCTCGTTCACGTTGGTTGGCGCTTCGCTGGTGGGCATTCGTTCCTAAGGAGCCTTCCCGGGCGCTCGCGCGCACAGCCGCTCCGTTTCGAGTCCTTTGTCTCTATTCTCTCATCCCGCTGAAAGCTGTGCCCAGCGCTCTGGCTCGTACAATGGACTCTGATCAGTAAGACGAAGCAACGGGCGGAAGGGGACCCAGTTTGAAAGCAGTTTTAATTCGCCTGATGGCCAAGTGCAATCTTCTGCTCCTGCCGCTGCTGGCCAAATTCGGCATTTGGGGCGTCGGCGCGGTGGCCCTTCTGGACTCCTCGACCATTCCTGTTCCCATGGATTTCATCCTGGCCGGCTACGTGTGGGCCGACAAGGCCCACTTTTGGATCTACTGCCTGCTGGGCGCAGTCGGATCGGCGATTGGCGGTCTGCTGCCCTACGGGCTGGGCCGCGCCGGCGGCGAGCTGTTCCTGCTCAAGCGCGTCAACCGTGAGCGCTATGAGCGCATGCGCACCCGGTTTGAGAACCAGGAATTCCTGGCCCTGATGATTCCTTCGATGCTGCCGCCGCCCACGCCCTGGAAGGCCTTTGTCTTTGCCGCCGGGGTTTTCGAGATGCAGATTGTGCCGTTCATGCTGGCGGTCTTCTGCGGCCGCATGGTGCGCTGGCTGGTGCTCTCGCTGCTGGTGCTCAAGCTGGGTCCGGGCGCTGTGCAGGTGGTGGCGCATCACGGGCTGGCCGTGCTGGGGATTGTCGGCGGGCTGGCGGCAATCGGGTTTGCCTGGTGGTGGATGCAGCGGAAGCGCGGCGGGCAGTTGGAAGCTTAGAGCTTGTTCAGGCAGCGTTCAATCCAGGAGCTTCTCGATCGCGGCAAGGTCGAAGTGGCAAGCGCTGCCGGGGAGGTCGAACGGCTCCGCAGGCAGAGGTTCCAGGCGGCCGGAGAGATAGCGGTAATTGGGGCCGTTCGGATCGAGAACCAGAATCGCCGGGATTCCCATCTGTTCGTACTCTCGCAGCTTGGTCATCATGCGGGTGACCGTGTCCTCGGGAGAGAGAATCTCAACGACTGCGATGGGCGGATGAGTGATGATCTGCTCGACAGGACGGTTGCGATCAAGGATCGTCACGTCGGGAACTCGGAAGTTGCCGGCAGAGACCTGAACACGTAGCTCGGGGCGAACCCGAATACTCCATTCCTGGGCATGCTGCGCAAACCAAAGCTCAATTGCGTGTTGCCAGGATGAATGGTCGTACTCTCCCATTTGTCGTTCCTCGATCACGCCGTCCACATACTCCGCGTCCGGCTCGTAGGAGCTGTTCAGATAGACCTCGATGGGCACTCGCGACACCTGCGCTGTGGCCACCATGGTTCACCTCCCACGCAAAGCTTCCCTGCGAAATCCGCGAACATCCCACGCCCCGTCCTTGCCGCTTTCATTGTTTGTGCGGCAAGGGCGGAGAATCGAAAAACTACTTTGCTGCCAGCGCCTGTTGCGCGTGAGCGGCATTCAACCGTCTCACCAGCACCGGAACACCAAAGGCCAGGCCGGCAACGATAGCGGTCGAAAGCAGATCGTTGCGATAGAACGGCACCGCTGCGGCGTAGCATGCGACCAGCCCGCCCGCCGTGCGCGGATACATTCCGGCGCTCGCCCACACCGCATAATTCGAAAGGACGAAGAACGACGTCGGTCCCAGCAGAGCACCCGCAGACACGCGCACGAAGCTGGTCCGCGTGTGCAGCAGGATCTGGCCCAGCACCATGGCCGCCAGATACCAGGCCCAGGTGATCACGTAGCCCTGCCATACGAAAGCGTAGTGGTAGCTGAAGACCGTGAGGAAATAGTCGGTGGCCATGAGGGCGGCCAGCGGAACCAGCATCTCGCGCCAGGAGCGCCGCGCGCCGAAGTAAAGCAGCGCGCCGCCCACCGCGGTAAAGTTCCACCAATCGGGATGCGGAACGACACGGCTCAACACGGCAACGAGCAGCAGAAGATAAGCGGGCATGAACACCTCGGCATTTCAGGATTCCGGCGCCAACTACCCGAGTGGGGAACACGCTCCGGCAAGCCGACCAGACTGATTCCATTCTGCGGGTATGTACCGGCCCGGTCAACCCGAGGTTGTTCATAGGGCGAATATTTATTTTGCGTGGACACCGCGGCGTAGGCAGGAAGCTCGAGAAAAACCAGCGTCATCCAGCGGATCGCCAGTTCAAAGGACCCAGGAACAGTGCAAAGCCTGCGATCGAGCCGAAGAGAAAGGATTGTTGCATGAACTGTACTACGTGTTATAGTACACATCATGGTTCCATTCCACATTACCTTTCGCGCCGGCGTCTCGCTCTTTGAGCAGGTCGTCTACGCGTCCAAGAAGGCCATGGTCTCCGGTCAACTGCGCCCGGGCGACCCATTTCCCTCCGTTCGCGCACTGAGCAAAGAGCTCAAGATCAACCCCAACACGGCTCACAAGATCGTTGCCCACCTGATCAGCGAGGGCCTGCTCGATACGCATCCCGGCATCGGCACCGTGGTTGCCGTTCTTCCTGACTCCAACAGGAAAGAACGGACCCAGTTGCTGGGGCACGAAATCGAGGAATTGGTGGTGGAAGCCAAACGGATGGGAATTGAACTTGCGGAAGTCGTCGAAGCGATCTCCGCACACTGGCAAAACCTCAGCGGCGAACTGCGCGCCAGCAACCCCGCCGCCACGCCACCCGATGGAGGAATCTCAAAATGATTGAGCCCACGATTCACACGGAAGACCTGAGCCGGAAGTTCGGCCGCACTTTGGCGGTAGACCATGTTGGTCTGGATGTACCCGAAGGAGCGATTTACGCCCTGGTGGGCGCCAATGGCGCGGGCAAAACCACGCTGATCAAACTGCTGGTGAATATTCTTCGCCCGACGGCGGGCATTGCGCGCGTGCTGGGCATGGATTCCAGCCAACTCAGCGGCAAGGCCTTCAACCGCATCGGCTACGTCTCAGAAAATCAGGAGTTGCCGGAAGGAATGACCGTCGGCGGAATGCTGGACTACTTCCGTGCCTTCTATTCCACATGGGACCGCGACCTGGAAGGGCAATTGGTTCGCCAGTTCGATCTGCCGCGGGGCCGCAAGCTGAGTCAACTCTCGCGCGGCATGAAGATGAAGGCGGCCTTTGCCAGTTCCCTGGCCTATCGGCCGGCGCTGATGGTTCTAGACGAACCGTTCAGCGGGCTCGATCCGCTGGTGCGCGACGAACTGATTGAAGTGCTGCTGGAGCGCGCTATCGAAACCACCATTCTTCTTTCTTCGCACGATCTGGCGGAGATCGAGAGCTTCTCAAGCCACGTTGGTTTTCTCGACTCCGGCAAGCTGCTCTTCTCAGAAGAGATGTCGGTGCTCAGCGAGCGCTTCCGCGAGGTAAGCGTGACGCTCGACAAGCCATCGCCGCTGCCCGACCACCTGCCCGCCTCGTGGCTGCAACCGCAGTCGGCCGACTGCATGCTGCGCTTTGTACATAACCGCTATGAGGAGTTGGCCACGGCGCGGGAAATTTTCGCGCACTTTCCCATGGCCCGCGACATTTCGTTCGATGCCATGCCGCTGCGCGCAATCTTTCTGGCCATCGCCAAAGCGAAACGCGGCGCAGCACACGCAAATTCAGACGCAGCTCAGGAGGTGCATGCATGAAGCAAGTACTGCATATTTTCGCAAAAGATGTTCGCCGCTTCTGGCCGGAGATTCTCGTCTCGCTGGCGATCACGACCGCTCTTGTCTGCGCTGTTTCTCACCTGTATTCGCTTCCCATGCGCACACACTGGATATCTCCTGAAGACGACGCCCGCGAGGGTAAGCTTCGGGCGCTCACCAGCCTTATCACTCTGCTTCTCCCCGTCAGTTGGTGGCTTCTGATTGCTCGCGTCATTTATGCAGAAAGCCTGGTGGGTGATCGCCAGTATTGGCTCACGAGGCCTTATGACTGGAAGAAACTGCTTGGCGCAAAAATGACTTTCATTGCCGCCTTCGTCTATCTTCCGCTGGTACTCGCGCAAGGCGTGATGTTATCCGCAGTTGGATTGAATCCGTTCGCTTCGATTCCGGGAATGCTCTTCAACCTGCTGCTCATCACCGGCGTTTTTGTTTTGCCGGTGGTCGCAATTGCTACCGTCACCTCCAGCTTTTTCCGCATGACGCTCACGCTGCTCTGCGTCCTGATTGGTGTGGGGGCAATGGCCGCGCATTCCAGCGGCAATTCAAACAATGGTTTTTACAGCGAATCTCTGGATGGTGTTTTCTACCAACTGAGGACGTATCTCTCGCCCGCGCACCTGCTGCCTTCCGGGAATCAGCTTTCCCTTGCGTTGCTGCTCCTCGCGGTTTGCAGCATTGCTATCGTGTTGCAATATACCCTGCGCAGGACCTGGCTCTCGCGACTGGTGCTGCTTGGGGCTCCGGTCGTTCTCTGTGTCGTCGTATTCGCCTTTCCCCATCGGGCGCTTTCCGATCAAGCGGAGATGAATCGCGACTTCCCGCCGCCAACGGCGGGAACTCCCGCGCCTGTTCAAATCTCCGATGGCCGGGACGACCATCATCCGCTTATCCGGCACAGGGACAGTCCGTGGGACAACTTTGTCTGGGTCAAGGTTCCGCTTCACTTGTCGCCGATCCCGGAGGGGACGGCAATTGTGTCCGACGATTTGGAGGTAACCGTCACGAACGCCAGCGGCGTGAGTTGGAGTGGCAAGGTACTCGATCTCTATCCGAAGGAATTTCTTCCCAGCAGCAGCAATGTTTCCGGCCATTGGCCCGAGCAAAGCAGGCGGGCGGATTTCAAAATGCCCCTTGATGTCTATGACCGGCTTAAATCCGGACCGGTGAACCTGCATCTCACGCTGGCGCTCACCGAGTTAAAGGCGACGCAAGTAATCCGCATTCCGTTTCCCACGCACGATGTCTTTGTTTCCGGCGTGGGCGTGTGCGGACCAAACGTGGTGGGCGCCGGCAACATTCGGTGCCGCTCCGCTTTTCGCGAGCCCCACTTCACCTACGTCAGCGCGGAGTGGTCGTTTACACCCTGCCCCACCTCCCAGACCGCAGTGGGAGAAGTGCGCGGCCCAACGTGGGCGGGGCTAGTCTACAGCGAACCGGCCGAACTCGGAATCACTCCCATCATGTCTTCTTGGGTCGATTTCATGCCGGACCACAACAACCCGACCGGGGGCGAGTATCTGTGCACCGGCACACCGATCACGTTTAGCCAGTACAAGCCGGTGCGACGGACGCAAGCCAGTCTTACCATCCGCAATCTTGATCTATCAGAGCAGCAGTAAGCCGGGACCGGCGGGAGCGGCGCTCTAGCGCTGCTCCCGCCCGTTCATGACCTCACCGGCGTCGTCGCGGCCGTCCACAATGTAGACCGAGCCGCTGAGGGGCGGTCGGCCTGTAGGTTTGCCCACGCCGATGAAGGAATAATCGAAGCGCAGGTCGGTGAACTCGACGGTGGTCCACGGACGGCCGGGAGGCAACTGCGGCGGCGCCAGACCGGGCACCGGCTCCTGCCCCACATCGCGCACCACGGCCCACGTGCCCCAGTCCAGATAAACCTGCCCGAGCGGCGTGCGCTTGGCGGCCTCGGCGGCCGGGGTTAGCTGCGGCTTGAAGATCACGTCGGTCTGCGGATCGCTGTCGATGGAGCCGGTGCGGGTGTCGATTTCGGCGGTCTGGTAAGAATTCTCCGTTTCCAGAATCGCGTGCCAGCGAAAGGGGTTGATGGGATAAGGCTCGAGGACCATGCGCTTCACCGGGGCGGTGGCGATCTGCGTGTTTTCGACCAGGGAGATGCCATGGGCGTGCTCCGACCAGCGCCAGCACCACAGCAAAACCATGCCGCATAATGCGAAAATTGCCCATCCACGGCCGCGAAATTGCACTTTATGCGCGCCGATTTCGCCGCCTATCAGGCCCAGAAGCCCCGGGATCAGCAGCGCGGATGCGAGCAGCACCCATAGTACCGGCTCGGCGATGAACACAAGGCTGCCCGCATACCAGCGGGGATTGAAGGGAAAAAAGGGGCGCAGGCCGTAGTCGTTGGTCCAGTCAAGCAGCAGGTGGCTGAGCGCGGAGAGCAGCGCCGTGGCATAGAGCCAGCCCCAGTGGATCGGCTGCCGCGGCCTTGGGCCGGGGGCGCCAGAATCAGGTGCCGAGGGCACTTTTGCGCTTTGAACAGATGCATCGGACTTGCGAATTTGTCGCCGCTCGCGCCAACGGTGGAAGAGCCACACGACACCAACGACTACCGCGGCAACTGCCGGAGCAGCGAGAAAGGTGTGAGTGATGCCGCGGTGGTGCTTCAGTTCTTCGACAGGGCCGCGCAGCCCCCACAGAATGTCCACGTCGGCGGCTTCGGCGGCCAGCACGGCGGCGAGGGTGGCGTAGGCCGTTTTGCGGTTCAATCCCGCGCGGCCGATGCAGGCTCCAGTCAAAAAATGGGTTATCGGTTCCATGGCCTTCTGCCAACCATAGTATCTTGCCCCGCTTCCCTGCCCCGCGGCCTCCTATAATTCTGCCCATGGGCGAAAAGGACAACCCAAAACTGGACGCGTCGGAACGGGCTGCGGAACTGCGCGCCGAGCTGCGCCGCCACGAGCATCTTTACTACGTCATGGACGCGCCGGAGATCGACGACGCCGCGTACGACGCCCTGATGAACGAGCTCAAACGCATCGAAGCGGCGCACCCGGAGCTGGTAACGGCGGACTCGCCGACGCAGCGCGTGGGCGGCAAGCCGGCCGTGGGCTTCAAGAAGGTTCGCCACTCGCGGCCCATGCTGAGCCTGGACAACGCCTACTCCGCCGAGGAACTGGCGGACTGGGACCGCAGGGTTCGTGAACTGGCTGACGGCCTGCCTGTTGAGTACGTGGCCGAGCTGAAGATGGACGGGCTGAGCGTGGCGCTGCGCTACGAGCCGACGCCCAACGGGGGAGCGCGGCTGACGACGGGAATTACGCGCGGCGACGGGCAGGTCGGCGAGGACGTGACCTCGAACATTCGCACCATCCGCAGCGTGCCGTTGACGATCTCCGCGGGTCAACTCGCAAAGGTAGGCCTGCCGCAGGCATTTGAAGTGCGCGGCGAGGCGGTGATGCCGGAGGCCGCGTTTCTGCGCTTGAATGAGGAGCGCGAACAGCAGGGACTGGCGCTGGCCGTCAATCCGCGCAACGCCGCCGCTGGCACGCTGCGCACGCTGGAGCCGAGCATCGTCGCCAATCGCCGGCTGGACGTTTACGCCTATTTTCTGCTGGTGGAAGGCGAGTTCTGGCCGCAAGGCCAACAGGCCACGCTGGACGCGCTGACGGCGCTGGGCTTTCGCGTGAATCCGCACCGCAATTTGATGGCGACCGTCGATGAAATGGTCAGCTTCATCGACCAGGCGGAAACCAAGCGCGCCACGCTGGGCTATGAGATCGACGGGGTCGTCCTGAAGGTGGACGCCTACGCGACGCAGCAGCGCCTGGGATACACCGGCCGCGCGCCGCGCTGGGCCATCGCGTACAAATTCACCGCCAAGTCAGGCGTGACGCAAGTGGACCGCATTACCGTGCAGGTGGGCCGCACCGGAAAGCTGACGCCGGTGGCGGAGCTGACGCCGGTCTTTATTGGCGGCACCACGGTGAGCCGCGCCACGCTGCACAACCCGGACTTCATCGAGCGGCTGGGACTGCTGGTGGGCGACTGGGTCAAGGTCGAGCGCGGCGGCGACGTGATTCCCAAAGTGGTCGAGGTGATTGAGGACGCCGAGCACCCGCGCGGGGCGGATCGCTTCGTTTTTCCGACAGAATGCCCGGAGTGCAAGAGCGCCGTGGTCCGCGCCGAGGGCGAAGTGGACTTTCGCTGCGTGAACCTCGACTGCCCGGCCAAGCTGCGCGAAAGCCTGCTGCACTTTGGCCGTCGCGGCGTAATGAACATTGAGGGGCTGGGCGATGCGGTGGTGCAGCAGTTGCTCGATCGCGGGCTTGTGCAGAGCGTGGCCGATCTCTACACGCTCACCGAGGAACAGTTGACCGCGCTCGAGCGCTTTGCGGAGAAATCTGCGCGGGCGCTGCTGGCGGAGATCGAAGGCTCAAAACGCGCCGGACTGGCTCGCGTGCTGATGGGTTTGGGCATTCGCTTTGTGGGCGAACGCACGGCCGAACTGTTGGCGGAGGAGTTTGGCTCCATCGAAGAGCTGGAGAAGGCGAACGCTGAGGAACTGGAGCGCGTGGAGGAGGTGGGTCCGCGCATTTCCCAGGCGATTCTGGAGTTTTTTGCGCAGCCGGCCAATCGGGCGCTGGTCAAAAGCCTGAAAGACGCCGGGGTCAACATGACGGCGGAACGCAAGCAGCGCTCGGCGCAGTTGGCGGGGCTGACCTTTGTGCTGACCGGTACACTGCCCACACTGACCCGCGATGAAGCCAAGGCAAAGATCGAAGCGGCCGGAGGCAAGACTGCCGGATCCGTCAGCAAGAAAACGAGCTACGTGGTGGCGGGTGAAGAGGCGGGCTCCAAGCTGGATAAGGCGCACAGTCTCAAGGTTCCGGTAATCGACGAGGCGGGGTTGCTGGCTCTGCTTGAGGGCGGAGCGGTTACGAAGTGAGCGGGCTCTGCACCGAGGCGCCTGTCGGCTGACGTCTTCTCCAAACAAACCCGGCAAAACGGGTGCGAGTCAGGTTCGAAATGCGCAGACTGCGGCTTGGTGGGATAAATGCAGCGAGTTAGCCCCGCTTCGCGGGATAGCAAGTTGGCTAGTTAGCCGGTTCGCGGGTTAGCGGACGGCGCTGGACAATACTGGTTTGCATTCCCCCCAACACTGGCTTGCAATCCCGGGAGTTGGGCGAAGACGGGACGGGATTCAAGCGAAGTTCCGGATCGCGCGTCAGCGGAAGAACGGCCAGAAGAATCAACAACAGGTCCATCCACACGGCAGTCTCACTTTCTCGCGCCTGCGGGTTATGGTGACTTTCTACGGGGCCGGCATGGGCGACGTGAAATCGCCAAGCGCAGCCGGCATGTGACCGCTAAGCCCCGGAGCGGCGGCGGGCGGCTTTATCGGGACGGCGCTCGACAGCGCGCAACTCGCGTTCGCGTTCGCGCTCCCAGGCTTCGGCGCGCCAACTGCGCGAGGCAAAGCGCGGCGGCTCTTCGGCCGGAATCGCAACTTCGGCGCGCAACGTCACCGGCGCGGAAACCAGTTCCACGGGAGCCCGCATCGGCAGACACACAGGCGGAACGGGAACGGGCGAGACCGAGCCAGGTGAAACCGGGATGGGCTCTCGGACGGGCGTCGGAATCAGGCGCGCGGAGGACTCGAAATCCTGATAGGCGGAGTCCGAAGTCAGACTTGTGTCGGTGCGGTGGACCAGTTCTTCGACCTCGCTGTCGGCATCGCTTTGAGTCGACGACTCAGCGCGCACCGCCAGGATCTTGGCCAGGAAGTCGTCCACCAGCTTGTGCAGGCAGGTTTGCCCGCACAGATGCTTCGACCCGGGACGCAGGCGGTTGCGCGAGTTCCACCCACTCACCCGCAACTCGCCGCCGTGGTCCCACACCACGAACCAGCGGTTGGTCTGCTTCTTTTCCGCACCGCAAATGTCGCACGAGATTGCCTGCCGAATCACCGGAGTCTCCCTCCCTGTCCGCACAGTGGACCGCGGCCCGGCGAATTCCCCCTCCCTCACAAGCAGCCACCAGCCCTGCCGGCGGACTCATTGGAGAACTCTTGGAATCGCCTCCTCCATTTCATCGCGCTGGGAGAGAAATGGGTGAGAGAAGACGAAGAAGAAATCGGGAGTGGAGCAAATGAGGACAACGGGAAGGGGAAGTGTCCTGAAATGGAACGGATGGGAAACGTGGATTAGCAATTCAAAAGGAGCAACAGAGGGGCTGTCTCCATGGAATCGAGGATGGATAGCGGTCTTCTCATGTGCCAAAACGCGGATGAAGCACAACGGGCGCTGCTTGCGCAGCGCCCGTTCAACGAACAGACTTTGTTTCGCCCCTGGCGGCGGCCGGCGATCCTACTGCCGCGGCGCGAAGTAGCCCTTTTTGGCGCGAACCTGGTAGCGGCGGTCATTGCAATAGAGATAGATGGTGCGGAAGGCGCCGTCGTATTTGAAGTCGGCCGGCGTATAGGTGAGCGCGTATTGGCTGCGCAGTTCCTCTTCAATGGAGTGGAAGCTGTTCGACATTTCTTCGACCGATGGCGGAAAGAAGACCTGGCCGCCGGTGGCTTCGGCCATCTGGCTCAGCACCTTGTCACCCTGACCGCGGCTGGGAGTCCAGTTGGTGCTGATGGCGTAGATGATGGTCTCCGCCCGCTGGCACATTTTGATGGCCTCATCGGGATGGACGCGGCTCTGGTTGTCGTCGCCGTCGGAAATAAGGACCATGGCCTTGCGTACTGGTTCCCTGCCCCGCTCGCTGAGCAGTTTGTCGCGGCAACCGGTGTAGACGGCGTCAAACAGAGCAGTGCCGCCGCCGGGACGCAGCCGGTTGATGCCCGTTTCCAGGCCGTCGATGTTGTTGGTCCAGTCCTGGGTCACCGTGGGTGTGACGTCGAAGCCCATCACGAAGGCGCGGTCGCTCTTGGCCTTGAGGATCTGCAACAGGAACTCGGTCGCCGACTGCTGCTCGAACTGGAAGCGGGTGCGGATCGAGGTGCTGGCATCGATGACGATGCCCACGCGCAGCGGCAGATTGATCTGCTGACGGAAGTCATTCACACGGGCCGGGGCCTTCTGGTCGTCGAGCAGCGCAAAGTCGCTCTGCTGCAGGTTGGGAATATAGTGCCCGTGCTTGTCAGTGACGGTAAAGATGAGGCTGACTTCGTTGACCCCCAGCCGGATGGTCGGTGTGGCCGCTTCTCCCTGCTGATCGGCAGGCTGCTGCGCGGCCGGAGCTTGCGCCGGAGAGGCTGCTGGCGGTGCGGCGGGCTGCTGGGCGACAGGCTGCTGGGCGACAAGGGAGGCCGAGGCAAACAAGGCCGCAAACACAAGTCCTGAAATCTTTCTGTTCATAGCTTCCTCATCTTATCAATGCCGCCCCGGGTTCGCGCCAATTTACAGCCCTCATGCCTCTGAAACGGTTGCGGTAGCCTCCATCAGGCCGAGAAAGTTCTCCAGATCCGGCGGCAAGGGCGCTTCGAGCTTGAGCAGCTTTCCGGTGGTAGGGTGCACAAATTCAAGGTGCGCGGCATGAAGAAAATTTCTGCCCAAACGGAGCTTATCGGGCTGAGCCTTGCGGCGCGCCGCCTTGGACTGGGCGGCCTGCGAGGCCACCTGGTCCGTCAACTGGCCGGCGCCGCCATAAAGCGTGTCGCCTACCACCGGGTTACCAATGGAAGCCATGTGCACACGAATCTGGTGGGTGCGGCCCGTCTCGATGCGCACCTTGACCAGGGTGAACTTGCCGAAGCGCGTCTCGATGCGCCGCAGCACCTCGTAGTGCGAAACTGCTGTGCGGGAGTTGTCCTGGGGCTGGACGGTCATGCGGGTGCGCCGCACCGGGTCACGGCTCACGCCGGCGTTGATGGTGCCCCTGGCCCGCTCGACCTTTCCCTGAACCAGGGCAATGTAGGTCTTCTTCATCTGGCGGCTGGAGAACATCTCGCCCAGGGCCGCGTGGGTGCGGTCGTTTTTGGCCACAACGATGAGGCCGCTGGTGTCCTTGTCCAGACGATGCACAATGCCGGGGCGCAGGTCGCCGCCGGTGGAGGAGAGCTTCTTGAATCGGAACAGCAGGGCATTGACCAGCGTGCCGCGGCTGCGCACGTCGTCATTTTGACCAGAACCCGCGTGCACCATCATGCCGGCAGGCTTGTTGACCACCGCCAGGTCGGCGTCCTCGTACACCACGTCCAGAGGAATGTCTTCCGCCATGGCTTTGAGAGGCGCGGGACGGGGCTCGCCGATGATGTCGATGCGTTCGCCGCCGCGCAGCTTCATCGCAGCCTTCTCGCGCTTGCCGTCCACCAGCACGTCACCCTGATCCATGAGCATCTGGACGCGCGAACGGCTCACGCCCTCCAGTTGGGCGGCAAGAAATTGATCCAGCCGTTGCCCGGCCGCTTCCACAGGCGCTTCGATCGTACGCAATAAATCAGACATGTGCGCCCTCGTCTTTCGATTCTGATGATGAAATTGTCGCGTGCTCTGGAGTTTCGACTTCGTTCCGGCTGAAAGGTGGGAACTGGCGGCCGGCCACTGCGGATTTACGCTCCAGCAGCACCAGCCCTCCGGCAATCACGAGAACGACAGCCGCCAACTGCGGACCGTCGAGCGCGCCGCCCAGCAGCGCGCCGCGCCCTTCGCGATCGCGCCAGAACTCGGTGAAAAAGACAGCCACGCCGGAGCCGAGCAACAGGAGCCCGAACGCGTCGCCCGCCTGGCGGCGAAACCGCAGCCAGACGAGCAGGAAGATGGAGAGAGCAAGAAAGGCGAGCGCCGAGTAGGCCTGCACCGGATGGAGGGGAACGCCCAAGGGCGAACCGCTCCAGCGCGCGGCCATCGGATGCGTGTAGGTGACGGCCCAGTGGGCGGCCACCCCGCCGTCAACCCCGGTGCCGTATCCCGAACCGGCGAGCAGGGTGCCGAACTGCTCGAAAGCCAGCCCCAGGGCCACAGGCCCGGCCAGCGCATCGGCGGTAGACCATAAGGGCAGATGCTGCCAGCGCCCATAGAGGACGCCAGCCAGAGCCGCGACCAGCACTCCGAAGGCAGCCAACAGAGGATGGTGAACCATGGCCAGCGCCAGCATCCACCCGGGATGAATGCGTAGCGCGGTCCAGTTGAGCGCCACCAGCAGCACCCTGGAGGCGATCAGAGCGGCAAACAGCGCCACCACGCACTGGTTCCACACCAGGCCGGCGTTGAGCCCGGCAGTGCGCGCCGTGCGCTGGGTCAAAAACAGCGCCAGCAGCACACCCAGGGCGGCGGACGCGCCATAGGCCGGGATGAGAATCGATCCGATGTGAAAGAGGACTGGGTACACCTGTGTCAGGATACGGCATTTGAGCGTGCGGTGTACGCGGCGCGATTGCGCAGGAAGGTAGAATCCGACCCACTGGGCCGTGGCTGATGCGCTGGTGAACCCGTCCTAAGACGGTGGAGCTCTCCGCGGTTCATTAGGCATTCCGGACTGGCGGACACGGCACACAGAACCGATTGTCGAGTTGAGCCCCTGTTCGTTGAATGTTGGTTCAACCAGCGTTGACCACCCACCTGCTTTGCAGGCCGGTTTCTATTGCGGATACTATGGGTCTTCGCGCGGAATTACAAGTCTTGTGCGAGGCTGGGGGGCTGTGCTACGTTCTTGACCCGCTGCTTTTGGGAACGGCCCGCCGAAAAACGGCGGGGCGGGACCTAGGAGCCGGTCTTGCGCTCCTCTTCCAGGACCTCGTCCAGTAATCCGCGCAGGCTGGCGGCCCGGGCATGGCCCTGGCGCGCATCGGCGTCACCGGCCAGGGTGGCCTGCGACAACTCATCGGCAAGGTTGAGAGCGGCCAGCACGGCGACGCGCAGCGAGTCTACCGTGCGGCCCTGTGCGGCGACGGCGCGCATCCGCGCATCTACCACCGCGGCCAGGTGACGAATGTGTTCCGCATCCTGACCGGAGAGGTGGTAGGTCTGATCGTAAATCTCGACAGTAACGTGGCCGCGATGACCTTCAGCCAAGACAGCACCTCACAGTTCCAGCGCGTCCAGTTGCTCAAGCAGCCGCTCGACGCGCTTGCGCACGTCGTCGCGCTCGGCGTGCAGCGAGCTGACTTCCTTTTGCAGGCTTTCCACCAGCGGCGTCTGTTCCTCCACTTGAAGCTCGGCAAAAGCTGCGCGTTCCTCGGCGGCGCTGCGGGCCTGCCGCTCCCGTTTCACCAAGCTGACCGCACGCAGAATCCGCTCCTCCAATGCAGAGAAGTCGTCCACGCTCAAGGCCAATGCGCCCGAGTCTGGGACCGACTCCGACGACTGCGGCTCCGTTTCCGGCTGATTCGACTCAACGGACGGCTGTTCAGGCTCCGCGGGCTGCGTTTCCGGCTCCATGGTCAACTGTTCCGGCTGCGTCTGGTTCACAACTTCCGACTCCCACAAGGACTGCGACATCAATGAAAAACCTCCACGCAAATGCGCCTGATTCGAGCAAGTATAACGCGAATCGAGTTAAATCTCTGTTTAACTGCGCAACCGCGCGCCAGCCTTGCCAACAGCCGCCACCACCAGCGACTGGAAGTTTTTCAGCTCTTCCTCACGCAGGGTGCGGTCGGGCGCCTGAAAAGTCGCGCCCAGCAAAAGCGAATATTCATTTGCATTGCCTGAATTCGCGGCCACACGCTTGTCTGAGTTCGCCTCGCGATAGACTTCGCGCACGCGCCACTCGACCAGTTCTGGAATTTGCAAGCTAGCCAGCGCCTCGTCAATTTTGTCCCATGCGATGCTCTCGTCCAGAACCAGCGAGAAATCGCGGCGAACCGGCTGGAAGCGCGAAATCTCCCGTGCAGCGGGCTTGCGCAAGGCCAGTTTGTACAGCCGGTCGAGATACAGCTCGCCCACCAGCACCGGCTCCTTGAGTTTGCGGGCGGCGGCCTGGCTGGGATGCAACTGGCCAAACCAGCCCACGGTCGCGCCATCGACGGCCACGCGGGCGGCGCGGTAGGGATGCAGCCAGGTCGGCGTCAGGCCGGTGTCGGACGGGAAGCTGTCGAAGTAGGCAGCCTTCGCGTCGAAACGAGCCAGAACCTGCTCGACGACGCCCTTCATGTCGTGAAATTCGAGGTTCCGCGGAGCGTGCAGAGGGCCCTGCTCCGGCAGGCTGCCCACGGCGCCGAAGGCCAGCGCGGGGCGCTCTTCCACCTTTTCCGTGCTGCCGCTGAAGACCGTGCCGAGCTCAAACAAGCGCACATCGCTCACGTCGCGGTGCAGATTGCCGGCAACCATTCCCAACATTCCGGGCACGAGCGACGGGCGCAGAAAACCTGCCTCTTCGCTGAGCGGATTGCCCAGCGGAACCGAGAGCCCCGGCTGCGGAGCCGTCAATTCGGCTTCCGCCCCCGAACAGAAAGTGCTCGAAATCGCTTCGTGGAATCCGGCAGCCAGCAAGGTGCGCCGGACCACGGACTCCTTCTCCGCCCAGGGCAATGCGCGAACGCCTCCGCCGAACGAGGGCAGCGTATTGGCAAAGCGGTTGAAACCGTAGACGCGCGCAACCTCTTCGATGAGATCGATTTCGCGCTCCACATCAAGGCGCCAACTCGGCAGCGTCACTTGCCATGCGGCCGCTTCGCTGACTTGCTGACTCGCTGACCCGCTGACCCGCTGACTGGCCAATCCGCATCCCAATGCTGCCAGCACGTTCTCGACCGTCGCGGCGGTGATGCCTTCCTCGTCCAGCGTTGCGCCGAGAATGCGGTGCACTTCGCTGAGCTTGAGTTCTACCGGCTTGCGATTGGCTGTGCGTGCTTCGATAGCGGGAATGCGCACGTCCACCAGATCGCCCTCGATCCAGCCGCCGCTGGCCAGCAGGATCCGGCAGACCAGGGCCGACGCAACCGGCGCGGCATTGAAGTCCGCACCGCGCTCGAAGCGGTGGCTGGCATCGGTGTGCAGCCCGTGACGGCGGGCCGTGCGCCGCACTGCGATGGGGTCAAACCAGGCGGCCTCGACCAGAACGTTGGTCGTGGATGAGGTAATCATCGTGTCCCAGCCGCCCATGACGCCGGCAAGGCCGAGGGCTTTGGCGTGATCGGCGACGACCAGATCCTCGGGATCGAGCGTGCGGTCAACACCGTCCAGCGTCTTGAGTTTTTCGCTTTTTTTGGCGCGGCGGACCACGATGCCGCCCTCGATCTTGTCCAGGTCGAAGACGTGCGTCGGCTGGCCCATGGCGAGCCAGGCGAAGTTGGTGGCATCGACGGCGTTCGAAATCTGCTTTTGCTCAAGCAGATCGAAATAAGTAGAGACCTCCGCGCCGGGGAACCAGTCGCGGGAATCGGCGATCTTCACATCGCGCAGCACCCGCGCCGTGAAGCGGCCACAGGCGTCCTCGGCGTCAATGCGCACAGAGAAGGCTTTGGCGGACGGGCGGGGCTCGGGCAGTTCAGTCGAAAGGACCGGCAGCGTCAGCCCATAGATCGCCGCAGCCTCGCGCGCCACACCGTAGTGATTCATGGCGTCTACGCGGTTGGTGGTGATGTCCATCTCGAAAAACGAGCCGTTGCCATCGCCGAGCGGGTAAATGCCGTCGACGGCAATGCCGCGCAAGGTGAGGTCTTCGGCGAGTTGCGCATCGTCAACAGTCAATCCCGGCAAATATGCACGCAACCATTTGGTGAGTATCTTCATGGATCCCTTTTTAGCAAGTTAGCGCGTTATGCGCTTGAGCGAGTTAGCAAGTTAGCGGGCTTGTTGTCAACGGCTTGACTGCATCCGGGAAATCCGTCATGGCTCCAACACTCCCAGCAACCCATTGATGAGATTGGCAGTCTCATTAGCCAATTCAAGCAATTGGCGGGAGGCGACTTCACTGACAAATTTCAATCCGCAAGCCAACTCGTTTTGTGTTTCAAATTCGTACAAAGATCCTCGTGCCATTCCGAGAGATTTCCGTAACTCCGCGTCTGTGAGCCGGCCGTGGCCCTCGGCGATGTGGCTGGCGACCGCTACAGCGGACCGACGCATCTGCATACGCAAGCCAAACGTCTCAGCCTTGGGAAACTCTTCCGTCTGCAGATAGACTTCGCGGGCCAACTCCATGGCCTTCTGCCAGACCACCAAATCTCTGAAAAACCGGGTCCTGGGCATCGTCGTCCCTTCCCACAACCGCCGCTAACTTGCTAACTCGCTGCCTTTGTCAAACGTGCCACACGAACTGCCCCAGAAACCGCATATCGCCCGCATAGAACTGCCCGATTTCGCCGATGCCATACTTCATCATCGCGATGCGCTCCACGCCCATACCGAAGGCGAATCCGGAAATCTTCTTCGGATCGTAGGCGGGCTGCTTTTCTGCGGCGAAGGCGAAGACTGCAGGATCCACCATGCCGCAACCCAGCAACTCGATCCAACCCGAGTTCTTACACTTGCGGCAGCCTTTGCCGCCGCAGAAGATGCAACTGATCTGCACGTCGGCCGAGGGCTCGGTGAAGGGAAAGAATGACGGGAAGAAGCGCGTCTTCACGGCCGATCCGAACAGCGCCTTCATGGCGTGGTCGAGCGTGCCCTTGAGATCGCTGAAGGTGATGTTGGTATCGACGCAGAGGCCCTCCACCTGGTGAAAAATCGGCGAGTGTGTGGCGTCCTGCGCGTCGTTGCGGTGCACCTTGCCGGGAATCACGATGCGCACCGGCGGCGGCTGCAGCTCCATCGTCCGCATCTGCACGGGCGAGGTGTGGGTGCGCATGAGCAGGCGATCGCGCTGCGGGCGGCGTTCCTGATTGGCGACGACCAGCGTATCCTGCGTGTCACGCGCCGGATGGCCGGGAGGGAAGTTCATGCTCTCGAAGTTGTAGAAGTCTGTCTCGACTTCCGGCCCCACGCCGACCGAGTAGCCCAGCGCGGCAAAGACGCTGGTGATCTCATTCAAGGTCCGGGTAATCGGGTGCTCGGCGCCAGTGAGACGCTGGGTTCCGGGCAACGTGATGTCGATGGCTTCGGCCTTGAGCGCAGCATCACTGGGACCCGCGCCAAGAGCCTCATCCAGTAGGCCCTCAACCACTGCCTTGAGCGCATTGAAGCGCACGCCCAAAGCCTTTTTGGCCTCGGGAGGCGCGGCCTTCAGCCAGCGGCCGGAGACGTCGTTGAGCCGGCCCTGCTTGCGGCCCAGCCATTCCAGGCGAAAGGCTTCAACAGCCGCTTCGTCGCTCAGATTTGCCGCAGCTTCCTGCGCCTGCTGCTCTACAGCGGCAAACGCCTGGTCGAGCGCGGCCTCGTCAAATGCCGTCAGATTGGGAATCGTTTCGTTCATCATGCGTAAAGGTCAGGATAAACCACTGCGTGGGGCGGCGAATGCGGAGGCGGTGTTTCGCACAAGCGGCAACGCCATGGATTTCGCCGATGAAAGTCCAAAGCAGAATGCGCTACTGCCGACAAGGTACGCAGCGTCAGGCCCTAAATAACTGCGGCCCGGAGCTAAGCTCCGGGCCGTAGTTATTTCGATACAGCTTGGTTTACGCTGCCTTTTTCTCTGCTGCCAGAGCGGCCTGGGCCTGCTGCACCAAGGCGGTGAAGCCTGCTGCGTCCTTGACGGCAATGTCGGCCAGGATCTTGCGATCCAGTTCGACGCCGGCCTTCTTGAGGCCGTTGATCAGCTGCGAGTAGCTGAAGTTGTTCAGCTTGCAGGCGGCCGAGATACGGACGATCCACAGCGAGCGGAACTGGCGCTTCTTCTGCTTGCGGCCGGTGTAGGCAAACTTGAGTCCGCGTTCGACGGCTTCCTGGGCTGCCTGGTAGAGCTTTGATTTGGTAAGGAAATAACCACTTGCGCGGTCAAGAATCTTCTTGCGGCGGTCACTCCGCTTGGTACTGCGTTTTACACGGGGCATACGATAATCTCCGTTTTGCGTTCTGTGATGCGGCTGGAGGCAGGAGGCTCAGACCTTCTCAGGCTGGGCGGTAAACCTCTTCACTCGCTTTGAGCAAGCCTTGATCTCTCGGACAACCTCGAACCTCCTCCAAAACGAGAACGGTACGAAGTACCCCGGGGGTCCGTGCAACGCGTTTGCCGGGCCCTGAAGCGCCGTCCCGTTTGGGACGGCTCAACGATCTAGGCGTAGGGAATCATGCGCGCTACCTTCAAGTAGTCGCCATCGGAAACGAGCAGGGTCCGACCGAGCTTGCGCTTCACTTTTGGCGATTTCGATGTAAGGATGTGCCGCGTCTTCGTCTGGCCCCGCTTGATTTTGCCGGTGCCGGTCTTGCTGAAGCGCTTCTTCGCGCCCGTATGGGTCTTCAACTTGGGCATTTTCTTCTCTTTACCCGCCAGAGCCGCTCAATTCCACATTGGTTGCCCTGGCGCATAGCCCGTGAGACAGGGACTTCCCTGCCCTCTTGAGGCTTCAACCAGTATACAGCAGACTCCGAGAACCGGGGCGGCCGGGAGCGGAAACCGGCTCACGCACCGAGCCCCGGAAGCCTGCACCGGGCTGGAATGGGCACATGAGCAACGCAGGCCTTCTTCACAATCTCAGCGATTGCGAAAAAGGCCTGGGTATTTTGCGAAGTACTCGACTGGCTTACTGCGCCTGCGGTACGGGTGCCGCCGTGGGCGCGGCTGGCGCCGACGGAGCAGCGGCCGGCTTGGGCTTGGGCGCTTCCTGCTTCTTCGATGGCGCGATGATCGCGTGCAGAATGGTGCCTTCCATACGCGGCATGAACTCCACCACTCCGGCTTCGCCAATGTCCAGGATGAGCCGGTTGACGATGGCGTAGCCCAGATCGCGATGGGCCATCTGGCGACCGCGGAAGCGCAGGCTGGCCTTCACCTTGTCGCCGCCCAGCAGGAACTTGACCGCCTGGTTCTTCTTGGTCTGATAATCGTGTTCGTCGACGGTCACGGAGAACTTGACCTCTTTGACCACGATGATCTTCTGCTTCTTCTTGGCAGCGCGTTCGCTCTTTTCCTTCTCGTAGAGGAAGCGCCCGTAGTCCTGAATGCGGCAGACCGGGGGAACCGCGTTGGGCGAAACCTCGACCAGATCGAGGCCTCGTTCGCGTGCAATCTTCAACGCCTCGAAGGGCGGTAGAATGCCCATCTGTTCGCCGTTTTCGTCGATCACGCGGATTTCGCGCGCGCGAATTCTATCGTTGATGCGGATAAAGGACTTTGCCGAACGTTTGTCGAGTGCGATGATGCTCCTCCAAGAGTCGCCGGTGCCAGCCTCCGGGGTCTTCCGGAATCGCCGCGGGCACACGGACGCACACTGAGTATAGCATTTGCCCGGCTTTGTCGAACGTGCAGTTCAGGCCGGGGTGCGGGGCGCATCCGGGCGCGGAGGGGAACCCTCCCGAGAGGTTCCATTCAGGGAATCGCTCGCCCGAAGCAAATGCGCCGCAAGGCAAAGGCCCGGGCCTGAAGGCGGGCCAAAGTGCGGCCATTTTCCTGGGGCTGAAGCCCCAGGCTCCCTCCTGAATCCGCGACCTATTGATCCGCCCCCCATATGGGGGCACGGTGCAACACTCTTTGAGGCCGGGTCAATAGGGCTGTAGCGCCGGTTCGATTCAAACCCATCGCGCTGATGCGGTCTAAAACTGCGCCACCCACGGGTCAACAACTGGAATTTCGGTCCGCTCACGGCGACTACTTGCCCAGAACGTCCCCAATTGCCTCGCCCGACTTGGGCACGGCCGCGTGGTAATCCTGACCCAGTAAAGCGGCCAGTGTGGCTGCTACCCGGCTCTCGCTCACCGGAGCGGCCTGTTTGCGCTCGCCCAGAGCGGGCGTGTCCGGCCCCAGGAAAGCCATCCAGGTCTGCTTGGATTCGGGAATCTTCTCGCCGTGATCGGTCCATTGCGCACCCACGCCGCGGCCATGGTCCGGCAGAACGATCAGAGTGGTCTTGCCGCGATACTCGGGCATGGACTGCACCAGATCCCACAACTCGCGCAGGTAGCTGTCGCCCAGGTGGGCAGCGTTCAGGTACTCGGCGTAGGTGCCTGTGTGCGCCCAGTCGTCGGTCTCGCCCAACCCTATAAAGAGCACCCGGGGTTTGACGGCCTTGAGATATTCGACCGCGGTGTGAAAAGGCAGGGGGTCGAAGGGCTCGTCGGGCCAGATACGCACCGTCTCCGCTTTGAGCGTATTCAGCAACTTCAGTTCCGGCGTGGCGGGAATGGTGGTCAGGGGATCGTAGCCCGCAACGACGAGAAATCCGCACCTCTCGCGGTTGAAGATGCCATTGAACACGTCCCAGGCGCCAAATGCCGCCACTTTGCCGGCGAACTCCGGCTTCGCGTTGAGCCACTCGAAGACGGTCACATTGGGGTTGGGAATGTTGTCATTCGAGTGCACGCGCGGGTCGGCGAAGCCGGTAAGCGTCTCCGAGTAGCCGGGGTAGGAGAAATTCAGCCCGTTGATCACCTGCGAATCCGACCCGAGCTCGCGGTTGCCGAAGATCTGGCCCTGGGGGACAAGGGTGTTCCAAAGAAAGGGCATCAGCGTTTGACGCCGCTCGGCCGCAGACGCGCGCCAGTAGAGCTTTTGGGCGTTTGCGGTCCGTTCCTTGGGCGCTCCCAAGGCCTCCGGCCCAAGCGTCTTGATCAACTCCGGGTCAGCGCCGTCAAAAACCTCCTGCCAGCGCATTCCGTCCAGCATGACCACAATTACGTTTTCCGTCTTGTGCGCCGCAGGCGCCTGGGCGGTCGCGGACGACACCAGCGTCCAACTCATCGCGGCCAGCAAACCACAACCGGCCATGTTGCGGAGTATCTTCTTTGTGTTCATGCTTCTAGACTGCCACAGCCACGCCGGGCAAAGATGAATGCGAGGTAAAACAGGGTACCTCTGCCGTTACTCGCGCTGTCGCCTCCAGGGCTCCCTCGGCGGCCAGGCCGGTCACTCGCACCCGCACCAGCCGGTTGGCAGGTTGGTGGCCCTCCAGTTCCACGGGAAGAAAATTCTCGGTCAACGCGGCGGTACGGCCATGGGCGGCCAAGTCAGCCGGGGTGCGTAGTGTGATGGCTTCGAGTTCGCGGCCCACAAAGCGCGCCCGGTGCGTCTGGGTCTTCTCGGCGGCCAGGGCGCGCAGCACTCCCATGCGCTCCTCCACGGTGTCGAGCGGAATCGCGTTTTGGGCGTGCAGCGCCCAACCCGGCGTTCCCGGCCGCGGCGAAAAGGGAAACAGGTGCAGATAGCCGAAGGGCAGAGTCCGAATCAGCGCCAGAGTTTCCTCGAATTCAAGGTCCGTCTCGCCCGGGAAGCCCACCATCACGTCCGCGCCTAGCGTCAGATCCGGGCCGGCGGCGCGCAGCAACGCTTCCACCTTCTCCGCATAGTGCCAGGGCCGGTAACGCCGGTGCATGCGACGGAGCACGGCGTCGGAGCCGGACTGCAGCGGCAGATGGGCGTGGCGGGCGAGCCGATCGCCGCCAAAATCCGCCATCAGGGCGATCAGTTCCGCGTTCCAATCCATAGGCTCAATGGAACTGAGGCGCAGACGCGGCAGAGCGGTTTGCTCAAAAATCTCTCGAACCAGCTTCGCCAGCGTCCCCGGAGCCGGATCCCGGGACAAAGCACCGTGCCCCATCCTTGCGACGTCCTCCTGTCGCGAGGGTGGTAAAGC
>Ga0224527_1000589_pt1 | contig 23189 bp, 22 predicted proteins | sample CBST0metaG_FD_179882 | JGI IMG/M metagenome (GOLD analysis project Ga0224527, IMG submission 179882) | Peat soil microbial communities from Stordalen Mire, Sweden - C.B.S.T0 | ecosystem: Environmental > Terrestrial > Soil > Wetlands > Peat | place: Sweden: Norrbotten County, Stordalen Mire... | reverse complement strand
GCGCGGTATCCAGTACATGGGTGGTGATGGTGCTCATGGGGCAAATCCTTGTCGCAAACGCAGCAGGGTAATTTCCCGCAGCTGTTCGGTGGTCGCCAACTGTTCCTGCTCGTCGGTGTTATTAAGCCGCCGGCGCAAACAGGCCAAAATCTCTTCGGCGTCGCGCCCGGCGGCCCGAATCAGAAAGATATGCTGGAATCGGGCCTCATATTGCCGATTGCCCGCCAGCAAAGCCCGTTTCAACTCGCCGTCATGGTCCGTTAACGACGGCTGTTCCCGGCGGGCATGGTCGGCGGCCGCCGTTTCGCCAATGCGGGGATGATGGGACAACGCCGACGCGACCTGTTGCGGCTGCCAACCCAGGGTCAGTTGTTCAGCCACGGCCAGCAGGCTTGCCAGCGTGTCGAAAGGTCTGGCGGCCATCAGATCGTCGGCCCAGGCCGGAATCGCCGCATAGGACAGCAATAACGGTTTTAGTACCGCCGGGTCGGCGTCGTTAAACTCATTTAATGTCATCAATCCTCTCTCCGCCGCTGTTCGCCAGCGCGGCCGCGGCATCGAAATACGCCCGCAGCGCATCGGCCACATCCTCCAGGCGCACCGATTCATCGGGATGATGGCTAATGCCCTGGCGGCATCTGACAAACAGCATCCCCACCGGCCAGCGTTCCGCCAGTGCGATAGCGTCATGCCCGGCGCCGCTGGGCATGGCCGGGCTGCGTCCTTGCACCCGTTGCACGCTGTTATGCAGCCGCGCCTGTAAGCCGGCGTCACAGGGCGTGGCGTCCATATGGTAAAATTCCTCCGCGGCAAACGCGATGCCGCGCTGTGCCGCGATAGCCTTGGCGCGTCCCAGCAAGGTCGCCGTCAGTCGCTGTAAGGCTTCATTATCCGGGCCACGCGCATCCAGCGTTAACTCCACCACGCCGGGGATCACATTGACCACGCCGGGCCGGCATTGCAAACTGCCCACGGTCGCCACCATGTCATGGCCCGACGCGATGGTGAGGTCGTCGATTTCCGCGATCCAGCGGGCGGCGGCATTCAACGCGTCCTTACGCAGCGTCATCGGCACCGTGCCGGCGTGGCCCGGAACGCCGGTAAAGCGGCAATTGACCCGTCTGGCGCCATTGATGGCGGTCACCACCCCCAGCGCGACGTCCGCCAGTTCCAGAGTGGGCCCCTGCTCGATATGCAGTTCCAAGTAAGCGGCAAAGTCCTGGGCATCCCGTTTGGCCAGGCCGATCGATTGGGGGTCCAGTCCCGCCTGAATCAACGCCTGCATCACGCTGACGCCCGCGTTATCCTGACGCGCCATCCACTCCGCCGGCCAACTGCCGGCCACGCCGCGGCTGCCCAACAAGGCGATGCCGAAACGGGCGCCCTCTTCATCGGCGAAACCGATAATCTCAATGGCCCTGGCCAAATGCACATGCCGGTGATGCAGGTAATGCACCGTTTCGATGGCGGTCAAGACACCGAGCATGCCGTCATAGCGTCCGGCATTGCGCACCGTATCCAAATGGGAGCCCAGCAGGATGGCGGGCAATTCCGGTTGCAGACCGGGATAACGCCCGCAAATATTGCCCACCTGATCCTGCCAGACCCGCATGCCCGCCGCCCGCATCCATTCGCCCGCCAGGCGGTTGGCTTGCAAATGTTCCGGCGACAGATAAATACGGGTCAACTGGTCCGGCGACTCACTGATGCCGGCCAGAATATCGCAGCGATCCATCACCCGCCGGGCGCCGTCTGCGGCATCGGCGGCCGACATCAGTGAAAGGTCGCTCATCATAGCGTGTCCGTCGCATAGTGATCCCAGGCGGCCTGTAAGCCGGCCCCCTGGGGACAGGCAAAACCAAGCCGGTGCAATACGCCCTCCAGCGCGCTGAGGGTTTGCATCACGCAGTCTTTGCGCGCGTTATAGCCCATGGTGCCGATACGCCAGATCTTGCCTTTCAGCGGGCCGAACGAGGTGCCGATTTCGATGGCGAAATCGTTGAGCATCAACTGGCGCGCCTGTTCGCCGGGAATGCCCCGCGGGATCACCACGCCCAATACGTTATTCATTTTATGTTGCTGATCGCCAAACACCTCAAGCCCCATTGCGCATATGCCGGCCGCCATCGCCGCGCCATGCAATCGATGGCGGGCGATGGCGTGATCCATTCCCTCCTCCTGCAATAGCCGGGCGCATTCACGGGCGGCGAACAGCATACTGGTGGCTTCGGTATGATGGTTGAGCCGCTCCGGCCCCCAATAATCCATAATCATGCCGAGATCGAAATAGTTGGAATAGATCATCTCCTCGTCGCCATCCTGATGTTCGGCGGTGCGGATGCCTTCTTCCACGCATTTGCGATGGCGAATCAGGTCTTCGAAGCGCGCACTAAGGGTGACGGGCGCGCTGCCCGACGGGCCGCCGAGACATTTTTGCAACCCGGCCGAGACCGCATCGAGACCCCAGGCATCGGTTTCCAACGCATTGCCGCCCACGGAGGCGGTGGCGTCGGTATAAAACAGCACGTCATACCGGCGGCAGATTTCCCCCAGTTGCTCCAGCGGTTGCAGCATGCAGGTGGAGGTATCGCCCTGCACGGTCAGCAAGGCGCGCGGCCGTATCCGCTTGATGGCGTCTTCAATCTGGTCCGGCGTGAACACCTGGCCCCAGGGCGCCTCGATGGTATGCACGTCGGCCCGGCAACGACGGGCGATTTCGCAAAGTAGATGACCGAAACGGCCGAAGACCGGCACCAGCACCTTGTCGCCCGGGCGAATCATCGATAACAGCACGGCCTCGATGCCGGCGCGGGACGTGCCGTCGATTAATAGCGTCCAGTGGTTTTGGGTTTTAAACACCGAACGGTACAACGCCATGACCTCATTCATATAACCGGTCATCGCCGGATCATACTGGCCGAGCAATTGGCTGGCCATCGCCCGCAATACCCTGGGGTCGGCGTTGATCGGCCCGGGGCCCATCAACAGGCGGTATGGCGGATTAATCTGGCTATAATGTTCTTTGTCCAACATGGTTTATCCTTCCCGATATCCTGTGTTACGTTGCCAAAAACCTTCAGATGGCCACGGGCCTGGCTAGTTATCCCCCAGGCCGCGCACCGACGCGATAAACTGTTTCAGTTCCGCCGTTTGCGGCTGGGCAAACAGCTGATGGCTTTCCCCTTGTTCCCAAATCTTGCCCTGATGCATAAACACAATCCGGTCGCCGATATCGCGGGCGAAATTCATCTCGTGGGTGACCAGAATCAGGGTCATGCCCTCGGCGGCCAATTTTTCCAATACCTTTAATACTTCGCCAACCAGTTCCGGGTCCAGCGCCGAGGTGATTTCATCGCACAGCAGCACTTTGGGGTCCATCGCCAAGGCGCGGGCAATGGCGACCCGCTGTTGCTGGCCGCCGGACAGGTTGGCGGGATAATAATCCAGCCGATCGCCCAGCCCGACTTTGTTGAGCATCAGTTCGGCCAGTTCACGGCATTCCGCCGCTTTTATGCCCAGCACCCGCCGTGGCGCCAGCATGACATTTTGCAACGCGGTCATATGCGGGAACAAATTAAAACTCTGGAAAACCATCCCGATGGAACGGCTGATTTCCCGGGCCTGGGATTCGCGGTTGGTGACCGTCATGCCGCCCAGCTTGATGCTGCCTTCCTGGTAGCCTTCCAGTCCGTTGATGCAACGCAGCAGCGTGCTTTTGCCGGACCCGCTACGGCCAATGATCGACACCACTTCACCCTGATCGATATCCAGATCGATGCCCTTGAGTACATGGTTCTGACCGTAATATTTCTGGACCCGATTAATGGTTATCAGTGGCATGGAACTTTTTTTCCAAATAATGGCTGAAATGGGAAAGGGGATAGCACATCAGAAAATACCCCAGCGCCACCAGCCCGAACACTTTAAACGGCTGGAAGGTGACATTGGTCAACATGGCGCCCGCTTTGGTGAGCTCGATAAATCCGATGATGGACGCCAGCGCGGTGCCCTTGATCACCTGTACCGAAAACCCCACCGTCGGCGCGATGGCGATGCGAATGGCTTGCGGCGCCATGACCCGCAGCAGGGTTTGGCCGAAGCCGAGTCCCAGGCAGCGGGACGCTTCCCATTGCCCTTTGGGCAGCGCATCGATACTGCCGCACCAGATATCCACCAGAAACGCGCTGGTGAACAGCGTCAGCGCCAAGGCCGCCGCCAGCCAGGGGCTGACATCGATGCCGAACAAGGCCAGGCCGAAAAAGGCCAGAAACAATTGCATCAGCAATGGCGTGCCCTGGAACAGATTGCTGTAAGCGCGGATACCCAGCTTCAGCCAGCGCCGGCGCGACAGGCGCATCAACATCAGCGGTATGGTCAGCACGCCGCCGCCGATAAAAGCCGCCAGCGACAGCAATAAAGTCCAGCGCGCCGCCAACAGCAGGTTGCGCACAATATCCCAGTCGGTAAATGTGGTCATGATAACCCTCCGCCAAAGATCAGGCGACCGGCGCGCAGCAAGACCTGCCGCATCGCCAGCGACAACGCCAGATAAATCAGCGTCACCACCAGGTACACTTCAAAACTCAAAAAGGTGCGCGACTGGATAAGACTGCCGGCAAACGTCAATTCCTCATAAGAGACCTGGGAGACCACCGAGGAGCCGAGCATCACGATCACGCACTGGCTGACCAGCGCGGGATAAATGCGCGCCAGGGCCGGCGGCAACACCACCCGCAAAAAGACCTGCCCGCGCGACAGGCCGAGCACCCGGCCCGCTTCCCACTGGCCTTTCGGCGTGACCTGAATGCCCGCGCGGATAATTTCGGTGCTGTAGGCGCCCAGGTTGACCAGCATCGCCAACAGCGCCGCCTCGCCGGCGGTCATGCGCAACCCCAGCGAAGGCAAGCCGAAAACGATAAAAAACAACTGTACGACAAAGGGCGTGTTGCGGATAAGCTCCACATAGATACCCCACAACCGGCTCAGCCACACATATCGGCTGCAGCGAATCGCCGCGCCGCAGATACCGATGGCGATCCCGCCCGCCGTAGCGACCGTCGTCAGCATGACGGTAACCCACAGGCCGGCCAGCAGCTCAGGCAGATAAGGCCAGAGCGCCAAAAAATTCAGCTGATAGGTCATGACCGGTTCATCCTCACGCGCCCAAATCCGCCGGCAGCGGCGCTTTCATCCATTTTTCGGACAGGCTGTTAAGCGTGTTGTCTTTCAAGGCTTGGGCAATCAAGGCATTGACTTTCGCCTTCAGCGCCGGCTCGTCCTTGCGCAGGCCGACAAAACAGGGCGAGTCTTTCAGCATGAATTTCGCCACCGGGGCTTTGTCCGGGTTCTGGCGGGCGATGGCGCTGATAACCAGATTGCCGGTCGCCACGTACTGCACCTGGCCGGACAGATACGCCGAGAGGGTGGTATTGTTATCTTCGTAACGTTTGATTTGCGCATCTTTCGGCGCCAGATCGGTCAGGACCATATCCTCCACCGCGCCGCGGGTTACGCCGATGGTCTTGCCGCTAAGCCCGGCCGGCTTTTGCAGCCCATCGCCTTTGGGCCCGAACACTCCCAGGAAAAACGGGGCGTAGGCCTGGCTGAAATCGATGGTTTTCTCGCGTTCGGCATTTTTACCCAAACTGGATATCACCAGATCCACCTTATCGGTTTGCAGATAGGGGACGCGATTGGCGCTGGTCACCGGCACCAGTTGCAATTTCAGTTTCATTTTGTCGGCCAGATAATGGGCCATATCAATGTCATAGCCTTGGGGCTGCATGTCCGTGCCCACCGAGCCGAAAGGCGGAAAATCCTGCGGGATGGCGACCCGCAACACGCCGCGTTGCTGAATTTGTTGCCATTGATCGGCCATGGCCGCGCCGGCCTGGGCCAGCAACAGGACCGCGCCCGCCACCGCGATAAGCTGTTTTCTGATATTCATACTCGACTCCCCGATGAAATAATGAAACTAATGATTCTTTAATGGGGAATCTGCAACTAATGTGCCAGATGAAACTATCGATTCATCACGCCGACCGGCAAGGGAGGTAATGCCGCCGATGGCCTCCCCGGCCGGGGCCGGCAACGGGATCATCGCTGGATAATGATCGTGACGCCTTAGCGGATAAGCGCCCTTTCCTCGCACCGGCAAGGTTCAGCCGCACCACAATAACGCACCGAAACGGGCTTAGTGCCGTTGCTCGAGCTCATCCAGTTCCTGGTATAAGTTCGCAATTTTATGGATATGCTGGCGTCCCTGCGACAGGGCATCATGCAGCAGCGCGTTGCTGATGAGATTCACCAGGCTCATGGCCGACGAATAGGAATCGAACGCCGATACGCTGTCCAACGGCGCGGCCAGGTGCCAGCGCGCCAGGGGCACCAGGCTTTGGGCCTGCGGCTCGCTTATCAGCAGCACCGGTACCTGCATGCTCTGTAGTTTGGCCAATAAAAGGCGAATCTGCGGGGTTCGCCGGCGAAATGCCATCACGACCACCATATCTTCCGGGGTCAGATCAACGATCTCTTCGGACAGGGTCTGCCCCGGCTGCGGCAGCAGGCTAACCCCGCCGCGCACCTGCATGAGTTGTTGCCGCAGATGCATCGCCACCGGATAACTGTTGCGCAAGCCCACCAGACACAGGCGCCGGGCGTTTTTCATGGTCTGGATCGCCTCGGTGAATATCGCGCCGTCCAGTTGGTTGACCCAATGGGTCAGATTGGCCATTTCCTGCTGATAATGCCGGGCCAGCAGCGTATTGCCCTGCACCGCGTCACGGCTGTCGGTCAACGGCATCCCGCTTTGCCGCAAAACGCGTAATTCATCGCGCATCTGACGGTAGCTGTTATAACCCAACCGTTTGAACAACCGGCTGACGGTCGCTTTGGAAACGCCGCTCAACCGCGAGAGCTCCGCACTGTTATAACTGATCAGATCATCGAAATGATCAAGGATAAAGGCCGCGATCCGTTGTTCCTGCGGCGACAGCAGCGCATACCGGGCGCGCAGGCGTTCATCAAACTGCTTCATATTCCCTTCCCGACTGCAACATTCGTTTCACCCTACCCTAGCATAGACTGCCGAGGCGTATGCAATGGATTGTGGCCGCGCACGTTGGAACGTCTCTTGCTTGTTTTTTCCAAATGGTTCCGGTTAAGGAAAGTTTCCCCAATGAACAATAGCAACTATGCTCCCATGGGAATGGCGGTGACGCCCCATCATCTGGCCAGTGAAAGCGCCCTGTCCATCCTGCGCGCCGGCGGCAATGCCATCGAGGCCACCGTGGCCGCCGCCGCCACGCTGTCGGTGGTTTATCCGCATATGAACGGATTGGGCGGCGATGGATTTTGGCTGATCGTCCCGCCGCAAGGCGAACCGGTCGCCATCAATGCCAGCGGTCCGTCCGGTTCGCTGGCCAATCGGGCATTTTACCAGGGCGCGACGACCATTCCCCATCGCGGCGCAAAATCGGCCCTGACCGTTGCCGGCACCGTGGCGGGATGGGCCGAAGCACTGACGCTGGCGCGGGAGATGGGTCAACCACAGCTGCCGCTGGCGCGATTACTGGCGGATGCCATTCGCTACGCCGCCGAGGGCATACCGGTCACGGTGTCGCAGCAGCAGGCAAGCGCGGCCAAATTCGACGAATTGATTCATCTGACGGAATGCGCCCGGGTGTTTTTTCCGCAAGGAAAACCGCCGCAAGCCGGTAGCCGCTTGTTGCAGCCGCAATTGGCCCGGACATTGACCCAATTGGCCCGTGACGGCCTGGACAGTTTTTATCGCGGCTCGGTGGCGGCCGGCATCGCCGAGGAAATGGCGCTGGCCGGTATGCCGATTACCGCCGCTGATTTGGCCGCGTTCCATGCCCGCAGGCAGACCCCGCTGAGCTTGCCGCATTCTCGGGGCATTATCTATAATCTGGCTCCGCCCACCCAGGGACTGGTCTCGTTGTTGATCCTGGGCTTAACCGATCGGCTGGCGCTGGCGCGAGCGTCGGAAAGTCAAACCCTCCATGCCATCGTCGAAGCCACCAAACTGGCGTTTGCGCTGCGTGATCGCTACATCACTGATCCGGCGGGTATGACTTTAGATGTGCAGACATTGCTGACGCCCCGGGCGTTGGATGACCTGGCCGCCAAAATCGACAGCCGCCAGGCGGCGCCCTGGGGCAATGCGCTCTTGCCCGGCGATACGGTATGGCTGGGCGTCATCGACCGCAACGGGTTGGCGGTATCCTTTATCCAAAGCCTCTATCATGAATTCGGCAGCGGCATACTGTTGCCCCGCAGCGGCGTTCTCTGGCAAAACCGCGGCGCGTCTTTCAATCTGGAGCCGGGGCATTTGCGGGCGCTGGCGCCGGGCAAATATCCTTTTCATACCCTGAATCCGGCGGCGGCGAAATTACATGATGGACGGACCCTGGTTTTCGGTTCCATGGGCGGCGATGGCCAGCCGCAAACCCAGGCGGCCATCTTTGTGCGCCATGTGTTGCAAGGCATGCCGTTGCAGCAAGCCATCAGCGCCCCGCGCTGGCTGCTCGGCCGGACATGGGGACAAGCCACCGATAGCCTGAAACTTGAAAGCCGTTTTCCCGCCGAGACCGTCGCCGCCCTGCGCGCGCTCGGCCATGAAGTGGAAATGCTGGCCGATTTCAGCGAATCGGTGGGCCACGCCGGCGCGGTGGCGCGCCATGCCGACGGTATGCTGGAAGGCGCGTTTGATCCGCGCAGCAATGGCAGCGCCGCCGGGTTCTAGCAGCCAGAGAGGATACTATCGCTATGAGAATCAACGAATTGATAAAAACCGGCCTACCGCCGGCAAACCATGAGCGCCGCACATTATGCGCAAAAATAACGAAATAACCTTGCGGCGCTTGCTGAGGGACGGCAATAAAGGCATTCTGGCGCAGCTTATTTCATATCAAGGCGTTTCGGTCTTCACACGGCGAAGGATATCGCTGCCGAAAAGCTGATTAAGCGCCGGCGCAGTTATCGGCCGCAAGCTAAAACTTCCTATCCGAATGACGTTCAGTCATTAGCGAATATTGGAACAGCCCCTTACTCTTTTTCCAATTGTCACAGCAAGAGAAAACGTAGTATGAAAAGTGAAAATATCGATCGTCCAATCATTTTGGCGGAAGTTAACGCCGCGTTTTACCGCTATGAACAAGCCCTTATCAGTAACGATATCGCCGTGCTGGATGAATTGTTCTGGCATGATCAGCGCACCACCCGCTACGGCGCCGGCGAAAACCTTTATGGCATCGAAGCGATACAGGCCTTTCGCGCGACCCGCCCGTCGGCCGGGCTGAACCGCGCGCTGCAAAATACCCAAATCACCACCTTTGGCGACGATATGGCGGTGGCCTGCACTGAATTTACCCGCCAAGGCAGCGGCCAAACCGGCCGTCAAACCCAGACCTGGGTTAAGCTGGCGTGCGGTTGGCGCATTGTGGCCGCGCATGTCAGTCTACTGACGTCATAGTTTACGTCGCTTGCGCTTCGCGGTTTCGGACGGCGGCCGTCCCTGGTTCGCAACCGTCGAATCAACGCTGGTCAGCCGTGCTCCGGCTTCGGAGGCACAAAAGGATGGTGAGTTATCCAATGCTCGGCGATGTCCTGGCGGCGGCAAATCCATACCCGCTCGTGCTGCTGGATATAATCGAGAAAACGCTGCAAGGCGCGAAAGCGTCCCGGCCGTCCGAGTATCCGGCAGTGCATCCCCACCGACAGCATTTTGGGCGACGTCTCGCCTTCATGGTACAGCACATCGAAACTGTCTTTCAGATAGGTATAAAACTGTTCTCCGGTGTTGAACCCTTGCGGCGAGACGAAACGCATATCATTGGCCTCCAGCGTATAGGGAATGATCAAGTGCGGCTTCACCGAACCATCGGTACAGGCGACCTGGGTCCAGAAAGGCAGATCGTCGCCATAATAATCGCTGTCGTACAAAAAACCGCCATGCTCCACCACCAAACGACGGGTATTGGGACTGTCGCGGCCGGTATACCAGCCCGTCGGCGCCTTATCGAATAAGGTGGTCAAGACATCCACCGCCTGCTGCATATGCTGGCGTTCCGTTTTCGCATCCATGCCCTGATAGTGCAGCCAGCGCCAGCCGTGACTGACCACATCGTAATTGCCCTGCTTCACGGCCTCCACTACCTGGGGATTACGCGCCAACGCCATCGCTACGCCAAACAGCGTCAACGGCAGGCCGCGGTCGGCAAATTCCTGATGAATCCGCCAAAACCCGGCGCGCGAACCGTATTCGTATAACGAATCCATCGACATATGCCGTTCGGGATAACTGGCGGCGCCGATAATATCGGAAAGAAACTGCTCCGACCCCGTATCCCCGTGCAATACATTGTTTTCGGAACCCTCTTCGTAATTAAGGACAAACTGGACAGCGATGCGGGCGTTGCCCGGCCAGGCGGCGTGAGGCGGTTTGCCGGCATAGCCTACCAGGTCGCGGGGGTAGTTTTTACTGAAGGAAAAACTTTTCTTATCGGATGATTCAGTCATGGACAGTTCCTTATCAACCGGTGATGTCTTAGTTTAGTTCCCTAAAATACCCATTTAGTTCTTTTTTGATTGGAAAATCTAGATCACCGTACTTGCTGGTAGCAAGTCCCATGCCATGAAGCGACTCAATAAGTTTGATCGCCGCGCCGACCCCGTCGATAACCGGCATCGCCAATTCCGTGCTTAACGATGCGGCCAAATCCGCCATACCGGCGCAGCCCAACACAATCGCGCCGATGCCGTCTTCCCGCTTGGCCAGCCAGCATTGTTCCCGCAGCTTCTCCTGAGCCAGCACGGGGTCATCTTCCAGCGTCAAGACCGGTAAATCGATGGCGCGCAACCCGGCGCAATGGCGCTCGAACCCGTAATGCTGTACCAGATGGCGGGCGATGATCAGCGTGCGCGGCAGGGTAGTCACCACCGAAAACCGGGTCGCCACCAGCGTCGCCATATGCATTGCCGCTTCGGCGATACCGATAACCGGCGCCGTCGCCAATTCCCGCGCGGCCAGCAGTCCCGGATCGCCGAAACAGGCGATAACATGGCCGTCAACTCCCGCTTCGCGCCCCTGTTTAATTAATTGCAATACGCCGATGGTCGCGATGGCTTCATCCACATGGCCTTCGATGGAGGGCGCGCCCTCGGCTGGACATATCGCCCGGATTTCGGTATCCGCTGCGGCCACCTGACAGGCCGCCTTGCGTATACGTTCAGTCATGGCGAGATTGGTATTGGGATTAATCAGTTGTATACAACAAGATGTCATACCGTTTCTCCCTTGACCGCCATACCAAACAGGCGGGCAAAATCGGGCGGCGTTTCACTGTTGCGCTCAAAATGCAATTTGGCCAGGATATCGTCGAAGTGCTGTTGCATCCGTTGTATTACCGGCTCGGCGCGGCGTTGCCGCAACAGGTTTATCAACTCCATATGATCATGGCTGCGGCAGCCCTGCTGCCAGGGGTCGCCGTAAGCGGCAATCACCAGCGACGAGCGCAAGGTCAGTTGCGATACCATCTGGGTCAATACGTCGTTGCCGGCGATAGCCTGCAATTGCACATGAAACAGCGCCGACAAACGGATGGCGGTCGCCCCGTCCTGGCTTTCATGGGCTTGCAGCTCTTCATCCAAGATGGCTGTGAGGGCGTTGATATGCGTCCCTTCGCAGCGTTCGACCACCAGCGGCACATTAGCGCACTCCAGCAGGCAGCGGGTAGTGAGGACATTGCGCGCTTCTTCCACCCCCGGCATCAGGACCTGCGCACCGCGTTTGGGCGTGAGCGTAATCAATTGCACTGCGGCGAGGCGCTGCAACACTTTCCGGATACCGGTCCGGCTAATGCCGAACACCGCCGCCAACGACTCCTCCGGCAATTTACTGCCCGGCAACAATTGGTGCTCGACGATGGCTTTGACGATCGCATGATAAATTTGATCGTCCTTATCTTGCGAAAAAATGACGTTTTTTAAGCCGTACCAACTGGACATGCCACTCTCCTGTATACGTACTTTTGAATTATCGTATACGTAATATAATTATCATGTATACCTATTATTCGATTATTGGCCTGAATCCTGCACCAGCTTCCTTGACAGATCACATTCTTCATTCCATGGGTTGGTGTTAAGAGGAGCAGTTTCCATGCCAAACAATCACAGTGCTACCCAAGAAATTGGATCCATTGATCACAGCAGCTACAGCCCCAAACTTACCAATGAAGATCTCGCTCCCACCCGTGAGCAAAATTGGAGCTGGTATAATATTTTTTCTTTCTGGATGTCCGATGTGCACAGCATGGGCGGCTATGTCGTCGCGGCCAGTTTTTTCACCCTCGGCCTGGCCAGTTGGCAAGTGTTGCTCTGTTTATTGGTGGGGATTTGTATTGTGCAGATTTGCGCTAACCTGGTGGCGAAACCAAGCCAGATGGCCGGCGTGCCTTATGCGGTTATTTGCCGTCAGGCATTTGGCGTTTTCGGCGCCAATATTCCGGCGGTGATTCGCGGGCTGATCGCTTTCGCCTGGTACGGGATACAAACCTTTCTGGCGGCCAACGCCCTGATGCTGGTGTTGCTGAAATTCTTCCCCGGATTAACCTCGCTGACCCATAGTCACTGGGTGGGTCTCTCGGCGCTGGGCTGGATGTGCTTCGGCGTGATGTGGTTTTTGCAGGCCATGGTGTTCTGGCACGGCATGTCGGCCATCAAGCGTTTTATCGACTTCGCCGGACCGGCGGTGTATGTGGTTATGCTCTCGCTGGCCAGCTATATCCTTTACCAGACCGGCTTTCACAATATTTCATTCACTCTCGCCAGCAAAAACTTGACCGAAGGGCAGCAAGCCTGGCAGATGATTACCGCCATCGCGCTGGTGGTCTCCTATTTCTCCGGTCCGTTGCTGAATTTCGGCGATTTTTCCCGCTACGGTAAAACCATGAATGAAATTCGCCGGGGCAACCGGTGGGGATTGCCGTTCAACTTCTTGCTCTTTTCCATTGTCACCGTCGTTATTGTATCCGGTACCCAGAGCCTGTTCGGTCAAATGATTACCGATCCCATTGAAACCGTCAGCCGGGTCGGCAGCAGCGTCGCCGTGGCGTTGGGCTTGCTGACCATGATCATCGCCACTATCGGCATTAATATCGTGGCCAACTTCGTTTCCCCCGCTTTCGACTTTTCCAACTGCTCGCCGCAAAAAATCAGTTTCCGCACCGGCGGCATGATCGCCGCCGTGGGTTCGGTGCTGCTGACCCCCTGGAACCTGTTCCAGTCGCCGGAGCTGATTCATTACACCCTGGATGTGCTGGGCGCCTTCATCGGCCCGCTGTTTGGCATTCTAGTGGCGGATTTTTATCTGATCAAACGCGGCAAAATCTCGGTGGATGATCTGTTTAACGCCACGCCAAGCGGACGTTATTGGTATAGCAACGGCTTTAATCCGAAAGCGATCATGTCGCTGATACCGGCGGTGGTCATCGGTTTGGCCATCAGCTTTACGCCGGGCATGCATGCGGTGGCCAACTTCAGCTGGTTTATCGGCGTCTTCCTGGGCGGCGGCTGCTACCGCTATCTGGCGCGCCACGATCGCAGGACTGCCGCCGCCGGCGAAATGAATTACGCGGGAATGGCTTCCGCACCCAAAGAGTGAAGGCTTGAGGAGAGTCCGGCAAACGTATCGATTGGCATGGCTGATGGGGGAGATTTCCCGCCCCCAAACAATAGAGTGTCTGATGTAAGGCTGACACACTAGCTGAATCGTCGTGAGGGGGACACAGACCGATTTCTGACGCGCTGACGCCTTACCCTTCGATTCCCCTGGTTAGCGACCGCCAGGGCGGCTTAGGGGCGGTTCAGCCATTTCGCGCATAAGCGGCAAGCGCACACCGATCCCGCCACCGCCAGAATAATGGGCACCAGGAAATCATGATCAATTCGCGTGAATTCGGTCACCAGCACAATGGCGGTCAATGGCATGCTCATCGAAGACGCCAAAAAAGCGGCGGCGCCGATAACGGCATAAGCGCCAGCCGGTACGCCGGGCCACGCCAGCCCCCACAATCCGCCCAACACCACCGCCAGCAAGGCACCGTTGGATAACCCGGGCGTCAATAATCCGCCGCCTGCGCCCACGCGGATACTGCTGGCGGTGATTAACACCTTGAAGACCAGCAATATCGCCGCCATTTTCACCGTTAACGCGCTGTCAAAACCCAGTTGCGCGGCGCCTTTGCCATTGCCAAGCAAGGCCGGCAACATGACGGCCAATCCGCCGATAACGGTAAAATTGAGCAGCGATAATAGCGGCAGCTTTAATCCGCGCGCGGCATGATTGCGCGCCGCCGTGGTCAATTGCACAAATCCGTAAGCCGCCACGCCGAACAACGGCCCCATGACCACCGACCAGGCTATCAAGGTGATGCCAAGCGGAAAATGCGCGACGGTATAAAGCGGCTCGGCCCCCAGTCCCAGCCAGGCGACGGACGCGGCGATGGCGGACGCGGTCAAGGCCGCGATAACCGCCGGCCAGCGAACGGTTTCCAACAATACTTCCAGGGCAAAAACCGCGCCGCCCAAAGGAACATTGTACACCGCGGCCAACCCCGCGCCCGCGCCGCAGGCGACGATAAGACGACGTTGCTCCTCGGTTAACCGCGCATAATGGGATAACCAGCCGCCCAGCAATGCGCCGGCTTCGCGGGGCGCCACTTCACGGCCCAGCGGCGAACCCAGGGCAACGGTAATGATCTGCAACAGGATATGTCCCAGCGTGGTAACAGGCGGCATCAGCGGCGCTTCAGCGCCGATGGCTTTTTTGATGCTGACCAGCGGCCGGCCGAAACGATAGACTATCCACCAGCCGATCCCGGCGATCAGCCCGCATAAACAGAGGATGGCGACCCGGCGCCAGCTTGAGGAAGCGCTTACTCCCATCAAAAAGCTTTCCGGGCTGATAATGCTGTCCAAACTATAACCGTAGGCCAAATGTTGAATCGTATGCAGCAATAAAGCGAGTAGCATACCGGCCAATCCGGCGCCGACGCCGGTCAATACCACCATCAAAGCAAATACAACGGCCGGTTTTTTCACCGGTTGGAAATAATGGAGCATGTCGTTCTTCCTGATCCTAAGCCGCCGATCACCGGCGTCGATGCTTGCCGGGTGTCGCCGGACGGACAAAGCGACCTTTGCAACTAACCATGGGCGCCGGCTATAACCAATAAGCATTAGAAATGATGGCACAACGTCTTATAATCTTAAATAGATATCTCAAATAATTTGGTAATCAAAAATGACGATAACCGATCCCGCTCTTATCGATCCCGAATTGTTGCGGTTTTTTCTGGCGGTGGCGGAAACCCGCAACTTCACCGCGGCGGCCGCTCGGTTAGGCAGCCGGCAATCAGCGGTAAGCCAGAAAATAGCCCGGCTCGAAACGCAGCTCGACAGGCGCCTGTTTATACGCGATACCCATTCAGTCACGTTGACCGTGCAAGGCGCAACCTTATTGCCCTATGCCCGTGATGTTCTGACCGCCAGCCTCAGGTTCGGGCATTTTGTCCAGGGCCGGCAGATGCGCGGACGCGTCCGTTTCGGCATTTCCGAGGACTTCGCGCTGGCCGGGCTCACCGGCGTCCTGAGCGCATTCCGGCGACAGCATGCGGATATAGAATTGGAGTTAACCATAGGTTTGAGCGGTTTCCTGCATGAATATTATGACGCCGGACGACTTGACGTCATTTTCGCCAAACGGCAAAAGAACTCGCCGCGCGGCAGAACGGTCTGGCGCGAGTCATTGGTCTGGATTGGCCCCGCCAATATCTATCCCGACCCGGATAAGCCTTTGCCATTGATACTCTATCCGCCGCCCAGCATTACCCGCACACTGGCCCTGGACGCGCTCACCGCCGCCGGACGGGAATGGAAAATCGTTTGCACCAGCAGCAGCGTCAATGGCTTGCGCGCCGGGGCGCTGGCTGGTTTGGGCATTATCCCGCATTCCCGACGGTTAATCCCGGCCGGGTTGGCGGTCATCCCCTTTTCGCCCGATTTGCCGGAATTGGGCGAGATCGAATTCGTGGTCCTTGGCGGCGAAGAAGAAGGCAGCCCGGCGGCGGCGTTGGCTGCATCGTTATTGCAGGATGCGGACAGATTATCCGCAGCAGCGGATAACCTGCCGGCGGGCTGATTAAGCAGCCACGTCCATTGCCGCGTCGACGCTCGCGTCGCCCGCCGACCGATTTGACCCCAAAACGATGACGTAAAGATGACGCAGCGGCAACGGCGGCGCGGAGGTGAAATCAATGCGTTGCAATTGATGATTTGCACAGGATGAATTGCGTAGGATTAAAGCGGGCGAACTTGGCGACGTTGATAGGAGGGAAGATAATAAAGGCGAAAAAAACGGGCCACGGTCAACGACCTGTGGCCCATCTAGAATTGTTGGCGGTGCGGACGGGGCTCGAACCCGTGACCCCCGGCGTGACAGGCCGATATTCTAACCAACTGAACTACCGCACCGCGCTTGTGCTTTATCACTAAAGCGTGGCGAATATTAAGGTTACCATGCTGGTGCGTCAATGCTTTTTACACCAGGGTCACTCGTTTGGCGATAATTTCGGCGTTTCGTTGTTTTTACAGTCGCTTGGCACTATTCGACAACACTTACTCGGCCGGGTTTTCCGGCTGCGGCCGCCATAAACAACTGCCGCCTTTTTTCTGCACCAGATCCAACCGATGTTCGTGGGCTTCCAGCTCTTGCTCGCCGGCATAAATCACCCTGAGTTTCGATTGTGTGCGATCCACCCGCTGAATATTTTCACCGCCGTCGCTATTAGGTCGTCCCGTATCCCCTTCCATGGAAAAACGCATGGCCGTCTGGCCGCCGGTCATGGCCAAATAAACTTCGGCCAAAATCTCGGCATCCAGCAACGCGCCGTGCAGGGTACGCTTGGTATTGTCTATCAGGTAACGATCGCATAACGCATCCAGGTTATTGCGCTTGCCCGGGAAAAGCTTGCGGGCCATCACCAGGCTGTCGGTTACGGTACAGAACGTGTCGGTTTTGGGAATGCTGCGGTTCAGCTTGCTGAATTCATAATCCATAAAGCCGATGTCGAACGGCGCATTATGGATAACCAGCTCGCCGCCGCGGATGAACGTCATGAATTCGTCGGCGACGTCGCCAAAGACCGGACAGGCCGCCAGGAATTCATCGCTGATGCCATGGATACCGAAAGCTTCCGGGTCGACGAGCCGATCCGGTTTTAGATACACATGGAAATATCGCCCGGTCAGCCGGCGGTTGATCACTTCCACCGCACCGATTTCGATAATGCGATGCCCTTCGTAATGAACCCCAAGCTTGTTCATACCGGTGGTTTCGGTATCAAGAACAATCTGCCGCGTAATTCCAGTGCCCGTCGCGTTCATTTATGTCAGACTTGTGTTTTTGAACATAAAGGTAGTCTACCAGATATGCAGAAACAGGTAGAAATATTCACTGATGGTTCTTGCCTCGGCAATCCCGGTCCGGGCGGCTATGGGGCGATTTTGCGTTATCAGCAGCATGAAAAGATTTTTAGCGCCGGATACCGTCTCACCACCAACAACCGTATGGAGCTTATGGCGGCCATTGTCGCACTGGAAGCGCTGAAAGGCCCCTGCGAAGTGGTTATCAGCACCGACAGCCAATACGTTCGCCAGGGCATTACCCTCTGGATTCATAACTGGAAAAAACGCGGCTGGAAAACGGCGGAGAAAAAACCGGTTAAAAACGTCGATCTGTGGCAGCGGCTTGATCTCGCCATCCAAACGCATGTGCTGCGCTGGGACTGGGTCAAAGGCCACGCGGGGCACCCCGAAAACGAGCGCTGCGACGAATTGGCCCGCAGCGCGGCGCTCAACCCGAGCTTAGACGATCTCGGGTATCGTCCCGAAGCCTGAACCGGCGACTAACCGCTGCGGCTGGCCGCGCCCACGGTTCGGCGCAGCGACGCCTTGAGCGTCGTGCTTTTGAGTGGATTGAGCGTTAACGGAAAGGTCCGCTTGCGGGCGACGATAACGCTCAGACAACCGATGGCGGGCAAATGCTCGCTTAACAACCGCCCGCCGCGCCGGCGCCACGGCAAGACCTGAAACCGCGAACGATACACTATTTCAAAGTTAAGCACGCTTAACCAGTCCATTAATCGCATCTGGGTATACATGCGGCTACGGTAGGGCTGGCGGCATTGCAAAATCGGACAAAGTTTGCCCATGCCCAGCAGACTGACGGGATTAAATGTGGTAATGATCAGCCAACCGTCGTCAATCAATACCCGATCCACTTCCCGCAGCAAACGGTGCGGATCCGACGTATAGGACAAGGTATGCGCCAGCAGGCAGGCGTCGGTGGATTTATTGGCAAAAGGCAATTGATAGGGATCGGCCAGGACATGCATCAACTCGCCGGAGATTCCCACATTGACCTGATGTGAAATTTCACAGCACCGGGTATCAATTTCAGCGCTTAGCGCGCCTATTTTCAGCAAATGAAACCCGAATAATTTCGGCCACCAAGGCGCCAGACTGCATTCCAATGCCCGGCGATAGTTTTCTCCGTATGGGAGGTCATCCCATGAGGTAGGCGCGATGATAGGCTGCGTAATTTGCGCTGGTTTCATGTTTGACTATCTTCTTAATTGCCATGAGAAAAAATAAACAGAGGTGAACGATGAATCTTATCAGTATTCCCGCGTTTGCGGATAATTACATTTGGCTTTTGTACAATGACTTGCATGAATGCATTGTCGTAGACCCAGGCGAAGCCGCGCCGGTGCTCGATGCGCTGGCTGAACGGCAATTCATCCTCAAAGGCATTTTGCTGACCCATCATCACAATGACCATGTCGGCGGCGTGTCCGCCCTGACGGCGCATTTCAAGGTTCCGGTCTATGGTCCGGGCGAAACGGCGAACAAAGGCGCCGATCACATTGTAGCCGAAGGCGATCATATCCGGCTGTTGGGTATTGATTTCGCCGTACTGGCTTTGCCCGGTCATACTTTAGGACATATCGGATTTTACGGCGCCCCGTATTTGTTTTGCGGCGACACGGTTTTTTCCGCCGGTTGCGGCCGTATTTTCGAGGGTACGCCGCAGCAAATGTATCAATCATTACAGAAAGTTAAACAGCTTCCTCCCGATACGCTGATCTGCTGCGCGCATGAGTATACTTTGGCGAATTTAGCCTTTGCGCGGACCATTTTGCCTGAAGATAATCTGATCGCGGGTTATGAACGCGAAATGAAGCAGTTACGGGCTAAAAACCTAACAAATCTGCCTACAAAACTGTCTTTTGAGGCCAAAATTAACCTTTTCTTACGCTGCCATGACATTGATTTACAAAGCAAGTTAGACCCACATCACACTATGGATGAGGAATGGAGTATTTTTGCCTTATTACGGGAGAAGAAGGATCACTTCTAAAGGTTTTAGTTGTATTGTCGGCATGTTCAAAGTATTATTGCCTGTCTTTTAAGCAACTATTGACATACACGATGAAGACTCATGCGATATTTATCGCCTCGGTCTTGCTAGTGGGTTGCCAGACGTCCAAGCAGGACGATTCGGTGCCCGAGCAGCATGCACAGAGTGTTTCTTCGGCAGGTCAAGGTGGGGCAGGAAAGTTCACAGATGACCAAGCGGCTTCGGCGCAATGGCTGGATAGTTCCAGTGTTGACCAAGCCGATTTGTGGCAATCCATTAGCGACGAGCTGAAGATGCAGGTTCCGGACAACGCCCGGATCCGCGAACAAAAAAGGCGTTTTTTAAATAACAAGAGCTATCTCCACGATGTAACACGACGGGCAGAGCCGTACATGTACTGGATAGTCGAGCAGATTAAGCAACGCAAAATGCCGATGGAACTAGTACTGCTACCCATAGTGGAGAGCGCTTTTGATCCCAAGGCAACATCAACCGCCAAGGCGGCTGGTCTGTGGCAGATCGTGCCCACTACAGGAAGGAACTATGGTTTAAAGCAAAATCAGTGGTATGACGGGCGTCGGGATGTGGTTGCATCAACGACCGCCGCGTTGGATATGATGCAACGGCTCAATCGGATCTTTAATGGCGATTGGCTGTTAACCATTGCTGCGTATAACAGTGGTGAGGGTCGTATCCTGCAGGCGATTAAGCACAATAAAGCCAAGGGGTTGCCTAGCGACTTCTGGTCTTTGTCCTTACCGCGTGAAACCACGATTTATGTTCCCAAAATGCTGGCATTGAGCACTATCATCAAAAACAGCAAGCATTACGGTGTTGTTTTGCCTAAAAGCAATGATGATCATGCACTGGCGAGGGTTGAAGTCGGTCAGCAGATGAAACTGACCAAAGCGGCTGAAATGTCGGGGTTATCGTTAACCAAGTTGAAAAGCTATAACACCGGCTACAAACTTAACGTGACCGCGCCCAATGGGCCGCACTATATCATGTTGCCCAAATCGCATGCTTCGCAGCTCAGGGATTCCCTGGCTGTGAACGATTTAAGCGTGGCTTCCGCCAACATTACGATGGCGGATAACCGGGTCAGCAGCGCCAGTACCGTTAGCACGACTACCGGCAGCAAATATAAGGTGCGCTCAGGCGATACCTTGTCCAGCATCGCCAAGCACCTCAGGGTGAAGACTGTCGACTTGGTGAAATGGAATAGTCTGCACAGCGGCGGCCATCTGAAAATCGGTCAAACGTTGCAGGTGGCGAACAACAGCATCACCTATCAGGTTCGTAAAGGTGATTCGCTGGCCAGCATCGCCAAACGGCATGGCGTCGATATAAAAGATGTCATGCGTTGGAATGGCGCGCTGGATAACGCCAATGCCTTGCAACCCGGTCTTAAGTTGACTTTGTTTGTGAGCGGTAAAGCAACGGATTCCTGAAGGATTCAGGCCTAAAAAAAACAAGCAATTCGTTGCTTGTTTTTTTTTGCCCGCCGAAACCTCATGCCACCCTACCGCGGAGGCTTGATGCCGACGATTTGCGGCTGGGGAACGGCGCCATCCTTTCTTTTGCGAGGCTCAAACTCCACCAGTATGGGATTATGATCTGAAGCCTCGGTCACCAGGACCGTCGCTTCCATCACCTTAAGCTGGCGGTAAAAGACAAAATCCAAAGGGCGGCCAAATGCGCGTCGGCGCTGATCATCAAGAAACCTGACTTCCCGCAGTTTCATGCGATCGGCGAAACGATACAGCGCTAAAATCCGCTGCCGGCTCCAGGCGTTGAAATCGCCGGCCATAATAACCGGCCCTTGATGATTAAGTATTTGCTCGCCAATGGGCCCGAGCTGTTTGCTGTAGACATCGATGCCGAGACAGAAATTGACCGCATGGATGTTAACCACCATCATCAATTGGCCATCAATCAGGGGATAAACAGTAACCAGCGCGGATTTCGCCAGGCGCAACAAAGGCTCCCGCTCCCGCAATGGGCAACAATATACCGGTTGTGCCGCCGACAGCGTCATGACGCCCGAGGGATGCTGCGGCAATAACAACGCCGGCACTTGGTCGGCCGCCAGATAATGCGATGTGGCAAATCTGACCAGTTCAGGGGTGGTTTGCGCTTCCTGCAGCAACATTAACTGGGCGTCCTTGCCAAACCCCTGTAGCACAGAGAGCCAATCGGCACGCTGCTGCTTAAAAATATTCCACACCATCACTCGCACCAAATGAGACCCTGGCAACGGTTCCCCGGGGGGAAGCGCTTGCCCAGTGCCGCTGAAGGCGAGTGGAGGGAAAATACGCTCAACTGGCTGGCCCGCAACATACCTGACAGAATATGTTTTTTTTGGCACGGTTACCGCCTATCAATTGTTTCTTTCGCGCCTGTGAAGAATCATTGGGTCATTAAAGAGCTATTTTTACCCACAGACAATTATCTTGTATGGCCTTTATAAGTCGTTAACCCTCAAAATTCAATGTTAACTTGCAAACTTACTTTCAGCTTTACAGAGTCTACCACAAAAAGGCATATGGCGGTTTATTGAGCTGCCCCCCCGCGTGGTTTACGACTACTTTTTATACTACCCAACGATTGTTGCAGAAAAGATATTCCCTGCGGGACAACGCGGTCAGGAACCCCGGCAGGCTAAACCCTGGAAGACATCAGGGGATCGCGCAGCAAACGCCGCTCATCAGCAACAGTAGGCTTTCCTTGAAGCCGGGCGATAGTTTCGCTGGCGCAAAGTTGCCCTGTCGTTTGGTTTTTTTGAGGATAAAAAATCACTGACTATCCTTTGGTGCAGTATTTTTTTAAAAATTTAGTATTTATATTGTATTTCAAACATACCGAAGATAATTCCACTTTCTAATAATCACAAGTATTTATAATGTAATAATTTTTGTTATACTTTATTTTGCAACAAATGATAGCGGGCTGTTTTTATCATTGAGAAATGAATTTTATCATTATCACCATCATGAGTTTATTTCACGGAAATTAGAGCTGACAGGAGTCAATTGCTGTTTTTTTACTTGCCGTAAAATCGCAACTCGTTAAGATAACTGTACTATCGTGCTGTGCCGTAGCGATAAACAGGGGTGGATGACACAAAATTAAACAATGATGATTTATAAAGGAGGGTGCTGATTAGATCTTTTCTCAGGTTATAAATTATCACTATGATATGGCGTGATTTTAACCTTAATGTTCTATGAAATAAACAAAAAATAGTCTTATTATCTAACTTTATTTAGCGAAAATTTAAAATAACACCAGGGATTTTTTACTGTATATACGGATATGCCAGGCAGTAATGGTACTTCATAAATAATAAACAGATCTATTCATCGCAATTTAATTGGATTGGATTAAATATGCTGAAGATATGCTCACTAACGCTGCAATTAATTTGTTATTGTCGCTTGGCCCGGATATCAAAACTCAGGCGGCAGGCCAAGCGACAACACACCTCCGGCAATCAAAAGCACGACGTTGCAACTCAGTGTAATCGCGAAGGCATGCGCATAGATGGCAAATCCGCACTGCCAGAACAACGAGAGATCGCTGGGAGGAAAACTGGCTCAGCTCAACACCCATTGCTCGAATCGTATAAAAACCCGAGTGCGACCGGCGAAGCCTCAAACATCACGGAAATACACAGCGACCATGGCAC
>Ga0224527_1000587_pt1 | contig 23300 bp, 29 predicted proteins | sample CBST0metaG_FD_179882 | JGI IMG/M metagenome (GOLD analysis project Ga0224527, IMG submission 179882) | Peat soil microbial communities from Stordalen Mire, Sweden - C.B.S.T0 | ecosystem: Environmental > Terrestrial > Soil > Wetlands > Peat | place: Sweden: Norrbotten County, Stordalen Mire... | reverse complement strand
AAATAGTAAACATGTTCACAAGAAATATTTTTTCTAAATAAACACCTATTGCGAACATACAAAAATGAGAATATAATGCAATAAAACTAGCAACCCGTTCCAAAAACCAATTTTTAAAAATTGGCGCACTTAAGGACTAATATACCTACGGTAATTAGTCCATGTTCTGCGACCTTCCCAGGTAGGGGGGTACTAGCCTGCGGCGCTTTTTTAGAATGAATTAAGGAGGTCTTATCGATGGCATATGCAACATATTTTTCGGTCAATCTCATAAATAGTAATGTCGCAAAAACGAAAGGTTCTCGTTCTGCGACCCAAGAAGCCAAGTATTTAAAAGAAGGCGATAAAGATTTAGGTTGTGCTATACCATCTCACGTAATTGAGAAATCAATAGCAACAGATCGAGTTGATTATTTATTAAATGGCAAAAAACAACCACCCAATTTTAACAAACCTCCAATCCCAAAATTGGGTTCAAAAAATCCTCACACATCACATAACGATAAACTACGCACTTTATCTGATTTACAAAAACAATCTGAAGCCGTATTCGGAGATGTTTCTGATTTTTTAAAACAATCTACTGATTCTAAATTTCGGGAGGATTTGACCTATTATTCTGTTCAGAACATGCCGTGCTGGGCTACTGAAGAATCCGAGCAAACAGGACGTTCCCCAGAATTAATTTTCTTTGAAGCCTCTCAATATTTCGAAACGTACAATAATATCAAAAATCATGATCCGTCGGTAAATTTTTATGAAATCAAATTCACACTTCCAAACGAGGCATCACATCAACAAAAAGTCAATATTATTAATGACGTAATCAAAAAAGAAGGTCTTGATAAATTCACATACATAATATCCATGCACGAGAAATTCGCTGCACTCGAACCAAATATTCACAACGATCATGTCCATATTATGTTTTCTACGCGAATGATCGATGGAATTGAACGAGATAAGGAACATTTTTTTTCAGATGGAAAAACAGCTGGACGTTATAAACCTAAAAATCCAGACAAAGGTCCTTGTCAAAAATCAGATAAATTTACATCACGTGACCGCAAGAAAAATCTAAAACGTGTACGCAAAACAATCGCAGATACTATTAATAAATTCTATAAAGACAACAAAATTGACAAAGAGGTTTTTAGTGGTACTAAAATTGAATTATTGGAATATGCAATTAAAATTGGCGATATGGAAATAGCAGAGATAGCATTATTGGAGGCACAAACTCATTTAGGTTATCAGAAATGCAACAACCCTAAAAATCCAGACACTATTAAAATTATGAAATTAAAAGAACAAATGCAAGCAATTCGCGATAGATATGCAGAAATACGCTATGAAGAATCTTTAAATCCAATACCACAAATCGAAAAATCAGAACCAATAAAAGATTATACATTAGATGAGTTAATCCAACAACGAACATTATTGTATAATGAAATCAAAACTTTAAAAAATGAATACTTAAAAATTCCCACCGAACCATATACAATAGATTTAAATAAAACACAATTAGATATTGTAATTTTAGAAGATGCCATTCGTGAAAATAGACGTAGAATGTCCACAAATCCAAAAACTCACGCTATCAATAAATTTTTTACTAATACTGAATTAAAAGACGATGCTATAAAACATTCATTGAATGTGAAAAATCTAGATAAATTACTCGACCGCATCGTCGGAACCGAAATACAAATCGCCAATAACAATAAATGTTCCTTTGCTCAACGTGAAAACTTAAATCGCCAGTACCGTTTAGTTGAAAAATTACAGACAGAAATCGAAGATTTTACAGAAAGATATGTTACACCCAATCTTGATAAAATAGAAAAAATAGAGCAAAAACTGATCAATGCTAATATAAAAAAAACATCTAATATAGAAATATTGTTTCAGAAAATTTATGAAATCCAAAATCAATTACCCAATCTCGATATACAATCGGCACTGGAAACTAAATTCGCACTCACTAACGAACGTATAACTTTAGGAAAAATCAAAAATAATCTTACTGAAAGTGATGATATTGCTAATACGTTGTATGAGGAAATCAAAATTGCAACTCAAGAAAAATCAATTATCACCCAAGAAATTGCCATCGCACAAACAATGAACAATCTTAAAAATTCATCCACCGCACACGAAGAATCTTCACCGATCGAATCCACAAAACCAATAATTCCCAATGAATCTCTAAAAATATTTATTAATGAATATGAATTTACAACCGCTGCCGAATCTCATAAAATTGCAAAAAAAGAATTAGGAAACCTTCAGGGATTACTAATTCACTACGATTCTGAGATAGCAAAAACAAAAGAATCTTTAATTTCTATCCATGATGCGGAGATACAAGCCAAAGAATTTTTTATAAAAAACAATTCTACGCTTTTCGGAAATGATACACAAAAAATGATCGATGTTAGGTGTGCATCTCCACGCATTGCTGACAAGATAAAAAAAATCACAAATGATATTCTATTAAAAAATTTTCCCATTAAAGACCAAATTACAAAATTAACTGCAAAGCAAATTGCAACTACCAAACAAATAAATGAGTTGAAGCCGTTGACGGCCAAGCTAGAAAAACAAGCCGAGTTTGATGCTGTGCACGCAAAGAAAACCAAATGCTCTGAACGAGTTTATAAAATACCGAAATCCCGAATCGACAGTAATGGTGGAGCAGGCGCTTTAGGCGGGGGAGGCAGTAGTAGTTCCCCTAGACTAAACGTTGCCAAAGCCCTAGCCAATTTATTACCATCCGATCCAAAAGTAGTAGCCCTCACCGCACGTACCGAAAGCGACGAACTCGACCTAGCCGGCATGACGGATGAACAACAAGAAACAGCCATAATAGCAATGAAAATCGAGCAAGGTCACTAGAGAGACATAATACCCAACTTTCGCGCATATGCTACAGTATGGATACGCTGTAGTATAATGCAAAGAACCCCGTCTTGGCTGACGGGGTTCTTTGCATTATATATGCGTTGCATTACGCTATATAATGTTAAACATTCTGTTCTTTGGTAGCCATTTGATCTTTAACATTTAACAATTGTCGTAACCGATCAAGCTCCGTCAAGTCAGCGCGATACTGTTCAAAAGCCTTCTTCTCTGCTTGAAAAACCGCTTGTTGTTTATCAATGTCAGCCTGATCAACTGCTTTTAAAGCATCTTTTAATTGTTTTGCAATAGATTCATTCGTTTTGTTAGCAGTCTCAACAGCTTGGTCACGCTCGCCAATAGCAACCTTCAAAGCTTCCTTCGCTGCCTTCGCATCCGCACGAACATCACCAACCATTTCCTCAACGCCCATCAACCTCTTTATTTCCTTCTCACTAGCAATCAATTTAGTATTAAGATCTTTAATAGTTACTTTCATATCATCACGTTCAACTTCGATCAATTTAAAACGTTCGATTTCTTCATTCGCAATAACTAATTCAATTTCGCGTTCATCCTTGCTAATTTTTAAAGTGGATTCCAATTCTGTAATTTTCGCCAATAATAAATCATTTTGTTCTACAATACTGGTGACTTCACTGGTGTATCTGTTTTGAGTTTGCTTCCTTTCATGTTCAGCCAACTCAATTCCTGCAACCAGTTTAGCCATCGAGTTACTGATCACGTCCCAGGCTCTAGCAACATCCTCCATTTCCTTGTGCTCAACAACATTACCCTCTGCAATATTGTAGTGATTTAACATTTTCTCAAAGAAATCCTGTGTGCCACCGTTGTTTTTCGCCAACGCCTCCATCAATCGTTCCTTTAGATCCTCGTTGAGTCGAGCACTGTATGTAACCGTTCCCTTCTTCTCATTACCACTGTTTACACTTACATCTTCCATAATAATAACTCCCTCCTCTGTTTTCTTTTACAAACATACTATATTTATCGTTTATTGCTCCGTTTACGTTACGTTTACAAATTCACTATTAATTAGGACAATAATATCACATCATGAAAAAAAATGCAACAATTATTTTAAAGATTAAAAAAATGTTTACAGATTATTTTTTACAAAAGCCATACAAATAGATTAGTTTACAAGGAAAAACACGCCATTTTATACAATAAATATTATTTACAAAGTGTATACATTAAAATAAATCTCTGGTTCGTTCTCCACTTCTCTACACAACATGAAAGGTATTCGCTCGTTATTTTACAAGACAGAGAAAAAATAATCGCCCGTTATGGAAATTTATTCCACCTTACCATCAACACTCATCGTTGTATTGCCCTACTACAAGAACGCTCACATTCGTTCGTGATCATCGCCTTTGGGCGATAAGTAAGCACCGTAAACATATACAAACAACAACTTCACCCCCCACACTCCCACTGTTTACGCACAAAAACACGCGCACCCCCCCGATTCAATCCCTATAAAAATGTTTACACTTACATGATTTTATATATATTTACAATTATTACATAATAATACAATATCTACACATTTACTATTTTATTTATAATTTAACTATTCCACCCTAAAAGTACGCATTCATATTTTCATATTGTTGTCAATATTTATTTTCCGCCTAATTTATATAAACTCAAAAATTCTTATTAAGAAAACACAAAACTAATTCTTGTTCGCAAAGCCCATTCCACCAAGCAACTCACTTTCACTTCTAAAATTGTTTACAACACAAAACCCATAAAATAGATAAAAATACTTGTAAACAGTTATAAACTATATATATTTACCATAAATTACTGTAAACACTTTCACAATACACTACCTAAAACGTTTCACATAAAACATTTTATTACATATTCCAATTATTTGTAGATTAACTGTAAAACTATGAAAAAAATTAACTACCTCACAAGATCGTTGTAAATGCCCATAGAATCATTTTTATTTGCCTACGCTTACGGTAGGTTTAATAAAGTCTTTTTCGTGTATTAAAACTCATTTTTGATTAAAAACACTGTTTTCTGTATCTTTACAAATAATCAGGATTGATTGGTTATTCTCTATTGAGAGGACGGTAGTACGGATGGGAATCAAATGATTAGACTCTAGTTTCTATAAACGAGGTAACGCTTTCACTGCCAATTATTTACGAAGTTCATGTAATTAAATTGTTCTTCTTGGCTTAAATAGTTAGGAGTAGTTTTAAGTGAAATACTATAATCATGCCCATTTCTTTTCTGATAATTTTTTATTTCAGCAAAGAATTTTATTTGATCTCCTTCAAAAAAGCCCCATTTTCCAAAATCGTTATTAATCCAAAAGTGATCTTCCATTGTAGATTCAATATTGTTTGTTTTTCGATTCCTATAAGTTATTACGACCTGTTGCAAACAGGTTACTCTCCCAGGGCAGCTAGACATACCATTCCGCAAACAAATATTATCACGACCTGATTTCTGGCATTCTTTCTTTCCTGGACAACAATCATCCATGACAATTTTAAGGGCGTTGGCATAGTCTGCTGATACTATCAGGTGCAAAGGGTTGCGTAATTCTACATTGTCTCTTTCCTTGCGGGCAATATTATAATCTTGATTTTCACCATGAAATCTCTTTTCGTTACTAACGCTTATTTGCCCCGTAACTAATACAATATCACCTAGTATATGTTCTAAATCGCGCATAACACACCTCAATTTGTATTTTATCAAATAACAGATTCCCACAATGGATGATAGAAAAGCATACTGACGAATCAGCCCCTGTTATTTTTCTCTGTTTGCCCTATTTATTTCGCCGTTTCAACAACAGTAATTCATTCCAATCTTTTGCACCTTGTGGCAAAAACGATTTACAACCATACCGATTACACATCATCATAGCAAAATCTACGCCTGGACAAAGATTATCTTCATTGATTTCATCATTATCTGTACAAATTGTAACATCTTGATACTGTAAGCCGTGATCCTTCACAAATTTATGTATAACTCCATCTTTCAAACCAGACAAACTTAGCAAATAACGATTATTTGTATTTTTCCCATAGATATCTATAAAACTTAGCAAGTCAATCGGACTTTCAAATGCGACCAGCTTACTAGGATTATCGCCGTTTTTTAGCCAAAATCCACAGTTTTCACCATCATTATTTCTAGTTATTTTATTAAACGGTTTGTCGGTCATAGTCCCTTTTAGATTAGCACCAACGATATTTCCATTTTCATCTAACCACCTAAAAACCACATTTCCATTCAGATCTTGGCTAAGAAGATGTTTTTCTAAGCACATCGTCAATGTTTCTTTACTAATACCCCTAGTCTTGTTAAGATAGGCATAGGCTCTCTTTACGTTATCCGCTTTCGTGATAACAAACTCTCTTTCTTCTACTTCTTCAGCAATTGAGTGAGTGGGTCTGATAACGGCAGTATTAGCAGTACTGCCGTTATTTCCTGTCAAATCCTTTACGGCATCCACAAGTGACAATCCGAAATAATCCATCGCAAAATCTAAAGCATTTCCCTTAGTACCTCGCGAATTCCACACATAACCCTTCCCGTTTTCATTAATTTTAAGACTATCGTGATCGGTCGGACAGTATTCGTGGTGTCCTATTTTTTTAAGAGCCTCGCCCTTACTGCGTAGATAATCCACGATATTTACGTTCCGTGCTTGTTGCATTACAGAGTTTTCAAAACTTCTCTTTTGCATATGATTACGCCTCCTCGAAAGAATTATAAGCAGGGTAATACTCAAAATTAACTACATCGCCAGTCTGACCGTTCCGATTTTTGAGGATTTTAAACTCAATATCACGGGGCGTTTTCTTTTTAGCATCGTCTATATTAAAATTCTTATCATTACCACCAACACCAAGCAATTGTAATCCGATCAACACGTCCGAGCTGTATTCAATCGCTCCACTTTCTTTAAAGCTCGACATTGAAACAACACTTGTATAGCTCTCACGATTAAACGAAGATATGACTATTACAGGGATTTTAAAGTCACGACTTAATCGTTTAAGCTCAAGTACAGCTTTATCAGTATTTTGCTTATCCGTTGCCCGTGATTCATGTGGTGCAAGTATTTGCAAATAATCGATAAGAATTACAGGTTTTCTGCCTGTATATTTTACATGATCTTCAACCGTCTTGCGGATAAAACTTGCCCCAATATCACCGATTCCTTCATGAATATAGATGTTTTTAGCGTATGTTGTGTAAGCATCTACGCTCTTTTTTATGATCTCTTTTTCTTTATCGCTGTAAGAAGTGTACCGTCTGCCATTCGTGATACCACGTACGGTTTTAGCACATTTTCTATCCATAGAGAAGGTGATGCGGCTAATGGACTTTGCCATCAATTCATATCGAGCCATTTCCAATGAGAATATAATTACGTCTTGGTCTTGGGTTGCGATATAATCCATCATCTGCATAGCTATCGTAGTTTTGCCAAGAGAAGATATCGCGCCAATGCAGTACAATCCTTCGTATAATCCACCATCAAGTAGAGCATCAAGGTTGGAAAATCCTGTTGATATTGCAAATGTGTGAAAACTCGACTTTACAACATCTCTAAATCCATCAATATGGTTCGCCACGTTGTTTTTAAGATACGCCTGTTTCTTTCCCTCATCTACCTTTGTATCCATTTTTGAACACACCCTTTCTTTTTTTGTTAGGTTTGGATTACGATGGCTTACAGCAAAATAACTTAAATTCTCAAATCGGTAGGTTGTCCCAATTATTGGTAGTCAGTCTCAACTGCTAAATTTATTTGCTGTTTGCCCAATCCTTCGTCCGTTCCTTTTTCCGTTCTCCATCCGTAAAAGGTGGAGACGAGAAAAACCTATTAAGTATATTTAATATACTTAAGTATACTTAGGAAAATCGACACCCCGCCAAGGCACGTATTCCGTGGGTTAGTAAAATACTTACCGCACAGTGCTACTCCACTTACCGCACAGTGCTACTCCACTTACCGCACAGTGCTACTCCACTTACCGCACAGTGCTACTCCACTTTATTTTACTTTGATGTTGCTTTTTTGGCTTGGATTTTAATAGCTTCATTTTCTATTTTGCTTTTGATCTCATTTTTTTTAGTAAATATGTGATCAATATCGGGATAATTTTCAAAAGCAAAAACTATGTTTGCTCTAATGAATGACTTATATGTGGTTGGTTCTTTTACTTCAATTCCATTTTTTCCGCTAAAACGCCAAGTTAGCCCATTTATTGAATCCAAATTATTTCTAAAAGGTTTTAACATCAACTGTGTAAATTGCTTACTGTCATTTAAATCATCATATTGAGGAAAATTAGGACACGATTTTATAAGAGAATTAACACCTATCGTCTTTTTATTCATTCGGAGGCAAGCGGATAATTTGATTCCCATGTAAAACGCATGTGGCCTAAGTTTTGTGTCAATTTTAAAGATGTTTTTCGATATATACATAAATTGCGAGGATAAACTTTTAAAATACATTTCGCTAAAATCGCAAGTAATTACTCCTGTTCTTGTATTGAATGTTATTTCTTCTGCTACTTTTGCACCACGAATTGTTATTTTTTCTGCTGTATTATTGCGGTAACTAATTGACAAAGTTGAGATTGCTATAACATCTCGTATAACCTGATTTTTCACATTCTTCTTATTACTTCCTCGTAGTTCTGCATAATCATTTAAGCTTATAGTTATATTTCTTTTGCTTGTATTTGTTAACTCAATCATTAGTGCCATATATAGCATTACTGCTGTTGTGCTGCGCGTTATTCCCTCAATATTTTCGATATTTAATTCAAAATCATTTTTTATGTACTTTCCAGAACCGATTGCGTTAACGCGAAATTTACTTATATCTTTAGTAATTGTTGCACACAATTCATTTGTTGCACTGTTTTGTCTTACTTTTAAATATTCATCCCAGTCTATTTTTGGTGAATTTTTTGTTTTTAGATTTTTTTCATTTTCTAAAACTTTATTTATTTTTGTTGAATTGTATTTAATTTCTAATGCTCTTTTTATTAGACAAATTACTTCTAATTCTAATGCTCTTTTAACTAGGCAATTTACTTCTAATTCAGTCATTTTTCTTACTTCAATTAATATTTCCATAAAAAGAAATACAACATTTCCGGATTTTTCAGTATCATTTATCATTGTCAAAATTGTTTCAACATCAAAAGTATCTAAAAGGCGAGTACTAAGTAACTCTAAATCTTCTGGCATTTCTCTATCCATTGTTTTTCCAAGCAAATTTAAATCTTTATAGAAATCAATAATAGTAGTTATTTTCCAGTGTAAATTTGCACACATTATCGTATTTGGAATATTACTTTTTTCAGTTTCCATCACTTTTTCAATTAAAAACAAACCGTGAAAATCAAAGAAAGTCATATTGATTGCGCTTTTTATTTTATTAATTAATTCGTCGTATTTTTTATTCAAATTAATCATTCCTTTAATGCGATTTTGCCGTTTTTTACCTCATATTTCTGAAGATATTCAAACAATGCAATTCTAATAATATCCGAATAAGAAACATCTTCCATTTTTGCCATATGCTCAAATTTTTTTTTCATTGAATCTTCAATTTTGCTATTTACGTTTACTTTCATAAAAAAACACTCCTCAAAAATAATTATAATTAATTCTATAACATATGTCTTATATAGTCAATAGTATACAATCGTATTACGAAAAATATATTTACCTTTCCATGCCCACCTCTATCTATGTTATAATTAAATGGAAAATATTTACAAGGGGTGTGTAATTTATGATAAACCACGTAACCATACGCCAGGCAGCTGAGCGGTTGGGGGTATCAACCAAAACCGTTCGAAACCGTATCGCACGTAAGGAATTGCCTGCTTTTTGGGAGGATAAGGGAGAGGGTATGTCTTCTTGGCAAATCCCCCTATCGGCCCTCGAAATCGCTGCTACTAGCCCCATTGCGGAAGAACCTACCCTACCCCCTCGCCCTGATCAAAATCACCTACCAACCCCCCTAGAGGCGATTACGGAAGTGGCTACAACTATTCAACTTAAACAGGTTTTTCGCGATGCCATCAAGGAGGAAGTCGCGCCGATCCAGAACGAACTTGCCCAACTCCGATCCGAACTCGATTCACAATTTAAACGCCAAGACGAACGGATCAGAGCGGCCATGCAACCACCCCCCCCTGCCAAAAAAACATTGTGGGCGAGGCTGTTTGGCTGAAAGTGCGTAACACAGTGTGGCAGATATTTTTCTCTGTGTGCCCTACCCCCGTTTACCCTTCACTTTCTTCTACGCAGGTTCCTGAGTCGAGCAAAGTCGGCGGCCATGCCATTACCTATCGCCACCCCTCCAAACCATCGCTATGGAGCCGACTGTTTGAATAGTGATTACAAGTCTACTTTTTTTGTAACAATATACTAAAAAGGTAGGTGTCAATATGAATTTGCTAATATGCTAGGCGTGTATTAGTTTGTTGGTGTTGGCTGGGTGCATGGTAATACGATCAAATTAACAAAAACCTCTCTAATCCGTTTTGGGATTATGAGATGTTTTTATGCTTATATAATATATTATTAAATAAGTATAATAGTATATTAAATGTGTGTTTAATATACTATTATACTAAAAAACATTCCCCAATATTCCCTTCCTTCACTATTGAAACGTCAAGACGAGCGGTCATGCAACTACCTATGCAAAAATAAAAAAACCTTTTTGACGCGCCTATTGGGTTTATTATCAAGATAAAATCATTTATAAACGATTTTATCTTGATAATTCTTATTTAAATTGATATACTAATAATACGAAATCAAAAAAGAAGGTGTTTTTTTATGAGTATTAAAATTCGTCCCATGACAGATTTAGCTAAGAAAATGGATGAAATTGAAACTCTTTGTATTGATCAAAGCATACCAGTTTACATTACAAAAAAAGGGTCTGAGCGACTTGTAGTATTGGGCCATGAATATTATGAAAATCTTGTTAGAGAATTAGATGAGTTAAAAGAGCAAAATGAACTTTACGCATCCTTGATTCAAGCAGCAGGTGAGTCTCGGCGTGGAGAAGGGAAGGACTTCAATGAATTTATAGATGAACTTGAATCAGAGTTAAGGGAGACTATTGCTGATGACCAACAATGTGCAAGCAAAGTTTCAAGTTAAAATAATGCCAACAGCTCAGAAAGATCTTCGAAAAGCGATGGAATATATTGCACATGATAATCCCAATAACGCATTAAAATTTGTTTCCGATGTTAGGACAAAGATTAATAATGTGTTGGCGAATAGTCCTCAAATTTGTTTGCCACCTCGTGCTTATCCATTACTTGCAGAACAAGGATATAAGCGTCTTTCTGTACACATTAATTACAGTGTGTTATGGTTGTGGAACGGAGACGTTATTGAAGTACAGCGAATCCTTCACAATAAAAGAAATTGGACTTTAATAATTGGTGGATCAAACGATACAAGTGACGAGTGAAAAAATCACCGTTAAGGGAATTGATACTAATAATGCATCAGGTGTGTATTGGCCTGTTCGTGGTGGCTATCGCGTTGTGATCAAATTAACAAAAACCTCTCTAATCCGTTTGGGATATGAGAGGTTTTATTGTTTATATAAAAATATATTAAATAAGTATAATAATGTATTAAACATATATTTAATATAGCTTGTTTTTAAAAAAGATTCCCCATAACCGATTAATAATCATTAATGGTACAGCCACCATTGCGAGATCATTTATTGGGTAAGTTTGACTAAAACCGCGAAATGTAAATCAGCAGTTAAATGATGGGAAGGTTCATATAATTTAACTGATTTTTGCACTAAATCGGCTTTGTAAACTCCATAAATACTTCACTATCTCATATGCCATATCAGCTGCGATAAAACAATATGACATATTAAATACTAAGGAGTATTTGTACAATCATTGATAAAAGTCTACAACCCCATATATATCAAGGGATTGCAGACTTGTGCTGAATCTGTCACAAAACCCTTGTGTCAGATTAGACACAAGGGTTTATATTCCGTATTTGATCTTCAGCTGTCTCTAATTTGCATTTCGTGGTTTTAATCAAACTTACCCATAAAGGGTAATGATAAGTAATAATATCTGTTGTAGCTCCATAAAGACCAGCTATTAAACCCACAGGTAATAATTCACGCCATCTTTTTTTATCAGCAAAAATAAGCCATATCGTCCATTCTAAAGCAAAACGAATATACCAGAAGAGCATATTTTTAGCCTCTTTTAACTATTTCAAATATTTTCTTAACTATCCACCTTGAAAATAATCCTATAAAGATGTAGATAGGAAATGAGTACAAGTAGTTCCATTTAAGTAATTGATAGAAACCGAGTTGCACTAGTAAAGGTTCAGCAATAAAGGCGTATACTGTAGTTGTTGCAACTACTGCCCAGAAAAAGCTCTTCCATGTTGTGAAATACTGGTAAAGCATCATATGGATAATGGGAACTATTGTATAATCAACTGAAGTAAGCCGAGGAAACAAGGGTATAACATTTATTGGATAATGCCATAAAGATAAGACAAAACCAAACTCATCCAGAGTAATCGTAATTATTGTTATTATCGCTCCGGACAAAGTTATCTCGTGAAGTTGTTTCTTATCGGCATATTTATACCAAATAAACCAAGGAATAATAAGCAATATGAACAAAGTCCACCAACGCCAAGTTCCAAGTTCTTCAGCTAGCCAATTATCCATTCGAGCTTTACTTAATAATCTTACCATTTCTGCAAGTTCTGGAGTCGATGGATAATACATTAATGATAGCCTCCGTTAAAGACAATTACCCCTAGTTAATTTAACCAAAGTCTTTTTCTTTATCCGCTTTATGGGAATATTACTGTTGTCACAATAATTTAACTTCTTGAACCATTGTTCCTTAGCTGTTTTTTCAAGAGTAGAGCATTTTTCAAAAACAATGTTAATCAGTTTCGCATTATTTATTCCGTAGCACACTGAATCGCTACTTTCACTTTTATGTATTTACAGATAATGAGTGGGGTCACGATAGAATTCGGAAATTATAGCACGCTAAGGAATTATCAGTAAAAATTACTCCAATTCCGTGTGTAAATAACGTTCGTTTCTTTCACTTCTCCATTAATGCAAAAAACTCTATCCAAATTAGCTAAATAATCGTGTAGCAATTCATGTACTAATCAAAATGTAATATGAAGATAGACTTATTAATAGCTATTTCGCACCCCCTCAAAAATCGGGCAAATAAATAAGCATTCTTAACAAATAAAAAGATTCTCAGCATTTATAACGAATATCTCTTTATTATGAATTATGGAGGTATTTGTTATGTTGCCACCCCAATATACGATTGCTGTTAATGAAGAATGGCATACACCGGTAATGATGACTGCCGCTTTACACTACCTGAATAAATTGGATTTTGTAGAAACACTCAATAGAAACCTCGATTGGGATAAAAACCAATGTAAAGTGAGTCCAGGTCATCTGGCTTTAAGCGTGATTCTTAGTACTTTTGCAGATATCCGTTATCCTTTATACCAGATAAAACGAAATTTTGATGGAATGGATATAGAATTGCTTTTTAAACCTGGCATCACAAGTGATTGCCTCAATGATGATGCCATCGGTCGTACATTAGATAAAATCGCCAATGCTGGATGTAGTGATATATACAGTAAGATTGCATTGAATGGATACAGTTCTTTTGATATGCCCTTTGAACATTTGCATTCTGATACATCATCATGCTCTTTGTATGGTGACTATTCTCAATGTGATTCTCCTGGATACCAAGGCCTTGATATCACAGAAGGATTCAGTAAAGATCATCGTCCCGACCTTAAACAATTCATGGTTGGTACCATCGTAAATGAGCACGGTATTCCACTTTATCACAAAACCCTCGATGGCAATACGGCTGATTGTGCATGGAATTATGAAGCTGTGCTTAGCTTACAGGATGTACTTGGCGATAAATTACAGGATAAAATATACATTGCTGACAGTAAACTAGTTACGGCACCCAATCTGATCTTATTTAGCAATCCTGATAAAAAATTGCGTTTTCTTTCGCGCTGTCCCGACAGTTTTCATAAAAAATTAGCTGAAAAAGTAAAACAGCAGGCTTATACAATAAACAATTGGGTGGATATTGGTAGTTTAAAAAATGACAAATACCACACTCGGTATGAAGGGCAAGAGTTTGCAGAGACTCTTTGTATTACTGATAAAGAAAAGTCACTCCATATTATCCCAGTACGTCTCTTCGTTTATCGATCACTCGACGGTACAAATCGTATTGAAAAACGCTTACAAAAAGAAGAACAACGGATTATGGCACAAAAAGCACTCCTTGAAAAGAAAGGCTTTGCCTGTCTGGAAGATGCTCAAAAAGCTGCTACGGAATTTTATAAGTCAAAGTACCATGAGCTTATTGATATCAAAATAACGACTCGTTCAGAGTCTAAAGAAACTTATGGACGTGGTAGATTGGGGAAAAATCCAAGACCATTACAAACTAAAACTACTTGGTATGTTGAAGTTAATATCATAGGTCCAAATGCAGAACGTGTTCACAAAGCACAGCAAATTGCTGAAACATTTGTGTTAATTACAAATACTCCACCAGAAATGTTAACGCTGAAAACAGCCCTTTATAAATACAAAGGTCAGCATAAAGTAGAAGTGCTTTTTCATCTTTTAAAAACACCAGCTTTGGCAGCACAAGTATTTTTGAAAAGGACAGAACGTATTGAAGCATTAATCATGCTTCTGCATGTTTCATTACTCATTCGTTCACTCATGCAATACAATGCTCGCGAACGCGAAAAATTACTGGAAGAACTTCCACGTGTTGATTTTCAAAAGGGCGTATTGCAAAATCCAACAACACAACATCTCTTCAAGCTGATCCATTCTATTATGCTTGTATCGAAAGACAATAAATACTATTATTCTGTGAGTAGCGAACAAGAATATAAACTGTTAGCACATATCCTATATCTTTTAGATATACCAATAGAAGATCCTAGGTCGTTATAGTTTTTATAGGCATAATCTTACTTTGATCATTTTGCTCATTCCTAATAATACTTTTTCCAAACAATGGGAACTTGAAAATGTTCTCTGGTTCTTTATGTCAAAAATCGATTTGGCTTAAATTTACATTTTTTAAATTTGTGATAGTTGAACAGGGGGTGCGAAATATAAATTATTAAGTAGTTACACTAGTGTTAAATATAAAAATTATGTTAGCGTGCTATAATTTCCGAATTCTATCGTGACCCCAATTATATTGTTTGTAGATATGCGGTCTAAAATCAGACTTGCGGTACCTCGTTTTTTTATTTCACTGATAATTTGTTCGTTTGTAAAAGGCTTAAACATAAAACTATCACTCTCCCATATTATTGAAACTGTAAAGACCTCACCATCAAAGGATTGGTGAGGTCTTTACAGTTTCAATTCCATGAGAGATAGGGGGATGGGCAGGACAGAGAAAAAAATTGTCTATTGATTCCCAAAGCTGAATCTAAACAGTCCAACGAATCAGTGGGGGTGGAAGGGGTTGAGCGCCCCTCCTGGTGTGGGGTAGTAGTAGGGGTATGGGATTGGTTTGGATAGGGTGAAGGGGGTATAACGCAAATTTTGAAGTCGGTATTTTTAATAATTTTTAAGCAAAAGTAATGTTTGACATAAGTTTAATATTATATTATACTTATATTATAGTTTATTAAAGCGGTTCAGTATTATAAATTAGGGGTGGATAACGTGATAATTTCTGTAGCACATTCAAAAGGCGGGGTAGGCAAGAGTACACTGGCCGTCAATATAGCTCAGGTAATGGGTGCGGATATTTTGGATCTCGATTTACAAAGAAGTAGTTTGTTTTGGAATCGTACTAGAGGAGCAGGTGGTTATAAGGGATTAAATGTTCATACTCCTAATGATATAGATGAAGCTAAAAAGATTATGAATGAATACAAGACAAATGGTTTACTGGTAACTGACTGCGGAGGTTTTGACTCAGAAAGCAACCGTGTGGCGCTCAACAGATCGATTATAATCACTCCCGTGTCACCGTCAAACATCGAACTATACGGGCTTCAAAATTTCATTCAAACGTTAAAAAAAGCAAGCGAGTTAATGGAACGTGAAATTATTGCTAACGTTGTTATTAATAATGCGGATGTGCGAAGTCAGGGAGCGATTGCAGATGTTAAAGAATTTGTCCTTGCGAACAACAAACATCTAAAATTACTAGACACTGTTATTCACTGCCGTAGCGATTTTAAATGGAGTTTCGGAGAGGGTTTGAGTGTCGTGGAATCCAACTCAAAAAGTAAAGCTGCTGAAGAAATAACAACATTGGTTAGTGAGATAAAAAACAAGTTTAATATAGTATAATAATATATTAAACTCATATAAAATACTATTTAATGGGGGTTTTATTGTGGTGAAAAAAAAAGGGATCAATATGGCAGCGCTAGAAGTGGATCAGCAAGAAGATGCTAAAGAGGCTGAATTTGCGAAAGGTGCGAATTTGGTTGAACGTGGAAACGTCAATAAAGGTGGCAGGCCAGCCGTTGAAGATAAAGCAAACAAACCAATGGTTGTGTATTTTACCCAAGCTGAAAAAGAAAAGATGAAAGCATATTGCCGGCAAATTTCGTTTTCGGCTCTAGTTAAACAAATGTTAAACGAAAAAGGTATTTTGTAGATTTAATATAATATTAAATCTACAAAATATATGATTTCAATAATTGATTTTATATTAAAAACAACCAAACAACTATTATTAGTAGTCGTTTGGTTATTTGTCTGGTTAGGACAAATAAAATTTAGAATATAGTTAATGTTGTGCTTAAATGATATAATTATACTTGAAAAAACGTTTTCTAGAACAACGGAGGTAGAATTTTTTGACACCTGACGAAATTTGCGAAGCATTGGTAAAAATTGGTGCAGATGTATCGCGAAGAACATTACTAAATTATGAAGAAGCTGGTTTAATCCCAACGCCGGTAAGAGGTAGTCACGGTAGGAAAAAAGGAAGATTTACTGATTATCCAGAAAAGACAATCGAGGAAACTTTCGCTGCGTGGCGTTTTATCCACGGTAAATATGGCGAAGTTGAAAATAGTCTGTTTACGGCAATGACACCTAAAATGTCGGTGCAAGCTGTGAAAAAAATTCGTGATTTATATTATTCAAATGTGAGATCAAATTCAGACAAATCATATGAAGATACAAAAGAAGCATATATACTGCGTGTGAGAACTTTTGAAAAAATTCATGCACAATATGACGATGCACCTTCAGAAAAAGAAATTGATGATTATTTATCTGATGTAGCTTTATTGAGCGTGAGTGGAATGGAAAAAGCTCATTTCGCATTTTTAGATCTATGGGAAGCTGAGTGTGCACGGGCAAGGGCATTAATACTTATAAAAGCAGTCTTGTGACTGTTTTTATAAGTATTAATGAAAAAGAAAATTCGAGTGTAAGTTATAATGATTAATAAAAACAAGTAGGAGGTTTTTAACATGCGTATCGTCGACAGAATCTTAGCAATTTCCGATATCCATGGCGAAAATACGAAATTTCATAAAATACTCAAGCAAGTAGAGTATGACCCCAAAAGTGACTTGCTTGTTGTCTGCGGTGATTTGATTGATCGCGGAGAAGATAACCTAGCTATAATCGAAACTTGCATGAAGCTACAAAAGCAGGGTGCAGTTATGTTAAAGGGAAATCATGAGCAGTTTGCTCAGGAGTGCATTAGGGATATGATATGCGAAAACCCATCACAAGCACTCCAAGTTTGGGTTAACCATAATGGAGGTAGTAATACGTATGATGAATTATTACTCCTATCTAAGAATGAATTAAAAGAAATTTTAATTTTCCTTGAAACATTGCCCTTGTATTTCGCCTCTGGAGAATATATTTTTGCTCATGCCGGAGCTAACACACGCAAGCCCATTGAAATGAATATCGAAGACGAATTGGTTTGGATGGAAAATAGTTTCCCTTATTGTCCTGCTTATAAAAACAAGACAATCATCTTCGGCCATACTCCTACATGGTTATTACACAAATATAAAGCTAAAGAGAAGGCAGAGAGGAAGAATACTAAAATTTGGTTTGATCCCGAATGGAAGGATAAAATCGGGATTGACTGTGGTAGTGTGTTTGGTGGAAGAATGGCGATGCTCGAACTGCCAAGTCTAAGGGAGTATTACGAATGATTAAAAAAGAAGATATTCAAAAAGGGATTGCTTTTGATGACGCTGCTTCTGAAGCAGGTGGTTATGTAATAGAAATGAAAGAACTCCCTCCTTATCGTATTAGGGATATGATTAAATGGGCAAGAACAAATGGTAAAGACCTAGAAAAATTAACGAAAGCAGAACGCAATCAATTCTTAATTAAAAAATAATGAGGATGCTGATATGCAAAATAAAGATGTTCAATTTATAAATCACGATGGCGAATATCCGATTTTTTGTTACAGGATTTTGACTGTAAAAATTTTAGGAAAAGTGGAAAAATTTCAACTTTGTTTAAAGCCCAGAGAAGAAGTCGAAGCCCACAAAACATTGTATCCCGATGAATATCCAAACACAGGTTATTGGGTGTTTAATCCCGCATTTAATACATTGCAATGTGTTAAATATGATAAATGCAACGAGCAAAGCGAATTTGAATTTCATTACTTCAAGAAGCAATCACAAAAAATAATAGGTGAAGATATTCGTTTGGAAATCGAAAAATTAGTGAATGAAAATGTTCAACAGCATTGTTGTAATGGATGTGATTAAAAGTAAGGAGAAGTTTTTATGTGTAAAAATAAAAATAAAAGAAAAACAAAAAAATACAAAGCTAAAAATTTTACAGAATGGAAAGAAGATTCAATCAGAAATGGATATTGTTGTATTGAATACACACCTACAAAAGCAATGTTATGGGGACACGGACGCGATTTTTTAGGATGCTCTATTGCTGACCAATTAGAATTTTATACGATATGGACACAAGCACCTTCATATAAATCTGCTGACCAACACGCAGAAAAAACAGATAGTGAATTGATTAAAAAAGTATGGGCAAAATTGCGAGGGAAATTCACGCAGAAAACTACTTTTTCCGAGATTATCACGTTAATTCGAAATGAAGGAGTAAATTGTCAAGTATATAACGTAATGATTGGTTAAGGAGTTGTTTTATGATAAACCTATATCTGTTCGTTGTTGTGGAAACTTTATAACTATTATACCATTTCAGAAATAAGAAATAAAAAAACAAATTTTCATTTACCTCTATTCTGCCCTCCGGCAACGAGTACATAAACAAGCCGTTAGAGCCTCCCAAACCTAGCCACTTAACCTAACTATCAAGGTCGTGCCTCTGTCCACTCTACGGTCAACTATGGACGTAAGAACCGCTAGTGAGCCGTAGGCGAACGGTGTATTCGTCCGTCTCCTTACGATCAATTATGAACGAAAAAAAACCTCTCAAACAGCCACCAATAATGAAGCGGTCAAACATTTTTCTTTCCCAAATAAGAGAACATCTAACAAGCCACCAGAGCCTCCCTAAGTAAGCCACTTACCTAACTATCAAGGTCGTGTTTCCGTCCTCCCTGCGGTCAAATATGGGCGAAAAGGAACCCATCAAATGACCACTGAAGAGGAAATGGGCAAATATTTTCTTTCAAAATAAAAGTACACCTGACAACAGCCGGAGACTTCCTAAGTAAGCCACTAACCTATCAATTAAGAACGTTCCTGCCCTGTATCGAACGAAGTGAGATGATTAGGGCGTAAGCCCCCGTTCACATTAGTAGAGTCAAACAGAGATAAGAACAACCTACCAAATTGAACACTACTTGAAAATCTTCTCTTATTTAAAATTATCTCATAATTAATTAATATTTTCAAAATGGAAGGTGTTACCGTGATAATATTTAAAGCAATTCTATATATACTAGACAAATTATTTTTCGCTTTAGTTTTTATTATTTATGGGATTCCATATTTTTTTTACATAACGTTTTTTCAATCTGAAAAAGTAAGAGCAGAAAAAGCAGAAAAAAATAAAGCAAAAAAAGATAAGAAACAAAAAACAAATATTGAAAATGCTTTCACTATTTTAGGAATTCCTCAAAACAGCGATTTAAAAACTATTAAATCAACTTACAGAACGTTAGCACAAAAGTATCATCCAGACCATCACGGAGATGCGAAATTGTTTATTAAAATTCAAAAAGCATATGAGGAATTAACACAATAAAGAACTTTCACATAACCTTTATCGAACGTTCTGTTTTTATAGTAAACACCTCAATAAAATACAATCTTGATTAACGAAAATATCTAGTTTCCCCTTGATTTTTATAGTACCAATAATCGTTCTCCCCTTGTTGAAGACGACGCTTTTCTTCCGATGTTAATGGCGTACTTGATCTACCGCTAGAATAATCAGTTTTAGAAAAGAAACCTGTCATAAAGTGATATGAAAATACAAGGATCATAAAACCAAAGACAATCAAATCTACTTTTTGTAAAAGATAGTAAAATCTTTCCGTTGCCTTGTAGTCGTTTGCCCATAAAATAAAGGTTACAATATTGATTGCTAGTAAGATTTTATTTGTTTTTTCCACGATTGCGATACTCCTTATTTATTGTATTTTAAAAATTCTTAAAAGGGACGTTTTTCTATATTGTGAACCGTTCTATAATACATGCGCTCGTTTTCGAGTAGCCGACAATATTCATTATTTGCTTTTCTTTCTGCGTCTGTTAATGCTCTACGTGGTTGGCTTCTGTTTTCAGAAAACATAGAAGATGCACCTTTCATCATTTCGTATAAACATACAAGAATCATAAATCCAAATGCAATTAAATCTGTTTCTTGTAAAAGAGTTATAAACCATTCCGCTGCTTTGTAGCCGTTCGTCCATAAGATATACGTTGCAATATTAATTGCTAGTAAGGTGTAATTTACTTTCTTCATAATTGCGATGCTCCTTATTTATTAGATGTTGATGTGCTTCTTTATTGTTGAATGGATATTACTGGGTTTCAATTTATTTTAACCCTTATTTATAAATATTACTATAGTATTTATATAATTATTAATATCCAGTATTACTGTGACTGTTGCATATACCGGAACAGTTTCCTGGGTGTGTATCTATTTCCATAGCTATGACAGCAATAATATTGTGTTTCTGGTTTTGACGATGATTGGCTTGAAGATCTTTGGCAGGATGGAGATAAAATTAACTCCACACGACGAAGAACAGACGTTATATAAAAAGAGGTTGTAATAATGAAACTCGAATATGCTACATTTCAATTAATATTATTCCATTATCCAATGGAACACTGGCGACGAATGAAAAGTGGAGCAATTCACTTGCACGGACACTCACATAACAGGCTTAAATATAACTTAGATGCCATTTAAAAAGGTAGTAAACGTTTTGATGTAGGCGTAGATGCAAATAATTATAGACCGATTAGCATTGATGAAGTGATAAGTTGGGTAGTTTAAATTTGAGTTACTTCTGAAAATGGATAGCGAAGTAAGAAGGGAGATTTTTACTATGGATAAAGAATTGATTATAAAAGAAGTACACAAAAGGCAACAAAAAATACAAAATAAAATGCTTGATTATGTAAAAGAAAATTTTGATTTAAAAACCGTAAAATTGTATTGGGGTAGAGGAATGTCGATACGGGTTGTACTCCCAGACGAAGAAGAAATAATGATAATTTATGACCATCATAAGGAAGAAATTGTTGAAAGAAGTATTGGAAAAGTCCCTATTTTGAAATGCCGTGATTGCGATATCACTTTTGGAATTAAAGGACAATTCTGTAATTGTATAGATGATAAGTTATTTGTAGATATTGACGATATGTATTATTACATTCGTGTTGGTGGGAATTTTGAAAAATTAATAATTGTAAGAGATTCAAAAAATAATGGTGATAAGCCTGATTTAAAACAAGTGGTTGAAGAAGCGATTGAAAGGGAAAAGATAAAAATTAAGTCCCTCCCCAAAGAAAAAATTTAAAGACTTTTTTGGATATAGAGGAGTGAATTAATATTATGCTTCAACCAAAAGCTATTTCAGTTAAGCCTCTTCAAAATTATTTGTTAGAATTAGTGTTCGATAATGGAGAGAGAAAAATATTTGACGTAAAACCATATTTAGTTGGTTCTTGGTTCTCAAAACTCAAAGATATGAATTATTTCAATACCGTACATATTGCAGGATTATCAATTGAATGGGCTGACGGTCAAGACATTAGCCCCCATGAATTATATGATAATTCGCATTCTGTATTAAAAATTAGCGATAAGGAAAGGAGTTTTTAATATGTCTTGCTTGGAACTTAGGCCACTAAAAAAACGTCCTTATCATCGACATACTTTAAAATATTTCTTAGAAATTCTCGGTTCACTCGAAAAAAATATTGACAAAAATTTAAATCTAAAAAAAGGTGGGCGTGACATACTCATAGAACGGAATAATATTGAACGTGTAGAAAAATATAACGTTTGGATTGAAGAAGAAACAAAGGAATTACAATGTGTATGGAGGATAAGAAAAATTGTAAATAAAGTTCTTGAAAATTTCAAATGTGTTACTATTGGTTTTTATAGTAGTTCTGGTTTAAGAAATGAAATATTACAACAGGAAGATGAAATTATTCAATACCTTTCTAATATTAATTGTAATTCGCTTGACTATGAAAATATTATTCAATTTGAAGAAGTTTTTAAAGAAGTAAAAGAATTGGAAGAAAAATTTTACAAATTGAAGTGGGCAAAACATTCTGAAATAAGTAAAAAACGAGATGAATTAACACCGAAAATTGAATGGGATACACAAATACACGGGCAATCTTATGAAACATATAAAAAATTTATGGATATTGCCAAGAGTTTTTTAACTGATGATGAAAGAGAAAAACTTGATTGTTATATGTATTTTTTCGCTGTGTTTGAACGTCGTGTATTCTCAATGTGTGTGTATGATTATCAACATACTATTGATACATTAAAACAATTTAAAAGTGAAATTGAGGAACGTTTGACAGCAGAAAAATACGTGTTAGAAAGGGATGAACTTTAATATTATGCTTAATTATGACAATAAAACATTAAAACAAATTCTTATAGAAGAACTTGGATGGTCAGATAGTGAAACAACAGACTTGCTCTGTCAGAATATGCACAAAGTAGATAGTCGCCTCCAGAACACTCTTGACACTTGGATTGCGAATAGGAGCCAAAGAAC
>Ga0224527_1000584_pt1 | contig 23384 bp, 25 predicted proteins | sample CBST0metaG_FD_179882 | JGI IMG/M metagenome (GOLD analysis project Ga0224527, IMG submission 179882) | Peat soil microbial communities from Stordalen Mire, Sweden - C.B.S.T0 | ecosystem: Environmental > Terrestrial > Soil > Wetlands > Peat | place: Sweden: Norrbotten County, Stordalen Mire... | reverse complement strand
GTGCGAAGGCGGCTGCCTTCGGTGGTTCCAGTGTCAGGCACCAGTGCAAATCGATGCGCCGAAAGCCTGCCGTCTTTTCAAGAAACGTAAGCCGGTCATCCACGAAAACCTGCGTGACCGAACTGGCGTAATGCTCCTTTCTTGGCAGATCGAAGCCTGACATGACGCGCGTGTACTGGTACAAGCACGATCCCTCGGGGAGTCCGCGCAATGCGCCTTCAATCGAGCGCATCTCGGCTTCGAGTTCCTGGTCGGTCAAACCTTCTTCGTCGAGTCCAGCAAGAGAGAACAGGCATCCATAACCGCCACCCTTGAGCGTGAAGATCCGGTCATTGATGAAGCGTGCAATCGGAACGATGCTGCACGCGGCTCCGGCCTTGGCGAACCACGGCGTATATTTCAACTGTTCAGTGTTTACGCGGGTCATAGTAGGACCTCTGGCTTAGACTCAAGCCCCAAAGCTCGAACATCTTTGGGTGTTTGCGAACGATCATCCATGCACTCACGGCAAGCGCGGGAAAGGCGATCATCGCCACCACGCGGAACCCAACGAGGAAAACCGTTACGCAGACGAATATGATCGCCATCCATGCTGTGAGGTCGAGGCCCAGCTTGGCCCTCGGTCGATTCAGCGCTTGGTTGATTGGTAACGGTTCTCCCCGCTTGGTCATGGCCGCCACCTACTGCATCGTCTGACCGGTGAGCGAGCCAATCCACCCGGCACCCCAGCGTCGTCTGGCCATCGAGCACCAACCTTACCGGGGCCGAGCACCCCGTAAGACTGGAGCTCCTGGCCGTAAGCCCGAACTACTTTACGATGCTGGGTGTGAAGCCTGAAATTGGGCGCCTTTTTGGTGCTCAGGACTTTGCTCTGGGATTTGCTGGCACCGCCGTCATTAGTGATGGGTTATGGACCAGATCGTATGGAAGAGACCCCAATATCCTCAACCGGAGCTTGAGGCTTGACAACGATCTTTACCGAATTGTGGGTGTCCTCCCGCCGGAGTTCCGTCATCCGGGTAGCACAATTGCCGGAAATATCGAGGTTTGGGCAACCGCAGGCTTCAGCGGCCCTCCCTTCCAGGAGCCGAGACGCGAGAATCGCGTACTTCCCGCAGCGATTGGGCGTCTCAAGCCGAACATCGACCTGCGTTCAGCTCAGATGAGGCTGGATATTGTGGCTCGCCAGTTGAGGGCGGATTACCCTTCAGACTATCCAGCGCAAAACCGCTGGACAATCGAGATCACGCCGCTACGAGAGGCGCTCGTGGGAAATGTTCGCCCAATGCTCGTGGTGCTGATGAGCGCTGTGATCCTCATGGTGATCGTCGGCTCGGTCAATGTCGCCAATCTCCTTCTCGCGCGTGCCTCCGCGAGGCAGAGAGAAATCGCTGTCAGACTTTCACTCGGCGCCAGTCGGGCAAGGATGCTTCGTCAGTTGTTAACTGAGTCCCTCCTGCTGGCTCTTATCTCCGGGATTACCGGGATCATCGCGGCATTCATCATACTTCGGTTTGCACTTCAGTTCGTTCCCTCGAAAATCCCTCGACTTGCAGAAGTGCATATGGATTGGACAGTCCTGCTTTTCGCTCTCCTGATCTCGCTATTGACCGGGATTCTTTTCGGGCTGCCGCCAGCCCTGCAGGCGTCGCGCACGGATCTCTTTACCAATATTCGTGAGGGATCACGCGGCTCCGGATACAGTCGAAAGAGCAGCCGGATGCGCAACGCTCTGATTGTCTCCGAGCTGGCTCTTGCGGTTGTCCTAATGGTCGGTGGCGGACTGCTTTCCCTCACATTTTGGCGACTGCTTCAGGAAAACCCGGGATTCAATCCTTCTAACGTTGTGGCGGCAAGCATGTGGCTTCCGGTACCGAATGACCCGACCGCAGATAAGTACAGCAACCGCGAAGTTCGCTCCTCGTTCATTAGAGAGGTTCTCTCTCATGTCGGTGGCTTGCCAGGGGTTCAACAATCAGCAATGACAACTGCACTTCCCGCAAGCGGGCAGTTGAATAGTCAGGAAGTTCAAATAGAAGGTCGCCCACCAGAGTCAAATGAAGGGCTAACGGCAGAGGTCATCAACACCAGTCCCGGCTATTTCAAACTGCTTCAAGTCCCCCTGATACGGGGCAGATTGATCGACGAAGACGATGGACCGGGTAAGCAGGAAGTTGCCATACTCGATGCGACCGCGGCCCGCACCTTTTGGCCAGGTCAGGACCCCGTGGGGCATCGCATGAGACTCGGCCGAGATCCCAAAGCTCCGCTAACACTCATCATCGGCCTCGTTGAGGACATGAAGACCGATGGGCTCGATGTAAGGTCAATACCTCATGTGTATGGATCGATGTATCAACATCCCGGCAGGAGCATGAATCTCGTGCTAAAGACAACCCTGCCTGCTACCGCTTTGGAGCCCCAGATCAAGACGCAAATCCAGGCCATTGACCCCAACCTGCCAGTGTTCAATGTTCGTACCATGACAGAAATCATTGACAGTTCAGTGGGACAGCGGCGATTCTCCGCTGAACTCGTCGGCGCATTCGCCATAATGGCTTTGCTTTTGGCGTCAGTTGGCATCTATGGACTGTTGGCATACATGGTCGGACAGCGCTCCCACGAGATTGGAATCCGCATGGCTCTCGGCGCGACGAGGGCAAGGATCAGCAGGATGATCATTGTCCATGGATTGCTCTTGGGAGCCGTTGGTGTTTCGATCGGCCTCGTGCTCTCGGTCGCTGCCGCTCCTATGATGGCAAGCTTGCTTTATGGGGTTCATCCCTTCAATCCGTTGGTACTTTCGCTGGTTCCGATACTCCTCATGTTGGTTGTCTTTGGATCAAGCTATTTGCCGGCGCGGCGTGCGACGCGCGTCGACCCAATGGAAGCCCTGCGCAATCAGTGATCCTTTGATGGCAGCCGGGCGCGCAGCCATCAAGCGACTAAACCGGCTTTTCGATTTCCGGAACTGATGTTTCTGGAGGTTCTCTCCATATGTCCCGTTGGTTTGTCTCAAATTCAAGGCATTCGGCCGCTCTTGGCCGAATGCTTTGCTTTCCGTTCGCAGGAGGTGGTCCGTCACTCTTCCGTCCCTGGATGACGAACCCGCCAGCCGAAATTGCGGTGGATTCACTGCATCTCCCAGGGCGCGAAGGGCGCATGCAGGAAGCCCCATACCGCCGGATGGGTCCCTTGGCAGATGAAGTTGCCCGGGCGATTGTTGATTCCGGGCGACCTCCTGACGTTTTCTTCGGATACAGCATGGGAGCAATACTTGCCTTCGAAGTGAGCCGGAGGCTGCGCGATACTCGAATGGTCCCACGGCTCGTGATCGTTGGAGCTTGCCGTGCGCCCCACCTCCCTCGAAAAGCCGGTTGGTCTCGGACGTATGACAGAACCGATGCTGAGTTGATAGCCGAATTAAGAGAACTCGAAGGCACGCCGGAAGATGTCCTGGTAAATGAAGAGGTCATGCGTGTCGTCCTTCCGCGTATCAGGGCGGACCTGGAGGTCATCGAGACCTATGAATATAAAAGCGACGAGCCTCTTGAGTGTCCGGTCGTCACGCTCGCCGGAGCTGACGACCCGAGAGCCTCCCCAGAAGACCTTCGAGCGTGGGCTCATCAAACCACAGGGGAACTTCATTCTCACGTTCTTCCAGGGCGCCACTTCTTCTTGCTTGAGTCATGGGAGGACATTCTGGAGCGAATTTTGCCCCACTTAATCCAATGTTCACCTTCTGGCTGCTTGCCTCAAGGGGTGACCAAAGTTTAGTTGATCAACCCCGGGGTAGATAGACCGCTTCGTCGGATTTCTGACCGGTTATTTTGCCACGGTAAAACAGGCGATACGAAGAGACAAGATAAGTCTATTCGCACCGGCGATCTCAGATGTTCATTGTACGGAAGGCAAGGATCTCGATGTCTTTAAACTCATCTGTTCTATCCTACCGTCAAGTCATTATGTTCGACGGCGTATGTACCTTGTGCAATCGATTTGTTGGGTTTGTGATTCGTCGAGACGTGAACTCAACTTTCCTGTTTGCATCCCTTCAATCCGAAGTGGCAAATAGCCTCCTGGAAAAATACGATCTGGAGGGAGTCGACAGTATTGTGCTTCTGAGTTCTGACCGCATCTACACTCGTTCAACGGCCGCTCTCAAAATCGCGGAGAGACTCAAAGGCCTTCACACACTGGCAAAGTTGTTCCTTTGCGTCCCGGTTTTCCTGCGTGACCCTATCTACGATTTTGTCGCACGGAATCGTTACAGAGTGTTTGGCAAGGATGACCAGTGCCAATGGGTTGCTGGATACCAGGACCGGTTCTTGTCGTAGCTCAGGTTCGCGCGATCCACGAAGAGCCACGCTCGGATCATCCAGATGAGGCTGCTCATTCCCTGAAATGAAACACATGAATTCGCGAATGCCAGCCACCAGCGTATAGCTCTTGCGCGAGGTCCGCCCGTCTACCATCTGCTGCGCCATTGGCAGACTTGTGAACTTCCCATCTCGGCTCACAACTTTGCAGCTTAATTTCATCAAGGAGGATCCATGCCAGAAGGTCTCCAGGAATATCAACTCCACGAAATAAACAGTCGAAATGGCACGAAGCCGGCGACGTTCGCGCTACGCAGGGGGATCGGACACAGCATCGCGCAACACGGCGAACTGTTCCAGGGCCAGATTGAGGATGACAGCGGGGCACTGACCCGCTGCTTGTTAAGCCTGCCTTGCAGGTCCCTGTCATCGACTGCCGAGTTTACGCCTGACGACTCGGGCACTGTAATTGTGTTTCCACCTCATAAGACAAAAGCTAAAACAGTAGTGGAACTCACCCTCGCGTATTTCACCGCTCATCCCATCGGCGGCGTTCTGCACATTCGCTCTTCGATCCCCGAAGCCAAGGGATATGGCAGCTCAACCGCGGACTGTGTGGCATCCGTATTGTCAGTCGCAGATGCACTCCACTCCAGGCTCTCGGAGGAAGAGATCGCACGCTTAGTAGTGGAGGCCGAAGTCGCCAGCGACAACTTTATGTTTCGCAGCGCTGTGTTGTTTGCCCATAGGAATGGAATTGTTCTTGAGGACTACGGAAAGGATGTCCCCCCTTTGGACGTTGTAGGCGTCGATGCCGCTGAAGATGAACTCGTAGACACATTGCGCCATCCCCCGGCTGTATATTCCTGGCAACAGATTCAGTCGTTCCGGACGTTGTCCTGCGCGCTTGGCCGGGCCATACGTACTGGCGATACCTGTCTGCTGGGACGTGTCGCGACTGCCAGCGCAAGGATCAACGAGCAATTTCTCCCTAAACCCCGTTTCCGCGAGCTCCTCAACCTAGCGGAGCAGTCCGGTGCTCTCGGAGTTTCGGTTGCCCATTCCGGAACCATACTGAGCGTTCTCTTTGATAGTCGCGACCCGTTGCTGGAACAGAAAAGAGAGCGACTAGAGCGCGGCGTCGATCAGCTCGGAATAACAAACACCTTTCGCTTTCGAACTTAGCTACGCGGCAAATTGATGTATCCAGGGAGATGAACCGTGCCACTCGACGCAATTCTGAAATCGTACATGCCTCAACTGGTACCCCTCGAAGGCCATCTCACAGCGGCAGCATTCCCGCTAATGAAGATTTTTCCAGCCGAGTTCTGTTTGCAGCGTGCCAAGAAGGAAGGTTGGGTAAATGAACAGACATTGGTCGTCGAGACCTCCTCAGGAAATCTCGCGCTGGGGCTAGCCATTGTCTGCAAGCTGCTCGCCCATCGCCTCACCATTGTGAGCGATTACGCATGCGATGGGTTTCTTCGGCGCCGTATGGAAGATATGGGGGCCACAGTGGAGATTGTTCCCGCTCCTCTGGTTGTGGGCGGGTACCAGGGCGCAAGGCTACAGCGTCTCGCAGAGATTCGTGCAGAAACACCAGATTCGTGGTGGCTCAACCAGTACGACAATTCATCCAATCCAGCAGCCTACGGACAACTGGCTGCACTGTTGGTAAAACAGCTTGGAACTATCGACTGTCTGGTTGGCACCGTCGGATCTGGAGGGTCGGTCTGTGGCACAACAAGTTACTTGAGAGAGCTGTTTCCCGAGATGATTACGGTTGGAGTCGACACGTTCGGCAGTGTCCTGTTTGGTCAGCCGGAATCGCCGCGAACCTTGCGCGGTCTCGGTAATAGCATTCTCCCGAAGAATCTGGACCACTCGCTTTTCGACGAAATCCATTGGGTTAGCGCAGCTGAAGCATATACGGCCACGCGACAACTGCATCGGGAAACATCGCTGTTTTGCGGTGGAACCAGTGGAGCGTGTTGGCTGGTCGCTCGTTCTCTGGCGAAACGCTATCCTAAGGCGAGAATTGTTGCGATTTTTCCCGATGACGGTTATCGCTATGTGGACACGATTTACAACAATGATTACCTGCGGGAGCACGGGCTGTATCTGTCATCACTTCCAGAACGGCCTCACGAGATTTCGTCTCCGCTTGACGCCGTTTCGGAATGGTCCCGCATGTCATGGGGGCGACGCAAGCTGGCAGAGGTGGTAGCTCCTGCTTTCTCGGAGGTCGTATGAATGCTCCCGACATAGTGTTCCTCGAAAGTAACACGAGCGGAACAGGCAGATTGTTTGCCCTGACCGCTCGCAGGCTTGGCTTTACCCCTTTCGTGCTTACAAACGCGCCTGACCGCTATTCATTTCTATCCCACGACGCCATCGAGTTCGCCAAGTGCGACACCTCGTCTCCGGGCGCTATTGACAACGCTCTCCAGGAGAGATTGAACTCAAACCACATCGCTGGCATCACATCGACGTCCGACTATTACGTGGACACTGCGGCGCGATTGGCAAGAAGTCTCAACTTGCCGGCCAACGATCCGGATGCGATTGCAGCCTGCCGAAATAAGGTGACCCAGAAAGAGCGATTGATAAAACATGATATTCCCACTGCCAGGTTCGCTGTTGTGAGAAGTCACGGAGAAGCTCTTGTGGCTCTAACACTCTTCAGCTTTCCAGTTGTGGTGAAGCCGGCAGCAGGTTCAGGTAGCGTTGGCGTTCGTCTCTGCGAGAGTTTTGAGGTCGCTTCGGAGCACGCAAGCCATCTGCTTGGAAATACCACAAATGAACGCGGCATCCCGATAAGACCCGAGCTATTGATCGAGGAATTTATCAGTGGGCCCGAATATTCAGTCGAGACCTTTGGGACTAACGTTGTCGGCATCACGCAAAAGCATCTTGGAGGGGGCGGGTACTTTGTCGAGACAGGCCATGACTTTCCTGCGGACCTTCCCGAAAGAACTTGTGACATTATCTCCGGCATCTCGACGAAGGCTCTTGGCGCACTAGGGCTCGGGTGGGGGCCAGCCCACATCGAACTACGTATGACGTCGTCAGGGCCGTTCGTAATTGAGGTAAATCCCCGCCTTGCTGGTGGGTTCATTCCGGAACTCGTGAGATATGCCACAGGCATCGACCTTGTACAGGAGACCGTGAAACTTATTGTGGGGATGGCAACCAGCGTGATTGGAGAAAAGCTTGCATATGCATCGATACGCTTCTTGTGCGCGCCGGGAAATGGGACCATAAAAGCCATAGACGGGGTAGATAAGGCGGCCCGGGCACCCGGCGTCGTGGATGCCTCGCTCTACAAGTCGATTGGCGATGAACTCCAGGTCATGCATGACTTTCATGATCGAATCGGACACGTCATCGCCATCAGCGACCAAAGTAATGCTGCGTCGGAGAACGCAGAGCTTGCTCAATCTATGATCGGTATCTCCATCCTTCAGCCTCGATCATATGAGAGCGAACATGTAGTTCAGGTAGGTTGAGCCTCGGCGGCCTGTTTGCTCACCTCCTGATCCAAAAGGAGGTCGGCTTCGCGCCAGTGCGCCCTTTCCGTACACAATCGTTCTTGATACAGCCTCCATTTCCGCTCGAGCTCAGAGATGCAGGTCTCAATAGACAAATCGCCTGGTCCGCCACCAAAGTTCTGCTCTTTCACAATTGTTGCTACATCGAATCGATCTGCCGGAATCTCCAGTTGCTGAGACTTAAGCCAATCGCCAAGCGGTGCCTCCAACGATCCGTGCCCACTTTCAATCGCGGCAAGAATACCCGCCCCCACCAAATGGTGAGCGGTTCGAAAATCCAGGTTAGCGTGTTTCGTCAGGTGGTTCGCAATTGCAGTCGCTGATGTTAGTCCGGAATGCGCCCGTCGAAGCATCGCGTCGCCATTAGGAATCGCTCCTGCGACCATCAGGCGCGTCGCAATTATCATTTCGGTCGCTTGGCGCAAAGCATCTCGCACCGGATGAATCGCCTCGGTACTCACGGCGATTGAATTGGTGAATGGAGTCGATTTCATCGCGCCCGCACAATGTACGAAAGCCCCCAAGAGCGCAGCCGAGCGGCCTTGGATATGCTCGAAGATGAAAGGATTTCGTTTCTGGGGCATGGCGGAACTTGAACCCACCAGTTCGTCAGGAAACCGAAGAAAGTCGAATTCCGCAGTCGACCACTGGAGCATATCGGTTGCAATGCGGCTAAGCGTCACGCCATAGGCGACTGCTGCTCCTAGTAGTTGCAAAACCCCGTCTCTGGAAGCCACCGCATCCAACGAATTTCGTGGTCCTGAATCAAACCCGAGAAGCCGTGACGATCGGGCTGTGAGGATAGGAAAGTCTGTGCCGGCTGCCGCGCCGGCGCCCAGTGGACAAATGCGCAAATCTTCACTGAACGCGAAAATATGTCCAAGTTCTCTCGTCAGGGCCTCAGTGACGCTCGCCAGATAGAACCCATATGTAATCGGCATCGCCGCTTGTCCGTGAGTGTAAACGGGCATAGTCACAGAAGAGTATCTTCGAGCTCGTCTAAGCAGAATGGCGTGAAGACGTTGCGCCTCGCGGAGAAGCGAGTGGTACGGCTCTCGAAGACTGAGCTTTGCAATGGTTGCATTGAGATCATTTCGTGAGCGGGCTGTTTGCAGTATTCCACCTACATCAGGACCATCGATCCGGATAAGGTGATCTTCATAATGAAGAAATAGTCCGCGAAGAACTGGCATCCGATCGAGCCATATCGGCGCGAAATCGGCATCAGATAGAGCTTGCAAAGTAGCCAGGAGGCGCCTGGCTCGCGTCGGTTCAATGATGCCGGATTCGATGAGCATTATCAGGTGCGCCCGATCCACCTTGGAGATCAGGCGCAGTTGTTCGATGTCCTGAGAGCGATCAGTGTCACCGAAGAACATCCTTCGCGCGGAGGGAGTAAGGGAGGTTCGTATTCTGCCAGTGTTCTGCATCTCGGAACAATCGAATCCAATATTTTCTTCTAATGGCTGTCTCTTAGCAGACAGAACCTAACGACCAGCTGCTATCGAGCAAGTCACTAAACAGCAAAGATTCAACTTGAGCCCACGGCAGTCGTTCAATGCTCTGTAGTTCAAGACTGAACAGTCTCCCGATTATGCCGCAACAACATCGCAGTCATGCACCTCAACGCTCATCGATCTCTGGATCAAATCGACGGAGATCACCAACCGACCACCCGTCTTATGCCGAAGCAGCAATCCTTCAACCCCGGTCAGCGGCCCTTGTTTTACGCGCACCCGATCTCCGATCGCGAGATACGGGCAGGGCTTTAGTGGCACGTTGAGCCGCACCAGAGACCGAAGAGCCGTGATTGTCATGTCGTCGATAATAGCAATCTGGTTGACGTGTTTCACAACGCGAACTACCCCCGGCGTCGTCACGATTGTCCAGGGAAGGTCTTCGTTGAATCTACAAAATATGTAGCCTGGAAACAGAGGTGTTTCTACCTCTTTTGTTCTGTCAGCCCATTTCCTGGTTACGCGATAGGTGGGAACGAAATCCTCGTACCCTTTACCACGCAGGATGGATGACGATGTGAACTCATACTTCGGTTTGACTTGAACTGCCAGCCACTTATTATGATAAGTTGTGACCTGCAAGAATCACCCCGCGAGCAAGAACGATCTGGGTTCTATGCTGTTGTGCACTAACTGCTAGTGCCTCGGGAGTAAGCATCTCTTGTTTCGCTACTTACGGCTAGTGCTGGAAGTCATGGCAGGGAGTATCAATTTCCCATGACCTTCGGCATGGGGTTATTTACATTTCATTCATTCGATCTGCATATCTGAGTAGGCATCCATGAAACTATCGGGTGCATTCCGACTCAAGGGTGCATGTGGCAAGGACATCAATGTGATAAACAAGCTTACTCTTCATCTCCAAGTCAGTGACGGGCTACTCTCGACCGAGAGACTGACGTATTAGAGATTGTCCTGCAGACCGCTGGCTTCCGGTTTATACGGCGCGTTGATGGACGTGGATTGATCGCGGATCATTCGCAAATAATTAGCTTCCCCCGCGCGTATCGGGTACTAGGATATATAGGAGGTGCTCATGTTACTGGTCTCGCCCGATGTCAAATATCTCCAATTGTTTCGACGCTTCGCTAAGGATTATCGTAATTTCGAAGACTCAGAAAAAGCATCCGCATATGGCCGGGGCTCAACTGAGTTTTCTGAATATGTACAAAGTCTCCGACTTGCAGCAGACGGAATCGGTCTTCCCGACGATCAGGTCCCTTATCACACATATTGGTTGATTGATCATGACGCAATGGTTGGGGTAGCGAGAATCCGACCTGTCCTCACTCCAATCTCTGAAAGAGATGATGGCCATATAGGCTACGATATCGCGCCATCGCAGCGTCGCAAAGGATACGGAACTGCACTCTTAAGGCTGGTATTGAGGGAAGCTCGGCAACATGGACTTTCGACCATAATACTCACATGTCTCAGCAGTAATCTCGCTTCGCGAAAGATCATTGAAAAGTGCGGCGGCGTTCTGTTGGAGGTTGTTGCCGATGGAGAAACCGGACAGCCGTTATGCCGCTATAAAATCGAGGTTTTCGAGAGGAGGGATGAAGGGGGAAGGTTCCTCACGAGCACCATGACGTGAGAATGGATCACAACCCAATACTGTGACCTTTAGATTCTGCCTTCTTGAATTGCTTTTAGAACCGCACGAGTGCGATCACGCACTCCAAGTTTTGCAAGGATGTTTGAAACATGATTCTTGATCGTTCCTTCGGCTACGATCAGAGCCTGGCCGATCTCCTGATTGCTGTACCCCCCGGCCATCAGTCTAAGGACTTCTGTCTCTCGAACGGTAAGTAATTCCTGGGAAGAAGGCCTGTTCAAATCTACAGGGAGTTGGTTGCCGAGAGCGTGAATCACTCTCTCGGTGATAGCTGGCTTGATTAAGGTGCCCCCTTTTGCGACTACTCGAATGGCCGTGGTCAACTGTGACAGCGAGACATCCTTGAGAAGATATCCTTTTGCTCCCGCGAGTATTCCCTCCAGTACACTCGAATCGTCGTCGAACGTAGTCAAAATGATTGTAGGAGGAAGCGTCCCGTCTCGCTGAAGCGCTCGAAGCACCTCGGTGCCGCTCGCTTTAGGTAGCCGCATATCGAGTAGCACCACATCTGGCGCCGACGAGGCAACAATCGAAGGCGCCTCTTCTCCATCAACTGCAGTTGCAACCACGGAAATGTCCGGGGCAAGTTCGAGCAAACTTTGAAGCCCCTGCCGCACCAGAGTCTGGTCTTCGACGATACATACACGGATCATGAAACTTGTTCCATACGGAGCGGCAACCAGGCATTGACGTGAAATCCATCCTTGGGCATAGATTGGAAGCTGAGATGACCGCCAACCTCCTCCAATCGATCCCTCATATTGGAAAGGCCGAGCCCAGGCTCAGGTCTGAGTTGCCCTCTACCATCATCGTGCGCCCGCACATCGAGTCCGCCCACGCTGGGTAGAATCTCAATCCATAAGTTCTTTGCGGCTGAGTGCTTGAGGGTATTCGTAATAATCTCCTGAACGCACCGTATCAACACCAATGACCTTGCTGTGTCCTGAATCTTAAGATTCTCGGGATACCTCAAATGAATTTGGATCTGAGGAATTCCATTGGAAAGCATTTCGAGGGCAGCCTTGAGATCCATCTCTTCAAGATTTCTCAGAGCCGTTACGATGCCACGCACGTCACCGAGCATGGTCTTCGAGATGCTTTGTGCCTGTTGTACATGCTTGAGAGCACTGCCTTCGGCTTTGTGACTGGCCACTTCAAGATGCAAACTCAGGGCAGTAAGGCTGTGACCGAGTAGGTCGTGCAGCTCACGCGATATCCTTACTCGCTCTCCATCTCGGGCGCTCTCCGCCAGCAGTTCCCGTGTCTTGTGAAGTTCGATATTCGTTTGAGCGAGGTCGCGACGTGACTCGGCCTCGCTACGTGCGACAAATGCGGTCACCATGGCAAATGCTTGAAAACATACATACATTCCTGTCGATGCCCATCCCCATCCGAAGTCGCATATGGGCGCGAAGATTGCCAGTAAAAAAAACGTTTGTACTGTAACCCAAATGATGGCGGTACGCATTGTGAAGTACAGTGCCAACTGCCACGATACGATCACCAGGAGGAACCCGACAAAATAATCAGGACGCCAACAGATCATTACTATGACGGCTGCGGTTTCGATCACCAATGCTGCAATCTTCAGCCGGCGCTTGGATCGAGTGCTGGTTTCGGAGCTAATCCAAAACGCAGGGCCAAAGATGATGAAGGCTATCAGCCAGATCGCAAAGAGATGAGAAGAAAAATGGTGATAGGTGTGGCCTATGGCCCTCAGTATGACGGGAGCCCCCAGTATCACCCAAGTGCTCAGTGCGGCAATGCGAAGCACGCGGTGATACACGACCGGCAGGAACATTTGAGGATTATCCCATATTGATGTCGTACGACGCATAGGCCGAAAGTCATGGTCGTGCACGATTACTTCTAGCACTGGCTAACAGAACACAGGAAGGTTAGGGTCAAGAAATGCCTTACGGCGAGGAGAATAACATGTGTATTTTGATAAGGATACCAGCAGCATTCATTGTGGTGGCGATGTTCGCATCAATCGCCGCCGCTCCCGCCCAGAGCAGTCCTCAGTCGACGAAAGAAATACGACAGACTGCCTTGGACTATATCGAAGGGTGGTACGAAGGCGACGGTGCTCGGATGGAACGGGCATTGCACCCGGAGCTTGCCAAAAGGATGGTTTCAACCGATCCCAAGACAGGAAGGAGCGTCTTGGATCAGATGGGAGCCATGACCCTTGTATTAAACACCCGGAAAGGGTCGGGAACCCGTTTCCCTAAATCTCAGCAACATAAAGAGATCACTATTTTGGATGTATACGAGAACGCTGCCTGCGTCAAAATCGACGCCGCTACCTGGGTGGATTATCTGGAGATGGCAAAGTGGAATGGACAATGGAAGATCATTAACGTTCTTTGGGAACTGAAACCGGTTCCAGCCTCCAGTGAACCAAAACAATAGTCGTGCGACCGCGGCGCCATATAGTTTGTGCCCGGTCGCTTACCCCTATAGAGTCGGCGGATGGGAGGCATCCTTTTTGAGTCTGGCTGAACGATCACCTGATTTGAGGGCACAACGAGACCCCCCCGTTCACGATGTCCGGTCCGAGCGCCCTTGATTCGTGTCTGCTCGTTGCGGAGGCATCTTCAATATGCCGCCGACTGCGGGAGCGATGATCGAAGCTTCGTTAGCAGAAAACGGTGGTCAGGCTTTGCGATCATGACCGTGACTCTAGAGAGATCCTGCCATTTTGCTGCCTGTGAACTCCCGTGGAGAGAAGTCAGAAAAAGCAAAAACTTCCTGGAAGAACGGACCAACCCGGCTATCGGCTACTTGAGAGCAAGCATCACCTCCTCCACCCCAAAAACGCGATAAAAGGGTTCTCGGCTGGATTCGGTGAATCGTAATTCTAAAATCGGAGACTTACATCCCATGTTATGGGACTACGAGAACGCAATCGGATCGTCGCGATTCACGACGCCGAAGACGAGGTCTAAGGAGCCGACTGAGAGTGGACAACGCGGCGGTGTCTTGCTTCAGACTTGAAGATCGAACGGTTCATGTTTGGGTCATACCAATTCGGCCGTCAGACTTCAAGGTCACGGGTTTCCATGACCTGCTTTCTTCGGAGGAGCGAACCCGTTCCAGGAAGTTCCGCTTTGATCACCTCCGGCAATCCTTCATCTTCACGCGTGGGACGCTGCGCATTCTACTGGGGCGGTATCTCGAGCTCGCACCTGAGGCGATCTCTTTTCGTTACAGTGGGACCGGAAAGCCGTACGTCGATATCGAGACGTCTCTTCGCTTCAATACATCTCACTCTGGCGATATCGTGCTCTTCGCCTTTGCTCGCAACTGCGATGTCGGCGTCGATGTGGAGCAGATCCGTGCTCTTCCCGATATGGACGGCATTGTGCATCGCTTTTTCTGTCCGGAAGAGGTGTCACAATTTACCTTGCTCCCTCCAGCCGAACGTGAGAATGCATTCTTTCACTGCTGGACGCGCAAGGAGGCTTATCTCAAGGCCACCGGGAATGGACTCTCGACGCGGCTCGACAGCTTCTGCGTTACGCTGCTCCCTTCGGAACCGGCGAGAGTCGTTCGCATTCGAGGAATGAGTCATGCTGCCAGAGCTTGGACGCTGCATGATCTCGCGTTTTCGCCAAAATACGCAGCGACCGTTGCATATCGTGACGCGCTTCGTCCACTCAGGCTGCTCTCGCTCGAAACAGCCTCTGATCTGCTCGGTATTACCTGACAGCGTGTCGATTTCATACGAGTGGCGCAGAAAACGACCTCGTCGCCATGGCCGTAATAGATGATCGCCTCCGCAATAGACGTGTGATCCTGTCTGCCACCTGCAGTTTGAAGTACCGCAGGCAAACGCATGTTGGGTGTCACATACGTTCGTCGCTGTCAATGTCCAGATGGCCGGGCCAAATGGCCATAGTTTTCGGCACCCATCGGCGCTACAGTTTCTGAGCACGAGGAGAATCGGGGCCGAGCTGGATATGATTCGCCTGGGAGTCAGATTTGGATGGTTGCTTGCCATCTTCGGAGCCGCAATAGCGCTAACCACAGGTCTTTTGGTGTACCGCCAACATGCGCGCGATGACGCTGCGCAGGTTCTCCTCGAGAGGGCGGATGATCTTTCATGGAAGAACGATTGGGCGGCGGCGGATCCGCTTTACGCCGAGGCAGAACAACTCTTCACGCGGCAGGGAAGGCCGTCCCAGGCTCTTTATGCGCATGTCAGCCGATTCGTGCTGAGGGCAGACGAGGAGGAGATATCTCCTCTGTTGGTCGAACTGTGTCATCGATCATCTGAAAACGTAGTTTTCTGAACAGCGCCGGATAGAAGATATTCTTGATATCATCCGCGCCGCAGGCGCGCGTCATCGATCAAGCATCGTTCTTGAATCATTATTGGTGTGAGGAAGTCCGGGCGGGAGCGATACTCGGGGTCTTGTCGCTGGTAACGGCAAGACCCCGTTGAAGGCAGCCCAAAAACAGGCAGCCATCCGCAAGATGGTTCTACGTTGCCACGAGCGGTTGCCGTTGTCCAGTCCCATCTGGCAACGCAATGGAACATCCAGGTGAAATTGTTCATTCTGGCGAAGTTATTCTACGGCAGCGAAGTTGCCGTAAATGCCATGCAGTGTTCTGGATTTGTTCGCACTGCGACCGCGGGCAGCGATATTGCAGTGCATTCTGCCGCGTCCCGGCACGCCGACAGCAACGAAGGCGTGCCAACCGCCGTCATCAGCGAAGTCCTGAGGGACGCGCAGATCATCGCGATCGGCAGCGCGCGTACCGGCATCGTCACAGGCAAGTTTCCCTTATCGTGACGGATCAGGGTTCCGCTTCGATCTCTTCGCCGCGCAATATTCCTTCATGGGAATCGAGATCAGCGATTACCGCCACCAGCAGAGTCCCGGCAGCTGCTCTTGCGTTCACGCGGGCGTTGCCGGTGTGGCGGAGGGAGTCGGAGCAGCAGCGTCCGCCCTTTCTTCGTTGTATCCGGTGTGGCCGGCGTGGTCGTTTCGTCGATCCGTTTCCCAAGATCCCACGATTTTAGGATGTCGCGATGATCAGCGCAGAAACCCGTGTGCAGGTTCGTCATCTGTTCTTCGCCGAACACTGGAAGATCGGCACGATTGCCCACGAACTTGGAATCCATCCCGATGCGGTTCGCCATGCGATTGAATCGGACCGCTTCAATCGTGCTCAGACCTTACGTAGCTGCCTGACCGATCCTTATTTGCCCTTCATCCGCGAGACTCTGGAACAGCATCCACAGCTTCGCGCCACGCGCATCTACCAAATGGTTCGCGACCGTGGGTATCAAGGCTGCGTGGTGCAGCTGCGCCGCATCGTTGCCGATCTGCGTCCCCGGCGAGCAGAGCCGTTCCTGCGCCTGCACATGCTTCAGGGTGAGCAGGCGCAGGTCGACTGGGCGCACTTCGGCGAAGTCGCCGTGGGGCGTGCCCGTCGCCGCTTGTCGTGTTTCGTGATCACACTGTCCTACTCGCGAGCGTTGTATCTGGAGTTCTTTTTCGACCAGAGCATGGAGAACTTCCTGCGCGGCCATGTGCACGCCTTCGAGGCCTGGTCGGGAGTTCCGAGAGTGATCCTGCACGATAATCTGCGCAGTGCCGTACTTGAGCGGCGTGGCAATCAAATCCACTTCAATCCCCGCTTGATGGAGTTGTGCGCTCACTATTACTGCACGGCGCGTCCTTGTCAGGTGCGAGCCGGAAATCAGAAGGGGCGCGTGGAACGGGCTATTCGGTACGTGCGTGAATCCTTCTGGGCCGGACGCAGCTTCACCACGCTGGAAGAGTGCAATCGTCAGGCCTTGCTGTGGCGGGATCAAGTTGCCCATCGGCGTCCATGGCCGGGAGATGATCGGCGCACTGTGGCCGAAGCCTTCGCTGAAGAACAGCCGCGTTTGCTGACGCTGCCCGCGCATCCGTTCAACACCGACCTGGTGTTGCCTGTTCGTTCCGCCAAGACTTTCTATGTGCGCTTCGACCTCAACGATTACTCCATCCCTCCTGACGCGGTTCGGCGCCAACTCACCCTCGTCGCATCGGACACTGTGGTTCGCATCCTGGATGGAAGTCAGCAGATCGCCTACCATCGCCGCAGCTACGATCGCCACCAGGCTGTGCTCGATCCAGAGCATCAACAAATCCTGCTGAAGCAGAAGCGCAAGGCATTTCACTCCACTCCCACCGGCCGCCTGGCCCAGGCCGTGCCAGAGAGCGAGACGCTTCTGGACCAGGCCCTCGCCGACGGAGAGTCGGCTGGAAGCCAGACCTCCCAACTACTCAAGCTGCTTGATCTCTATGGCGCTCCGGCGCTCGGTCTCGCCATCCGCGAGGCGCTTGAAAGGGGCACTGCGCGAGCATCCTCTGTTGCCTTCCTGTTGCGTAAACGCCAGCGGAAACTTCGCTCTCCGGCACCCATAGCAGTCGACCTCAGCCGTCATCCCGAGTTCCAATCCATCGATGTGAAGCCGCATGATCTGGAGACCTATGATGAGCTCGCCCGCCACGACGAACCACCCAAGAAATAATCTTGCCGCGCAAATGGAACAGATCGGCCTCCGGGCGCTGGCCGCAAACCTCGACGACTTCCTGGCGCTGGCCACGCGCTCCCACTGGTCCCCGCTCATGTTGCTGGAACAGCTGGCGCAGGCCGAGGCCGAAGATCGCCACCGGCGAAGCATGGAACGGCGCCTGCGTTCCTCCGGAATCAAAAGCTTCAAGCCCATGGCCGACTACGAATGGAACTGGCCCTCCAAGATCGAGCGCGACATCATCGAACGCGCCCTCACCCTGGACTTCCTTGACGAGGCCCGCAATCTGGTTCTCGTTGGAAGAAACGGGTTGGGCAAAAGCATGATCGCGCAAAATATCTGTCACGCCGCCGTGCTCGCCGGCCAGTCCGTGCTCTTTCGTTCCGCACCTGCGCTGCTGGAAGAGCTCCACCGTCAGACTCTGGAAGGACGGCGACGAAAGCTTCGCACTTACGCCAACGTTGGACTCTTGTGCGTTGACGAAGTCGGATACCTATCCTTCGACGATAGGGCCGCTGACCTCTTGTACGAAGTAATCAACTGCCGATACGAGCGCAAGCCGCTGATCGTGACTACGAACAGACCCTTCAAAGAATGGAACGAGGTCTTTCCAAACGCAACCTGCATCGCTACTCTACTGGACCGTCTCCTGCACCACGCCGACGTAACCGTTATCGAGGGAGAAAGCTATCGCGTCCGCGAGAGCGAGCAGGAAGCGGCTGCACGCAGGAGGAAAAAGTGAACACACATCCCATCGATACCAATCCTGCCAGCTACGTCCCCACGGTCCTTGCCTTGTACTTGAGCCTTCCCGAAACCCCGATCCGTACCAACGCCATGGATCACCGCCATGCTCGTCTACTTCAACAGCGCGATGTATCCCTGCAGGTGATCGAGTCAGCCTTCCTGCTGGCATCGCTGCGCAGGCTGATCCGGCCAAAGGACCTCCCGCCGCTGTCGCCGATCCGCTCACTGGCCTACTTCCTGCCTGCCATCGAAGAACTGCTTGCCGATCCGTCCCCCGACAACTACCTCGACTACCTCCGGCTCAAACTGAACCGCATCCTCGAAAGCAAAGAAGAGGATATCTATCCGGCCCCGGCGGATGTTCAAAAAACTACGTTTTCAGAAGATCGCTAACAGGTAAGCGATCAGGCCGGCAATGTACGCAATAACGGCCCCGAACTTCTCGCTCAACAAGAGCCGGATCAAGGAACCCTGTTCAGCTAATTTTTGATTCATGTGATTCAACCAAGTTGGCTGATGCCTTGCCGACATGTCGGGACCTATCTGTTTGCCTGTGAGCGCAATGGGGATTTTGCGACAGGAAGATGTGCAACAGATGTCCATGTCTTTCCCGTATGGTCTCTCCGCTCCATGTAATTGATGATGTCTCCGACACTCTTGAGTTTCCTTGCATCCTTGGTGGAAATCTGTATGTTGTAAGCTGTCTCAATCTGCATCACGATTTCGGTCTTGTCCAGAGGGGTGGCACCTAGATCTAGCACCAAGTCCTTTTCGGGCTTGATCTTTGCTTTGTCAACCTGCAACTGCTCAGAAAGAAGAGCAGTGATTTCATCCGCTATCGTAGCGGATCTCTTTGGCTGATCATCAATCGTGGGGACAGCGGGCTGTGCCGGTTGCGCCTGAGGTGGGGAGGGCTTCGCTTGTTCGGAGGCTACAGCTCTGTTGATGGCATGGTTCCAGAAAAGGGCGCATATGCATACAGAGCACGAAAGCAGCATTGCTCCAACTTGAAGCCGCCATCGCTCCCGCGTTGGCTGTCGCCTCGCCTCTTCCCACGTCCAAAACTTAACAACGAAGAGTAGCGTTCCTGCAGAGAGGAAAATGTCCGTAGCCTGAGGATGTCCTGAGGTCATGAAAGCAACACCTATGCTCAACACGGACACATCAATGGTGCCAACAACACCCCAAGACCACATCTTCGTCCAAATCGTCTCTTTATGAAATTGATCTGATCCAACCGATGAAGTCGAAAACTCTCCTTGATTGAGACCGCTTTCACCGAACGGCATTCCATTTGCATCGATATATACTCCAGTGCTTGGCGGCTGCTGAGCCATCCACAACCCGTGTCGAGTAATTACCCAAATCAATCCATGCGTTTCGGCAACTTCGTCAAGGAAGTTACGAGGTGAACCAAACACCGTACTTCCTCGAAGCGACCTAATCTCCTGGAGGCGGCTCGATAGAAACGCAATAGGAATTGAGATATGGGCACTTTCAGCGACTAGGGACACGCTGTTGCGCTCTGAGATTTCCGCCGGAATCGACACTGAGACAACGTTGTTTTCGACCCAGTCTCGGAAACAGACCGAGATTTCTTTCCCCTCGTGCCCGGTTTCGATCTCGCGCTGCTGGAGACGAAGGCAAAAGGTACTGGACGCTTCGCACGCACTTTCTATTAAGGGGCATTCCAAACTAACTTGATTTCCCGCGTCTGTTTTAGCTGTGTAGATTTGAAACCGGCTCAGACTACTTCTTTCCTCACGAAGGTGCTGATATAGCCTGTGCAACCAGTACGAAAAGGGGGTGGATCCATCAGGCAACGGGCCGAGTGATTTTCCAGCTTGAGATGCTAACAGCTCAAATCGTGCTTTGAAGTTATCTGAGTAACTGTCATTGATTGTCCAAACGGCTACTTCGCCCGAATGATTCAGTTCTTGAGTAGCCATCACACCGAGACAACGCTTACCCTTCTCTTCCTCTGCGAGTTTTGCGAAAGCGTTGGATAGCTGCTGCCAAGGTGAATCATTAGTTCGTCCGAGGTCACTGGTAGCGCTCCCCATGCTCGGAGTGTGCGCCAACACTATTTCCGTTTCCTGCTCACGAGCCAAACGCTCTTTGCTTTCAGCATCACGAGCGGCAATTTCGAGTGTTGTATTCCATTTGGCCCTGAGTTGAGCGGTGTGCCTCTTCATGCTACCCATGACGGCGGAGAGGTCTGGGGAAAGCCCTCTTCCGGTACGCTTTAGATGAAGCTCTAGCTCATGGCGAAAGCACCCTTCACGGATCGAAAGCATTGGGTTGATACCTTGGTCGAACACAGCTCGGAAAAACGGTCTGCATTTCTTTCGGCCTTGAATTCCCCATATTTCGCCAAAGGTGTCGCAAGCCCACTGCGCGCGCTTATCCATATCCGCAATTTCCATATCGACCATCGCGGTGCCATAGTAGGCAGAATTTCCCCGTTTGCGGCCCTCGGCGAATACCGCATTCCAGGCCTTTAGATGTTCCGTGGCCCATTCGTTCGCAACGAGCGAGAGTCTAAGCGTGTAATCCTTCTCGATTAGCTCCCAGGCTTGTTGAGAGCTTGTGACGACCTGTGGGAACGCGGCAGTCATGTGTCACCCTTTCGTGACATTCTCGATTCGCTGAGCAATAGGAAGGCAAGGGGGACGAAAGCGTCCCCACTTTGTCACTTTTAGTAAGAACTCAAAGCCACCCAATAGTTCCGATTTTAGCGTCTTTGGCTGAGGATACTAGCTATTGGCCCAAATCCTAAATCCTGGGCGGAGCTTCGCCACTCGGAAATAATTCAAGTATGAACACTCAATGGCGACAGAATCGCTTCTTTGCCGGATAGGTATTCGTAAACGCCGATTGCAACTGCGATCCTTACCCGAGATATTGTTCAACTCTGCCACAATGGTTACCGCCACAATCTGCGCGATACCGCGCAATGCCTGCAAGTCCTTGCCCATTTCCTATGCGCAGCAGAAACTTGCTCAGCCGATGCTGCGCACGCAGTTGATCCTGCTCGGCTGCTTCGCGTGCCCGCACCAGATTCCGGAGCGCCTCGGATCTGGGCGGCCTGTATCCATACTGCTGCCAGGTCTCCTGATCTATGAATGTGCGCCAGCTTCAAGGCATCCCGCCGATTTCTCTTGACCCGGTTGCCAGCCTTGGCCTGAGCCGACGTCAGCACAATAACCCCAACAATTACAATTATTTGCAGCGGAGATATAGAGCAACCCGATAACTTCCAATTATCACCCGATAAATACGAAGTATTGGACGGTGAAGGCGAATTGTCTGCAAGCTGGGCACATCGCGGCATCGTTGGAGGATGCAAACTCAGCGTCTGGAGAGACTGGATGACACATACACGAAGTTCCTCAATCTCCACACTTCTCAATAGGCATATCGAGGTCGAGGTCGACGACGCAGAATTCAGACCTGGAAAGCTATTGGCGGAGCCACTGATTGATTCAGTGAAAGCAGCAGCCATTGTCGGCATTCATCCCAAGACACTTCAGAGATATGCTCGCTGCAGTGTGATACCGGGTATTCAGATTGGCGGCCGGTGGCGATTTCGCGCTTCTGTGATCGATGCGTGGATCTCCCGAAAATACCCAAATTGACACAGATAGCACGTCTCACAGAGCAGAGAAGCTGTCGAAATAACTGCTAGAAATGCAGCATTTGCGAAACCTCCTGGCGATGCCACTATCGCATGGACTGGTCATTCATAGTGAGGTATTCTCCAGACAGCCAATCGCTCCCGTGAACGGAGGATTCATGAAGTTCACGAGAGATCATTATCAGTATGGTTCTCTGCGTCGGGTTCCGCGTGCCAAGGGGCCGGATGTTTGGGAATTTCGATTTAGTACGTATGAGAATGGCGCGCGTCAGCAGCGCCAAATAACCCTCAGCACAAGAAAGTATCCCACTGAGGCTGCAGTGAGAAGGAAGGTTGAGGCCCTGCTTCTGAAGCTAAACGAGGATAATACACCGCAAGCGCTCGCAGAACCGACCTTGGGGGCAGTGATCGATGTCTATCTTCGCGAGGAGATGCCGGAACGACCGAAGAGCCAGCAAAATTATCGGTTGTTGATGGAACGGCACATTCGCCCCAATTGGGGAGAGAAAGTGCTTTCGGATGTTCAGCCGTATGGTGTTGAAATCTGGCTTCGGGAGTTACCGTATTCTCCTGAGACCAAACGTCACATCAAGAGCATGATGTACAGGTTGTTCGAATTAGCCATGAAGCGGAGTTGGATCGAGGTCCAGAGGAATCCCATGAGCTTGGTGCATGTGAAAGGCAGGAAACGAGTGGTCGAGAAGGTAGTACTCACGCCGGATCAGATGCAGATCGTTCGAGGGAACCTCAAAGACCCCTATCTGCTGATGGCCGAGCTTGCTTGCTATCTCGGGCTGCGAATCTGCGAAGTACTGGGGCTGAAGTGGGAGGACTATGACCCGGTTGCAAAGACTCTGTCGATTCAGCGCTCTGCCGTAGACGGGGTGGTTGGAGATGTGAAGAGTGAGGCATCGAGGGATGTGATTCCTCTCTCGGATAACTTCGCCGTCTTGCTGAATCGCTGGCAAAAGGACGCGCCGCCCTCAGGGGAGGGTTGGGTGTTTCCCAGCGTTGTCACCGGGCGTCCCTACCATGCCGGCGCACTTCTTCGCCGTCATCTTCGACCGCTGGCGAAGAAGGTCGGGGTTCCGCGGCTGGGTTGGCATACCTTCCGGCACACGTTTCGCAGTTGGCTTGATGCCGTTGGAACTGCGGTCGGAGTGCAACAGAGAATGATGCGGCACGCCGATGTGTCCACAACCATGAATGTGTATGGAAAAGCGATGATGGACAGCAAGCTCAATGCCCATACAAAATTGCTGGAATACGCTGGTGTGGGGTTTTGTGGGGTTGTGAACTAGCCGATCGATAGATAAGTTGTTGATTCTATTGGTCGGGGCGGAGGGATTCGAACCCCCGACCCTCTGCTCCCAAAGCAGATGCGCTACCAGACTGCGCTACGCCCCGACTGTTCCTACTGATTGTATCGCGAATCAGTTTGGCCTTGAATTCTGCCG
>Ga0224527_1000583_pt1 | contig 23506 bp, 26 predicted proteins | sample CBST0metaG_FD_179882 | JGI IMG/M metagenome (GOLD analysis project Ga0224527, IMG submission 179882) | Peat soil microbial communities from Stordalen Mire, Sweden - C.B.S.T0 | ecosystem: Environmental > Terrestrial > Soil > Wetlands > Peat | place: Sweden: Norrbotten County, Stordalen Mire... | reverse complement strand
TTGCATATCCATTGACGATCGACCAGTTGAAGTAGCTGATCGAAATCGAGTCGGCGATTGGGAAGGCGATACAGTAGCTGGAAAATGGCGAACAGGGTGCTTTATGACGCTAGTTCGGGTACGGCGACGATTCGTGTGAAAAACAGCCATAAGACAGTTATTGCCATTTGAATACCTGGAATAGCTACTTGCAGAGGTTAATATCTCAAAAACTGTACCTTTTGTGATGGTATTATTTGATGTCACAAAACTATGAATTTTATATTTTGTGATAGCACAAAAGTAATATCAGGACTTATGTGCTAGTATTTATCGGTAAATATTGTCATGTGGCTGTTTTTAACATTAATCGTTGCCGTACCCGAATTACCTATTTTACCTACTTTGATATACAATTATCAGTAAATAATTATTAAATGCCTGAAATGGTAAAAGCCGGGATTCTTATTCCGGTTTTTTGTTCCATTACTACTCATACCCCAATACATCACCTGCTACACTAAGAACCTTTGATACCCCGTATCCGAGCATTATGTACCCTCCCACTTCGCACCTAATACTATGTAGTCTGCTGGACCACATACCCTTATGTACTAACTGCAGTGGTTGGTAGGAACAGGCCTGCTACGGTACTCGTTCATAGACTACCCTCGCATAGTACTTATACCAGCAATGTGTGGGTTTTTAGCCTACGTACATAAGGCTATGTAGTTTTACTTCTTTTTATTGTGATAATTCATCCCGGCAGCACCAAGCATAGCACTACCCGCAGCTATGGCACTCAGAACTAGTGGAACACTTACCCCCCTTTAGCCATATTAAACCCGGTATAACAAAGAATGGCATAGCGTTAAACCCCCATATGTTTCTACTACTAGTATTATTGTCCACATTCTACCACTAATTGACATAGACTTCAAATAAAAGTTTAGTGCAAGGGCGAGGGATTGGTATGGGGCTAAGCATGGCTAAAAAGAAAAAGAGTCTCTACATTGTAGGGACTCTTTGGTTATGTACTACTTAGCTACCAGGGAGTGGATAATGTTAACCACGTTGAACATCCCGATGCTCAGTGATATAGCAATACCAAGGAAGGATAGACCAGCAGCGATAACCAAACCCATTATCCATTTGTTCGTAGTTTGGATTTCACCTTTAGTAGCCTTCATATCAGTCTTTAGCTCACCGACACTTGCATCTATTCTTTTGTTTATCTCCATCAGCTCAAGATGACGCTGATTATCTCTGTCACGAAGTTCAGTCATAAACTGATTAATCTTGCTGTCGAAATCGCCCTTCAGCTCGGTGCGCACCTCTTTTAGCTCGGTACGTACTTCGTTTATCTCCGAGTGTATATCACGTACACTTTTATCTAGGCTATCAATATATCTTTCTTGCCAATCCATAGTGTGTGCCTCCCCTCCTACAGAATCATTCCTGGTGGCCGCTAGTTCATTAATCTGGTGGACTGTCATATCATATTTACTTCTTAAAACCTCAGAGCATTCTTTATCTGAACCCACGGTGGTAAGCAGCGTTAAATGTCTTTCACTTGATATGCTACTCAACTAGTTCACCTCCTATTATACCTTATAAACTAATACAATAAACACCTGCTCAGGCGTTCACAGGCTACATTTAAGTGTTTTCTATATGGTTAGGGATTTCTACGCTTACTCCCAGGTATAAACTATACGTGAAATTTCTGTTTATGTTTGGATAGATCCCCATAGGAACAGAGCTAAGTGCAATGTAAAGTTCCCTATTCTCAGTGGTACCTATGTACGTTGGTGCTATGGCTATAGGTATACTACCTGGTAGCCTAATAACTAGTTCAGTAGGGCTAGGTATACTAAGTGTAAGGTCTTTCACCTCGCAGGATGGACCTACGAATACACATCGAATAGTTACATGAGGATCATCATTATCAACGAGCAACTCTATCTCAGCCTCATTATGCTGCAGCATGCTACCAGAGTGTAGTAAATCTAATTCTCCAACTTTAACTTTCATAAGAAGCACCTCCTTTATATAAGGCTTATCCATCTTTACTATTGAGTAATTTATATTTCTAAAAGAGGCTCTACCAAGTAGAGGCTCCTTTTATGCCGTGGGCTTACGCACAGCAGGTATAATACAATTTGATTAAAAGTTTATGCTTATAATACATAATAGCACGCTAAAGCCTTAAGTACAACCTAGTGAGCAGTATAAAGCCTGCTGTAGTAAGCATTCGCATAAAGTCACCTCCCTTCCTTTCGTTGAACAAAAAAAGAATCTCGCTTATTTTGCGAGATTCTTTAGCTACCCTACACAGAATTATGGTTGCTGTTTTTGTGACGCAGTTTCTCCAGATAGCGCCCTACCGTAGTCACTTGAGCTAATGTATACGGCAGGATAAATACGTATAAGGTTACTCTCACCACTTTCGCCGCTACATATTATACCCCTTACACAAAAGGTACTTCCTGCTTGCAAATTAGCGATACTGTCAACAGCCGCTTTATTACCAGCATCAAAGTAAGCGTCAATCTCACCATAATCGTAGTTACACTCTACATAGTATTGCTTTTTATCACCTGTTAGCCCAACCACTCTAACCTTTCCTGGTATAATAACGGTTTTACCTACATACCTCTTTTCAAACTGAATAGCGTTAGACTTAGCTTTTAGTAGTGCAGTCAGATCAACAATACCTATATCGAAGTTAGTACTATTCTTAAGATCCTGATACGCTCGGTCACCTTGATTTACTTGTTTACTGTTATCCATAACATTAGCAGTGCTTGTACACCCGGAAGCTAGCGCTAGTATTAATAAGAGTATAACTGTATAGACCTTTTTCACTTAGTAAACCTCCTCAAATCTAGTTTAGGTAGTTCTTAATCGATTACTTAGCTAGCACCTTTAACTCTTCTATATCAGCCAAGTACTTTGGCGTACCGACTCCATCAGCGTTTAGACCTTCTAGCAGGGCTATCGATGTCATAATCGTAGGAAAACACTCTGTAACGCTTCCTTTGCGCTGTGTAAGTGCTAAGTTAACCGTAGTTTTATAGTAAGCAAGTGCATCATGATAGTTTCCAGCTCTAATACACACGTCACCCATGTAATCATAAACCAAGTAGGAGCTGGTTCCTGAGCCATGCTTAATACTCTGAGCGTAATCATATATACTTTCGGTGTATCTACCCGTAAGATCTGAGAACCTACCAAGTACCCACCATGCAGTATCACACTCTGGAAAGAGTGATGCATTAGACTTAGCTAGCTTATATGAAGACTCCCTACCCAACGTATCTAATGTAGCCAATCCAGCTCTAAGTATGTCGAGACTAACCTCACGTTCCTGCTGTATCCTAGCCTTTAACTTATCATCATCAACTTTAGCTTGTAGATTATTGTTTACATCTACTAGTTTTACGTTTTCTTCTGTAGCCTTCCGATCATTCATCTTAGCTACTAGGTTCGATGTATCTACTATACTTTGTAGTTTAACGTAGATCTTTAGAGTAGTACCGTCTAACATAAGTTTCTTATCTAACAGTGTGGTTTGTATTACTCCAGATGCCAGGGTATTTACCTCATCCTTAGTCAGCACATTGTTTTTTACTTCACTATAAGACTCTAGATATACACCAGCTTCTTCTATAGCTATACGCTTAGCTTGAGCTTCAGCCTTATCTTGCGCTTCTAACTGAGACTCGTTTTCCCCAATTGTGTAAGTATATTCTGTAACAAATGTGTTTCCAATAGCATCAGTGCCACTAGCGTAACAAGGACATACCGCTAGTAGAATAACTAAGGTTATTAGTACGAATCTTCTAGACATATGAAACTCCCTCTTTCCGCTTTTGGCGCATTTTAGATTTGTAAAATACATACTGTACTCACATACCTTATACCAATAAGCGATGCGCTTTTAGGTATAAGCGCTTACCAGGAAATACCCCAGATAGTACACATTATAGCAGAAAGGAAGGATTATTGAAATGGCTTATACACTAAATTTACCAGATCTAGAGGCTCAGCTGCAGGGTGATACAACTAACAGTACATTAGTAGCTGATGCAGCTGCTGCTAATCCAGAGCTATACAAGCTTATGGAACAAGAAGCCACAACCTACTTAGAAACAAGTGCTGTACTGCACCAGGAGGCTAGTACCCCTGCTCTTACACAGCCAAACGTAACCGTACCTACAACTCCAACTGCTGCTACTACTCCAGTAGCAACCCAGCCCACAGCAGGAAGTTCTACGGGTGGATCTTCTACTCCAAACGCAGCACTACAAAGTGCAACGACACCAGCCAATACTGCGTTACCCGGTGTACTGCAAACTACAACCCAGTTAGATCCAGGTAACTCCGTCATGTACTTTAATGATGGTGTTGCCTCCTACTCAAGCGATGGTAGAGATGATGGCTATGGTAGGCTATCACGTTTTGTAGCTGCCGATCCAGACTATGAGTCAGGTAACCTGGTGGCCTACATGAGACTTGTAGCAGCGGTTTCGGATGCCAGTGCTACTAAGCCATACACTAACAATGACATTACGCAGGCCTTTAATGACATAACAGGTATAAACGGTAACCCTGGCTCAACCACCACACAAGGCGGTGCAGGAGCTCCAAGTAACGGCATTAATAGTCCTTTATCTACTCAGACACTTCAACTACTGCAGAACTCTCTGACCAATACGCTGATGAAATATACTAAGTTTATGATAACTGGCATCCAGCACTCTAGGCGTGAAAAGACACAGATTATACCAACGTTTGGAGATACCTACTCTGCTATCTTTACTGGGGCTGAGCCACAAGTAGTCACTTTCACTATGAATCTAGTTTGTGATCACGTTGGTGACATGACCAACTTAGTTACAGCTAAGGGCAATGCTGTAACTAATTTAGCCACTGCTAATGCAGCTGGGACAACAACTAATACTGCAACGGCTTCCCAGATGACATGGTACCACGCCTTGTACAACGCGTATCTGTATTTCCTACGGGCTAGTAGGTTAGCAAAGTGGTGGTTACAGCTACGTATTGAAGTACCAGGCTTTTCTAGCTATCAAGGCTATATCTTATCGATGGATGATGCGATCAACGCCAATGATGATGAGATGGTACAGGTATCTTTCTCGATGTTACTGTCACAGCCAAACGTAGCAGTAGCTGGGTTAGGCCTTAATCCACTTACTGCCAACACGAGTAATACCATTCCAACTGGTAAATCTGCGGCCGCCATTGCAGCAGCTAATGCACCTGTACTACCATCAGCCGCACAATCAGCAGGGCAGATAGCGGCAGCAGCGATCAATGCGGCCTCTAAGACTCCATCAGCAGTAGCAACAGCTATAGCGAACTTGCAAACCGCAGCCAATATAACCAATTCACTCACTGCCTACCAGAAGAATATAGCTACGAGCATGAGTGTGTATAACTCCTCTAACGGAACAAATAAGTTAACTGTGCTAGCAAACATCATGCAGCAGACAAATGCAGTGGTGACTACCACACAGGGCTACACTAATTTGATCACTGGCAGTGTACTTGGGCAATCTACCACACTTCCAACCACTACAGGAAATCCAATACCCATATCTACGAGCGGACCGGGCAAGTTCCTAGCCTAGGAACGAAGTCTTCATAGAAGCAAGTCACTAGCGTAATAACGCCCATAGCATAATAAGCAACAGAAAGGGATGACTACGAATGGCTACACCAGTGTACAATAACAGTTTTATTAACCTAGAGCTTCTATGCTTCATAGAAGGCATTGAAGTACCAGCAAGCAACGTATCTATCTCCTACGGAATAGCAGGAGCACCAAGACTATCGATGACTATACCAGCGAGTGCACCGATGCGGGATCTGCCCGGCTATACTAAGCTAGCTGTGTTCTTCAAGGATTTCATTGCTGATCCAACTACAGGTAACTTTGAATGGAGACTACTTTTTGACGGTGAGTTAACCGACAAGCAGTACAACGAAAGCCCTAGTGGAGCTACGCTAACCATATTGGGTGTGCATGCTGCTGGGGAAATGGATCAAATGCCACTGATGATCTTGCCTGTAGCTTCCTATCTCTATAACATGCAGGTGCTAATGGCCGGCAGTACAACACTGTTATCATCTTGGGGTCAGAATACGTACGAGTGCAAGGTAAACGACATACTTAATAACAACAAAGGTAAGTTTTCATCGATGGCTGATGTTGTGTACGCACTGATGAAGGGCATTATACAGGACTCTCAAGTAACTTCCGCTGTAAGCTCTTACTATAATGACAAGATGGGTACTGGAGCTGGTGGTACTAAGATGCTTAGTCGTTTCTATGGCATATCAAAAGCTACAGCTGAGGGCAACTATAACTTTGCAGCTGCAGCTTCATCCCCAACTAGTACTGCTGGCGCTGGTGGGACATCTAATGGAGCAAACAGTAAGGTAGCTGCAGGCTCTGTTCTATACGTGAATGGTAACTCAGTAGTCCAAGTGGCTACACAATACATAGGAACTCCTTACGGTTCGGGTGGGGGCAATGGTAGCATAGACTGCGCTACATTTGCCCTCCAGGTATATAGTTCATTTATAGGGAGTGCATACAATACTATTGTTGGATCTTCTACTTGGTGCCCAACTCAGCACACTAATCTGAGTACCGCATTCCCAAATGCAGCATTTACTAACCTTGCAGACGCACAAATAGGTGACCAGCTCTTCTTCAATGACCCTACGCTTAGCAACCCTACGGATGCTCACACAGGGATATGTGCGGGGTACGACAGTAGTGGTAATCTTACTTGGATTCAAGCAGGAAGTTCTACTGGCGTAAAACAGGGTACAGTTTGGGATAGTTGGGGTGGCATGTCGTTCAATGGGGGCATACACACAGCTTCAATACTGTAGCTGGGTATTTTGTAGTAATGAAAGGTAGGTTTTATAGATGTCTGGAACAGTAATACAATCACAGGCGCAGGTATACTACCCTTGGGCCTTGCAGTTCGGTGTTGAGGCCGGGATAGATGCCAACATTATAATGGGTACAATTCAGGAAGAGAGTACCATGGGTACTAACCCGAATGGACTAATGAACACAGGGGACTGTGTAGGTGTTATGCAAGTTGGGCAGAGTGCCGTTTCGTCTGTTAACACGTTTTTTAACTCAGTTACCAACCAACAATTATATCCACTCCTATACGCACAGGTAAGTGGCTGTGGCGGAACCCCTGACCTAGCAGGTGATGCAGAGGTTAATATAGCCTACGGTACTGCATACATGCTGTACCTAGTAAAGAATGGTACAGCTACAGATACGGATACCATGCTCACAGCATACACAACAGGTAACACGTCGCCAGCGTCCATGGCATCTGCTGCTGGATACTGCTCTGATATACAGGGTTACGCATTGCAGGTTGCAGCTATGCCGGGACTTGTAGGTACGACTGCAACTGGCCAAAAAAATGCACAAACAAACTTTGCTGCAGGAGCATCGGCGGCAGCGGCGGCAACTGGGGCTGGTAATACAGCTGCATCTGCTGCTGAAATGTCACCTACGGCAGGCTATACCTACACTGCTAACTTGGCTACTAATGGCATTATGGACTTTATTAGTTTCATAACCAATAAGTCCTTTTTCGATGGCCTGCGAGAGCGTATGGAGCAGTCTCCAAACCAAACTCTACTGGCCCTGATGGTATCTTTTTTGAAGAAGTTCTACCATGACTTTCTTATAGTGCCAACCTTACCTAAGGGTAAATCCATTATGATAAAGCCTGAGCTTATGTTTGTACCACCCCCATCTTGCAATATGATCTACCCAGCTATTATACTAGATCAAATAACGGAGGTAGCACTATGAAAAACAACGTAAAAAACAATTTGAATATGGTAGACAGCATTGCTACGGAAAATGGCATGTGCACAGTAAATGTCCCTATGAAAGGCTCAATCCGTTTGGTAACTAGAAAAGGCTCCCACACGGGCGAGATTGTAGACGATATCACAACCCACAACAACATCCTTACGGCAATCCGTATCCCGATCATCACGCTGCTTGGCGGCTACCTAAACATTCAAACTCTGTACTGCATGAACGGTTCGTCTAACTGGGTATCTGCGGCTGATTCAGTAAGCGTAAACTCTGTGAACGGTACATTCCAGTACATGGTTAACTACAACAGCAATCTACCAGTAGTACAGCAGATCGCCTTTGGTTCTGATCCAACACCAGCAACTGAGTTTGATACAGGGTTAATAGCACCAATATCCGGTGCATCTAAGTTACTGGCGTGTCCTCCAGTGTTTACAAGTGGCGGCTTACAGGCGCAGTTCTCCGTGCTATTTGGTGAGAATGAGCTAAATGATACACCAATCTGTGAGGCTGTGTTACTGACACCTACTGGTACAGCTATCGCTAGAGCTGCCATTGGATCGTACACTAAGGTAGCAGGTATGTTCTTCGAGTTCTTTTGGACAATAGGGTTTGATCCTATTACAGCAGGTTCGTAAGGCATAAAAAATAACCTACTAAGTACAGCATGTAGCTAACTTAGTAGGTTATTTTTATTCAGGGGTCTCTACTCCAGTGTCTGAGGCAGTCTTAGTACCGAGTCCACTAAACTCAATCACGCTAATTCTTTCTTTCAGTTCAGCGTTCCGCTGTCTTAACCTCTCTAGCTCTTGAAGATCTGCCTTACGCTGCTCAAAAGCTTCCTCTTTTACTTGAAGCAAAGTGTCTTTATGTGTTAACTGCAGTTGTCGCACCTCAGCTGTTCTATCAGCTTTTACTCTACTAAGTTCGTACTCTAGTACATTAATGTTACCCGTCATCGCGTCAGCTGCATCTGCATACTTGTTTGATTCTGCTTGGGATAGCCCAAGTAGATGTTCTACTCTTTGCACCTTAGTTTGAAGATCCTTGCACTGGGTTTTATAGTAACTAACTTGCTCCTGAGCTTGTTTATGTACCTCATCTACTTTGTTGAGTAGGGATTTTACATAGTCGCGTTCTTCGCTAGCTTTGGTTAATTTATCATTAAGTACTTCTATTTCGGCTAGAGTATTGCTTCGCAAAAGCTCCAGTTCAGCACTATTTTTATCACGTTCAACTTCCATCTTTTTTAGTTCTTTATCCACTCTAACATAACTATCTACTAACTCAGCTTTTACAGATATAAGTTGACTCTCTAATGAGTCCGTTTCTAACTCATGGTTAAGCTTCTCATCCTGTCTAGACCTGCATATTTCTACATAAATTTCATTGATTCTAGTTGTATGGGCAGCCAGTGACTTTAGCTCTTTGTCGTCAATAATGGTTTCTTGATATCTTCCTGCCTCGTAAGCAGCTACAGCGGCGTTGATATACTCAGCAGCAGTCATACCGCTTGCTGTGATTTTATTCTGTATAGCCTCTTTCGCATTGTTATCCATCTTAATGCCGAAAGTTGATGTCTCAGCCATTTATGCACCACCCGTCCCTTCTATACAATACCAGTAGTTAACTCCTTAACCCAAGTTAACTAGTTAACTAAAAAAGATAGGAATGTAACCTACCTTATTATACCTGCTTTAGGTACTGTGTGCAAGAGGCTTAGGTTAACTTATTGTAGCAACTAAGGTTAGCGTAACGAGCTATGTTGCTTCCAACCTAGCTCATTAGCTAACTAACGTGTCACTGTATACTTCGTAGGGATGCTTCATCCCCAGCTTTGAGTTACTTGCTATCTTTGAGCTGGATGGTTCTAGTTATAACTTTGAGGAGCGCAAGCTCATCCGGCGACGAGAGGGACTGAGCGATGTACGGGTGCCCGGCTGTGTCGGCACGACACACTCGGGTCCCGTACAACAGCGGGGTCCCGCACGTAGTAGTTAAAGACTGTGCTTCACAGCCAACTGTGGTATGAAATACTTATAACTAGATTTGTTCACAGATTGTTTTCAGCTATAACTTCGTTCTTGACCCGTCTTCCGATGCAGAGTGACAGGCATGGCGTGAAGCCCGTAGAGCGGAGCTCGTAGTGGCGTACGCATGACCTGTCACGCCGCGAAAGGAAATATATAAAAGGCTATGCCTCATAGCCAACTGTTTGGTTTGTACTTATAGCTGTTCATTTAAAAGATTCGTTTTGCACATAACTCTAGTGGCGTATCCGATGGCAGCCCAGATCCGGTTAAGGGCCATGTCCACCCCTTGATATGCACAGCATACCAAAGTTAATATGTAGCTAGTGCTTCACTAGCATGCTTTAGTTGGTCTACTTATGTGCTTGTTCTATGTTAGATTTGTGTGTTTACTAATAGTCCATTTAGTATGTCCAATTCTTCTTCATCGGAACCTATCTCAGCTTCAATAAGATTACGAGCGGCTGATCTTAGTTCTACTAGGTCTTCTAGGCCGTGAATAGCTTGCTTTATGAGATCGGATTCTTTGCAAATTCCTTGAAGTACCTCGATATTGTGCTTAACTTCTGCATCACTAGTACGTGCCATACTATACACCCCTTTTTTTACTTTGTAGGTACTTAGTCGGTTAACTAACTCTCACTAAGAAGTTTACTCTCTGTAAATCTTCCGGGTGAGCAAGTGGTTTGAACATACTACTCGATAGTGATTCACTATCATCTAGGTTGCATACTTAACCGAGCTTTAATAGGGTTAACTTTGTACATACGACGGCAGTTATGGCCGAGCTTCCCTGGGCAGAGCTCGTAGAGCTAAGCCACAAGGATAGCATATCGAGTGTGCCTCACACCCATTACAAAATTAATACTTAACCCTACTATTGCTTTGTTAATTAGTGCTTAGGAGCTAGGAAGCTAGGCATTATATTATTAGCATCTATGTCCAGATCCTCAGCTAATGACGTTATCGCAGTTCTGCTACGTTCACATACAACACAACTAGGGTTAGTACAACATTCCATCTGAGCTAATAGCTGCCTTAGCATGCTTGTAACCCTATCCTTCTTTTCTTTGTCCATCTAAATTCCTCCCTCTTAGTCAGGCTCTACATCACAGATAACTTTGTGTTGGTCCGTGGGACCGGCACCGGAGTCGCAGCAGAAGACTCTGACGAAGTCAGATCAGCTGCAGCGATAGTAAGTTTGGCAATGCTTCACTGCCATTATGGTTGTAAATACTTATCTGTGTAACTTTGCTATTTTCACATAACTTGTGTGGCACCCGAGGCGGCGGGCGCCTTCAGTGTGAGGCATGGGAGCTGGCACCAGCTCCTGCCTCCAACGTTTTAATTTTGTTGATGCTTCATCAACAACTCAAATGATTTACTTATGTGGTGTTAGCCCAATATATCTGCAAGTGATTTTGTGCCTACTGGTGTAGGTTTGCTTGTGCCTGCTGGCGTAGGCATAATTGCTAATGCAGGCTTCTCCGACCCCATGGTTGTGGGCCTGTCCTCCTCTTTTGCATCAGTAATTAAATCCCCCTCCAAAGTACTTATACCAGCATTTTCTACTTTTTTTGAAATAGGTAGCTCTGAAAGCTCAGGTACTGTACTCGGAGTAGGGGTGGCAACAAACCCTGTTAAGAATGGGTTCCAATCTACACCTTGCATTTCTATAGCCGATACAGCAATCTGCTTTATTAAGCCATTCCAGCGGTCTTGAGGAAACTTTGATAAAAATGCACGCAACAGATTGTCTTCGTGTCTCTGCGTACCTAGTCTAAATGCTATTTTGTCTCCCGCCATTATCTGGACACTTCCTTACCGAACAGTATTCTACCTAGTTTGAGATAACCTTGTACGTTGCTATACTCAGGGTCTTCAGCTAAGAATGTTCTCTTGTACTGCGCGCTGCTAACAAAATGTTGGGCTAACAATGGTGCAACAGCTACAGAGCCCCCACCCTCCATAAATATTCCATCAAGGTTATCTAGGATCGGTTCCCATCTACCGAGTATGTGTTCAAAGGATTGTCTGGCATATGTACTTATAACTTTGGATACCAAATCGGAAACATCCTGTACCTCTCCACGTACTTTTATGCTACCTGTCTGTAGAGCTAGTTCTACATCACTCTGATGCGGTCTAAACTTAGCACTAGCGTACTCTTCTTGTAGTAGCTTAGCTAAGTGTTCATGGGCTTTGTACATACCATCATAGGAGTTAGTATATCTGCCACCTAAACCCACCATGTCCGCTCCATTAAATATAGTGTAATCAAAGGTATAGTGGCCAAAATCCAATACACCAAAGTAATTGTAATCTGCACTATTTATCTTCTCTAGGTTGGCATCTCTCATTAGATTTACGTAGAAACCTTCTGGCTGTGTATTGATGCGTACATTTAATACGTTTACAGTTAAAGATTTCTTAGTTTTACCTATCATGTAGTTGACCACGAATTTCCCATCTTCGTTACCTTTTAACAAGGCAAGTAGGGGACCTTCTGTACTCATTCTACTCTGATTAGGTAGGCCACTTACTACATACAGATCCACATGCTCATAGTTCTTATAGAACTCCGCTAGTGTTGCGTGGTAAAGCACGACCATTGCAGTATCATGCTCTCTATCGTCTAGAGTTAAACGAGATACTCGTGGATCACTAATGATAGCTCTTTTACCATAGTGATACTCCGTATCATTTATAAGTACGGTTATATCGGTTGCTACGTGTGTAGGGGTTGCATCCATGCTAATGGCGGTTGACACGAAGCTTGGGAAATGTAGCACTTTTCCTCCTGCCATATCACTTATGGCTTTGGTACCGCCATACCCAATATCAATAGCTAATATATCTGTTATAGAAGAAGGCCTCACTGGCTTAACTTGTCTCGGCGTATTGGCTTGCTCCAGCTCGTCTACTACTGACTCGGCCAATACCTCTGGGTTTAGCGATTTAAAACCAGCTATGCCTTTACCTAATCCTCTCTGTGTGTCTTTACCCTCTTTGAAATCGTTCTTTCCCTCTCCGTTTGCCATAGTAATCTCTCCCATCCACATTTATTAATCTGAGGATAGTTTACAACAAAGGCGTAGCTATGGCAATAGACTTGGGTTGTAAAGGAGCACAAATAATAACAAAGTTATAGTTTAGGTGACTTTTATGCACTATGTTGCAAAATATGACACAGGTGTAGCATTTGTGTTACAAACGATCACATATCATAACAAAGTATATAAATGTGAAACAATAAATTTTAGTAACAGTACCTTGATAGCTGCTCTTGTGTAATACAAAAGTTCTAAAAAATACCATTTGTTATTATTTGTGTTAATTTGTGCAACAAATTAACTGCTGCACAAATTAACATTTTGTAACACAAAAGAACACTTCTGTACTCACGCAAATTCCGGGCCAATTAGACCCACATATAAACTCTTAGTTAGAGGTAATCAGCCGGGTAAAACTTATATAAACTTTCTGTTTAACCCGGCGCTTATCCCTTATAAGCATTGGTCTCAGGTCTGTGCTTCACAGACACGACTTTATACAGAAGTTAGTTGGGATGCTCGGCTACTCTAAGGCTTTAGTCCAAGTAACACTCTAACTCATCGGTGAGCCAGTCGTGTATGTATTCTAGAAAACCTTCCTCGGTCGTGCACGAGACTGGTAAGGGGCCACTTCCAAGGCCATCTTTAAAGATACTGTTTATTAGTGACTGTGCGAAACGAGTCTTAACAGTTATATCAACTGCTACTAGCTGTCCAGCTAGTGAGACCTCCATAGCTGCTTCCTCTATCAGTATCCCGGCTATAGTGAGTGCACTACGCAATATAGCAAGTTTAGAGATATCTGTGAGTGGATCTATCGAAAGCCAGTTCGCCGTGTCAAAATCATCTCTGTTTGGTGTCTGCTCAAGCTGTTCCTGTGGGCTAACGTTGCCTGCAAACGAGCTATTCCAAGATACTTCGTCATAAGCCTCTTCCTCCTCGTTCATGGCATACTCAAACGCATGATCACACAGGTTAGCCAAAAACTCATGAACGATGTCTACCACATCCTCTATTACTATAGGGCTATTACCTAGACTCTTAGCCATTACTAACCATCCCTTTCTTTCACTGACTTTGTAGGTGGACTAACTTTGTAGCGACACATCACGCACGCTAACCATTATTAACGCCTCTTTCTGCTCTAAACTTAAGTACTATGCTATCTATCGCCTCAGCCTTCCGTGGATCTACCTGCCTTAGGTTGGCAAGCCTACCTATGAACCTTGACTTGTTAATACCCATGGCATCTCTTGCATAGAGCATGGCGTCTAACCTAAGCTGATTGTACTTAAACCTAGGGTACTTGATCTCACCGGGCACGGTTAAGTGTACACCTAGTATCCGCTTAATACTTTGAGCATAGATACGCCTACTAGGTGTTCCCTCCTCAGTCACGCTATCCGAATTTATAAGCCGAGTAGTGTGTCGCATGATGTTCACTTTATCCCAGTTAATTTGGAATGGCTTTATGATTCCAGCTACACCATAGATGAACTCCCACATGCTTTTGTTAGGCCTATCTACGCCACTAAAGCACAGATCATCTGAGTATCTGGTATAGATCAGGTTATACTCTGTAGCTAGGTCTTGTATGGCTACATCCATAGCGTAGTTCAATACGATACTTAGAATCGGACTAGACGCAGTTCCTTGGGGCATACGCCCGTTTAAAGTGCATAGCTTAGCAATCACCCAGCAGACTTGTTCCGTCCAACCTGTGACCTTCTGGAGCCCTTTAACGAGCAGTGATGCTTTATGGGACAGAAAGAAATCTTTTAGGTCAATACGGAGTAGCACCTCACCATCTTTATGCATCTTAGCGGCCTTGATATAGGACGCACCTTTTACATAGGCGAAGTTGGCTGTATGGATCGGCAGCTTATAGAACAACGTATTAAGTCTGCGATGTACCTCTGATAGACCGTTTGAAGGGGCCTGTATCTCACGTAACTTAATATTGGTAAGAGGTGTGAACACTGGGATAGCATCGGTATCTTTGAACTCCCGGTAGGCATCCATGCTCACATAGGTAGCTCCTGAAGGTACCTCTACATTTAGTTCATGTAGCTTCTCTGTATCCTTGGTTTCAAGTTTCTTGTAGGCAACCTTGGTCTGTTTGTCTAGATAGAAGGTAGAGTACTGTGGAAACCTAATGTAGTACCACGCCGCTTTAGCACTAATGCCTAAGTAGTTGAATAAGGATTCCTCATCTATAAACTGCGGTAGCCCCGGCACTAGTGTAGGTCCTGGGCTGTGCAGGGTAGTAATCGTTAAACCAAGGTTTTCGTTAATGACTCGCTCATACAGCTGCATTTTCTAGGTCCCCTCTCGTTATCAATATTCTTACTTCCCCGTTCCGATCTAGGAAGAAATGTGGATTACTTAAGTCTTCTTCTACAGGTCCTTCCTGCTCTACACCCGTTAAGCCCATCAGTAGGCAACCTAACTTAATATTCTCGGTGTAGTTAGGACACTGTCTCTTGTCAGAGATCTTCTGCTCAGCCCTGGTGTGGCACGTATCGCACATATCCGCTACGCACTTACCGCTTAAGTACAGGGTTGGCGTTACAAGCGTAGCTGCTGCTAGACTAAATTGAGCCCTAGGTCTAGCACTAACACTTGGTATAGTTGCTGTCTTTATTGGCACTACTATGAACCCCGGTACTGAACTAGCCTCTTCTGTTAGACTAAATACACCGATCTGAGCTAACACCGATACTAGGTTAGTCTCAATCGGGAATACTAGTCTTGACCTGAACTCAGGCAGATCAGTATTGGATATGTAGTACTTGGTAGCTAGGATAGATGTAAAAGACTTGGTGCTGTACTGCATACCAGCAGTTACCTTAGCTTTGTACTCAATCTCATGTACTTTGGCCCATGTTAGCTTCTTACGCAGGAAAGCATTAGATACATGGCCACCCCCGCGATCCGCAGCTACGATGGAGCAACCTGCACGATTTATAATATCGCAAATCTCATCAACCTGAGTTGTAGGATCTTGGTCAACTGGGAACTTTCTAGCAAAGAACACACGGAGTTTTCCGTCTGTACAGATACCACCAATAACAACAACGGTGTGAGTGTTACCGCCCAGTACACCCCAGTCAACCCCGGCACATACATTTACAATACCCCATTCTGACTTACGATCTAGTGTAAGCTCTAGTTGAGTATCATCACAGCACGCTCTCAGTTCTGCCTCGGTTATAAGACGGGCTCCTACGTCGTAGGAGAACCCTAGGCACTCGTTTATGAACTTACCCATACCATAGAGTGGGTCATGTAGCTTCTCCATAATACGGCCCCATTCTAGGCCTGTACCAGGATTTCCGTAGATCATGCACTGAGATACGTGGAAGCCAGTTACAGAGGCATTAGGATACTTACTGACGTAGATGCCCTCCATAGCATATAGTCGGCCACCACATCTAGTACAGATAAGGTAGTCAGGGCCTAGGTTCGCCATGTCAAGCGGTACATTCCAATGATTGCAACACTTGCACTTAATAGCCCAGTAATTCTGAGTTGAGTTATCCCAGATCTTTTGTATAGCATTGTCATTAGTCTTGGGCGTTCCACAGTAGCTGATCTGTCTAGAAGCCTTACGAGCAGCGCACTCTTCGATTACAGGAATATTATCTAGAATGATATCCTGTATTTCATCTATGCTAATGTCGTTAGCTGATATACCACGGGCACCATCTGCTGTGTGATAGCATGATCTAAGAAACATCATACTACCATTTAGGAACTCTTTAGCTTTAACCTGTTGTTGTACTGTGCTATCAATGAACGCATTTTGGATCATAGGTGAATAAGCGATCATGTGTGACAGTCTATCTTTTGAGAACTGTACCACCTGATCACTACGTGGTGCTACGTACAAACCCCTTCGATGAGGGATAGAGGTTAGCTTAGTTAATAACTTAGCTGAGAGTGTTGTTGATTTGCCTATCTGTCTAGCAGTCATAAGTATCATACGCTCAGAAGCACAGTTTAATATAGGAACCATGAATGGCACAGACTTAACACTAAATGGTGCGCCATCCAACCATAACATTCGTTGGGCATAATCACTTGGCTTTAACGTAACTACAGTTGCCATCGGTGTATAGCTACACCTCCTTAGAGGTGCAGAACAATCTGGTAAACTACATTACACCTCAGCAGGTATTATACCTGTGCAAAGTGTAGTATAATGTTCTTATACACTTCGTGTATAAATTTAAAAAGTTATCAACACGCGAAAATCGCTTTCTCTATTTATCTCTTTTAAATACTTTAAAGACTTTAAGTACTTTAATACTTTCGGAGCCGATGAGCCCTTATAGTACAAGCTACCCAGAGTCTAAGTAGGGAGGATTTCAAGTACTAAAAGGGAGGGTTTCAAGTCTAAAAGGGGAGGATTTCAAGTCTAACTAGGGAGGATTTCAAGTCTAAAGGGGGAGGGTTTCAAGTAAGAAAAATAAGGTAATTTGTAGCTAAAGGGTGGTGTTTTGTGGTGTTATGTTAACCGATGTAGAAAGATTGCATATAAGGCAGGCTAATAAATTTATAGAGAGAATACAGCCTAAGTGGGCTGGCATTACTCAACGATTTTTCATGTACTGTATTGCAAAAGTGAATGACAATAAAGAGCATTTTGAAGTACTAGAAATTGACTTAGCAGATCTACCTAAGATACTTGGATACGGTGAAAATACAAAGCTAATGGGTACTGAGCTTAAAGAGATCCACGAGCAACTGCACAAAAACTCCTGCGTTCAAATTATTGATGATGTATCAAAGAACTATAGAACAGTGTACCTATTTCAGGAACTCGATTTTAGTACAACTAAGGGCAGAATAAAAATATTGTTCTCTGATGCGATGCGGGACCAGGTGTTGCAACTTAGGAAGAAGAAGTTAGCGTTCACAGATATAGCGTATAAGGAGGTTATGCCTACAAGGGGATCTTACTCGGTAAGGCTTACCGAGCTATTGCATCAGTATAAAAAAATAGGGCATAGACTCTTTAAATTAGCAGAACTACGTACGCTGCTAGGCGTACCAGAGGGCTCCTATAAGGTGTTTAAAGATTTTAGAAAGAACGTTATAGACCAAGCTGTAAATGAGATAAATAATAACGAAAAAAGTACGATAACCGTTTCCTATGAGACTATACGTGTAGGTCGTTCTGTTGGGGAAATATACTTCATAATAACCAAGCGTAAAAAAATGTCACAGGCTGCGGTACAACTGATTTTACTGGAGGCCGAAAATGAAACGGCAGCCACCGTTAAAGATCCTGATGAACCCTTCCTCCGGCCATATCTAGAGTATGGTAATGGTGGTAGCAAGACTCCTAAAAAAGAATAAGAGCGCTAGCCCAACAAGGCTAGCGCTCTTATTCTTGATCTGTTTATTCTAGCATCTAATATCTTGATAGGGCTTTTAGTTGCCGTTCGAGATCGTCCTGATCGAAAATAATACTGAACTTTGGGTTCTCTAGTACTCTGGTTTCAAGACTTTGTAGGCTTGTGCCCATACCGTCTATAGCATCTAGTCTTTTCACTATCTGATCTTGACCTTCGGCTAAGCGTGCTTGCCCGGCCACTAGCTTCTCTACTAGCGCAATTAGATGGTCTACCTTAGTTTCTGTATCCCCCATGCAGCACTCCACCTTTATGTTAATGGTTATATCGCATAGATTAGATGCAACCAGCCCCGACCTCGCTGTTGCACTTGCCTGAGCTGCTATACAGCACTAAGGCTTCCCCTTGCTTACACTATAACACTGTCTCTCTAAAAAATAAACCAGATTAAAATATAGGGAGCAGCTTTCGCTACTCCCTACCTCTTATGCTTCTTCTACGACCTCTTCTGCAACTAACGCTTCTGCTGCTTTTTCAGCTTGGAACTTACCCCAGAGTTTATTAAGCCCCCAAGCACTAAAAGCTACTACTGCAGTAGCTACTCCAACTACTGCTGCTGTTTGTGCTTGCTTAGCAGCTGCGTTAGCTTCTGCTAGATCTTTCTTAGTCTCTTTCAATTGAGCACCTGAACCATAGAACTCTTCATAACCCTTAACAACTGTACCAGCAACTAGAGCACCAGCAACCTTACCGCAAATACCTGCAACTGATAAATCAAGTAAACCATCCAAAGCCAAATCCATATCGTTAGTATCCAATTCCATATTTTCCATTATAATACCCCTTTCGACTGTGGGCTACACAGTCTTCAAAAATACTCCTTAGCATTTCACCAAGGAGCCTATTAGTTTCACCAGTTAACTAGCTTGTTTGGCGTAGCCACCTACTCCATACTTACTGCGTAGGTGCTCCAGCGATTGTTGGAACAACCGGTTCTTAGCTACACCATGTTCTTTGTTGTAAGCTAAGGATCGTTTAAAGATACTGTAAGCATCTATACCATGTGTGTTATTACCATGGAAACATCCGTGATTGCACGCAATAAAGTAAGGCCCACCAAATTCAAATGGTCCCTTTTCCATTGGCTCTGGCTCCGCATCTGGGAAGCTATTTCTTCTTAAGTCAGGGAATAACACATGCCTCCAATCATTCTTTGCTATCTTACCTGCTAGAGCTTATAAATATAGATAAACCCCGCAAAACTCTTATACCATGTTTTCACTAATTATTTGGATTTATAGTAAAAAAATAGGTAATTTAGGAGATTTTTATTTTAAGTGCTCTTAAATTATTTTTTAGAATGGGTTTTAAATACTATTCTGAATAATCAGACTATATAATTATATTTGGTTAATATTAGGAAAAGTTTAACTAAATCTATTAACATATTCTGTATTTTATTTACCTTTATAAGGAATATTATAGCAGTATATGTAATAGTTGGGCTGAAATGGGCATGTATTTTAGAGGTAGGTTGTCCCTACACTTTTTGGTAAATATATACTAAATTGTGCGTATACAGTGTACATTTGCAGAGTACTATTTCACTAATTTTTAAGCTCTAAAAACTTTTATAAAAATGTACCTTTTACGTAAAAATTAGCGGATGGCGTAGGTACGCCAACCTTTCTAAAAAGCGTAGAATTAGCTATGGACACTTTTTGAGGAAAGGGATTTACCGTTGTCCGAGTACCTAAACGCTTCAAGCCCTTTGTTTACAGGGGTTTGCCTCCAACAAAAAGTAAGAAAGACGTTATGGACACTTCTGTGAGAAGACATTGAAATAATAGCGGTACAAAATAAAAAAATTTTTATATACAATAGTATATAGCTAAATATACTAAATAAATAATACATAATAACTTATATATGTATATATATATACATAAAAATATATATACTCATAAGGGAACTTTTATTTATATTTATATATATATTTATATATACTTACTTATTTATCTTATAAAATTTTTTTTATTTTGTACCGCTATTATTTCAATGTCTTCTCCCGAGAATGTCCATAACGTCTTTTTTGGTTTTTCAAACTACTCGACCCTTGTAAACAAAGGGCTTGAGGCACATAGAGCTATGGACAACGGTAAATCCCTTTCCTCAAAAAGTGTCCATAGCTCTTCGCTTAAAACTTACAGATTTTTACTTATGCAATTTCCAGTAATGCTTTGGCCACTACCTACTCAAACTACCCAGTTTATATCTATTCAAAATCGCACTACACTTCCATCTTGGCACCTTCCTGCAATTTTATTTATGTGACCTATACTCCTAAAGAGCCAGAGCCTGTTGTAGTACCTCTACCTACTCCTGTACCAGAGCCTAGCAAACCCGAAGTAGAAGCACCTAAAGAACCTGAAAGACCACCTGTTGACAAGGATGAGGCAAAACGCATCCTAGATGACCTACTGAATAATGGCTTTGCTACATATCCTTGTACAATAGGTCGTATTCGCTTCATGCTAAGATCTCGTTTTAACTGGGAAGATACTATGATTATTAGACGCATGGATAAAGCCAATCCAAACCTAATCATCACACACCAGCAAGAGATGAGTCGCTTACTACTGGCTGGTAGCTTAATGGGTAGTGGTCCTACTGTGTTTAGGCCTATCAACGCTGGTACACAGGCTGAACTAGAAGCTGACTTTGAGGTACGTTTAGAAGAGGTTGACTCCCTAAACAATGTGTTTATCTCAGTTTTAACCAAGGAGCTACAGAAGTTTGATAACATACAAAGCTATATTACAGACAACCTAGAGCACCTTATAAAAGATTTTTAGAAAGCCCTGTCTACTGGGCTAGAACCTGTATGCACCTAGACGGCTTAGATTCACTACCAATCGGCTCTGTAGCTGATCGAGTGCGCACAGCAGCCTTTTATCGCAGGGCTCAACAGCAGATCTATGCAACCCTAACTAACGTATATGCCAGCGTAGTAGCCACTAAACCAGATATTCTTAAAGAAGTGCAGAAAACAGTAGAGGCTTACATGGAGCTACTAATCCCAGGCTCTCGTGCTATGCACAATAAAGCTCAAGATAACTTCGTTAAGCGTCAAGCAAAAGATATGGAATCTATCTACGCAGCTCTTACTAAGCATAATGCACAATTTAAGGATAAGCCCATGGATGTAGGTAAGATCTAAGTATACAAAGAGAGCTATTTAGCTCTCTTTTTTACTAGGTGCACTCATAACTAATCATTAAGGAGGTATCTAACAATGTCAGATCCCTTTAGCTACAGCACATCCCCTTTTAATGGCCAAGCTGCCAACAATGCTACTTATACTCCTACATATGCTAGTGATACAGTAGGCACTGCAGGCGCAGAGATGGGCAATACTATACGTTCCCTAAGAGATACGCTATCTAGTTCATTTCAAACACTTAACTTAACTCTATCGTCTATGACAACTACACTGCGAGGTATATCTCAAGGCCTAAACATGCAATCTGGTACTGCATTTGCATCAGGCCGTACAGCAAACTATATACCATCTATGCAGCTGATGAACAATACTGGATCACTGAGTTCCCCAATGGCCGGCGTCTTAGCCAATAGCTCAGCTTTCAACCTAATGGCCATGAATAAACCTTTTAATGTTAGTGCCATGGAGTGGAATTTCAATCGAGATTTAGAGGTTAGGAATCGCTTAACTGGTGGTATGGTTGATGCTGGTATGAATGCCTTTAACCTTGGGGGTGGTATACTAGCTGGTAACGCAATGGGTTCCGGACTAGTAAAGTTAGGTTCTCACTTTATACCAGGTTTAGCAGGCAATAGTCTAATGGCTGGTGCTGGTAGATTTGCACTGGGTGGTATGGGGCTAGGTGGTATGCTTGGCTTTGGTGCTGTAGCTTCCTATGCAGATGCAGTGAAGGACTCAGCCGATACTTATGGCAGGGATATTGCAGGTATTCGTCGCATGTCTGTACGCACAGGGCATGAATTTAGTTATAATCAATCGGCTCAAGTAGCCAGAAGTCTGCAAAGTGCGTCCCTAAACGAAATACAGTCTACTGATCCAAACGAAGCCCGTCTAGGCTCACAGGGCTACAGGCAGGTTTTGTTTCAGGGTTTACAGTCTAATCTGTTTCAAGGCACATCGCCTGAGCAACTTACCAAGCAATTAGAGCAGGGTGCTAGAGTAGTACGCTTCTTAACTGGCGTCTTAGGCAGTAAAGATGTTAACGAAACAATGGATTTTGTTACCCAGATTAAGATGTCTGGCGTAAATATGTTTAAAAACCCAGGGATGGCTACCTCTTTAGGTAATGCATCCTTTAAGTACGGAGCTATGATGGGCGTATCCGGTGCTGACCTACTAAGAGAGTCAGTTGCACATGGTAATCAGGTATACAATACTTTGGGTTTACCTGGTGCTATCGGTATTAAACCTATGATGTCAGCAGCAGCTATGGTACACGGCATGGAAACGAGTGGTACTCTGTCTGCAGCCGATTTAGCTGTAGGTGGTGGGCATATGGGTATTGCCCGTGATTACTCAGCTAATCCCTACGCGAGTACGTGTGACTCAATACGTGCCAACTCATTAGCAATCAGGGATCTAGTTGATACTCTCCTCAACGCACCAGCTTCATATTAGCGTAAAAAAGAGATGGCATCTAGCCATCTCTTTCGGTTCTAGTACTACCAGAACCCAGCTTTAGAAATTACATTACCCTTCCCATCTTTGTCTACAAACCTTACACCAAGCACCGTAAGCATTGCATTATTCAGCGTATCGACAACTTTATCGCCCCAGTGGTCCCCACTCCAGCATGTCATACGGTCCTCTTCTGTTTGTAAACCATGTTCTCTTCGGTAGCAGAAATCATTGTATTCAGCTACGTTTTGCTCCTCTTCTGTGGTTAAGCTACGCATAGTTCGGTATATGATATTGTCCTGCGCAGAGTACTGAATGTCTATCATGTCTAGGAAAGGACTATCTTCACCGAAGGTTATGCCCCGCGTAAAACCCTCCACAACGTGTGGTGCTACAGAGCTGAATACGGGGTATGAGTAGTAATGGAACAAAAAACCGGAATAAGAATCCCGGCTTTTACCATTTCAGGCATTTAATAATTATTTACTGATAATTGTATATCAAAG
>Ga0224527_1000582_pt1 | contig 23521 bp, 24 predicted proteins | sample CBST0metaG_FD_179882 | JGI IMG/M metagenome (GOLD analysis project Ga0224527, IMG submission 179882) | Peat soil microbial communities from Stordalen Mire, Sweden - C.B.S.T0 | ecosystem: Environmental > Terrestrial > Soil > Wetlands > Peat | place: Sweden: Norrbotten County, Stordalen Mire... | reverse complement strand
AGCTTCAATGAGGCCGCGGTGAATTCACCGCGGAAACATTTAAGTTTAGCTTGCGGCCATCACTATATTATGGCTTCAATGAGGCCGCGGTGAATTCACCGCGGAAACGTCGTCGAGCAAGATACGCATGTTGGCTTCGATTTGCTTCAATGAGGCCGCGGTGAATTCACCGCGGAAACTCAGAAAAATCGTGCTCACCGTCTGGAGAGTTGATGCTTCAATGAGGCCGCGGTGAATTCACCGCGGAAACAAGTTCCATTGGGGTCTTGCCTAGACCGCAGTCGGGCTTCAATGAGGCCGCGGTGAATTCACCGCGGAAACAAGCCGCAAGAGGAGGATGTCAGGAGAATCGCTATGGCTTCAATGAGGCCGCGGTGAATTCACCGCGGAAACGATCTTTTTCGGATAGAGAGAAAAAGTAATCGGTGTTGCTTCAATGAGGCCGCGGTGAATTCACCGCGGAAACAACCGTGAGGGCAACCGGATGGGCGGACTACTTGAGGCTTCAATGAGGCCGCGGTGAATTCACCGCGGAAACGGGATGCGGACAAGATCCGTAAACTCTCCTTTCCCACGCTTCAATGAGGCCGCGGTGAATTCACCGCGGAAACCGGTGTCGGCAGCCGAAACGATCAAGGCTGTAGCATCGCTTCAATGAGGCCGCGGTGAATTCACCGCGGAAACGGGGAGTTGCATGACCACTTCCACACCCGCAAGCACGCTTCAATGAGGCCGCGGTGAATTCACCGCGGAAACCCGGTGAGCCTGACCTTGCCGTGTCTACGACCGTGATGCTTCAATGAGGCCGCGGTGAATTCACCGCGGAAACCAGCCAAAATCGGATCAAGCGGAACTCCCAGTTTAATGCTTCAATGAGGCCGCGGTGAATTCACCGCGGAAACAGGCTCGGGACTTCGGTTCCGGGCCTTCGTTTTTGGGCTTCAATGAGGCCGCGGTGAATTCACCGCGGAAACTTATCCTCGAACACGGCCGGCCGCAGGAACGCATTGCTTCAATGAGGCCGCGGTGAATTCACCGCGGAAACGTGGAACACAATGCAGGACCGTGTAGACTTGCTGTAGCTTCAATGAGGCCGCGGTGAATTCACCGCGGAAACGAGTGTCCATCGAACGCGCCCAAAGTGTTCCACGTGGCTTCAATGAGGCCGCGGTGAATTCACCGCGGAAACGGCCCGCGTACAACCGGCCCATTTTCAAGCACTTTCAGTGTGTTCCGCGAGAGGCTACCTTCAGGTGGCCAGTTCCAAGCATAGCAATGCTGAACCAATCGTTTCAAGTCGTTTTCCTCGTTCAAATTACAGGCCGCGAGCGGTTCCCGGGCTTTGTGCATCACCAGACCACTCGCTGCATCATCAGCGTGTGACAAACACCGGATAGTCGTCAATCTCACCATTCAGGAAACGGGCCAACAGACGCGCCTGGATCTCTAGCAACCGCCGATAACTGAGACGATAGTCGAACATCGGATGCGTCACAAGCATATCCATACGCAATTCGTAAGCGCGAAAGAAGCCTTTGCGCCCATTCGGCTTCAGCGCGACAGACGGTCCGGACCGAATGAAATCCCCAGTCGACACCATGCGGGTATTGATCGCAGTCAACACAACCGAGTCGGCAATCAGGGGACGAAATGGCTCCATAAGGTCAAGCGCCAAGGCCGGACGCCCAAAACGCGGCTGATGATAAAAACCCCAGTATGGATCGAACCCGAGCGAATAGCATATGATTGTCAGATCTTTAGCGAGGATACTGTAAGCAAGCGACAACAACGCATTCACCGGGTCGCGTGGCGGGCGTCTATTTCGCTGCGTAAAGTCAAAGTTAAACTCGGTTGGTGAGCCCCGATGAGCGTCATCTTCTGTTTCTGCTGCTTTCAACATGCCAGCGAACTCGCTGAAGTAAACACGTGCGGCCGAACCTTCAATTCCCAGCAAACTTTCCGCTTCGGATGCCGTCTCAGCCTTTTCCGCTAGCGACTTTAACTGCCGCAATGCCGTTTCTGGGGCTTCGATGTGATTCCGCTGGAGGAGTGTTCTCTGGTTGCGGATTTTGCCCGCGACGAGTCTGCGCGCGATCGAAAGGGCAGTGAAATCATGTCCGGCAGACACGAATTGGCGTTGCCGCAAGAACACGTTCCGTGCATTCAAGCCATTCGTGATGCCATAAAACCATCCGCCCTGAGAGAAATAGCAAACGGGCACTTCGGCTGCGCAGAACGATTGGACGGCTTGTGTCGAGAGTTGTACATTCCCGAACAGATTGATCTGCGACACTTCGCCAAGGCGGATTTCCTGCTTGAGTGTATCGCCATCCTTGACTTGAATTACAGATCCCGATTTCCCAACTCGGAATCCTTGCGAGTTCAGATACAGAGGACGAAGATCGTCGCGTGCCGCTACCAACTGCCGCACTTCCGTAGCGTCAGTTTCATCGTTGTTCTCGAATAATGAGAGTTGAACGGCGCGCCGTTCCTCAAATCTGAGTGCCCGCGCCCGTAACGCATTGGTTTCGTCGGGCAGACAGATGCCAACCAAGGAGCATCGAGGGCACTTTGGACTATCCGTGAGCGGTTCAGGAATCTGGTCACTTACCGCCGCCTTCCGCGCCTGCACGATGAGTTCCTCGGTCTCAGCGATCAGCGCATCATCAATCGTGATGCGTACGCGCTGTTTCGTATTGGCGTAATAAAGTACGCCTTCGTCACAGGAATATCCGCTGTCTCGCAGCACAAGAGCCTGCGCAGCGATTTGAATGCGGTCAGAAGGCCAAGGTGTAGCGACCCCATCGACCTCACGCGGCTTGCCGCGTTTGTAGTCGACCGGTCGCACAGTATTCCCGTCGGCTCCCCTCGCATCGCTTTCGATCAGGTCCAGCTTTGCTGTTAATCCGACTCGCTCACTCGATAACGTCACTGAACGCGAGTGGATCGTCTCGCCGTTCATCTCCTCTGCCTCAGGCATGGCGCTTGGACCGGAGTCCACGCGGGTATGCTTGGCTTGGCCGTCGAGAGTATCCGCGCTGTTCTCAAAGACGCCCTCTACCCATTCGTAGAAGAAGAGGCGCGGGCAGTAAACGAACTCGTTCAACATGCGCGCCGGCAGCAAATCGGGCAGTTTCAGCTTAAGATGATGAACCAGGTCTTCATCGATACGGACTGGTTGGATACGTTGAGCCTCAGCGGACACGAGAGAACTCCTTTCGGCATCAATGCAAATCAGACAACAATGCAAGGGCTATCGAGATTTGTGTATGGTTTGCCTAACGCGGTAATAACACGATCTCCACGCCCCTCGGAGGGGCCGAGGTTCACGAACAGAACCTGATCGTCGTTGTGATGAATGATCTCGCGCAGTGCCTCCCGACACCGCACCAGATCGGACGCTGTGAACTGGCACTCGAAGACAGAGAACTGAAGATGATCCCCAAACCCGCGCATCAGCTTGAAGACTTTCCGTAGCCGCTTATCGTCCGAAATGTCATAGCAAACCAGGTATGAACTACGCATGACGCGTACCAATCTCCTTGTCTTTGCGGTAGCGGTCCAATACCTATGTCAACTGCATCCCCAGCAGAATTAGGATTCGCCACAAACTTGTCAAAGAGTACTGCAACATGATAAGGCGTCTTTTGTCGAAATGCCTCAAAAATAATGCATATTTCTAAGTTCCCGGTCACTTCAGATGTCGCCTAGGAACTCTGCTGCCCGTTTTTTGTGGAATCTCAGTTCGCGTGCTTGTACCGGATTCACATGCTGCCGCTCAGCGGCGCGTTCCTGAGGACTGAAGGATCGGTCGAGAGTCCAGCCTGTCAAGTATCTCCATAAAACGGGGGCGATTGCGGTAACGCAGTCGGATATCCGCCACTGTCTGCGTCCATTCGTCCTCACGGTGGAGCGATTTCAGGATAGGGCGCATCTTGCGGAGGTATGCAGCAACCACCTCATATGCCGAGACGCGCGCGCGTGTCAGATTATCGTTGACGCATTGGCGATAGATTCCGAGCGCGCGGTCGGGATGCGACTTAGCTACCGCTTCGGCCACACGATCCGCATAGCCGTCGGAGTCGAGCCACGGCAGGGCTCCTCGCGTTTGCTTTTGATCTGCGCGCATCTTGTCATACCAACGGAGAACGTCCTCGTAGCGTCGATCAGCAACAGCCATGTCTATCAATACGCCGTAATGGGGGCGATCGGACATCCGCGATTGGGCTTCCGTTCGCAACAGAGGAAACAGATAATCGGGTGTTGGCAGGGGCCAGCCTGTGGATACCGCGCCTTTGCGGCCTTCTTCGCGATGTGTCACTACGGAAATTGGCGAAACGCCAGTCTCGAGAAATTCGAGCGCAAAGCGACGAACGGCGTCTTGACAGCCGGCTTTCGCGGAGGCAGCTATGAGCTGCTCGAACTTCTCGCGACTCGGACTCTCAAAGAATTCCCACGCCGCGTGCGCAGCCACGATGCCCCATCGCTCACGAAGGCGAGCAGCCTCCCCCATTGATTTGCCGAGATTTGACGCGATGCCTGGAAACCTGTTGACGGTTTTCTCAATTCCTTCCGCTGCCCAGCGTTCAGCTTCGTCGTACTGCTTCTGTTCGATGAGCAGACTCACCAGTCGCTGATAATTGTCCGTTGCACGTGCTTCGCGTTCGCAGATTGCTAGAACCTCGTCATCGCGTCCGGATTCTTTCAGAGCGTGGATCAGCCAGTTACTGATCTGATCGCGATGAAATCTGCGCTGGAAATCATCCCCCTTTTTTGTTCCGGCTTCCAGCCTCAGGGCTAACTCATCGGCCACCGCCGACCATGCGGCCGGCTCGAAAGGCTCATCGAGCACAACATCAGAACTGCCGCCAATAATGTCGTACTCGTCTTGAAGGTGTGCGTCGATGGCGAAGAGCAGCTTGCGTGTCGGCGGCAAAATCGATTCGACCACTGCTTTGAAGATTACCGGAAAGCATTCGCTGAGCGCCGACGCCGTTTCACCTTCATCGTCCGATTGCCCAATCTGCTCCATGCCGCGCGCAATGATCTCCTGTGCCAACCGCACTACCGCGTCAGACTGCCCCAACTCGACCATTCTTTCCAGGCGATGTTTGAGCCGGCTGTAATCCGGCGTGTGCCCCTCGCCGATCCAGTTGTTTCTCCAGCCGGTTTCGGACGTGACACGCCTCAGTTCCTGCCGCGCTAGAGCAACCAAGCGATCCACGTTCCCTTCCCCTAGAGCAATGCGCTCCCAAAACTCCTCACGCAGTTCCGGGTATCGCTCCGTCAGCGACCAGACCAGCGCACCCAATTCCTTGCGGCTCTTCGCGTCAATGTGCTTTCGGATCTTTTCATCCGATACTTGCTGAAATCCCCCTTTGGTCCTTGAAGGAAGCTTTCCTTGAGCCTCCTCTTCTTCGTCAGCATCGATTGCACCGGCATTCGCATCTGGATCGCCGTTCGCCAGCATTGCCCATCGTTGGTCTTCCGGGTCTACCGGCGGAACATCGGCATCCTGCCCCAGTAACTCCAGGTAAGCCGCGACAACCGCAACGGCATGTTTGCAGCCATTCGCGCCGACCGGGCAGGTGCATCGGGAATGAAGACCACCGACTTTCATCCAGTCCAATTCACACCAGACGATGACGGCGTAGCGGTCCCCGCCGATCACTGAGGCCAACAGACGGCCGTTTTCGGATACCGCAAGGTCATGGACTCGCCCCTGGCGCTGGTAGGTTCTGCCGCGGGAGACCGAACGTTCGCCAGCCCAATCAGTCAGATCATCCCAACTCAAAGATGCCCAGTATTTTTTCGGGGACTGGCGCTCTGTGCCTGTCTCCGCTGCGCGCTGTCGCTTCCGGCTCATGAGGAATTTCCTACGGAAATCCTACACGGAGATGCGGCTACTCCGGAATCATTCCAACTGGGCGCAAGAGGCTCCGGCGCCGTGAGGTGTTTGAAACTATCCCCAGGGCACGTGGCAGCTACATATTGGCGGCCTGGTCGCAGAATCTTTCTCCGAGTGGGTGTTCGAGAGTTCCCAAATCCCGGTCTTGATGGCTACGAGGTCTCGGAGACAAGGTAATAGCGCCTGTGGGGATCTTGCGGACCGCTCCCAATTTCCACGATCAGTCCTCGTTCGACCAATGAAGCAAGGCGTGTTCTCGCTGCACGGGGAGACAGGCTGATTTCCCTCGCGATCTGTGAAGTCGAAAGGCCGGTCTCACGATTATTTTCCAGTGCGGTCAGGATGGCGTTGTCGCGAGAATCCCTTTGAGGGGTCGTACGAGGCGTGGACGATAGGGTGACACGAAAATGTGTCCCGATCTCTTCAAATCGTGGAACACCCAATCCGCGATCTTGGCAAGCAGCGGTCATTCGCTGGATGCCGCTGCCCCACTGTTCGATTAGCCCAAGTTCCTGAAACACGCGGCCAAGCACGCGGTTGCGAAGTTTGGAAATGCCTCTTTGAATGTCCTCAATGGTGAGCCCGAACGGGAGCAGCCCGGGGTTTTCAATTTCCAGACGATCATCAAACAGCGCGACACGAATAGGAGCGCCTCGCTGGGAATAATCCGCATGGACGATCGCGTTCACGATCGCTTCCCGCACTGCAACTACCGGATACGTCCAAAGATCCGTCCGCTTGACCGGCCCAATGACGGCCTCGCGTGTCATGTGCTTCTGGAGGAATGCGATCACCTCTGCGGCGACTCCGGGAAGATAGGAGCGGATCTCAGTAGAGTCAATGATGCGGCGCCGGTCGCTGCCAGCGAATCTACCCGCCTGTATCCAGGCGTCAGGATAGTGGACCAGCCGATCGGGCCCAAATAGGAGAATGCCTCCGATGGTCGGCACAGTGCGCCCCTGGTAGCTCGTCACGATCTTCAAAGTCTGTAGTTCATGGCGAGCCAGCTTGCGTATCGGTTTGAAGAACTCGGAAGCAACTCGGAAGTCGATCGCTTCCGAGTTCAATTCCGGGATGGGCTGCTCATCAAAAGATGCAACTTGGTTGTACCGCCGCATCTCCTCGATCAGAAACGGATCGGCACGCCTGTTCGTCGATCCCACACGAACAAAAACACCCTCCTCCAGTCCCAGCCGATTCAGATAGTGAGGACGACTGGAGCTTGGGTAGACTTCAACCCCCAGAACATGCGTCTTTCGCCAGGGCATAACCTCGATGGACGGAACCAGTCTGGGCGAGATGTTATCCGCGATGAGATTGGCCAATCGTTCTTCTTCCCTCAGGACGTCAGAGATGCCCTTAACGCCATTCGCGCCGTCTTCGACTCCAATTAATAGAGTGCCGCCGGAGGTGTTGGCGAACGCAATAATGGCCTTAAGCGGACCTTCAGGAGAAGAGAGGTCGCGCTTGAACTCAAGCGTCTTGCCTTCGGGCCGGCTGAGAAGTGTGAGCAAATCCACAACTCTGCATTTTACTCTGATGTGGAAGCAAGAATAGAGGTTCCGAGCTCAATCGCACTCTGCAACTCCTGGAGGCCCGATTTTGTCGCCAATGACGAGCCGGGCAAGTCTGAAGACATGGTGAGGAGACATGGTGAAGATCTCTGATCAATGAGGCCCCAATTTGACCAAAAGAAAATGGCTCCAATATCTTGATGTTCGCTGATTTTTGGGCTCGCCCCGGTCAGGGAGAGAATGAGGTGAGACATATTTCTTGAGGGACCGCGCATCCCAGCAGCAGTGGATGCTGGCTCCTATAGTCAAGTGGCTGCGAGGTGAGCATGGTTGCCAATAATGTACGAACGGGACAAAAGCTATCCCGTTTCTTACGAAACGCAAAGGGCTGACCCCGTACATGTCAGCCCAAGCCTAAGCGGTGGACTAATTTTGGTATCAAGCTGGTGTCAAATTGTGCGGATTTGCAGGTCGTATACAGCACATAACATATTTACCATCAATAACCTGCAAATCAGAAACTCTATGGCACGGAAGAGGCCACCGGTTCGATTCGAGAGCGATCAGCGGCGTCATGACCGTTCTCGAATAGTCTTATGCGGCGGGACGAATCAATGCAAGGCTGAAAGGTAGGAACAGCAAATTCGGAGCGTTGCAAGCCCCCGCAACCACTTAGCGAAACTTCCAACCAGGAATAACCCGGTGTAAGAGCGGAAGGATTTGCTCCGCCGGGTTTTCGCACGTTTTGCTGGTCGCTTTCATTGGGCTATGCGCTCCTCACAATCCTGCTAACGACTGCTGCGTTTGCCTCGCGCTTTGCTTCCATCAGCGCGTTGCCGTACACGTTCATCGTGGTCGAGATTTGGGCGTGCCGCATCAATTTCTGCTGCACTCCCATGGGTGCTCCGGTGTCGTCCAGCCATGACCGGTAGGTATGGCGGAAGGTGTGCCACCCGATGCTGCCGTACTTGCCGGCAGCATCCCACCGCTCATCGTGCAGCGGTACGCTCACCCACGATTGTCCATCTTCATTATTTGCGAAACCTGCGCTCATGGTTCCCCGATGACACGGCCCATCGTCAGAACATAACCGCCTCGAATGAGCAGTCCGTTCATTTGTTTTCTCCTCGGCACGACAACTCGTTCAAACGTACCGTACACCTGCGCAGCAGCTGGCAATGGCGATGCACGCACCCTTAGGGGCTTAGAAGATCACTTGCCCGTGCTACGATATGTATACACCTATCGATCTATTGGTAAAAAGGAGCCACCATGAATTTGAGTTTGGAAGGCAGAGTTGCAGTGGTAACAGGTGCTTCCAAGGGAATCGGCGCTGGCATTGCAACGACACTCGCCGAAGCTGGGGCGACCGTCGTTGTCAATTTTTCAACCGGCCAGAAGGGCGCAGACGCAGTCGTATCGAACATCGTGGCGAAGGGAGGTAAGGCCATCGCTGTTCAAGGCAACGTCGCCAAGGCCGCTGAAGTTCAGCAACTGTTTGCGGTAACGAAGAAGGAGTTTGGAAAGCTCGACATCCTCGTCAATAATGCTGGGGTCTACTCGTTCGCTCCGATTGCGAATCTTCAAGAGGACGAATTCCATCGCCAGTTCAACACGAACGTTCTTGGTTCGCTACTGACAATCAGGGAGTCGCTCCAGCTCTTCGGCCCGAACGGTGGGACCATCATCAATATCAGCTCGGTAGCAAGCACGGGGCGCGCTCCGGCTATGGTCGTCTATGCCGCCTCCAAGGCCGCAGTGGATTCCGTGACACGTGTGCTGGCTGCAGAACTCGCTCCGAAGAAGATCCGTGTGAACACCGTCGCACCAGGCGCAACAGAGACCGAAGGTCTTGCTGCCGTGGGTTTTAGCGGAGCAAAGTTGGAGCAGGCCGCTGCAGGCATTCCGCTGGGGCGCGTTGGTCAACCCATCGATATCGGTCAAGCCGTCCTCTTCTTAGCCTCTGAGAGCTCTTCCTGGGTTACAGGGGAACGCATTCAGGTGTCGGGCGGCCAGCACTTCTAGCTCCTTTCCCGGCTCCATCAGTTCGCTATATCTCCACAGATCGTACGCTGTGGGCGGCATGTATCGGACTCCTCTGTCAACCAATTATTGGATCTTGTAACGCAGACGCTTACGAGGCCCGGAAATGAACCTTAATTCAGAAAGGTAACTAAACTAATGAGTCTTGCAACTGAACTTTCGACCCTCAAAGACGCCGCCCACGCGCGAATGCCTAAGGAGCAATCCGACGCAATTTCGAAGTCCGTAGACGATTTCATGGAAACCTGGAGTCCTGCGAACGCGATCAATGTCAGGGCAGCCATTTCCAGACTTCAGCCTGTCGGATGCAACCGGCAAGCAGGTGTCCATGAAGGAGTTGCTCGCAAAGGGACCTCTGCTCATTTCGTTCTACCGGGGAGGATGGTGCCCTTACTGCCAATTGGCCCTCAAAGCCCTTGAAGACAGTCTCTCGGCCATCAAAGCCAGAGGTGTGACGCTGGTCGCTATCAGTCCTGAGCTGCCCAATCAGTCCCTGACCACGCAGGAGAAGAACGAACTTCAATTCCCTGTCCTCTCCGACGTGGGGAACAACCTCGCCCGCAAGCTCGGAATCCTGTTTCAACAGCCAGAGACAGTGCGGCCCATACTGAAAGCCTACGGTGTTGATCTACAGGCGCGAAACGGGGACGACAGCTATGAGGTTCCGTTTCCCGCGTCTTATCTCATCGACAGCAAAGGCATGATCCGATATGCATTCCTTGACCCGGACTACACCCGCCGCCTGGAACCATCGACTGCTCTGGGGTGGATAGACGGATGCAGCAGCCGTAAGTCGTTGTGCTCATCAAGGGCGTCTGCAATGATCTGCCATGAAGCCGAGTCGACAATACAACGCCCGCAATATGGGCAAATACCGATGTAAACACTGGACAGCACACAGGAGATGAACCGATGAGTGGAGATCTGCAAGGAAAAGTCTTTCTTATCACGGGGGCAACGGAGGGGCTTGGTAAAGCAGCCACGCGCGAGTTCGCGAAGCGAGGGGCGGAGATCGTCCTCGTCGCGCGAAACAGGGAAAAGGGCGAACGCTTCGTTGCCGAATTGAAGAAGGCGACGGGGAACAACGACATCAGTTTGATCGTGGCGGACATGTCGAGCATCGCCGATATCAAGCGCGTCGCCGCCGAATTCCGCGCCTCCCACACGAAGCTCGACGTGCTCGTGAATAACGCCGGGGCGCTCTTCAAGAATTACCAATTGAGCAAAGACGGGCTTGAGATGACGTTCGCGCTCAATCACATGGGCTACTTCGGCCTTACTTATTCGCTCCTCGATCTCCTGAAGAGCACGAAAGGGGCGCGAGTCGTCTCGACCTCAAGCTTGGGGCACAAAATCGGCAAGTTCGACCTCGACCGAATCGCCAGGCGTGAACCGGGGCATGCCGGCTGGGCTGCGTACGGAGAATCAAAGTACGCGAACATACTCTTCACGCGCGAGCTCGCACGAAGGCTCGAAGGGTCCGGCGCCACCGCCAACTGTTTTCACCCGGGCTTTGTGCATTCGGGCTTTGGACTGGAAAACGGCGGGTTTATCAAGTTGGCGTTCAGCGTGGTGAGTCCCATTTTCGCGCGAACTCCGGAGAAGGGGGCCGAGACTCTCATCTGGCTTGCCACAAGTCCCGAGGCCGCGTCCTACACAGGAGAGTATTTCTCCGACCGCAAAGTTACGAAGGTGGTAGAGCCTAAGCGGAACGACGAGCTGGCCAGAGGCTTATGGGAGCTCTCTGAGAAGCTCTACAACTGACAGCGTTCCGCTGCGAACCCGCGGGAACAACTCCACGGATCAACGCACGCTGAATATGTGCTTCGTCTGATCACGCCGCTACGGGCCCTTGCTGGAACGCATGTCCAGCGGCTCGGATTGCTGGCTCTCGCGGATCACGGTGAGCAGGCCGCCGAGCCGCTTCTTCTCAAGCACCGCCGTCTCGGTGGAGCGTCAGGTTCAGTGGGGACGAGCATCCCTTTTGCGAATGCCCCGGAGCGTGTCTAATGAAAGCTGAACATGTTTAAGTGTGCAGACATGTAGCGAGGGGCGAACGAAGAAGGTGTCAACAAAGAAGGCGAACAATTCAAAGAACCGGCTGCCCGCAAAGCAGTTTGCCCACGTGGCCAAGGTGCTTGCAGAGCCGCGTCGCGTGGAGATTCTCAAGCAAATCGCCGCGAACGAAGGGCATATCGCGTTCAGCGACCTGGTGACGTTGCACAACATCACCAGCCAGACGATGTCGCACCATGTTCACGAACTGAAGCTGTCCGGCCTCATCGAGATCGTTCGCGAAGGAAGATGCGGCACCCTCCACTTGCAGCGGGACGTACTGCAAGCTTATTTGAATGAGTTTAGTGACATTTAACCTAGACGCCCGAAGGGGGAACGTCGTCCTGCCGCGCAGCCGGCGGGCGGGGGCCGGAGCCAAGCGGGATGAGGGCCGGGAGAAACCGAAGGGGGTTCTCCCGCCGCGATTTGTGTGCCGGTCGGGAGACAAGGCGGCCCCGGACGAATCCGGGGCCAGAGTGGATGGATTTAGGCGGCCTTCTGTTTCTTGGCTGTTGTCTTCTTCTCGGCTGGCTTGACGAGGGTTGGAGCTGCTTTGGGTTGCGAACACCAATTCCAACCCGGTAAACCGGGTTGGATCGGCAGATTTTCGCTTCCACTCCAGAAGAGCGGACGCAAAATCCGGGTCCAGCGGAAGCTCGTCTTCCGAGTACTCGGTCTTCACAGTCTTGATGCGACCATGGCTGATCGAGAGGTCCTTATTCCACGGGCGAACCGACATGAACGCAGACGCAACTGCTGCCGTCAGAAGGAACGCAGTACAACGACTAATATCTGCTGAGGATGGAGACGGAGATGCACAGAAGAAGCAGCCGCGGCTGGCCGCAGTATTCTGGCGCAGCGCCGTAAATGCTCTGAGATCGATGGGCGATCAGGCAGCCCATTCATCGAATCGGCGCATGATCTCCATGAGCCAACATCCCAACAGGATGAGAACTATATCATAAATAACTAGAAATAAAGTACATAATTTTCTATAATGTTCCATACAAAGTCTGCACAGCCACGAAAAATCAATGGCTTGCAGAGAAAATCTACACGGAAACTGCACAGAACGGAATAAACAAGAGGAGGCGACATGGCCTTCATTACCGAGAAAGAGGAGCTGAAACCCGGCCTGATTCTCTTCCGACGCGGCGACGTGGACCATCGCATGTGGTATTGCCGCATGAAGATGCCGAAGGCCGACCGCTATAAAACGGTTTCGCTTAAAACGACGGATATCAGCGCGGCCCGCGAGCGGGCCTTCGACCAGGATGCCGATGTCCGGTTTCGCATCAAGCATGACGTTCCTGTATTCAATCGCCCCTTCCGCGAGGTGGCGCACGAGTATCTGTTGACGCAGGAGGCGCGGGCGAAGCGTGGAGAGATCAGCGCCGCACGGCCTAAGAAACTCCGTGCCGTCATCGAGGGCACGTTAGACAGGTACGCAGGCTCCACTCAGGTCCATCTGATTGGTGACGAACGCTGGGGCGGCTATCCGGCATGGCGACGAGAGAATGGCGCGGGACGCCACCGGCGCAATGGCGTTCGGGAAGTCACAGCCGATGCAGCGCAATCCTTCGCGGACCATGAAGCCGAGCGCCGCACCAAGGTTCAGCACACCCTGGGCATCAGAGTGTTGAAGCCGATTGAAGTCAAGCCTTCCGAAGAACGAGTGGTTCCCTTTATCAGCGATTCCACCATCCGCTTCGAGATGTCCATCTTCGGGGCGATCATGAACTATGCGGTGAAGAAACGCTATGTTCCCGCCAGCCAGCGTTTCGACGAGCGTCCGAAGCTCAAGACGATGCGGCGTGATGAGTTCACGCTGGAGGAGTACCGCAAACTCCACACGGTCGGACGCAAGTGGATTGCCGAGGCCGACAAGCCATCAAGCGTTTGGTATCGCACCGTCACCTACAACTTGATTCTGATTGCCTGCAATACGGGCATGAGGCCAGCGGAGATGAAGAATCTCCGCTGGCGCGACATCATGCCCGCAAAAGACCGCGAGGGCCGCGAAATCGTTGTCTTGTTTGTGCAGGGTAAGGGCAAATCCCGCAAGCTGGTTGCACCTAAGAGCGTCGGAGATTATCTGGAACGCATCCGTGCAATCTCCAAAGCCACGGAACCGGACGAAAGGGTATTTACCAACATCACCGGCAAGCCCGCAAAGACTCTTTACAACTCCCTGATTGCCGATCTTCTGAACGAAGCGAATCTGCGCGAAGGATCGCAAGGCGTTCCGCGCTCGACCTATTGCTTCCGGCACACGTATGCCACGCTTCGCTTGCAGGAAGGTGTGGACGTGTATTTCCTTGCCGAGCAGATGGGAACGTCCGTCCACATGATTGAGAGCCACTATGGGCATGTGAACACCATCAAGCACGCAGACCGCGTGTTGCAGGGCATGGCGGGATGGGAGTTGCCGCAACTGGACGATACCAAAGCCAAGGCATCGAAAGCAGCGGAGACGCACGATAAAGGCAAACGAGGTCAGCGCCACAGGCCGCGCTGACCGTGAACCTCCCGAAGCCGTCTTTAGCCGGAGCCGTGGCGGAGGCTGGCGCAGGGAGGCAAGCATTCCCATGTCCAGCCTGGACTCTTCTCACTGATATGTTCTGATTTGCCGCTGCCCCGCCGGGGCGTTCTTAGCGGCAAATCTCCGCGCACGAGCCGCCGCTGGCGGCTGTTCTTGTGCGCGCTTAGAATTGCGTATATTCAACTGAGAACTGATGGAGAAGTAGTCATGTCAAACACGATTGTTTGCATATCTTGTGTCAAGTCAAAGCGCACATCCCCATGCGCCTCCAAAGATATGTACACAAGCCCCTTGTTTCGTAGGATGCTTCTATACGCGCAACAACTCCGGCCTCAAAAAATTTTCATTCTATCGGCTAAATACGGACTTCTTAAACCGGACGATGTGATTGCCCCCTACGAAAAGACGCTCAAGACTATGAATACCTCAGAAAGATCAGCATGGGCGGGGAATGTTCTCTCAAGGCTTTGCCAAGAGGCAGACCTGCAAGAGGACAAATTCATCTTCCTTGCAGGTGCGCCGTACAGGAAGAACCTTGTACGCCATATCAGGCACTATGAAGTGCCGATGGAGGGGTTGTCCTTTGGACGCCAGCTTCAATGGCTGACTGAGCGGGTGTCCGCATGAGCGTATGCCAATTCCTGCATGAGAGATTAAGGGAATTGCCTCGTTTCAAGGCTGATTACGATCCGCAGGAAATTCCTGAAAACGGCCTGTACTTTGTCTTTGAGAGAGACGAGGCCGCGCATAACGGCGAACGCATCGTCAGAGTCGGGACGCATACAGGCCAAAACAACTTGCCGAAACGCCTGAAAGAACATCTCTACACGATGAACAAGGACCGCAGTATTTTCAGGAAGCACATCGGCAGGTGTCTTCTTGCGCGGCTGGATGACCCGTTTTTGGAAACCTGGGACATCGACCTGACGACGCGACAAGCGCGTGCGAAGTTTGAGCACTTGGTCGATAAGAAAAGGCTGGGTGAAGTAGAGCAGGAAGTCAGCGCCTACATGAACGCCAACTTTTCCTTTGTCGTTTTGCGCGTGGACAACAAGGCCGACAGGCTTGCGGCGGAGTCGGGCATTTTGAGCGTCATTGCCGCCTGCGGTGGATGCCGCGCTTCGGATTCGTGGCTCGGGCGGTATCACCCAAGCGCCGCAATACGCGAAAGCGGCCTGTGGAATATCCAGGGGCTTAATGAAGCGCCCATCACACAAGCCTTTGCAGAAAGGCTGACTTCCGCAGAAGCCTTATAGAAAACCGGGGCGTAGTCCCCGGCCCTTTCGGTTTACGCGGTTGCGGATTGCGCCGTTGAAGTTCCCGGCATGTCACTTCCCTAATGAGTGGCGGCCAATACGGAAATGCGCGGCACACGGATTTGATTCTCGCGCTTGCGCGTTTGGGCAATGTCGTAAGACGACTGCATACGCATCAGGGTGTCCATCTTCACTCCAAAGGCTTTCTCGATGCGGAGGGCCATATCCCCGGAGAGGTCAGCCTTGCCATTGAGCAAACTGGATAACGTAGGACGCGAGACGCGCAACGCTATCGCCGCTGCCGTGACCGTCAAGCCTGCGGTCTCGATAATCTCCGTCCGAATGAAATCCCCAGGATGGGGCGGGTTCTTCATGGGCATGGTCTCTTCTCCTTTGGCCTAGTGGTAGTCCTCTAAATTTACGTCGTAAATCTCGCGTTCGGCTGTGTCGATACGAAAGGTCAACCGCCGATTGGCCGTAACGCTCAGGCTCCATGTGCCCTTGCGGTCGCCCGTCAAGGTATGCGCCTTCCAAGAGGGCAGCATCCGCAACTCTTCCGGGTCTTCCATGTCGTCCAGAAAGGCGAACATCTTGCGGAGTTTGTCCACCGTATCGGGCGGAACGCCTTTGGTGGCGTCATCCGCGTAGAGCCTCTTCAAACCCTTATGGACGAAGTTGCGTATTCTCACCTGAATTACTGTAGCCTGTAGCCTAACACTTGTCAATTCCGGGATACAGACGTTGCAGTTCGTTTCCATACTTTTTCGGGAAGGGTGCTGCGCCCTTCCCGCGCTGCAACCGCCCAAAGTACCGGGCGTTTTCCGCTTCCCATCCATGCGGGGCCGTTCCTTCCCCGCAACGCCCCTCCCTAAAACCATGCGGAAGTAGACCGAAATTTCTTCTTTTATCAAGTGCCCCCGCTTCATGCGGCTTTATGGCAGAGCCGGTCGGAACCCGTCAATGCTCTCCGCTGCGCTTCGATGAACGCGCAGAAGAACGCGCGGCATTGACCGAACCCGCCTCGTCTCTGCCCGCCGCACAAGACATGAAGCGGGGGCACTCAACAAAAGAAATTTGGTTGAGAGCCAAAGGCGAAATGCCCTCCTTCAGAATCTCGCCCCGCGCGGGCAGCACACCTTTGGCGACCGCTTCGGAGATGAGCTTTACAGCAAAGAGGAATTAGTCGCAGAGATGGGCGCGGCCTTCCTCTGTGCTATCGCGGGAATTGCCAACGAACACACCGACCGCAACACGACCGCTTACATTCAGAACTGGATTGCCAAGCTGGAAGAGGACAACCACCTTATCGTTCATGCAGCCGCCAACGCACAGAGAGCGGTTGATTGCATCCTCGGCAGCGCGTTTGAAGAAGAGAAGGAGACGACCGAAAATGTCGGGGATGCCGCTGTTAGCGGCATCCCCGCAGCCGTTGCGATAAATATCGCTCCGACGACCTACCGCCATGCGCATCTCTGAGCAGTGGCCGGAATGCTTATCCTGCTCTCAGGCAAAGAAGTCACAATTTCTTCTTGGCCCTTTGCGCGGTTTCGAGACCGGGACCACCCGCCATTTTCATCGGCAAGACAACCTCCACCTCCCGAGCGCCTACCTCTCGGAATTTAGAGGAATCAAAGAACGGGCAAATGTTAATTCCATACTCTACCGCCGCCGCCTGGATATGATCTTGAGGGGCTGCGCGGTGTGCTTGCTCGAATTTGAATTGCGAATGAAACAGTGATTGTTCCAGCATACGTTTGCAAGGAAATGCATATTGTTTGATGTGATCCGTAGCAACTACGACAGCGTCACCCAAGTTTGGCCGATGCGTGGGGTCGATCTTCACAGTCTGGGTAAACGTGTCAAAGTTCTGGTGGAACGGATCGTCTATAACCCTATGGCAGTGTGCCGCCTGGCTGGCGCACTGTCGTCCTTGTAGGTAACAAGAAATCGTCAGATACGCGTTAAATGGGTCGTTTACGAATTCGCCATTGATCTGCGTCATTGTGCCCTTCCAGCTCCCCGCAAGGCGAAGCAATTCCGCTCCTCTTTTTAAATCCTCCAGCGCAGAAGTAACTCCGGCCCAATGCATAGTTCGTCCGCCGACCTTCTGTTCGCCGTAAACGGTTGTCGACTGAGCTAGGCTGATTGCAATCGGTAGGTTCGCAGATCTGCTATTTGGGAAAATAATGAAAATGACACACTCTTTCACGACATCCAGCGGATCGACTAAGTGAAGCTGACCATCTTGGAGCCTTATGGTGAGGGTCGGGCAGGCGTTGACATCTGATGCGCCGGGTGCTTCCATTTTGATTCTCCGATTCGGGGATAGCATTCAGCCAACCACCTCGCTGGCGCCGGTTCTCTTGAAATTCTACCTTCCGATCGCCGTGCGCCCAGGTCTCGCTTTTGAGACCTGGGACTGGGAATCGGCGGGCGGCCCGGGCGCGCCCTGGGGCAAATGGCACGGACGAGGATGAGCGCGTTCTTTCGTCCTCTGCCACTAACCGCCTGATCGTTCATGCGGCTGCCAACGCGCAGAGAGCCGTGGACCTGATTTTCGCATCATGAGGGTCCCCGTTTTTCCCTCTCTATGAGCCAAGGCGGCGGTCCGACGCTTGCCTCGGTCATCTCGTCCACGCATTTGTAGAACTGATGAATCTCCATGACGCCGAAACCCAAAGCCTGACCTGATCTGACGCCTCCTTGGGCATTCCCACCTTCTGGAGTATGTCCGTCGCTTCAATTGGACCCGGGCTCACCGCATTAACACGAATTCCACGGGGGGACAGCTCACTAGCAAGACTCCGAGTAATTGAACGAAGCGCTGCTTTAGCGGCGCCGTAAGCGCTCAATGGAGCCACTGCCTTCACGTTGGCCATCGAAGTGGTAAAGACCACCGAACTTCCTTTCGGCATGAGCGGCACCAGTTTTTGGGCGATGAAATACGGTCCCTTCGCGTTCAGGTTGAGCATCTCGTCGTAAACTTCCTCAGTCACCGACTCAAATGGGATAAATTGACCATATCCCGCGTTGACGAACAGCACATCGAGCTTGCCGAACGTCTCCTTGACCTTCGCCGCTAAGGCATCCATATCGGGAAACGAGGTCGCGTCGCTGCGGACTACGATAGCGTTATCGCCAAGCTCAGCTTGAGCCGACTTGATTGTTGCAGCGGTGCGCCCAGTCACGATCACGCGGGCACCTTCGTTGATGAATAATTTGGCAGTCGCCAAGCCGATGCCGGTGGTTCCGCCTGTGATAACTGCTGTTTTTCCTTTGAACCGATCCATGTTGTCTCCTGTGTTTATCTGTCTTAAAGTCTTACATACTTAAGAGTACGATAATGACAGCTGCGATGCAAGAAATTTCGTACGCGACGGTAACTAATATTGCGAAGCGCGCCCGAGGACGTCCAAAAGGTTGTATTCCCGACGAAGCAATCGACCGTGACGGCGCTCCTTCAGGACACTGCTCTCAAGTTGCTGCGGGAGAGAAATCGACGCCAGAGACCTTGACGACGGCTTGCCACGCGGCTTCCTGGTTGGCGCGATCGTGAAAGTGTGGTTGACGCATCTCCTCAATTGGGCCGGTGAGCTTCTTGGGCGCTGAGGCGAAGAATTGCCCCGAGACGTCGGTTCCGAACTCCGATGCCTGGATGTATCGACGGGCTGCGGTCTCAGGAGTGTGAGACATGCCGGGGATAAGCTTCACCAACGGAACCATCAGCCACTTCAAGGCCGGGCCAGCGTTTCGCAGCCCCTTGGTGTCGGGCGTGCTACCAGGAGAGACGGCGTATACGGCCGTGCCGGGGGGTAGCCGGCGCGCCAGCGCCGCCGCCCACCAAGCGACGACGATCTTCGCGTCGGCGTACGCCCGGTTGGGCTCGTACTTCACGTTCGGCCCGCTGCGCACCAGGGCCTCCACCGCAGCGCTTCGGTCGCCCTGGTATTTCGTGGCCGCAAGGGCCGCCACGTCGGTGTAGCTGAACAAGGGTACATCCCCTCGGGCAGCTTCCGAGCCGGCGATAACAATCCGCGCGTTGGGGCTCAGCAGGTTGGCGCGGAGCAACCCGACAGTCAGTTGATGATGGCCGATGAGCGGGGCCTGAGTCGCCTCGATGCCCGCCGCAGTGAGCACGCGCTTCTTACCTGGGATCAACCCTGCATTTAGCAGTAGGAAATCGACCGGCCGACCTCGCTTGACGAACTCGGCGAGCGCGGACTGAACGCTGGACGGCGTGTCCAGATCCAACTCCAGCGGCGTGAAGACCTGTGTCTTGGTCTCAGCCGCGAGTTGAGCGGCCGTTTCCTGGGCCCGGGCCACGCTGCGCCCGGTGACGATGATCTCGCGCCAGCCCTCTCCGGCAAGAGCGCGGGCTGCCGCATAACCGAGCCCGGAGGTGGTGCCGGTGACGAGAGTGATCGAATGCTCCATGGGCGTCTCTGTGGTGAAGGGTGAAGGTCGTGCTGTTTTTCCTTCGAACCTATCCATGTTGTCTCCCGTGTTTATCTGTCTTGAAGTATTACAAACGCGAGAGTACGATAATCACAGCAACAATGCAAGGAGTTTCGTACGCGATGGTAACTAATATTTCGAAGCGCCCCCGAGGACGTCCAAAAGGCTTTATCCCCGACGAAGCACTCGACCGTGCCGTTGAGATGTTTTGGGAGCATGGGTATGAAGGAGTCGACGTGGATCGGATCGCGCGCGCCGTTAACGTCACCAAACCCGCACTATACCGGGCCTTCGGAGACAAGTCCACCCTGCTGCTCAAGGCGGTCGAGCGCTATGCGATGACGTATGTAGCTCCCAGAATGGCAGCATTTCAAGCGGAGCCGGACATCCACAAGGCCGTGACAGCCTTTTGCGAGGCTACCGTCAATACCGCTTCGGGTGAGGCTCGCGGCGGTTGCATGATGGCCGCCGCGGCGCTGGGACAGTCGGAGCGAGTAACAGATATCCGTTCGTATGTCGCCAAGGGCCTCACCGCAACCGCTGATATTCTTGCGAAACGTTTCGAAAGGGAGATGAAGGCGGGGCGACTGACTCGCACACCCTCTGCCAAGGTGCGAGGCCGTGCGCTCGTTGACTTGATGCAGGGTTTGCAGCTTCGCGCCAAGGTTGGTATCACTCGCGAGGAATTGCTGGAGGACGCCCGAAGCTATGTGCCCCTGATTCTTGGTAGGTGACAAGAAGCGCCTCTAACGCTACTTGATCGGCACAGGAGCCTCAGAGGGGCCGTATCGACGAGGTCCCGCAAGCCGAAACTGGACCGGCTCGCCCGCTCGGTCCCCGATGAGCACTTTATCGCAGATGAGCCGGCAGCCCGGGGCGTGACGCTGGCGCTCGGCCAAAGCCGCTACGACCCAGCCGATCCCATCGGAAAGATGTTCTTCAACATCCTGGCCACGTTTGTGGAGCTGCCGGTTGCCGTGACCATTTTTAGGCCTATCCCACTCCCCGTGTAACGTTTCAAAAGCCACCCTTCATAAGTGTGGTGTCAATAATCTTTGCTCACTGCAGATGCTTGCCAAAGAACGCCGCGATCCGCCGCCGCGCATCGGCCTCGGTCGGTTCGTGGTAGAAACCGCCGATCAAGCCACCGAGCAGCTTGAAGCTCACCGTGTCATGGTCATTCATGAAGGAATGGCCGGCGTCGGGGTATTCCTTGACGTCGTGGTCGATGCCCTCCGCGCTCAGCGCCCGCTCCAAGCGCGCCGCCGCGCCGGGTAGGGTCTTGTCCTTGGCGCCGAAGCTGCCGACGATCGGGCAAGCGCCCTTCACCACCTTGTCCACATCCGGTGGCACCGTTCCGTAATTAGTCGATCCTGAAAAGCCAACGAAACGCCTATAAAGCCTGATGAAACGCGACGTTTATTGCTTTAGAATTTCCCTGAAGGCGCAGCAAGAGGCCTGAAAGCTGGGGAAAAACGATGCAGCCGAAACGCGAACCGGAGCAGCCACAACGGGAGTTGTTTCAGATAGATTTGGATCAGTTGATTGACATGAGCCATGCCCTGGTTCGTCTCGGTGATGTGATCGACTGGCAGTCGTTCGAACAGAGTCTGAGCAGCACCTATCATCCCAGTCACGGTGCGCCCGGCATCTCGACGCGTCTGATGGTTGCTCTTCACTATCTGAAGTATCAGCATGACCTGAGCGATGAAGACGTTGTTGCCTTATGGGTTGAAAATCCCTACTGGCAGTACTTCAGCGGCATGACGCATTTTCAGCACCGGATGCCGATCGATCCTTCGAGCATGACACGCTGGCGCAAGCGTCTGGGCGATGGCAGTGCCGAGCAGATGCTTCGCGCGACGATTGAAGCGGGCATGAAGATGCGCGTGATTCGTCCTGCTGAGTTAAAGCGCGTCAACGTGGACACGACGGTCGAGACCAAGGCTATTCGTTTTCCCACCGATGCCAGACTGTACCAGCGCATGCGCGAGCGGCTGGTAAAGGCAGCACGTACTGAAGGGCTGACGATCAAGCAGAGTTATCGTCATGTAGGCCGTCGTCTACTGATGCAATCCAGCCGATATGCACATGCCCGCCAGATGAAACGGGCGCGTGCCTGCACGCGCAAACTGAAAACCCAGTTGGGGCGCGTTATTCGAGAAGTCGAGCGCCAGACAGAAGAACCATCCCTGAAACTCGACAAGTTACTTCAGACAGCGCATCGAATCTACGAACAACAGAGGCAAGATAAGGACAAGATCTACTCGGTGCATGAACCTGAAGTGCAGTGCATCGCCAAGGGCAAGGCGGGCAAGCAGTACGAGTTCGGCAACAAAGTGAGTGTCGCGGTAAGCAGTCGTGGTGGATGGTTCGTCGGCGTGAAGAGCTTCACCGGAAATCCATATGACGGCCACACGCTGGCTGCACAGATGAAGCAAGTCGAAAGCTTGCTCGCCAACCACGTGAGCGAAGTGTACGTCGATATGGGCTATCGAGGGCACGACTACGACGGCGCGGTCACCGTGCATGTCGACAAGAGACGAAGAGGGCGTACACCTGAAGCGCGATGGCGATGGATGAAACGCCGTGCCGCGGTCGAACCAAGCATCGGACATCTGAAGAACGAGCACAGGTTGGAACGCAACCGGCTGAAAGGTACTGCCGGAAATGAGATCAACGCGATCCTGGCAGCCGCCGCGATGAACTTCCAGAAGCTCCTCAGAGCTTTGTGGCGCACTTTTCTGTACTACCTAATGCAGGTATGGAACGGCTTGATCGATTTCAAAGGCCCGGAAGATCGAAATGCTCAACTTCAATATGCCTGAAAATCACTTTTTCAGGATCGACTAATTAACGCCGGACACCTGGAAGCCGTGGCCGGCGGCGGTGAACAAGGCGAAGGTACCACCCATACAGAATCCGGTGATGCCGATCTTGCCGGTTCAGTCCGGCCGCGCGGCCAGCCAAGTCCGTACCGCGTCGATATCCTCGAAGGCCGGTCCCGTTCGTGCCCCCATGTCACGAAAGGTCGAGACCAGGCATTTGAACCGACCACCCCAGGAATATAGGCCAGGCGCCACTGCCACATAGCCCTGTGCAGCGAACCAATCCGCATGGCGGCGGACATCCGGCGTCATGCCAAGCACGCCGTGAATCACCACCACCCCTGGAAACGGCCCGTCTCCGGCAGGCACTGTCAGATAGGCGTCGAGCGTATGCTGCGGCGTAGTGATCGAAACTTCAGCCATGGCAATTCCTCCGGTGGTTTTGATCCTCTGCGCGGAAAAGGGCACAATTCAATGAAGTCTGAATACATTCGTTCACATCATGGCTTTGTCAGAAGCTGGTGCGTGGCGACATTGACGCTCATGCTGCCGCCGTCAGCGATGAAACGTCGCGGTTTCGTCTACTGGCGCCTTGTCAAGTCGAAATGTGTTCATCGGGTCGCCTGGCTCTGGATAGCCAAAAGAGATACCGAACAGCATCTTCAAGGACGGTTCGACGCCAAGGACCTCGCGGACGTCGGCCGCGAAAAGACTAAGCAGCGTCTGCGGCACGCCGGCGAGCCCGTGCGCCGCCAGCGAGAGCAGGAAGGTTTGGCCATACATGCCGACGTCCCCAGCCACGCGCACGGTTTCGTATGCTGGTGCCATGAAAAGCAGGCAAACGTGCGGCGCGCCGAAGAATTCCAGGTTACGCAACATGGAGAGGCGGCGTACCTCTGCCTCACCGCGCTCGATACCAG
>Ga0224527_1000580_pt1 | contig 23603 bp, 19 predicted proteins | sample CBST0metaG_FD_179882 | JGI IMG/M metagenome (GOLD analysis project Ga0224527, IMG submission 179882) | Peat soil microbial communities from Stordalen Mire, Sweden - C.B.S.T0 | ecosystem: Environmental > Terrestrial > Soil > Wetlands > Peat | place: Sweden: Norrbotten County, Stordalen Mire... | reverse complement strand
GCCGGCTGCAATTCCTTCTCGTTTCCCTTCTTCACCGTTTTCTTGCCGGCGCTGCCATCCACCACCGGCCCATGCGTCTCGGCCGTCGGTGGAGGCGGTGCATCGCCAATCCGCTTGGAATAGCTGCAGACCACGGCGCCCTCCACTGCCACAGCGACTTTCTTCGCCCGCTTTTTGGGAGCGGCCTCCTCCTCGGCTGCCTTTTTCTTGTTGGGGCATTCCAGGAAGATGCCCGAGCGCAGCGTCTTTTCGACCAAGTACGGGCTTCCGCACTCCGGGCACTTCGTCGGGACCGGCTTGTTGTTCGACGTGAAGTCGCACTTGGGATAGTTGGTGCAGCCCCAAAAGATGTTGCCGCGCTTGGCCTTGCGTTCTGCCAGGTCGCCCACACCACACTTGGGGCATTTCATCCCTTCAATCAAGTTCTGCTTCACATACTTGCACTTGGGATAGCCAGAACAGGAGACGAACTCCCCATAGCTTCCCTGGCGCAGCACCAGCGGCTTGCTGCACAGCGGGCAATCCTCGCCCGTCGGTTGAGGCACGGACTGCTTCTGCTGCTGCTTCGAGCTCAGCTTGCGGAACGTTTTGCAAGGCGGGTCCTCGTTGAATCCGGGGCACGACATGAACATGCCGAACGGACCGCGCCGCAGCACCATCACCCGGCCGCAGTTATCGCAATACTCTTCCTGCTCACCGGCTTCCTGAGCCTCGGGCGTATTCAGATCCGGCTTGTCGGCGGTGTTTTCCTTGGTAAACGTGCAACTGTTCTTGTCCTTCTTGTTGTAGGCCGAACAAGCAAAGAAGCTGCCGAACTTGCCCCATTTGAGCAGCAGCGGCGAGCCGCACAGGTCGCACTTTTCGTCCGTCTTCTTCTCCATGCGCTTGATGTCTTCCATCTTCGCGCCAGCGTCTTTCAGCTCGACAACAAAGTGGTCGTAGAACCCGTTCATCAGGTCAACCCACTTCTCGTTGCCCTCTTCGATCTCGTCCAGTTCCTCTTCCAGCTTTGCCGTGTACGCGGTATCGAAGATGTAAGGGAAGTTCTTCACCAAGAGGTCGCACACCACCATTCCGATTTCGGTCGGGTAGAAGCGATTGCTGAGCTTGGTCACATACTCGCGATCCTGAATGGTGTTGATAATCGACGCATAGGTCGACGGTCGCCCGATGCCCCGCTCTTCCAGCACCTTTACCAGCGAAGCTTCGTTGTAGCGCGGGGGCGGCTGCGTGAAGTGCTGCTCGGGATCCAGTTTGTCGAGATCCAGACGCTTCACGTTGTCCAGGTTCGGCAGCTTGTTGGCCGACTCGTCGTCATCGCCGTCCTTCTTTTCTTCCAACACCTCGTAGACCTTCAGGAATCCGTCGAAGCGCACCACGGAACCGCTGAGGCGGAAATCATAGGTCCTGCCAGTCTTTTGAGACACCGCGGCAATCTTGGCCGTGGTCACGTCAAAAACGGCCGGAGCCATCTGCGAGGCCACAAACCGCTGCCAGATGAGCCGATAAAGCTTCAACTGCTCTTCGGTCAGATAGCGGGCAATCGATTCCGGGGTCCGTGAAGCGTCCGAAGGCCGGATAGCTTCATGCGCATCCTGCGCGGCCTTCTTGCCCTTGTAGACGTTGGGCGTGGCGGGCAGATACTTCGCTCCCAGGTTCTTCTCGATCCACTCCCTGGCTCCCGCGACCGCTTCCGGCGCCACGCGCGGAGAATCGGTACGCATGTAGGTGATGAGGCCGACAGGGCCCTCGGCGCCGATGTCGACACCCTCATAGAGTCGCTGCGCCACCCCCATGGTCCGGCGCACGTTGAAGCCCAGCTTGCTGGCCGCATCGCGCTGCAACTGGCTGGTAATAAAAGGAGCCAGCGGCCTTCTCGTCTTCTCGGTCGACTGCACGGAGACCAGCGACCACTTCGCCGTTTCGAGCGCCGCCGTCACCTCCTTCATCGACTTCTCATCCGGCAAGGCATTGGAAATGAACTGGTCCTTTCCGTCCTTGTCCTTGCCGCCCTGCACACGCGCCGGCTCCCCGCCGATGCCCACAAAGCGCGCTTTGAGGCTCTTGTCTGCCTGATTTTCCGGGTGCAGAAGGGCATCCAGCGTCCAGTACTCGACCGGATTGAAGGCGCCAATCTCCCGTTCGCGCTCGACGATCAACCGCACGGCCACGGTTTGCACACGGCCGGCCGAGAGACCGCGACGGACCTTGTCCCACAGCAGCGGCGAAATCTGGTAGCCCACCAGGCGATCCAGTACGCGGCGCGTCTGCTGCGAGTCGACCAGGTTCTGATCCAGGTCACGGGCGTGCTTGAATGCTTCCTGCACGGCCTTCTTGGTGATCTCGTTGAAGGTCACGCGGCGAATCTTCTTGCGCTCCTTCGCCGTGGTGCCCAGTTGCAATGCCAGGTGATACGCAATCGCCTCGCCCTCGCGGTCGGGATCGGGCGCCAGGAAGATTTCGTCGGCCTTGGCCGCGGCCCGTTTCAACTGCGCGACGACCTTCTCCTTGCCGGGTGACACGATCAGCGTCGGCTCGAAGGTGCGGTTCTCAAGTTCCACGCCAATATCGTTCTTGGGCAGGTCCATGATGTGACCGACCGATGCCAGGACCTCAAAGCCCTTGCCCAGATATTTCTCAATCGTCTTCGCCTTGGCGGGGGACTCGACGATTACCAGTGATTTGCTCATTGCCATCCTTATTACCAATCCCACTCTACCCTGTTTGACCTCGCCGAGCCTGTCGCGCTCGGTTCGGGGTCGATCCACGGTGCTCGCGAACTGTCAATTTTTCTGCTGGCGAGGCGAGTCGATTTCCCCAGCCCCAAAAAATGCCCGCAAGTGTTGGACGCTACCACGGAACACCATCCCGTTTCCACTCTCCGGGGAACTTATCTTCTCATTCAGGGCCATTTTTGGAGGCGCCGAAAGGCTTCCTGGCCGGCTCATGAGAAGCCCCGCGAAGCCGCAGTCTGCTGATTCTGATCTCATTTTCTGAAGAGTAACGGCAGTCGTTCTGCTGGACGAGCGAAAAAAAGAAAATCACATCGTCCGCACGTAGTTCTTCCCCGGCAATTGCCGGATGCGGCCCGTAATCTCCAGCTCGAAAAGTGCGGTAAACACCTCGGAGGAGGTCAGTTGCGTCTCAAGAAGGTCGAGAATCTCGTCGATCTGCAGGCTTTCGTCGCAGCGGAGAACCTCCAGCACCATGGCCTCCTCAGGCCGCAGAACCGGATCAGGCAATAAGGATGCCGTGGTTTCCGATTTGGATTCAGCCGGCGCCTCAGACTCCAGTTCCAGCCGCACCTGCGAGGGCAGGTCTTCCCAAACATCTTCCCAGGTGGCCACCAGCTTGGCGCCCTGTTTAATCAGCGTGTTAGGGGTCCAGGAATTCTTGCTGGTGACGTTGCCGGGAACGGCGAACAGGTCGCGATTCTGGTCGGCGGCGCAGCGCGCAGTCACCCTTGTGCCGGAGTTCTCGGCGGCCTCCACCACCAGCACCGCCACGCTGAGACCGCTCAAAATTCGGTTGCGCCGAGGAAAATTCTGCGGTGCCGGAAAAGTCCCCATCGGCATTTCGCTCACGATGGCGCCGCCTAGAGCGAGAATCTCCTCAGCCAGCTTTTTATTTTCCTTGGGATAGACCACGTCAATGCCCGTCCCCCAGACAGCCACGGTCGGCATGCGGGCGATAAGCGCCCCGCGGTGCGCGCAGGAATCCACGCCGCGCGCCATTCCGCTGATAATCAACAGGCGCCGCGCCGCCAGGTCCCGCGCCAGCATCTCCGCCACGCCGGAGCCGTAAGGAGACGGGTGCCGCGTTCCCACCACCGCAATTCCCGGCCGGGCGAGCAGGCAGATTGGTCCGCGCACCCAGAGCACCGGCGGCGGATCGTAAATCTCCTTCAGTCGTTCCGGGTAGTCCGCACAGCCGAAGGTCAACACCGTCGCGTCCTGCGCCGAGACCCGCTGCCACTCATCCTCGGCTGTCTGGCGCGCCTTGCCGTCAAAAATGAACTGGGCTGCTTGAGCGGGAAACCGCAGCCCTTCGAGCGCCGTCAAGGACAGCCGGAAAATCTGGCTTGCGGACTCCAGCCCCTTGACCGCATCCAGGATTCGCTTTGGACCCAGCCCGGGAGCCAGCGTCAGCGCCAGCCATGCCAGCCGCTCCTCATCCAGCGCAGGCGCTGCCGATTCGTAAGTCGTTTGGGGCAATGCGCTCATCGTTTTGCACCCGTGCCGGAAATTTGCATAGGTTGGCTTTCCTCTCAGGAAACCAAAAGCTGCACTCTTTGGTAATTGCGCCCAAGTTACCGCGAGCGCAACGCCATGTCAAGCCGGCTATGTTGGCGGAATAGATACGTTTCGGAATCCCTGGCAGCGGATTGATAGTCTAAGAGGCGTGAACCCAAATCCCCAATCGCGGCTGCGCATCGCCGCCATCCGTTTCCTCAATCCCGCGCCGCTGATGTGGGATTTCGAGCACCCGCCTTTGAACTCCCATCTCGCCGAGCGCTACCAGATCGACTGGATGTTACCCTCCGAGTGCGCGGACCGCTTGGCCTCGGGAGCCGCCGACATCGGCCTGATCCCCATCGCCGCATTGGCCACTACGCCCGGCCTGGGCATCCTGCCCGGCTGCACCATCGCTTCCAAGGGCCGCGTCCGCTCCCTGCTGCTGGTGCGCCGCGCCAACCAGCCGCTCAGCCAATTGCGCTCCGTGGCGGCCGACGTTGCCAGCCGCACGACGCTGGCCCACACCCGCATCCTCTTCCACCACTGGGGCAATCCGGACGTTCCCTTCCTGCCCGCAGTTGCCGATTTGGACGCGATGCTTGACCGCGCCGACGCCGCCATCATCATCGGCGATCCGGCCCTCATGGCTCTTGAAGAACAGGCGAACCGCTTCGAGCGCACAGGCGAAGAGCTGATTTATCACGACCTGGCGCAGGAGTGGCGCACGCTTACAGGCCTGCCCTTCGTGTCTGCCGTATGGGGCACTGCGTGCGGCAACCCTTTGGATGACAGCATTGCTCAGGATTTTCTTCAATCCCGCAACCACGGCCTGCAGAACATCGACGCGCTGGTCACCGAGTGGTCTCGCCAGTTGCCCCTCTCCGAGCAGACCATCCACGACTACCTGACCACCAGCATTCACTACATCCTCGACGAAGAATGCCTGGAGGCCATGCGCGTCTTCTTCCGCATGGCGGCGGAGTGCGGCGTTTTGCCGGAGTATGAAATCCCGTTTCCGCAGCTTGTCATCTAAAGCAGATTCGGAAATGGTGTAGACCAACCAAGCTTTCCCTCAGGGGCTAAAGCCCATGATTTTATTGGCGCTTTGTGGCACGGCTAAAGCCGTGCCCTTTTAAAGCCGGTCTACAGCAAATGCGAAAACGCTCTAAGATTCAGGATCGCCGCAACTACGGAAAGGCCCGCATCACCGATGCGGGCCTTTCCTGTTCCTAAGCTGATCGCGCAAACCTCTTCTACAAATCCGGCAAAAGCAAGCTAGAGGCTAGAAGCTAGCGGCTGAAAGCTGCTCTTAAATCTCCCACCGCAGCAGCGTCGTTCCCACCGTGAACCCCGCGCCCACGGCGGCCATCAATACCAGGTCGCCTTTTTTCATCTTGCCCTGCTCGACAGCGGTTTCCATGGCCAGTGGAATCGTTCCGGCCGACGTGTTGCCGTACTTTTCAATATTGATGATCACCCGCTCCGGGTCCATGCCCAGCCGGTCGGCGGTTGCCGTGATAATCCGCTTGTTGGCCTGGTGGGGAATGAAGCAGCCCAGGTCCGCGCCGGTCAGGCCATTGCGCTCCAACAGCTTGGATGTGGCTTCGGCCATCTTGCGCACGGCAAATTTGTACACCGCCGGGCCGTCCTGGAAGATGTAGTGCATCTTCTTGTCCACGGTCTCGTGGGTGGATGGATTCAGGCTGCCGCCGCCCTTCAGGTTCAGGCTCACACCGCCCGACCCGTCAATCTCGTTGATGAAGTCGATGAAGCCGACCTCGCCCTCTTCGGCAGGCTCCAGCAAAACCGCCCCACCGCCGTCGCCAAACAGCACGCAGGTGGTGCGGTCGGTGTAGTCGGTCATGCGCGTGTTGGCGTCGGCGCCGATGACCAGAACTTTCTTCTGCGCCCCGCTCTCCACCAGCTTGACGCCCGCCTGCAGTGCAAACATAAAGCCCGAGCAACCGGCAGAGACGTCAAATCCCCAGGCGCCCTTGGCTCCCAGCTTGTCCTGCACCAGGCAGGCCGTCGAGGGGAACATCATGTCGGGCGTTACCGTGCCCACGATGATGACCTCAAGCTCGCTGGCCTCGATGCCCCGCGCCTTCAGGCACTTTTTGGCGGCCTCGACACAGATATCGCTCACGCCCAGCCCCTTGGCCAGCACGTGGCGCTCGCGAATACCCGTCCGCGACGTAATCCACTCGTCGTTGGTGTCGACGATTTTTTCAAGGTCTTGATTGGTCAAAATTTGAGGGGGGACGTAAGTTCCAAGCGCCGTGATTTTGGCGCGGCAGCCCACGATGGGGCGAACGGTGAGGGCCAATGCATTTCTCCTTGCGGCGCCACCGCGGGAGAAGCCCCGGCTCGCCACTTTTCATTCAATACAGCTGAATTGAAGGGTACGAGCTTGAGCCCGTACATAAACCGAGCAATATCAAAGTGGGCTTTCGCCTCTGAGGTCCGGCTCTTGCTCTCAAGACCCCGGGAAAAGCGTCCACGCTCTTGGTAAGAAGCGCCTCGGCTCTTGGTCAAAAGCGCCCACGGCGCCAAAAAAGCGCCGGGTGACCCACTGCACACGCACTAGCCCGTTACCGTTGCTTCCTTCCGGACCTGGCGGGATTGGCGGGATTACGTCGCGTAGGACCCGGCACTGGTTGATTTTACCATCATGCGCGGGGCAATATCTCCCCGCTCCCAGTCCCGCTAAAACAAAAACGGCACCAGCGCCTTCACCCGTCTTTTATATGCCGGATACTCCTCGGGAAAATGCCTCACCAGCAGCTCTTCCTCTTGCCCCAGCTTGATCCAGAACCCGATGAGGAAGAGAAAACAGCCTGCAAACCCGGCAATTCCTCCAAACGTGATCGCCGTTCCCAGCCCCATCACCAGGTGGCACGTATAAATCGGATGCCGTACAAGCCGGTACGGCCCGCCGGTCACCAGCCTGTGCCCCTGTTTCAGCTCAACGTCCTGGCTCCATTCAGCGCCCAGCGTCTTACGAGCCCAGATCGCCAAAATCAGCCCCAGCGCGCAAATCCCCACGCCCGTCCACTCGTTCAAGTCAGTCCGCGCAATCACCCGCGGCCCCAGCGGATACACGCCTGCAACCAGCAGCGCAATGTAGCCCAGCCAGACCGGCATCCGCGCCAGTCTTCCCTGCCAGTCCTGTCGCTCGGCCGCGGCCTTCACTCCCCGTTCGCTGATCCTCCAATACAAGACCAGCGCAATCCAGCAGGCAGCAATCACCAAAGATGGAATCATGCACCAAACCTTAGCACCGGTTCGTCCGCCCAGGCAAAATCGGGTGCCCCAGGTCTCGATTTTGAGACCTGGGAGACGAAACAAACCCGCCAAGCGCCGGAATTCCATCCCGGCTACAATAGAGGTGTGACCAAGACTTCCCCACCTGCGGCTCCGGTCGTGGGCTTTATTTCCCTTGGCTGCCCGAAAAACCTCGTCGATTCCGAGGTCATGATGGGGCTGCTGGACCGTGCAGGCGCGCGCCTGACCTCCCATCCCGAAGAGGCCGAAATCCTCATCGTCAACACCTGCAGCTTCATCGACACGGCCAAACAGGAGTCGGTGGACACGATTCTGGAGATGGCCCGCCACAAGACCTCCGGCTCGGCCAAAAGGCTCATCGTGGCCGGCTGCCTGGTGGAGCGCTATCGCGACGAAATCCAGAAAAGCATTCCCGAGGTGGACGCCGTGGTCGGAACCGGCGAACTCGAGGCCATTCTCGCAGCCGCAGGTCTCGCCGCCCCGGTTGCCGCGCCGTCGCTTTTCAATATTCTCAGCGGCAATGGACGCACCCCCAGCGACAGCGGAGCCGCCCCTGGCGATAGCAACCACGCCGAGATCCGTCCCGGTCAGGAATCCCGCGCCGCTACGCACATGGCTGAAATTGCCGGCTCTCGTGCCGAAGGCGACCTGCGTGAACAGCAGGGCCGCTTCCGCCGCGACGACTGGCAGGGCGCAACGCATCTGCTGCCCACCTATCTCTACGACGAGACCACTCCCCGCTTCCTGACCACGCCCAAATCCTCGGCCTACATCAAGATCGCCGAGGGATGCGACCACCCCTGCACCTTCTGCGTGATTCCCAATTTGCGCGGCAAGTTCCGTTCGCGTCGCTTTGAATCGGTGGTTGCCGAGGCGCAGCAGTTGGTCGCACGCGGCGTCCAGGAAATCACGCTCATCGGCCAGGACACGACCTGCTACGGCGAAGACCTCGGCATAAAAGATGGTTTGGCCCAGCTTCTCGACGCACTGGCCGGAATCGAAGGCCTGCGCTGGCTGCGCTTCCTCTATGCCTATCCCAACCGCATCACGACGCGCTTGCTGGAAACCATCGCCAAGCACGACAACATCTGCAAATATCTCGATGTGCCGTTGCAGCACGCCTCTCCTGACTTGTTGAAGCGCATGAAGCGCGGCGCGGGGGCTGACATTTTCCTGAAGACTCTCGAAAAGGTCCGCGCCACTGTTCCCGGAATCGCTCTGCGCACCTCGTTCATCGTCGGCTTCCCCGGCGAAACGGCCTCGGACTTCACCCTTTTGGAGGAGTTCATTGGCGACGCGAAGTTCGACTGGCTGGGCGTCTTCAACTACTCCGACGAAGAAGGCTCAGGCGCGTTCTCACTGGACGCGAAAGTTCCCAAGCGCACTATCGAGGCCCGCAAGCGACGCTTGATGAAGCTGCAGCAATCCATCAGCAAGCGCGCCAAGCAGCAGTGGGTGGGTCGCGAACTGGTGTTGCTGGCCGAGGGCGAAAGCGACGAAACGCCGCTTTTGTGGGAAGGTCGCACGCAGTTTCACGCTCCCGAAATCGACGGCAAGGTCTACATCAACGACTTCGGCGACCTGGAAGCGCTGGAACCGGGCCGCTTCTACAACGCCGAGATCACCGAGGCGCACGAGTACGACGTTGTGGCACGCGTGGTCTCCGGCCCGCTGTAAAGTGGAATAGAACGATGGCTGCCAAGAAACAATCCGCAAAGATCCTTCGCTGCCCCACCTGCGGGATGCTGGTCCGATTTGATGACGAGGACTTCCCCTTCTGCAGCGACCGTTGCCGCAAGATCGACCTGGGAAAGTGGGCCTCAGGCGTCTACAAAATCAGTTCTCCCGTCCTCGACCCCGAAGTTCTGGAAGAGTTGGGCGGCCAGGCGGGCAACAGCGATGGAGACACCTATGACGACTAGCGGACCGATCTCCGCTCAGGTCTCCTCTCAGGCTACCCACAAAACTTTTTGGGCCTGGGCCGTCGCCACCTTTTTCGGCGCTGGCCTCGGCAAGCCCGGGCCCGGCACTTGGGGCTCTGTGGCCGCAGTACTGCTATGGGCGGGCGTGGCTTGGGGATTGCACCCGACGCCGCTGACGCTGGCTGTGATTCTGCTGGCCGGCATTGCCCTCACGCTGATCCTGGGTATTCCCGCGTCCACCCTCGTCGCCCGCGAGAGCGGACGCAAGGATCCCCAGTTCGTGGTGATCGACGAGGTCACCGGCCAGTGGATTGCCCTCATCGGCAGCCGCGGCGACTGGCGTCACGCCCTGATCGCCCTTGTGCTGTTTCGGCTCTTCGACATCACCAAGCCCTTCCCCTGCCGTCAGCTTGAAAACCTGCCCGAAGGTTGGGGCATCGTCTTCGACGATGTGGCAGCCGGGCTGTATGCTTTGGGTGTAGCATCCTTGTTACATCGTTGGATTTAGGTCGAGCCATGCCGCGCACGAACACACAATCCGCCCCTGAAACGCTTCCTCCGCGCATCGACGACATTGTGCCCGCCGCGGCGCTTCCGGGAGGCGAAGTCGCATTGATCGGCGCCCATCTCGGCCCACTCAGTTTCGGTCCGCCCGCCGTGTTGGTGGACGGCGACTCGGCCCAGGTGCTGATGAGCCGATCCAGCCGCCTGGAATTCCGCGTCCCTGAAGACGCCACGACTGGCCTGATTGAGGTCCGCTCGCCCGCCGGAGCCAGCAACACCGCCCCACTGCGCGTCGCCCGCCTGCTCTCGGACGATCTGCACCCGGTGACCAATCCGGCTGTCAGCCGCTCGGGCATGGTCTACGCCACCATCTCCGGCCCCCGTGGCAAGCAGACCCCGGTGTCGGTGGTCCGCGTGAGCCCGGATGGCCGTGGAACCCCCTTTGTCAGCGGCATTCTCAATGCCACTGGCCTGGCTTTCAATCCCGACGGCGACCTGTTCGTCACCTCGCGCGCCGAAGGCAATGTCTATCGCGTCGATGCCGCCGGCGAGTCCACCATTTATGCCGAGGGCATGGGCGTGGCCACCGGCGCCGCTTTCGATGCCAGCGGCAACCTGTTTGTCGGCGACCGCAGCGGCACCATCTTCAAAATCGATCCCCAGCGCCGCATCTTCGTCTACGCCACGCTTGAGCCCAGCGTCGCCGCCTATCACTTGGCCGTCGACGCCAACGGCACGCTCTACGTCACCGCCCCCTCGCTGTCTTCGAACGACGCCATCTGGGCCATCGATACCGGCGGTGAAGCCCGCGCCTGGTACCGTGGCCTGGGCCGTCCGCAAGGACTCGCGCTCTCAAAGGAGGGCGATGTCTACCTGGCCGCCTGCCTGGCGGGCCAGCGCGGGCTGGTGCGCGTCACTGCGCAGGGCGAGGCTTCGCTGGTGCTGGCTGGCTCCAACATCGTGGGCGTAGCCTTCTCCCCGCTGGGGACCGCCATTCTGGCCACCAACGAAGCCGTTTATGATGTGGACTTGGGCGTAGAAGGATTGAATCTGTTTTAAATGCCAGCTACCAGCCTCTAGCTGCTAGCTTCTAGCTGGTTCCATGCCGATTGTGCGGCTGCGGTCACGCCTGGCGTACCAGGAACTTAGAGTGCGAAATTACACGACCAAGAGTCCAAGGATTCAGGAGCTGAAAGCTGCTTTTATGAAATCGGAAATCATCGCCGTCGGCTCCGAAATGCTCACCCCCTTCCGCCAGGACACGAACTCCCTTCATCTGACCGAAAAGCTGAACGAACTGGGCGTCACCGTGGCCTTCAAGACCATTGTCGGCGACCGGCGCAAAGATTTGGTCAGCGTGATCCGCACCGCTCTTGGCCGTGCGGATATCGTGGTTCTGATGGGCGGCCTGGGCCCCACCGAGGACGACCTTACCCGCGAAGCCGTGGCCGAAGCGCTGTCGCTGACCCTACGCCGCGACTCCGCGCAGGTGGCTGCGTTGCACGCCCGCGCCGCCACCTGGCGCATGTCCATGCCCGCAAACAATCTCAAGCAGGCCGACGTGATCGAAGGCGCTGTCCTGCTCCCGAACCCTAACGGCAGCGCTCCCGGACAGTGGATCGACACCACCTATTCCGGCTATCGCAAGCTGCTGATGCTGGTTCCGGGGCCGCCCAACGAGTGCCGACCGCTGTTCGACACTGAGTGCATCACCCGCCTGCGCGCCGTGGTGCCCGTTCGTTTCATCGCCAAGCGGACGCTGCGGGCGGCCATGATCGCCGAGTCGCAGGCCGACAAGCTGCTGGCCCCCATCTACAGCACGTATGAGGATGTGGAGACCACCATCCTGGCCCACGCAGGCGACATCCAGCTTACCCTGCTCTGCTCGAAGGCTGACCTTGAGACCGCGCAACAGCGTGTCGATGAGTTGGCCGGCCGCATGGAAGAGGCTCTTGAAGACTGGCTCTACTCCTCCGGCGCCGAGTCGTCCGATTCTCTTGAGCAGATCGTCCTCTACTATCTCGGCCTGCACCAGGCGACCCTGGCCGTGGCAGAAAGCTGCACTGGCGGCATGATCGCCGAACGCATCACTTCCGTGCCCGGCAGTTCACGCACGTTTGTCGGAGGAGCCGTCGTCTATTGGAACGAGATGAAGACCGCCTTCGCCGGTGTTCCGCCAGAAATGATCGAGAAGCACGGCGCTGTCTCGGAAGAAGTGGCAAAAGCCCTTGCTGTGGGAATCCGCCAGCGCGCCGGCGCCACCATGGGCCTGGGTGTTACCGGTGTCGCCGGCCCCACGGGCGGCACGGAAGACAAGCCGGTCGGGCTGGTGTATATCGCTCTCGCCGACGCGCAGAAGATTGAAGTGGTGGAAAAGACCTTCCGCGGCGACCGCGACCGCATCCGCCAATACGCCACGCAGCAGGCGCTGGACCTCATCCGGCGCAGACTCCGGTAGCGGGCGCGGCGAGCTCTCAATTGGTCCGTTTCAGAAATCGACTTATTGGATCGTTGGAAGTTACGACGGCGGGCGAATTTCGCTCGACGTTCCTCCGGCGGCTGGGATATAGCACTTCAGCGTGTAGTCCATCACCATGCGATCAGCATTGAAGCGCCAGCCAAGTGTGCGAATAGTCCGCTTCATGCGCTTGATCCAACCTCTCGGCAACCCGTCGCGATCGCGCTGATAGAAGAGGGGAATCAACTCGTCCTGCAGAACGCGGTAGAGATCGCCGCCATCGCGGCTGTCGTGCACGCTGAGATTCGTGTGGGTTCTGCCGGTGCCGATGGCAAAGCCGTTCAGTCCGTCATAGGCTTCGGCCCACCAGCCATCCAGCACCGAGAGGTTGAGCCCTCCGTTGAGGACGACTTTCTGGCCGCTGGTGCCGGAAGCCTCCAGAGGCCGCCGCGGATTGTTCAGCCACACATCGACGCCCTGCACCAGGTGGCGGCCCACATTGATGTCGTAGTCCTCGACGAAGACGAATTTGTCGCCGACCTTTGGGTCGCGCATCAGCTCTGCGATCTGCTGCAGGACTTTCTTCCCAGGCTCGTCATGCGGGTGCGCTTTGCCGGCAAACAGGAACTGCACCGGGCGCTTGGGATCGTTGACCATGGCCGCCAGCCGTTGAATATCGGCCAGGATAAGATTGGCACGCTTGTAGGTAGCAAACCTCCGAGCAAAGCCGATGGTCAAGGCGTCCGGCGACAACACCTTGATGAGCCTTTGCAGAGTTTCATCCGCCTCGGCGCGACGCTTTGCCTGTTCCCAGGCCCGCTGGCGCACGAAGTCCAGAAGCTGCGATTTCAGGCTCAAGTGCGTTTCCCACAACTCGCCATCGTCGACGTTCTCAATCGCCTCCCAGGTCGCTGCCTCTCCGCTATTGCTCTGCCACCCGACCCCTAGATGGCGATCGTAGAGCCGGCACATCTGCGGCGCTAGCCAGGACGGCACATGCACGCCGTTGGTGATGTGGCCAATCGGCACGGCGTCTTCGGTCCTGCCGGGAAACAGGGGCCGCCACATGGCCCTGGAGACTTCGCCATGCAGGGAAGAAACCGCATTGGCGCGACGTGAGAGCTTGAGGCCCAGAACCGTCATACAGAAGGTTTCCTGATGGTCGAAGATACGTTCGCGTCCGAAGCCCATCAGCTCATCTTCTGAAATCCCGAGTTGCTCGCGCAGAGGGCCCAGGTGCTCCTCGATCAGGGCGGCGTCGAACCGGTCGTGGCCGGCCGGAACGGGTGTATGCGTGGTAAAGATGACCTCTCGAGGAATCTGGCTTGAAGCCGCGTTGAAGTCGATCCCTTCGTCTTCCATGCGGCTGCGGATGGCCTCGAAGACCGCGAATCCGCTGTGCCCTTCGTTGAGATGGAGCACGCCGGGAGAGATGCCCATGGCCTTGAGAGCACGAAAGCCACCAACGCCGAGGAGCAGTTCCTGGCGAATGCGTGTGCGCGCATCGCCGCCATAAAGCCGCGAGGTAAGCTCCCGATCCTCGGGCGCATTTCCTGCTACGTTCGAGTCGAGCAGAAGAAGATCGCAACGGCCGACTTTGACGCGCCAAACCTTTGCCCGGATGGAACCGCCGCGGGTCTCGATCTCCACCCCGACCGGCTCCCCGTTCTTGCCGATCGCGGGTTGCATGGGCAGCCGGTTCACATCGGTCTGGATGTACTCCTCCTGCTGCCACCCGCTTTTGTCCAGACGTTGCAGAAAGTATCCCTGCCCATAGAACAGGCCGATTCCGATGAGCGGAATATCCAGATCAGAGGCGCTCTTGATGTGGTCTCCGGCCAGCACGCCCAGGCCGCCGGAATAAATCGGCAGCGACTCATGCAGCCCGAACTCGGCGGAAAAGTAGGCCACCGGGCGGGGCCGCAGCACCCCCGCATTCGCCGCGCCCCATGTGCGATCGGCATTCAGGTACTCTTGCTGCCGCCGGTAGACGTAGTTGATTCGGCTATGCAAAACCAGTTCCGTGGCGCGGCGCTCGACCTCGGCCAAAGGAATCTCGCTGAGCAACGAGATCGGATTCTGATTCAACTGGCGCCAGCGCGTGGGATTCAGGTCGCGAAACAGGCTGATGCAGTCGTGGTCCCAGCTCCACCAGATGTTGCGGGCCAGCGACCAGAGACGTTCCTGGGCGGGGCCGATGAAGCGATCGAGGGTACGCGCCTCGCTCACCACGGGCGCTACCTGGTTCGCCGCGTCGACCAACATGCGAATCTCATTCTCGCGAAAAATCCGCGGATCCTTGGTCTGAACCACAAGCACGCCCTGCAAAATCCCGCGATCGATCAGAGGAACGCCCAGGAAGGAGTGGAATTCCTCTTCCCCGCAGCCCTCGAAATACTTGAACCGGGAGTGCTTACGAACATCGTCGACAGCCACCGGGAGCACCTGCTCGGCGACCAGGCCGGTCAGTCCCTCGTTGAGCGGCATGCGCAAGGTGCCGATACATCGCGGCTGAAGTCCCAGGGTGGCAGCAAGCACCAGGTTTGACCGGTCCGGCTCCAACAGGTAAGCGGAGCAAACGTCGGTTTTGAACCGCTTGGCGATCAATGCCACGACGTTCATGAGGGTGGCGGCTGGCTTGCCCCCTTCCCGAGTCAGGTTAGCGATTTCTTCCAAGGTCAAAACGCTGATTTCTTCCGCTGATTCGTAGGACTGGGCCATCGGCTACCCTCGCGTTGCGGTTGACTTCACAGAGCGCACACCGGCATTTGTGCCAAGCCTCAACATCAGATGCAGAAGTGCATGCGGTCCAAACGCCGAAACTTGAAACGGCTGATTACAGGGCCTCTCGGGGAAAATCCCGCCTGTTCTGTGCTCGGGATGAATGTGACAATACCACCAATTCATCGACAACACCAAGGCGATTTTGGACACATTGCGACGGCCGGGCAGGTCCATCGGGACGCGCAGTTTCCCCAAAATCAGGCTGCGGGAAGCAGGGCCGACACAGTTTTACGTGATCCACATCACACCAAAGCAAGATCGTTCGGTGAAACCATCGTTCTACGAGCTATACGAATCGCCTAATTTGTTCCATTATTTCCAGCTTCATTCATGGAGGAAGCACGTGAATCTAGACCCGTCAGCATTTATTGCCGACCCGGAGTTGATCGAGGCGCTTGAAGCGCGGTCCACGACAATTTCCTGCGGAGAAGATCGCCTTCTGTTTCAACAAGGAGAAGCGCCCGCAGGGCTTTACATCCTCGACCACGGCGAGACCGTCCTGACCATGGCGTCGCCCACCGGCGACGAAGTCATGTCGGTCCAGGCGCCTACGGGGTCGCTGCTGGGGCTTCCCGGACTGGTCAGCAATGCGCCCTACACGCTCACGGCCATTGCCCGCACCGGCGCCCGGCTGAGCTTCATCTCCCGCGAAGACTTTACCGGCCTGATACAAGCCAACCCGCCTCTTGGAATCAAGATATTGCAGGTGCTTGCCGCCGAGGTGCGTTCCGCCCGCAGCGCCTTGTCGACCCTCAAGGCCCAGTAGGGCCCTGACCGCATGATCCTCGCTCGTACCTGGAGCCAATGCGGGCGTGGACGCCCGCACACCAGGCGGTCTGGAGACCACGAGTCATTCTCCTAGCCAGGGCTCGCCTTGAGAGCCGCAAACGGCTCCACCTGCTAAACTCTCACTCGTTATGCTCATTGCAGGCCTGCTCATCGCGGTGGCCGCTTATCTGCTCGGTTCCGTCCCTACGGGATACCTGCTGATTCGCCTTTTCCGCCACCAGGACATCCGCTCCTTCGGCAGCGGCAATATCGGCGCTACCAACGTTCTCCGCTCCGGCGGCAAGGGCCTGGGCGCTGTCACCTTTCTGCTCGACGTGGTCAAAGGCTCGACGGCTGTAGCGCTCGGCATCCTGCTGGCCCACGTCCTTCTGCCCAACGGCCCTGTGCGCGACATGGAGGCTCTGGCAGCCCTGTTTGCCGTCATCGGTCACATGTTCCCTGTCTGGCTCGGCTTCCACGGAGGCAAGGGCGTGGCCACCGGTTTTGGCGTTTTCCTGGTGGCCGCGCCGTGGGCCGCGCTGGCTGCCATCTCGGTGTTCGCGCTGCTGTTTGCCATCACTCGTTACGTTTCGCTGGCCTCCATCGTGGCCGCGGCCTGCTTCCCAGTTTTTGCCTGGTATTTTGCGCGCGGTGACCGTCCCTTGTTCTTCATCGCCGTCCAGGCAGCTGTGGCCTTGCTCATCATCGCCAAGCATCACCAGAACATCCGCCGCCTGTTCGCCGGCACGGAATCCCGCATTGGAGCGAAGAAGACCGCATGAGTCACATCATCGTATTAGGTTCCGGAGCCTGGGGAACCGCCATTGCCCTTTCGCTCCACCGCCGCGGCGGCCACACCGTCTCTCTGTGGGCCCACAGTCCGGAGTTTGCCCAGCAGATCATCGAAGCGGGCGAGAATACGCCCTTTCTTCCCGGTTTTCCCCTGCCCGCGGAGATTGTCGTCACTGGCGACAACGCGGCCGTGGCAGACGCGGAGATCGTCGTCTCCGTCGTCCCTTCGGAGTTCCTGCGCTCCACCATGGCGCGCCTGCGGCCGCATCTGCACGCCGGTCAGATCATCGTCAGTGCCACAAAGGGCGTGGAAGACCATACGTTCCTGCGCATGACGCAAGTGATCGCCTCCAGTTTGGCCGAGACCGGCCTGACGCTGCCCATCGGCGCCTTCTCGGGACCCAGCTTCGCTCTCGAAGTCGCTCAGGGCCAGCCCACGGCTGTGACCGTCGCCTTCGACGACCCTGCCATAGCCTCGCGCATCCAGTCCGAGTTCTCTTCGGAAACTCTCCGGCTCTACACTTCGACCGATGTGATTGGCGTGGAACTGGGCGGGGCGCTCAAGAACGTCATCGCGATTGCCGCTGGAGTCGCTTCGGGCGTTGGCCTGGGCTACAACTCCGCCGCCGGCCTCATCACCCGCGGTATCGCCGAAATTACCCGTCTCGCCGTGGCCTGCGGCGGGCATCGCGAAACCCTCGCCGGCCTTTCCGGCGTTGGCGACCTGGTGCTCACCTGCACCGGCTCTCTGAGCCGCAACCGCACTGTTGGGCAAGAGTTGGGCCGGGGCCGCAAACTCCCCGACATCCTGGCCGGATTAGGCGGCAAAGTGGCGGAAGGGGTTTTGACCACCCGCGCCGCTCTCGGCCTCGCCCGTCAGCAAGGGATTGAAATGCCCATCGCCGAGCAGATGGAGCTGATTCTGGACGAAGGCAAGGACCCGCGCGAAGCCATCAAGGAACTGATGTTGCGGCCTGGCAAGGACGAGCAGTAGGACTTTGACTGCGTAATTCGACAATCTCAATTCAAACGAATTTGCCAGAGCCAGTATGCGGGGTCGTCGCTTTCTTTCAGCGAGGGAGCGATGACGCCACATCCTTGCAAATCCGATCCCCGGCCCGCTCGCAGCAATTTCGTGCCACCAAGCCCCTCATTGTTGCAAACGCTTGAAACCACTGTGATTCATTCGGGCGGCGGACATGGGAAGCCGTGTCTCGGAGGCGGGTCCATTGCGCCCAGATTTGCGCGTGCAATTTTGGCCATCCTCTGCGCTGGGTCGCCGTTCATGATGGGTTGTGTAACCGGGTCCCCACCAAATCACCCGTCGTGCGGAGATCACCGCACAGGAGAACACGATGCCAATTGACATTACGAACTCGCAGTTTTTGATTGCTGCGTTTGTACTGATCCTCGTGGCAATCATCGCCATTGCAGCATACCTTCAATACCGCAAGACCAAGACGACGGCCCTGCGCCTGCGCTTCGCAGCGGAATACGATCGCGCGATGATCGAGGAGGGTTCCCGGCGGCGGGCCGAGGCCAAGCTGGCCGAGCGCGAATCCCGCGTGCGCGCCCTCGTGATCCGCGATCTAGGCGCAACCGAGAGAGATCGATTCGTGGCCGAATGGCAAACCGTGCAATCCCGCTTTGTCGACCACCCCAAGGCTGCCGTCACCGAAGCCGATGACCTGGTGAATTCAATCCTTGAGGCGCGTGGCTACCCACGAGCCAGCTTTGAGCAGCGGGCGGCGGACATGTCCGTCAACTATCCCCGCTTCGTCGAAAGCTACCGAACGGCACACGGCATTGCGGTGAGGCCTGCCACGGCTGACGCCACCACGGAAGAACTTCGCGCCGCAATGATCCAATATCGCGCCATCTTCGATGAGTTGGTTCAGGCGCAGAAGCCCGGCGTGCGAGCGACGGTCGCCGCGTAGGTGCTCACGCCGGCTGGAGTGAACGGGGCCAACTCATGAGGAGTTCGCCGCTGCGAACCTTCTCAGTCTTCTGGATCTAGCCCTCTAGGAGCGCTGCGCCTTCCCACCCATTTCGCGAAAAAACCTGCAAAATGGATGGGGCACGAGGCTTCGATTGGGAGGACGGATCAATAGCCTGCGCCTCCGGCAATCGCGCCAATGATCAACAGCGGCTCCGTGCCGGCTGTCACCGTTTCCGGCAGAGGAGCATCGGGCGATTCGTGCGACCAGTCCTCCTCGCAGGCGAAAAAGCGCAGAAATGGGCGTCGCTGGTGGGTGCCATGTTCGCGGATAGTGCCGCAGAGCATCGGGTAGCGAACTTCGAGAGCATCGAGCACCGCGCGCACCGTTACCGGCGAGGAAACCGCGAGAACCACTTCCTCGCCGGTTTTCGCCAGGGTGCGCAGGTGGTAGGGCAGAATCACCCGGATGCTGCACGGTTCGCTGCTTGGGCCGCTCATGGCAGTGTTTGCACCTCGACGGAGAGCACGGCGGGCAGATGGCGCACAATCGGAGCCCACGTGTCACCCGCGTCAGGAGAGGCGTAGACCTGGCCGCCGGTGGTGCCGAAGTAGATGCCGCACTCGTCCAGCGAATCGACCGACATGGCGTCGCGCAGCACGTTCACGTAGCAGTTTTCCTGCGGCAAGCCGTTGGTTAGCGGCTCCCATTCATTGCCCCCGGCGCGGCTGCGGTAGACCCTCAGCTTGCCCTCCAGCGGGAAGTGCTCCGAGTCGCTCTTGATGGGGACAACGTAGAGCGTCTCCGGCTCATGCGCGTGCACGTCGATCGCGAACCCGAAGTCGGTAGGCAGGTTGCCGCTTACCTCCTGCCAGCTTTCGCCTGCGTTGTCAGAGCGCATCACGTCCCAGTGCTTCTGCATGAAAAGCACGTCGGGTCGCGAGGGGTGGATGGCCACATGGTGCACACAGTGACCCACCTCGGCGGTGGGATTGGGCATGAAGGGCGACACCAGGCCCTTGTTGATCGGCTTCCAACTTTTGCCCCCGTCGTCCGTGCGAAAGGCGCCGGCGGCGGAGATGGCGATATAGATTCGCTGAGGATTGGAAGGGTCAAGAATGATGGTGTGCAGGCCCATGCCACCGGCGCCCGGCTGCCAGTGCGAACCGGTTCCATGGCAGCGCAGGCCGGCCAGTTCCTCCCAAGTGGCGCCGGCATCGGTGGAGCGAAACAGCGCCGCGTCCTCGACACCCGCGTAGACTACGTCTGGATCGGTGAGCGAGGGCTCCAGGTGCCATACCCGCTTGAACTCCCAGGGATGCGGTGTGCCGTCGTACCACTGATGCGTGCCGGTGACGCCTTCATAGGTAAACTTGTTGCCCGCCGGCGTCCAGTTGGCTCCGCCGTCGTCGGAGCGCTGAATGGTCTGGCCGAACCAGCCGCTTGTTTGCGAGGCGTAGAGCCGGTTGGGGTCCACCGGTGAGCCCTTCAGGTGGTACAACTCCCAGCCCGCAAAGAGTGGACCATTGACTTCCCACTGTTTCCGCTTGCCATCCGAAGAGAGAATGAACGCGCCTTTATGCGTTCCCACCAGCACTCGCACCTTGCTCATAGGTCTCCTTATCTCCCCGCTCCGGCCTCCTTTGCCGGACGTGCGCAAGGCTCGCCCTGCGATTCTTCCCCAACCACGGAAGAAAAGACAAGCGAAATTTGAGAACGGCCGCCGCCTTTGCCTCCGGTCGCGTCTCGGCGGCGGGATGCTCTAGACTCAAGTCTGGAAAACTCTCCAATGATGAAGTTCTTTGGCAGCAAGAAAAACATCCCGGTAACTCCTGTAACCGAGCCTCAAGACGTCGAGCAGGCTGGCGAGGCCCCGGACTCCAATTCAGACTCCAAGCCCGGCTTTTTCAGCCGCATGCGCCAAGCTGTTTCGCGCACCCGCGAAACGCTCTCAGCCAAGATCGAAACCATCGTCGCGCTCACCCGCACGGTGGACGAGTCGACGCTTGAGGACCTCGAAACCGCGCTGATCTCAAGCGACCTGGGCGTGCAGACCACGACTGCCATCATCGAGGCCTTGCGCGACCGCGCGCGCCGTCAGGCCATCGAAGGCGGGGACGAGTTGCGCGACCTGCTGAAGGCGCAGGTTCGCGGCATCCTCGAAGCGCCGCAGCACCCGGTTCCCACGCCGGACGCGCCGCCGACGGTCACCTTTTTGGTGGGCGTGAACGGCACGGGCAAAACCACTTCGGCGGGCAAACTGGCCGCTTGGTACCGCGCCCGCAATCGCACCGTGCTTTTGTGCGCGGCAGACACCTTTCGCGCCGCGGCCATCGAGCAGCTTGAAGTTTGGGCCACGCGCTCGGGCGTGGAGATGATCAAAACCCGCCAGGGCGGCGACCCGGCAGCCGTTCTCTACGATGCGGCATCGGCCGCCAAGGCTCGCAAGATCGACCACCTGATTGTGGACACTGCGGGGCGACTGCACACCAAGAGCGGCCTGATGGACGAGTTGGACAAGATGCGGCGCACGGCGGCCAAGCTGATTCCCGGCGCGCCCCACGAGGTGCTGCTGGTGATGGACGCGACCACCGGCCAGAACGGCTTGCAGCAGGCGCGTCTGTTTACCCAGGCCGCCGGGGTCACGGGCATTGTCCTGACAAAACTGGATGGAACGGCCAAGGGCGGCATCGCCGTAGCCATCGCCCAGGAGCTCAACCTGCCGGTGCGCTTTGCCGGGGTGGGCGAGCAGATGACCGACCTGCTGGAGTTTTCGCCGGCCGAGTTTGTGGATTCACTGCTGGGGTAAGCGAGAGTACGTGGTACGCACTGAAAGAACATAAGCGATGAAGATGGAACTCCAAAACCAGATACTCCTTGTCAATGCTGCTATTGTCGGCGCACTCGCTTTCCAGATTTTCCGAGGATCTCCCATTTTGATAGTGGTTGGAAGCGGAATCTTCTTACTCTTACTCGTCAACGCGATCTTTTTTATCCGTCTGCAAAGAGCAAAGAGAGCGAAATGAGCGCCTTGGATCAAGACATATATTGGATGCGGCGGGCGCTGGAACTGGCCCGCCGCGGCATCGCCGTTACATCGCCCAATCCCGCCGTGGGCTGCGTGATTCTGGACCGCTCCGGCCAGGTTTCCGGCGAGGGTTGGCATGAGTACGACCTGCTGGACCACGCCGAAGTCGTTGCCCTCAAAGTGGCGGCCCAGCACGCCGGGGAACGATTGCGCGGCGGTACGGCCTACGTGACGCTGGAGCCCTGCAACCACACCGGACGCACCGGCCCTTGCACGGAAGCTTTGATCGCCGCGGGCCTCAAGCGGGTGGTCGCCGCCACCATCGACCCCAACCCGGCCGTCGCCGGTCACGGTCTGGAACGGCTGCGCGCAGCGGGCCTCGAAACGGCCGCGGGAGTGTGCGAGGCGGAGGCGCGGCGGCTCAATGAGGGATTTGCCCACTGGAGCCAGCATCGCCGTCCGCTGGTGCTGATGAAGGTGGCCATGACGCTGGACGGACGGATCGCGCCGCCCGCCGGGCGGCAAGCGATGCGCCAACCCTACTGGATCACGAGCGAGGCCGCGCGGGCCGCCGTGCAGCCGTTGCGCTGGCAGGCCGATGCAGCCATGACCGGCGTGGATACGGTGGTGGCCGACGACCCCATGCTCACCGATCGCAGCGGATTGCGCCGCCGCCGCCCCTTGCTGCGCGCAGTGCTCGACTCGGCGCTGCGCATGCCGCTGGACTCGAAGATGGTGGCCGCGGTCCAAAACGACCTGGTGGTTTTCACCGTGTCAAAAGACGAGGCCAAAATCGCCGATTTGCGCTCTCGCGGCGTTCGCGTCGAGGTTCTACCCGCTGAAGCGGGCCGCGTGCCGTTGGGCAAGGTACTGGACAGGCTGGGCGAGGAAGGCATTTTGACCCTTCTGACCGAGACCGGCACGCGACTGAACACGGCTCTGCTGGCCGCCGGGCTGGTCGATCGTGTGCACCTGTTCGTCTCGCCGCAGATCATGGGATCGGACGCGGTGCCGGCTTTTCGCGGGATGACCCAAGCCATCCGCATGGCGGAAGTCGAGGTCGAGCGGTATGGAAACGATCTGGGATTGTGCTCGCTCCTCAGGGACCCATGGCCTCAAAAGCAGTGATCAGTCGTCAGTTGCCAGTGATCTGCAAAGCCGCCTGTGAACAACAGCATTTTGCCTTCGAATCGGACTCCCGAAAACTCCCGGCGGGGGTATTATGGGTCGGGAGAATGACCATGTCTCAATACGTTTTTCTCTGCACCGATTGCAATAAGGAGTTCACCCAGACTCTTCACATCTCGGACGTCGAAAAGGCCGAGGTTTTGTGTCCGCACTGCGGCAGCAAGCGGGTCACACAGGAAGTGGCGGCATTCTCTGCCGTAACCTCAAGAAAAAGCTAGTGTCCCGTCTCTGAAATTCACAACAAAACAGAGACTGTCATTCTGAGTGAACGGGGCCCCGAACGCTTTTCAGTTCGGGGGTGGTGAGCGAAGAATCTGCGTTTGTTCTTCCGCCCGTTTCGCAAAGAGATTCAGAGACAGGACACTCGATTTGTCCAGCACAACCAACCGATCGGGATTTCCGGAGCGGGGCGAATTCTCTACACTTTGGCCTCGGCGCGCGGCAGCCTTGGAGATTGACCCGCTTCCCGGACCCCTTAGAATAGAGCCATGTTTACTGGCATCATCGAACAAACGGGCACGCTGGTCAGCTTGACGAATCGCGGCGGCGTACGGCGGATTACGGTTGAGGCTCCAGGACTGGCTGGGCGGCTGCGCGAGGGGGATTCCCTGGGCGTTTCCGGCGTGTGTCTGACCGCGCTTGACGTAGACCCTACGCTTTTTCATGCCGACTTGGCGCAGGAGACACTGGACTGCACGTCCC